>Ga0316204_10003860_pt1 | contig 28557 bp, 28 predicted proteins | sample 6monrhotite_MG_2_FD_205661 | JGI IMG/M metagenome (GOLD analysis project Ga0316204, IMG submission 205661) | Microbial mat bacterial communities from mineral coupon in-situ incubated in ocean water Damariscotta River, Maine, United States -... | ecosystem: Environmental > Aquatic > Marine >...
GAGAAGAATTGCGGGATCACATATCCAGCGTATAAGCTGGCACCAGAATTAGCCGATAATGCGGCAGAATGGGTTGAGATCATGTCTGAAAACAAACAATCTTATACATATAAATCGGCGGGCGTTGATATTGACGCCGGTGAAGCTTTGGTGGAAAATATCAAGCCGCTGGCGGCCAGCACGCGCCGTTCCGGAACAGAAGCCGCGCTTGGTGGGTTTGGCGGGTTATTTGACCTGAAAGCCGCAGGCTTCAGTGACCCAATTCTTGTAGCCGCCAATGACGGCGTTGGCACCAAACTGAAGGTCGCTATCGATGCCGGTATTCACGACACAGTTGGTATTGATCTGGTAGCCATGTGTGTGAACGATCTGGTTGTACAGGGCGCTGAACCACTTTTGTTCCTTGACTATATGGCAACCGGCAAGCTTGACGTTGCACAGATGACAGATGTGGTTGCCGGTATTGCTGAAGGCTGCAGGCAAGCAGGCTGCGCCCTTATAGGCGGCGAAACAGCTGAAATGCCGGGCATGTACCAGGATGCAGATTATGATCTGGCGGGCTTTAGTGTCGGCGCAGCAGAGCGCGGAACACTCTTGGATGGCTCAACCGTTCAGGCCGGTGATATATTGCTTGGCCTTGCTTCAAACGGCACCCACTCAAACGGTTATTCGCTCATCAGGCGTATCGTTAGCGGCCAAGACCATAATTACGGTGACGCTGCGAGCTTTGACACAGGCAAAACACTGGGCGAAGCCCTGCTGGCACCTACTAAAATTTACGTAAAAAGCACACTGGCCGCGATCAAAGCGGGCCATATTAAGGCGCTCTCCCATATCACCGGCGGTGGTTTCCTGGAAAACATCCCGCGTGTGATGCCAAAGGATACGCTGGCTGAAATTGATACAGGGGCTTGGCCCCTGCCCGGTATTTTTGGCTGGCTGCAAAACGAAGGCTCTATTGCTTCCAGAGAAATGGCGCGTACGTTCAACTGCGGCATTGGCATGGTTGTTGTAGTTTCCCCGGAAAATACCGTTGCTGCCAAGGCTGTACTGGAAGAACACGGTGAAACGGTATTTGTGGTAGGCAACATTGTTGCTGGTAATGGCAAACCCAAATGCCGTGTTACCGGCAAAGCAGGCACATGGGGCGCTGACGCCGATTGGTCTGCCATTACAGGCGAGGACTGAAATCAATGGCAAAGCTTCGTTTGGCAGTGATGATTTCAGGCAGCGGTACCAACCTGCAGGCGCTGATTGATGCCTGCGCTGACCCGGATTACCCCGCTGAAATTCATGTGGTTATCTCTAACCGCCCGGAAGCCAAAGGCATTCAGCGCGCAGAAAAAGCGGGCATTGATACCGTTATCATTGACCATAAAGCCTATGATGACCGCGAAGCCTTTGAAGAAGCACTTCATACATGCCTGAAAGACCACCGGGTTCAACTGGTGTGTTTGGCAGGCTTTATGCGCATTCTGGGTGCAGATTTTGTCAATCGCTGGCGAGACCGCATGATCAATATCCACCCATCGCTGTTGCCGTCTTACAAAGGCCTGCACACCCATGCGCGGGCAATTGAAGACGGCGTACGCTTTGCTGGTTGCACCATCCACTTTGTGCGCCCGGAAATGGATAATGGCCCAATATTAATGCAAACGGCTGTGCCCATAGCCAGCGACGAGACAGAAGAAAGCCTCGCCGCCAAAATCCTGCCGTACGAACACCAAATGTACCCCGCCGCAGTACGCCTGATAGCCGATAGCAAAGCCCGAATTTCAGGCGGTAAGGTGGTGTTTAATGACACAGACATGGGCGCAAAAGGCCTGATCTCACCGGTAATTTAAGGCATCAATCCTGAGGATTTTGCGATGATGGTGCGCATCATCTCGCTGGTGCCTGCTCCGACAGTAAATCCCATACAGTCGCGCGCCAACCTTGCAACAAGTGTTTCTTCCATTAGCCCCATACCACCAAAAACCTGTGCACATTCATGGGCGATTTCATGGGCAAGTTCGGTCGAAAACAACTTGGCCATAGATATTTCCGCGTTGGCACTTTCACCCCGCACATACATATCAATTGCCCGGTATGCCATTGTTTCAGCAACAGTAATTTTTGTGAGCACATCCGCAAGCCGATGTTGCCAAACTTGATACCCTAATATTTTTTGACCAAAGGCCTCGCGTTCCAGCCCCTGATTTTTTGCCGCCTCGTAAAGAAGGCGCATCTGGCTACAGGCAATGATTGCGAGCACCAGCCGCTCACCCTCGAAACCCTCCATTATCAACCGAAATCCACCGCCTTCATCACCTAGCAGGTTTTCTACCGGCACCCGTACATCGGTGAAAAACAATTCTGCTGTGTCAGACGCGTGGCACATGGTTTTCTTGAGTCGGCTTTTTTCAATGCCGGGGCTATCCAACGGTACAATGATCAAGGATATACCGCTGTGCCCTTCACTACCTGTTCGTACCGCTAGCGTAACAAAATCCGCGATGGTTCCGTTAGTGATGAAGGTTTTTGCGCCGTTGATTACAAATTTGTCGCCGTCACGTACGGCTTTGGTGCGGATTGCTGCCACATCGCTACCTGCGCCCGGTTCGGTAACACCCAGCGCACCAATCATATCGCCCGTTGTTGCTGGCCGAACAAAGCGTTCTCGAAGGGCGTCAGATCCCGCCCGGTCGATCACTTTGGTAGCAAATTCCGCGTGCGCCATAATAGACACCGCAACACCAAGCGAACCGCACCGCATCAACTCTTCAAGGAGAACAGTGGTATAGAGGAAATCCTGCCCAGCCCCGCCGTATTCTTCGCTGAGGCGCACACCGAGAAAACCCAAATCACCCAGCATCTTGAATATCTCTCGCGGAACCTGACCATCATCCTCAAGTTCCGCCACATAAGGCGTGATTTCCTGCGCAACAAAAGCGGCCACCGAACGGCGGAAAATGGCATGATCTTCAGTAAACGATAGTGACATCAATTTGTCTCCTGCACCCAAAGGAACGAATATCCTTGTTAGCCTAAGGCTACTTTAATGAGGCCGGGCATCAAACAACAAAAGGGCCGACCCGGTGGGGCGACCCTTTATTGGCGGATTACTCCGCGTGTCTATTTGCTATCAGGCCGAAGCCCGGGCTGGCTGGTTAGCCAACAATCTCGTTGCCAGAGAAGAACTGAGCAATTTCAATCGCTGCATTCTCAAGGCTGTCAGAACCGTGTACAGAGTTTTCGCCGATTGATTTGGCAAATTCTTTACGTACTGTGCCGTCTGCTGCTTCAGCAGGGTTTGTTGCGCCCATTACTTCGCGGTGTGCCAGAACAGCGTTTTCGCCTTCCAGAACCTGCACAACAACAGGGGCAGAGATCATGAACTCAACCAGTTCACCAAAGAAAGGACGCTCAGCGTGCACAGCATAGAAAGTTTCAGCTTGTGCCTGGGTCATCTGAATACGCTTCTGCGCAACGATGCGCAGGCCAGCTTTTTCAAAGATTGCATTGATAGCGCCAGTGTGGTTGCCAATTGTGGCATCTGGTTTAATGATTGAGAATGTTTGCTCTAAAGCCATGGGACTGTCCTAAAATAAAAAGCCCGAGCTTTTTTACGGGCAAAACAATTGATTCGCGCGCCTTATACCCGGCAGAAACACTTCTGCCAAGCAGCTTTTATCCTCTAATCCATCGGAGGCGTTGCAGCGCACCCTCTCCTGTGATATCTGCCCTGCCATGCTACATATTAATGACATTACATTTCGTATCGCTGATCGCCTGTTATTTGACAACGCGACCGTATCCATTCCCGCAGGCCACAAGGTTGGTTTTGTTGGTCGTAACGGCACGGGGAAATCCACGCTGTTCAAGATGATCTTGGGCCAGCTGCAGACGGAAGGTGGTACCATCAACATCCGCCCCCGTGCCTCTGTAGGCCATGTTGGCCAGGAAGCACCAGGCGGGCCTGAGAGCCTGCTGGAGACAGTGCTGCAGTCTCATCATGAGATGACAGCGCTCAACGCTGAGGCTGAAACGGCGACAGATCCTGAACGCATTGGAGAAATCCACACGCGCCTTGCAGATATAGACGCCCATACCGCCGATGCTCGCGCTGCACGCATCCTCGCCGGGCTTGGTTTTGATACCGAAGCGCAAGCGCGGTCCTGCGAAAGCTTTTCTGGTGGTTGGCGCATGCGCGTCGCGCTGGCGTGTGTTCTGTTTATTACGCCTGACCTTCTACTCTTGGATGAGCCGACCAACTATCTCGACCTTGAAGGCGTGATGTGGCTTGAGAGCTTTCTGAAGACATACCCGTACACGGTTTTCCTCGTCAGCCACGACCGCGACCTTTTGAACAAAGCTGTGACCCACATCATCCATCTGGAAGAAGGCAAGCTCAACCTCTACACAGGCGGGTATGACCGCTTTGAGGATCTGCGCCGTCTGAAAATGGAAAATCAGCTGGCAATGAAATCAAAGCAAGAAGCAGAACGCAAGCACATCCAGTCGTTTGTTGACCGCTTTAAAGCTAAGGCCAGTAAAGCCAAGCAGGCCCAAAGCCGGGTGAAGGCGCTGGAGCGCATGAAGCCGATCGCAACAATGGTCCAGTCGCATACCATCCCCTTTAACTTCCCAAAGCCAGAACCGCTGTCTGACCCGCTCATCACGGTTGAAGATGTGAGTGTCGGTTATGAGGAAGGCAAGCCGATTCTTAAAAATCTGGAACTGCGGATAGATACCGATGATCGCATCGCGTTGTTGGGCGCCAACGGCAACGGCAAATCCACATTTGCGAAATTGCTTTCTGAGAATCTGATTCCCATGGAAGGCAAGATGCGCAAACCGCGCAAGCTTGGTATCGGCTATTTTGCCCAGCACCAGCTTGACGAACTAAAGCCAAAAGACAGCCCGTTTGATCATCTTTTAAAGTTGATGCCTGATGTGGTTCTGGCGAAGGTCCGCGCAAGGCTTGGCAGTTTTGGCTTCGGTGCCGATAAAGCTGACAGGCCAGTAGAGAGCCTCTCAGGCGGCGAAAAAGCGCGCCTCATGTTTGCCCTCGCCACCTTTAAGAAACCGCAAATGCTTATCCTCGATGAGCCGACCAACCACCTTGACGTGGATAGTCGCGAAGCGCTTATCCACGCGATTAACGGCTATGACGGCGCTGTGCTGCTGATCAGTCACGACCGGCACTTAGTAGCTGCCTGCGTTGACCGCCTGTGGATTGTGGAAGACGGCGATGTAAAAAGCTTTGATGGCGACCTAGATGATTATCAACAACATTTGCTCCAGATCAGAGCTGGAGAACGCGCTAAGAAACGAGCTGGCGGCAAGCAGGGTGATAAAAAGGCAGCCCGTAAAGCAGCTGCTGAAGCCCGCAAAAAGATTGCCCCCTTGCGGCGCGCTGTTGAAGCCACTGAAAAGACCCTCGAAGAGCTTATTCGCAAGGATAAACAGCTGAAAGTTCTGCTTCGGGACCCTACTCTTTATGAGGCTGGCAAAGAAGATCAGGCTTCGGAGCTAGCCATTCAGGCCGCAGAGATGGATACGCTTATTCAGGATGCGGAAGAAGCTTGGGGCGACGCTGAAGAAAAATACGAAGCAGCTAAAGTAGCGCAGGAGCTAGAGGGCCAAGCCTAAGCAGGGCTTGACCCACAGGCTGCAATCGTCTTTGCTACCCGGACGCTAAAACAGAGACCAACGTGGCTCGGGGGAGACCAAATATGAATGATATTCTCGACAGGCTAACGCCGAGCATGGCCTTTGCGCGCTTTTTTACCGTGATCTCTATTGCCGTTATGTTCATTTGGTTTGGTGGCCTTACACTGCGCGGCACCTCGGCAGGCATTATGGATAGCTGGGTATCAGCGCATCCGGTTTTAAAAGGCTTGTCCACAGAACTGAAATCATATTTCCCGCTGGTACTGGGCGGCCTGCAATTGCTTATTGGCGTTGTGGTGGCGCTGCACGCTGTGCCCGGGCGTTTCAAGCAACATGCTTATACTTCTGTGGCGATCATTTCTCTGGGCGCACTTAGCTTGCTCGCCACCAATCCGGTTTGGATCAAAAGCCTTGGTGGGTTCCCGGCTATTGGTTCCGGCCAGGGCATTATCAAATATCTGGCTATTGCCGGCGTGGCGCTTTGGTTGGGGGCATACCGGCATGCCAATGCGGTTATGCTACTGGGTCTTATCCTTGTTTTAGGCTGGATTGGCGCGATGAAATTCACAGCGCCGGAAGCTGCAGGCGTATACCCGCTGCTAACATCCAGCCCCTTGTTTAATTGGTGGGCCCCTGTTTATTTCAGCAAACAGATGGCATCCAACATTATTGGCATCATTGAACTGATTACGGTTTTTTGTCTCACCGGCTGGTGGTGGAACAAGCGTATTTGCCAGTTCGGCCTCTTGCTGTCAGCTGTTACATTTTTGGTAACGCTCAGTTTTATGGTCAGCTTCAAGGATACATGGACGGGAGGTTTCCCCTATTTGACAAGCTCAGGCCACTTTCTGTTGAAAGACCTGTTGTTGCTTGCTGCAACAGTGGCGTTAATGGCAGAAACACGGCTGAGACCTTAAGCTACCTTTTCTGCGTCGTGACTACACATAAAACGACTCGGTCGAATCAATTCGAATCACTTGATTTAAAAAGCTGTAGCTACCTCACAAGAAAGCTTTATTTTTTCTGGTCCAGATAAATGGTTGGCTTGATGATTTCCATCAGAAGCTCGCTTTTACCCACATCTTTAAAGCCAAATTTTCGGTAGAGAGCGTGCATATCCGATGTCGCCAGCATTGTTCTGCGCAGGCCTTGCAAGTCAGGGTGTGCCATCATGGCCTTCATCATCCAGTTAGCCAGCCCTTTGCCCCTGTGATCATCGGAGATAAACACATCGGCCAGATAAGCGAATGTTGCTTTGTCAGTAACTGAACGCGCCAATCCCACTTGCCCTGTATCATTATGATAGAGGCCAAGTACAATAGAGTTTTCCAAACTACGCATCATAACATCGCGCGGAAGGCCCCTGCTCCAATAGGCTTCAACAGAAAGCCAGCGATGCACCCGGTTTATGTTAAACTCAGCTAAATCGAAGGACAGGAAATACGGTAATTCGGGGTGTATCAAACGGGCTTCGGTCATGCTTTCTGTTCCCAGCCACCGGTTTCTTTTTGCTGCCAATAAGACATTTCAACGCCGAGAGCGCCAAATTTCTTCCAGTCTTCCCGCGCCTTGCCAACAATGCGTTCATCCCTGCCATCAAACATATAAAGGCATCTGTCAAAGGCAGATGTATCAGCGCCGTCTACGGCGTTAACAATCAGCTGAATTGTTGCACCGCCAGGGTTTTCATCGTTGCATGTTAAAAAAACAGGCTGAGCATCCGGGTGTTTGCAAGTATCCTGATCATGCGGAATGAAGCTGGCGGCATTATAGGTCCACAACGCTTTATCAAGCGAAACCCGAACGCTTTCGTCCGGCACTTTAACCACAGCACGAAGCCCGGCTTTATATATTTTTTCAACCAGTTTTGGCAGCGCCTCTTCAAGGCGCTGCCGCTGCAAATGATAAAACCGGATTTCAGCCACGCTGATTAGCCTTCATAGTTATCGGCAATAAACCGGTCCAAAAGCCTTACACCGTACCCTGTACCGCCCTTTTCAGCCAGCGGCAGGTCTTTATCAGACCAAACCATGGCAGCAATATCAATATGTACCCAAGGTGTGTCCTCGGTGAAGCGCTGCAGGAACTGTGCTGCAGTTATGGAACCGGCACCGCGACCGCCAATGTTCTTCATGTCAGCGATGGCACAATCAATCAGCTTGTCATAGTTTTGATGCAGCGGCATGCGCCACACTTTATCACCGGTCTCCAGGCCCGCCTTTGAAAGCTGTTCCGCAAGCCCGTCATCCCCTGTAAAGATACCAGCGTGTTCATGCCCAAGCGAAATAATAATAGCGCCCGTTAATGTTGCCAGATCAATGATGAATTTAGGCTTGAAGGTCTCTTTGGTATACCAGATAGCATCTGCCAGTACCAAACGCCCTTCGGCGTCAGTATTGATAACCTCAATGGTTTGGCCAGACATGCTGGTTACAACGTCGCCAGGACGGGTTGCGTTGCCTGACGGCATATTTTCAACCAAACCAACAACGGCAATCACATTCACCTGTGCTTTACGGCCAGCGAGCGCCTTCATAAGGCCCACAACCGTACCTGCGCCGCCCATATCCCATTTCATCTGCTCCATGCCTTCGCCGGGCTTCAGTGAAATACCGCCCGTATCAAAGGTTACGCCCTTGCCAACAAAGGAAATTGGCTGATCGCCTTCCTTGCCGCCGTTCCAGCGCATAACAACGAGTTGGCTCTCTTTGTCTGATCCCTGGCCTACGGAAAGGAGCGAGCCCATGCCCAGCTTTTCCATTTCCGCTTCGCCGAGGACTTCAACATCGACGCCCAATTCTTTCAGGCCACGAATGCGATCTGCAAAGCTTGCAGGATAAAGAACATTTGCCGGTTCTGAAATCAGATCACGGGTCATAAAGACCCCGTCGGCAACCCTTGCCCGTGCTGCAAACGCATCTGCTGCACCAGCTTCTGCGGTTGCAATAGCTACAGCTTCCAGCGTTGGCTTTTTGCTGGCAGGTTCCTTCGTGCGGTATTTATCAAACCGGTAATCACGCAGCAACGCGCCTTCGGCAACTGCCACGCTGTTAGCGCCGTCAATATCCACAAGGATAGTGGCTTGCGTGCTGCCACTGCCCGAAAGGGATTGTACGGCTTTGGCACCAATTTCTATCCAGTCAAGCTCGCTATTGTCAGCGGCTTTGCCTACGCCCAGCACTAGAGCACGTTCCGCTGGTATGCCTGTTGGTGCCACTATTTCCTGTGATTGTCCCTTTGCGCCAGTAAAGCGAGAAATTTCACATGCTTTGGACAATGCACCACTACAGGCACCATCAGCCTCAGCGGCAAGCCCTGTGAAAGAAGCATCTTCTTCACACAAGAAAACAACTACGCCCGATGCAGGCAATCCCAATTCAGTGAATGAAATCTTCATGGATTTCCTCTTTTATATTTGCTGTAAGTACCAACCCCGTTACAAGAGGCCCTTGTTAGTTCTAATGCCTTCTAAACAGGATATTGGCAAGAGGTACGGACTATTTTGCTCCTGAAATTGCCACAATTCTATTAAATGTAGAGCCATACAAAAAAAGTTCGGTGTTTAATGGCGTTGCGAAGCCACAACACACAGGCTATCAAGTCACAAACCAACTCGGCTGAAAGAACCATAGTGCCATCATTAACCAGTAATTTAGGGATACAATTTCGGCGCGTTGCAGCCTTTGCATCGCTCTCGCTATGTATGGCACCCGCACTGCTGGCGCAGGAAGCGCCAAGCAATACAAATGGTACTGCAGAAAAAATTAATCTGGCAGCCGACCAAATTACCTATAACGCCGAGACAGGGCAGATTCGCGCCATTGGCCATGTATATATCGAGCGTGATGGTTACACGCTTCAGGCTGGCGAAGTTCTGTATAATGAAAAAACAGGTGCCGCCGAAGCTTTTGGTGCCGTTACACTCACCACTCCCTCTGGCGACCGCATCTTCGCCCCGAAAATAATACTCGAAGACGTACTTAAGCGGGCATTTGTAGAAGATATCCGGCTGTTGATGACTGACGGCGCACAAGTACGTGCCGTATCAGGAACCCGCGATGCAGCTTCTGGCATTACCACGATGGAGCGCGCAGTATACAGCCCCTGCAAGGTATGCGCTGTGGAAGGTGGGGAAAAACAGCCCTTATGGCAAATCAAAGCCGTAAAAGTGGTACATGATAAAAAGAAACGTCGTTTGTATTACGACGACGCTGTACTGGAAATACTTGGCATTCCTGTTTTGTGGACCCCCAAATTTTCACACCCTGATCCAACCGTAGACAAAGCCAGCGGCATATTACCGCTTAATATCCAAACGACCAAGAACTTGGGTTTTTATGCAGCTGTTCCCTATTATCATGTCTTTAGCGACAGTAAAGATGCAACTATAACCCCCATTATCACCAGTAAAGAGGGGCTTATTTTAAGCAGCGAGTACCGCCAACATGTTGGCATCGGTAAATTTCAGCTTGGCGGCAGCGTAACCTATACCGACGAGCGCGATGACAATAACATTGTCACCGGCAACAAAGAGTTTCGCGGGCACATCACATCGGATGGTCAGTTCAACCATTCGAAAAACTGGCGGTCTACGTACCAGCTTAACTGGGCTTCTGATGATACATATCTTCAGCGCTATGACATTTCATTCGCCGATACACTTGTTAGCGAATATATGATTGAGGGATTTTTTGGCCGGTCGTATGTGTCGGCCCGCACTATAGGTTTTCAGGGGCTGAGAGTTGAAGATATCTCTGGCAAAACGGCCTATGCCTTACCTTTGATAGATGCGGAATATATTGCAAGGATCAAACCTCTTGGCGGCACTATTCGTTTTCGAGGTAATGCCCTATCGCTACTGCGAACACAGGGGCAAGATACGCAGCGGGTGTCAGTTTCTGCCAATTGGCAGCGACGCTGGATCAGCCCAAAGGGATTTGTGCTTGATGCCGATGCACTGCTTAGAAGTGACCTCTATCATATTAATGATGCTGATAAACCCGACGAAATTGAATTTGGTGGCACCTTTGGCGGCACAACCTCGGGCAGCGAGTGGCGGAATCTGGCCCGTTTCACCGGTACAGTAAGCTGGCCACTGGTAAAATTTACCAAAAAAGGCTCGCATACCATTGAACCAATCATAGAGCTTACGGTTTCACCGCGCCGGGGCACGCCTGACAATATAATTAATGAAGACAGCCGTGCTTTTGAGTTGAATGATCTCAACTTATTCTCGCCAGAACGTGCGTCCGGATTTGATGTTTGGGAAGAAGGCAGCCGGCTCACCTATGGTATGCGTTGGAAATATGAACAAGGTGACTTCCAGACAGATGTCTTAATTGGCCAGACATGGCGTATCGACAGCACATCGGTTGTATTGGAAAACGGCGCCGGGCTGGAAGGTGAGTTCTCCGACATAGTTGGTCGCACCACCGTAAGCTACAAGAACTGGCTAGATCTTGAGCACCGGTACCGACTGGACGAAGAAAACTTTGCCGTTCTAAGAAATGAAGTAGATGTTGTTTTTGGCGATGATACTAAAAACTTGCGCGTTGGCTACTTTAAACTTGATCGTGGCCTCAGCTTCATCAACCGCGAAGACAGAGAAGAAATTCGTGCCAGCGGTTATTATAAATTTGCTCAAAACTGGAAATTATTTGGCACCTTTTCTCGGCGCCTCACAGGAGCTGTTAAAAACGACATTCCAGAAGGTTCAGGCAATACCGAGTATAGCTTCGGTGTGGCATACCAGAACGAATGTATTGAAGTTGGGGTAACCCTGCGCGAAACATATACGCGTGACCGGGACATCGAACCTGGGACCTCAATTTTATTCCAGCTCAAATTGACGAATTTGGGCTAGTGCAAGGCGAAGAAAGCGGCTAAAAGGCTTAGTCCGTGGGGAAAACCATTTGTATAATGATATTGAAGTGCAAGATTTAGGCGTAGCAACAGTGATTATAAAAACATTGAACTTGATGAAATACGGCGTGTTGGGGGGCATTTTGTGTTTTACGGCTGCGACAAATGCTTCGGCGCAGCAATCCCTCAACAGCATTGAAGTGCTGGTGAATGACGCTCCTATTTCATCCTTTGATATCGACCAGCGCCTGCGTTTGGTGATAGCTGTTTCCGGCGGCGTTAAATCTCAGGAAGAATTTGTCAAAGTACGCGAACAGGTAATTCGCGCCATGATCGATGAACGACTTCAATTAGACGAAGCTGCAACTGTTGATCTGGTTATTAGTGAAGCCCAATTGCAAGGGTATTTTGAACGCCGGGCTGAGGGCGTAGGCCAAACCCCGGAACAATTTGAATTGGCGCTAAAAGGAATTGGCTCCAGCAAACGTTCCATGCAAAAGCAAATGGAGGCTGAAATTGCCTGGTCTCAACTGGTAGATGGTCGGCTTGGGCCATTCGTTTCAGTGTCGGACGAAGAAGTTGAAGCACGGATCCAGAAAATCTTCGACAACCGCGGGAAATTTGAATATCGCCTCGCTGAAATCACGCTGGACATCAATTCATCTGATCAGGAAGCAAGTATAAAATCAAATGCTGATCAACTGGCTTCGCGGATTAAGGAAGGTGCATCCTTCACTGAAATAGCGCAGCAGTTGTCCACATCGCCCACCGCCGCTGTAGGAGGTGATTTGGGGTGGTCAACGATTGATGACCTTAGCGGCATATATGCAGACGCGGCCAAATCAGTAGAGATAGGCGCTGTTACCGACCCCATCCGCACCGCAGGTGGCTTCACCATTTTGGCTTTGCGTGACCGGCGGCGTATCCTTGTGGCTGATCCACTGGACACCCAAGTGCAATTGCAGCAGATTTTCCTGCCAAACGAGCGAGCAACCGATCCTGCGCTAAATAAAAAGTTCCGCGATATTGCAGGCAGCCTTCAAGGTAAACCTTTCCAGTGTGAAAACATGGCAGCAACCGTTGCAAGCGCAGGCGCAGAAACAAGAACCGACCTTGGCGTTCTGAGGCTACGCGATTTACAAGGCGTGGTGCGCGAAGTAGTTTCTTCCATGGAAGAAAATAGCGCCAGCGACATTCAGGAAATGGAAGATGGTCTTCGGGTTCTGGTGGTTTGCGCAAAGCAGGAATCACAGATCAGGGAGCCGGATTTTGATATGATTTTCAACCAGATCGAGCAACAGCGCCTTTCCATGATGGGCCGCCGTTACCTTCGTGATCTTCGCAGGGACGCGATCATCGATTATCGCTAAATCCGGATAAAAACTTTCCATGGCCAGCCCGCAGCATATGAAACCGCTCGCTCTTACAATGGGCGAACCGGCAGGGATTGGACCGGAACTGATCGCACGCATGTGGCATGCCCATAAAAAACTGGGCATTGTTCCATTTTTGTACGTTGGCGCGCCTGAAGCCATTCGAACCGTTTCACCGGACACGCCAATTGAAGTTATTTCCAGCACCACTGATATTGCAGAAATATTTGGCAAAGCCTTGCCTTGTTGGCCTGTTGATATTGCGGCTAAAATAACCCTGGGTTCCCCACAACAGGAAAACGGGGCAGCCGTTGTAAGCAGCATCCAAACCGCAGTTGATTTGGCGGTAAAGGCTAATGTTAGCGGTATCGTCACGGCCCCCATACACAAAGCTGCGCTTTATCAGGCAGGTTTTGACGCACCCGGCCACACGGAGTATTTGGCAAGGCTTTGCGGAGAAGTTGACGATTTTTCTGTTATGATGCTCACAGCAAAAAATCTGCGCGTTGTCCCTGTTACAATCCATATTCCGTTAAAAGAGGTTCCCACCCAACTAACCGCAGCCAAAATTTTTCATGCAGGCATGGTTTTAAGTAGGGATTTAAGAACACGTTTCGGCATTAAAGCTCCGCGCATCGCTGTTGCAGGCTTAAATCCGCATGCAGGTGAAAGCGGCACCATGGGCATGGAAGAAGCGACACACCTGATGCCTGCGATTTGGAACTTAAGAGACCACGGCGTTGATGTTAGCGAACCCCAACCAGCGGACACATTGTTCCACGCAGAGGCACGGGCTTTGTATGACGCCGTTCTTTGCATGTACCACGATCAAGCGCTTATCCCGGTTAAAACACTGGATTTTTGGGGCGGTGTGAATGCAACACTGGGCCTGCCCATCATTCGTACATCCCCTGACCACGGTACCGCACTGGAATTGGCTGGAACTGGCAAAGCCCGAATAGACAGCATGCTTGCTGCAGTTAAATTGGCACAACAAATGGTACAAAAATCTGAGGCCTGCCATGAATGATGGCTTACCCCCACTACGCGATGTAATCCGCGATCATGATCTGCAGGCTAAAAAATCATTCGGGCAAAATTTCCTTCTGGATTTGAACCTTACTGGCAAAATAGCTCGTACAGCGGGTGATCTTGCGAACAGCGTTGTCTATGAAGTTGGCCCTGGCCCTGGCGGCCTTACCCGCGCTTTGCTGGCAGCTGGCGCCAAGCGCGTTGTAGCGGTTGAAATGGATAGCCGTTGCCTACCGGCGCTAGAGCAGGTTTCAAATGCCTACGAGGGCCACTTAACCGTTGTTGAGGGTGATGCCCTTCAAATGGACCCGCTCGCGCTTCTGAGGCCCAAGGAAGGCGAAATACCACGAATTATTGCAAACCTGCCCTACAATGTTGGCACGGCACTGCTTATCAACTGGCTAACGTCTGATACATGGAAACCATGGTTTGCGTCTCTCACCCTTATGTTTCAACGAGAAGTAGCTGAACGCATTGTCGCCGCGCCCGGAAGCAAAGCCTATGGCAGATTATCCGTATTGGCCCAATGGCGTGGTAAAGTGCGTATTGCAATGAAAGTACCGGCGTCTGCCTTTACGCCCGCCCCAAAGGTGGCCAGCGCTATTATTCACTATGAACCCACAGAACCAGTGGAATCGAATGTAGCCTTAAAAGACATTGAACAAGTTGTTGCGCAGGCGTTTGGTCAACGACGGAAAATGCTGCGTGCAAGCTTGAAAGGCCTACAGGTGCCTGCGCTTGATCTGCTAAATGCAGCACAACTGGACCCAACACTGCGCGCAGAAAACATATCAGTAGCCGAATTTGCAAAACTTGCCCGTATTTACGGTGAAATGCGGCGTGCTATTTAACTTTTAGCGCGCTCTTCCATCAAACTTCGCACAAAATCCGACATGCCCGGACGGCGTTCGCGCCGGAAACGTTCAGCACGTACAATCGCCTGCATCGTAGCGTATGTTTGCTCCAGATCATCATTTACCAGCACATAGTCATATTCTGCCCAGTGGCTAATTTCACTTTCAGCCTTTGCCATACGAGAAGCAACCGTTTGGTCGCTGTCTTGCGCCCGGCTGCGCAGCCGCGATTCCAAAGCCGCTATTGATGGTGGCAAAATGAATATACGCACCAAATCAATCGCCCGGGAACTAGACATCAACTGCTGTGTGCCTTGCCAATCAATATCAAAGATAACATCTTTACCCTGTAAAAGTGCTTGAGCAACAGGTTCTCTCAGGGTGCCGTATCGATTGTCAAAAACCGTGGCGTATTCAAGAAGCTGGTCATCTTCAACCATTTCGTCAAAGCGTTCACGGTTAATGAAATAATAGTCTTTTCCGTCCACTTCACCAGGGCGAGCTTCTCGCGTGGTAGCGGATACTGACATAACAACATCGTCGTCATCTTCAAGCAACCGTCTTGTAAGTGTTGTTTTTCCCGCGCCAGACGGCGACGACAACACCAACATTAACCCCCGGCGACTATCAACTGATTTATGCAACATTCAAACCCCTGTCCCGTTATTCGATATTTTGAACCTGCTCACGGAATTGGTCTATCAAGACCTTCAGGTCAAGTCCAATTTTAGTCAAATCACTGTCAGACGACTTTGAGCACAGCGTATTGGCTTCGCGGTTGAACTCCTGACACAGAAAATCCAGCCTGCGACCAACGGGTTTATCTGCCGCCAGCAAACTGCGTGCTTCTTCAACGTGGCTATCAAGGCGGTCAAGCTCTTCCTGAATGTCTGCCTTAACAGCCAACAATGCCAATTCCTGAACAATGCGTTCTTCAGGAACCGGTTTATCTACATTTTCAAGCTTGGCAAGCTGAGCACGAAAACGATTTTGCATCGCCTGAACGCGGTCGCCCACCTTTTCCCGGGCAGCCATGGCCAATCGCTCAATTTCATTAAGCTGACCTGTTAACACACCCAGCATACGGAAACCTTCGTCTGCACGTGCCGCTTTCAATTCGGATAGCACGTTGGCAAAGCTTTCTGTCAAACAAGTACGCAGCGCTTTAATATCATCTTCAGATGTTTCTTTGGTGGAAACATCAAGAACACCCTTAACAGCCAAAAGGCCGTCAAACGTGGCAGCAGCAACCCCCGGCTTGTCTTGATATTTTGCAGCAAGATCAATGAGGCTTTGCAACCGTTGCTCATTGATAACAAGTTCGCCTTCATCGTTCGCTGCGTCAACATTCAAGGCAATGAATACCGACCCACGCGTCAATTCACCTGAAACCAGCTTTTTAATTTGCAGATCGTATCCATCCAGAAACGACGGCAAGCGGGTGCGGATATCCAGACCCTTGTTATTCACGCTTTTAATTTCCCAGTTCCATCTGTGGCCAAGCGCTTCGCCTGCGCCGCGCGCAAACCCTGTCATACTATTCATTGTCATTCAGCAATCCCTACAGGCTATATGGTAGCCCTTAACCTTGCGCCACTATAGCCACAGGTTTGTGTTTTTAAATATTAATTCCATTATCTTATTGTCCTGCAGCCCGAATTCGTCTCCAGCGCGCAACGTTACGATTATGTTCCTTCAACGACGTAGCAAATGCGTGCCCGCCTGTACCGTCAGCAACAAAATAAAGGTATTTTACAGCTGCCGGTGACAATACAGCCACGATTGACCCCAATCCAGGATTTGCGATGGCAGTTGGCGGCAAACCACCCGTTCGATATGTATTATACCCCGTATCTTGCTTTAAATCTGCTAATGTGAGACGCCGCCCAAGCGGTTCTCCCATCGTAATGCCGTAAACAACAGTGGGATCAGACTGTAACCTCATCCCGCGCTTCAAGCGGTTGGTGAACACTGCAGCAACCAAGGGGCGCTCGATTGCCTGTCCGGTTTCCTTCTCAACGATAGAAGCCAATATCAATGCTTCTTCTTTGGTATCAAACGGCAAGTCTGCCGCCCGGTTTTCCCAAAGCATATCCAGCTCACGCTGCAAGTTCTCCTGCATCCGCAAAATCAGGGCGCTAACCTTTTCATCCCGGGTAAAATAATAAGTTTCAGGTAATAAACTGCCTTCCACAGGTGGTTCGTATCCGTCCCACACCAAGCCCGGTGCAGCTAGCAGGATTGATTCCACCTGTGCTACCGACATCCCTTCCGGGACCACAACTTTACGGTAATGCACATCCCCTGCCGCTATTTTTGTAATAATATCGCGCAGGCCTGCTCTCGGGTTTATAGAATATTCACCTGCCCTAAGCTGCGTCTCTTGGCCTAACAGTCTTGCTGCAAGAACGAAGTGCCACGAGCGCTGCACCAAGCCAAGGTCTCTGGCTTTTCGGGCGATCCCGCGCAAGCTATCACCGTTTTCGATATATAAATATTGAGGCTCCTGTGAAAGAGCTCCTAAATCCAGCGTATGCCTAACGACGCCGAAAAAAACAGCAGCCACAAGCACCAACCCGCAGGCGGCAAGTAAAAACGTACTAAAAAACCGGTTCCAAATCATAGCTGCACCATAAGGCTACAAGCTGCAATTCGAAACCGGTCAATTATATTTGGCATGGCAGACAATAAATTTGTTAGCTGCCTGTGTATTCCTGCATCACCAGCGAAGCATTTGTGCCACCGAAACCGAAGCTGTTGGAAAGAGCCGCAGAAACTTTGCGCTCCTGTGCTTCCAGCGCCACCAAATCAATACCGTCACAACCCTCTGCCCGTTCATGCAGATTAAGCGTTGGCGGCACCACGTTTTCCTGGATCGCCTTGATACAGAAAATTGCTTCAACGGCACCTGCAGCGCCCAGCAAGTGCCCAATTGAAGATTTGGTAGATGACATAGCTACATTGGAGGCATGATCACCCAAAAGCCGCTTCACTGCACCAAATTCGATGGGATCACCAATAGGTGTTGATGTGCCGTGTGCGTTGATATAGCCAATATCTTCTATGGCTAGCCCGGACCGCTTAACAGCTGCAGCCATAGAACGATATCCACCGTTACCATCAGGTGCCGGTGCTGTTACATGATAAGCATCACCTGACATACCGTAGCCCGTTACTTCAGCATAAATTTTTGCGCCGCGCGCTTTTGCATGCTCAAGTTCTTCAAGAATAACAACGCCAGCGCCTTCCCCCATCACAAAACCATCGTGGCCTTTATCCCAAGGGCGGGAAGCCGTTGCTGGTGCATCGTTATATTTGGTTGAAAGCGCTTTCGCCTGACTAAAACCTGCCATGCCAATTGCACAAATTGAAGCTTCTGCACCGCCAGCAACCATCACATCAGCATCATCAAGCATAATCAAACGCGCCGCATCACCAATACAGTGAGCGCCGGTAGAACATGCTGTTACAGCTGCGTGATTTGGGCCCTTAAAGCCAAACTTGATGGAAACATTACCCGAAGCCAGATTGATAATTGATCCCGCTATAAAGTGAGGGCTTACTTTTCTAAGCCCCTTCTCATGCAAGGTAATGGACATTTCCGAAATCCAGCGCAAACCACCAATGCCAGCGCCAATCATCACACCTGTGCGCAAGCTTTCTTCTTCGCCCGGATCTACCCATCCGGCATCTTGAAGAGCCTGCCCTGCAGCCGACATGCCAAAGACAATGAAGTTATCCACCCGACGCTGTTCGCGCGGTGTCATCCATGTATCCGGATTAAATGTATGATTAGTACCGTCGCCCAGCTTTACTTCACAAGCCACCTTGCAAGGGAATTGCTCTGTGTCGAAAAGCGTAATATCGCCAGCACCTGAATGCCCTTCAATAAGACGTTTCCACGTACCATCCACACTATCGGACAATGGTGAAACCATGCCCATGCCTGTAACAACAACTCGTCTCATCGACCATTCCTTAATTCTATCATTCAGCCTAAGACTGACAGAAAACATAAATAGGCAAAAAACTATAAATTATAAGAAGTAGAAAAAAAAAGGGCAACAGCGGGTTTATGGAACCCTGCCGCTGCCCTTTTTCAGAAAACTAGAACCAGACTAGGAATTCGCGCTAATAAAGCTGATCGCGTCCTGAACGGTCTGAATTTTTTCAGCCGCATCGTCTGGGATCTCAATTCCAAATTCTTCTTCAAACGCCATAACAAGCTCGACAGTATCAAGGCTGTCTGCGCCAAGGTCGTCAATAAAGCTCGCAGTGTCGGTGACTTTGTCTTCGTCCACACCCAAGTGCTCGATTACAATTTTTTTCACCTTATCGGCAATTTCGCTCATTGCTCATTTCCTCGTTTTTAACACAAAATGTAAAGGGGTTTGTCCCATTAAAATAACAGCCCCAACGGATTGGTCACTTTTAAATAAATTAAACATTAACCAAGCTGCTTCGGGGTGCTCGTAACATAGTTTCTCAGCTTTGAGAACCCTTTGTTAATGAAATATGTATCAACATTTCTATTAGATACAAGCTAGATCATCGCCAACCCGCCATTAACATGCAAAGTTTGCCCTGTAACGTAATTGGCTTCTTCACTGGCAAGATACAATACTGCGCTGGCAATATCGTCTGGCTGACCCAAATCTCCAGATGGAATTCCTGACGTAATTGCCGATTTCTGGTCGTCGTTCAATGCATCGGTCATTGGCGTAGCGATAAACCCTGGCGCAACACAGTTCACAGTAATGTTGCGGCTCGCCAACTCGGTAGCCAGCGCTTTGGACATGCCAATCATACCTGCTTTTGATGCGCAGTAGTTCGCTTGCCCCGGATTACCGGTAACCCCAACGATAGAGGTTATATTGACAACCCTGCCCCATCGGCCCTTCATCATGCCCCGCATCAACCCTTTGGTTAAACGAAAAGCTGATTCGAGGTTAACCTGCATTACGCTGTCCCACTCATCTTCTTTCATACGCATAGCCAGGTTGTCTTTGGTGATGCCTGCATTATTCACCAAAATATCAACACCGCCCATTGCGGCAATAGCATCTTTCGCCAGCTGATCCACACTTTCACGGTCTGACAAGTTGGCCGCGACCACATGTACACGGTCGCCCAATTCTGCGGCAAGCCCCTCAAGTTTTTCGGTTCGCGTACCTGAAATAACGACTTCAGCGCCTGCCCGGTGTAGCATGATAGCAATAGCGGCCCCAATACCACCCGTTGCACCTGTTATCAGGGCTTTTTTACCTGTAAGGTCGAACATAATATTATCTATCCTCTATAAAGTGGCCGCAAACGCTTCAATGTCTGCAGGGTCTTGTATGTTGACTGTTGCCAGTGACCGGTCAATACGTCGTGCCAGCCCGGATAATACCTTGCCGGCACCAACTTCAACCATTTGTGTGATTCCCAAGGAAGACATGCAAGCAACACTTTCCCGCCAACGCACTGCGCCCGTTACCTGTTCTACAAGCAGGTTGGCAATGCCTTCCGGTTCGCTAATCGGCACGGCCAATACATTGGCAATAATTGGCAAACTGGGACGCTGAAGAGGCACTTCGGCAAGGGCCGCCTTCATTTCATCCGCCGCTGGCTGCATTAAAGGGCAATGGAAGGGTGCAGACACAGGCAGCAAAACACCGCGCTTCGCACCTTTTTCTTTTGCAATATCAATGGCTCTCTCCACGGCTGCTTTATGTCCTGAAATAACAACCTGTCCGTCGGCGTTATCATTGGCCGCCACAACAACTTCACCTTGCGCGGCTTCCTTTGCAACAGAAACAACATCTTCGAACGAAAGCCCCAATATAGCCGCCATTGCGCCTTCGCCTACAGGCACAGCACGTTGCATGGCCTGCCCGCGCAGCTTCAACAATCTGGCAGTATCAGCTATTGAAAAGGCACCCGTCGCGGCTAGCGCTGAATATTCACCCAGCGAATGGCCTGCCACATGGCTTGCTATTTCAGCAATATTGGCACCGCCCGCTTCCAGCGTTCTAATCACAGCCATCGAAACAGCCATTAATGCAGGCTGGGCGTTTTCTGTGAGGCGCAGATCATCATCAGACCCTTCCCACATAATTTTTGACAAATCTTGTGACAGTGCGTCATTAATTTCCTCAAAAACCAAACGGGCTGCAGGCTCTGCTTCAGCCAGCGTTTGCCCCATGCCTACAAATTGACTACCTTGGCCGGGAAATACGAATGCTCGGGTCATAATGGTCCTCCATTGCCCCAAATTATGGTCGTGTTTACCTTCGCGGTTTCGCACAAGCAGGAATGCGATGGCAAGCTTTTCGGGAATTATATTGATAATCCCAGACTTTCACTTGCAATCTCCTTGCAATCTTCAGGGCCCAGCGTTATAGAGGCGCGTTCCGATTCATCAATACCGAATTGGCATTATTTAAGAAGCGAGCTGGAGGCCCCTGACCATTGTGGCTGGGGAGCGATCAGCACATAGGAGTGAAGCATGGCTTTATACGAGCATGTTTTCGTTGCGCGTCAGGATATCAGTGCGTCGCAAGTAGAAAGCATTACTGCCGATTTCTCGAAGGTTATCGAAGAAAACGGCGGCAAGGTTGCCAAGAATGAATATTGGGGCCTTAAAAACCTAGCCTACAAAATTAAAAAGAACCGCAAGGGTCATTATGTTCTGTTGAACATTGATGCACCGCACGCAGCTATTACAGAAATGGAGCGTCAGTGTCGTCTCCATGAAGATGTGATGCGCTTTATGACAATCCGCGTTGACGAGCTTGAGGAAGGTCAATCGATCGTTCTTCGCTCTAAAGCAGACCGTGACCGCCGTCCTGTACGCGGCGGTGAGCGCCCGGGTGGCCCACGCGGTGAACGCCCTCCACGGAAGGAATATAACTAATGGCTGCCAGTCGTCCATTTTTCCGTCGCCGCAAAACGTGCCCGTTTTCCAGCGATAATTCACCTAAAATTGACTATAAAGATGTAAAACTGCTGCAAAAGTATGTTTCTGAGCGTGGTAAAATCGTACCTAGCCGCATCACTGCCGTTTCTGCAAAGAAACAACGTGAGCTTGCTAAAGCGATCAAGCGCGCACGGAATATTGCCCTGCTGCCGTTTATCATCCAATAACCGCCCTTAAGGAGACAGAAAATGCAAGTCATCCTACTCGAGCGTGTAAACAAGCTTGGCCAGATGGGCGACGTTGTAACAGTGAAAGACGGCTTTGCCCGTAATTTCCTGTTGCCACAGAAAAAAGCACTGCGTGCAACCGCAAACAATAAAGCTGCTTTTGAAGCAGACCGTGTGCGCCTGGAAGCCGACAACCTTGAACGTAAAACCGAAGCTGAAGCAATTGCTGCCCAGATGGTTGATCTTAAAGTTGTTATGGTTCGTGCTGCTGGCGAAAGCGGCCAGCTTTATGGTTCCGTTTCTTCACGCGATATCGCTGATGCAATTAGCGAATCTGGTGTTAAAGTTAGCCGTAGTCAGGTTAGCCTTGACCGCGCGATCAAAACGCTTGGTCTGCACGATGTTGTAATTAAACTGCACGCTGAAGTTTCTGAAACTGTTGTAATCAATATTGCACGCAGTGAAGACGAAGCTGAAGTTCAGTTCACTACCGGTGCTGCTGTTGTTGATGCAAACGAAGTAAAATTCGAAGAAGAAGCTTCGGCTACAGAAACTGAAACTGACGTTTCTGAAGAAACCAGTGAAGAATCAGATGCTGCTGACGAAGCTGCAACTGAAGAATAACCGACACTAAATATTTTCTAAAAAGGCGGCCTGCGGGTCGCCTTTTTTTATGGTTAAATTGTATCTGCCTGCTATTGGCACATTCTGTACAAGTTATCCCCATACTTATACCCCTGTGGAAAACTGTTCTGTGGAAAAGCGATTTTCCTTCTTGTGGGCAATTTCTCAAGGCGTACAGTGAGGATCACAACAGGCTAAAAGCCAGGTTCAGGGAACAAAGTTCACGGAGGGCAGTTGCTGATGGAAGCGCTGACAAACATAGCTGCCAATGACAGCTCTGATGATGAGATTACATATCGCCAGCCACCCCATAATCTGGAGGCCGAGCAAGCGCTTCTTGGCTCAATTTTGGTAAACAATGAAGCTGCACAAAAAGTTCAGGGCTTCCTTGAGCCAGAACATTTTTTTGAACCCGTACACGGTCGTATTTTTGATTCGGTATTAAAGCTTGTAGACAAGAACCAGATCGCCGATCCGGTTAAATTAAAACCTTATTTTGAAAATGATGAAGCGTTGGTTGATGTAGGGGGCGCCCAGTATCTGGTGCGGTTGGCCGCATCGGCAGCTACAATCATTAACGCAGAAGATTACGGTCGAACCATCTATGATTTGGCTATGCGCCGGTCGCTTATTCAAATTGGCGAAACCATGGTTAACGATGCGTATGACGCACCCGTTGATGCTGAGGCTAGCGAGCAAATATCAGACGCTGAAAAACAACTGTTTGACCTCGCTGAAATGGGGGCAGCCGAAACAGGCGCGCAAACCTTTTCCAAGGCCCTTAAAACAGCCGTTGAAAACATAGAAAACGCTTATAAAGACCCGGATAGCCTTTCAGGTGTAACAACAGGGCTGACAAAACTTAACGAGAAAATTGGTGGCCTGCATAAATCTGACCTGATGATTCTTGCTGGCCGCCCGGCGATGGGTAAAACAGCGCTTGCAACCAACATTGCCTTCAATGCGGCAGAACGCTATGCGCAGGACCGCATTGCCGGGGTTGACCCAGAACGAAGCAAAGGCTCCGTTGTGTGTTTTTTCAGCCTAGAAATGTCAGCCGATCAGCTGGCTGCACGTATCTTGTCTGATATTGCCAACCGGTTTTATGATGGCCCGCAACCCATTCAGTCGCATGCCATGCGGCAAGGGAAGCTAAACCAACAAGAATTCGAAGCCATCGCTCGGGCGGCTATCTCGCTTGAAGATGTACCGCTATTTATTGATGATACTCCCGCACTTACCATTGCAGCGCTTCGCACCCGCGCACGGCGCCTGAAACGGCAGCATAATTTAGGCCTGATCGTGGTTGATTACCTGCAGCTTTTGCGCGGCAGTAACAAAGCAGGCGGCAGCGAAAACCGGGTACAGGAAATTTCTGAAATTACCCGTGGGCTCAAAGGCTTGGCGAAAGAACTACATATTCCGGTGCTTGCACTATCGCAGCTTAGTCGCGGTGTTGAACAGCGCGAAAACAAACGCCCTATGCTATCGGATTTGCGCGAATCCGGTTCGATTGAGCAAGATGCAGATATGGTGATGTTTGTATTCCGCGAGGAATATTACAAAGAAAAAGACCAACCAAGCCATACTGACCAGGAAAAGCAGGTTCAGTGGCAAGCCGAAATGGAAGCCCTGTACGGCAAAGCCGAGCTAATCATTGGCAAACAGCGGCACGGACCTGTTGGCACCATTCATCTGGCCTTCGAAAAAGAATTCACACGCTTCTCGGATCTGGCAGACGATGACCACCTGCCAGAGCGATTTGAATAAAACAGAACGATTTTAGCAACGAAAATCTGTTAAATCAATTACAGGTAACCGTAGTTACACTGCCGTCTTCGTGCGTCAATTCCACCGTACCTGTTTCGGCGTCACATGCGATGGTTTTACCGTTAAACTCAACAGTAGAACTGCTGTCCGACCGACTGCGCGACCCACGATGTTCGCCGTCCTCATGGTCAAACGACACTTCAAAACGGCGACCCTCATCGTAGCGCTCTTCGCCTGAAAAAGCACTTGAGAGCGCAGCAAGAACCAAGGCACCACCAATAACCCCAATAAATATTTGATTTTTAGTCATTTTTCTTTTCCCCGCACTTTATTGTTATGATTTATTTGAAATGCATCACAATCTATATAGGTGAAAATATCGGGGTTTTAAAGGGTGTGTAATCTTCCGCTTATATTCCAAGCATATTACGGCTTTGCTTTGGCAGATATAGCCGCAGGCCTTTAAGCGTTTCATCCAAAACAATCTGACACCCAAGCCTTGATGTAGCCTTCAGCCCGCTTGCAAGATCAAGCATTTCCTCTTCGTCCTCTGAGGCTTCAGGCAGGCGGGCAAAAAAAGCAGGGTCAACAACTACATGGCACGTTGAGCACGCCATATTGCCTTCGCAGGCTCCTTCCATTTCAATGCCGTTTTCTTGCGCAAGCTGTAATACAGACATGCCTTCATCAGCATTAATTTCGGCCTCACTCCCGTCTGGGGCCACGAATATCACCTTTATACTCATGGTTTTATTCCCCCAAGGCTTGTTACCGCTGCAATCAACCGTTCTGCCGCAAAATCAAGCTCGTCCTCTGTGGTAAACCGTCCAACACCGATGCGCAGAGCAGATTTTGCATTTGCCTGACGACAACCAATTGCTTCCAAAACATAAGATGGCCCTGACACAGCAGAGGCACAGGCGGCACCGCTTGAAACAGCAAGGTCTCGAATGCTGGCAAGTAAAAGGTCACCGTCAATACCTGGAAAGCTAACATTCAAGTTACCGTGCCAGCGCTGGTCGTTGTCACCGTTTAAGATCAATCCCGGCAATCCTGCGAACAGCTTGTTTTTAAAACTTCCCATCAATGTTTGCGTGCGCTTTGATTCTGCTGTCATCTCAGCGCCTGCAATCTCTGCAGCAGCGCCCAGCCCTGCTACCAACGCTGGTGCCTGCGTACCGGCGCGCACCCCCTCTTCCTGCCCGCCTCCAGAAAAGAACGGCACCAGGGCTTGCGCCCGGCCTGCACGTTTATATAAGGCACCAATACCTTTGGGTCCGTATATTTTGTGCCCGGATATACTTATAAAATCCAGCCCTGCCGCATCTACATTCAGTGGAACTTTTCCAAAAGCCTGCGCTCCATCACTGTGGAACAGTGCTCCCGCTGCTTTTACAATTTTTCCAATAGATTCAAGTGGTTGAATTACACCAATTTCATTATTTACGGCCATAACGGAAACCAGCGCTGTGCGTTCGTCAACTGCACTTTCCAACTGGTTCAGGTCAACCAATCCATTCGGCATTACCGGTAAAATTTCCAGCTCATACCCTGCGCGCAGGCAATAGCGCGCCGATTCCAAAACACATTTATGCTCGGTCGCTACAGTAACAAGCTTCGGGCGTTTCGATCCCCAAAACTCCATCGCGCCTTTGATCACCATATTATTGGCCTCGGTAGCGCCCGAAGTGAAATATATTTCTTCTGGCGCAGCACCCACCACACCCGCTATCTGTTCACGTGCTATATCCAGCGCGGCAGCTGCGCGCCAGCCAAAACTGTGCGTGCTGCTGTGTGGGTTTCCAAAATGTTCGGTGAGATACGGCATCATGGAACTCAACACGCGCTTATCCAGCGGCGTTGTGGCCTGATAGTCCAAATATATTGGTGTTTTAACCACCTCCCCTAACGTCCCTTGGTGCGGTCATAGAGTTTTTTCCAGCTACTAACAAAAGCTTCAATATGTGCTGGTGTAGTATCAACCCCAAGCGAAACACGAATAGACGAATTTGCCAATTCAGAATCCAAGCCCATTGCATTCAACACATGGGATGCCTTCACTTTACCCGAAGAACAGGCTGAACCAGACGAAATACAAATGCCTGCCAAATCAAAGTGCATTACCTGGGTTTCACCTTTCACGCCGGAAATGGCAATACAGCTGGTATTTGCCAGCCGTTCAGCTTTTTCGCCAATGATCACAATATCATTCGCATGCTGGCGAAGGCTGTTCTCCATTTTATCGCGCAGAGCCGATAACCCGGCGCTATCGGTTAAATGATTAAGCGCTTCAATAGCCGCTACACCGAAGCCTGCCACCCCTGCAACATTTTCAGTGCCTGAACGACGGCCAAGTTCCTGCCCTCCTCCAACCATCAACGGTTTTAGCGGCGCTGTCGGCGAAAGAACAATGGCCCCCACACCTTGCGGGCCACCAATTTTATGCGCTGAAAGTGTAAGATAGTCCAAACCAAGACCGGTCATATCCAGTGGAATTTTCCCTGCGGCCTGTACCGCATCGCTGTGAACCAGCGCGCCGTATTCTTTCGCTATTGCACAAATATCAGCAACAGGCTGTACGGCCCCCATTTCATTATTGGCATACATTACCGAAACAAGAGCAGGAGCAGGCGCTTTTTCAAGCAGTTCCCTGAGCGCGTTTAAAGAAACAGTGCCCGATTCGGTAACAGGCAGTGTAAATACCGGCACATCAGCCACGGCACTGGCCGCCAGTACGCAAGGGTGTTCTATCGCAGAAACAATCAGGCTTTTCGCACCTGACCCCAAAATTACGGTGTTAGCCGCCTCCGTTCCGCCAGAGCAAAACATCACATCCCGAGACCGCGCGCCAGCAAGTGCCGCCACTTTTGCTCTCGCTTCTTCAACAAATCCGCGCGCTTTGCGGCCCGCAGCATGCACAGAAGACGGGTTACCCACTTCTGCCATCACTGTGGCTACAGCTTCTATCACCGCAGGGCGAATCGGGCTGGTAGCGTTATAATCCATGTAAATTGCGTTCTTCATATGGCTCACATAAGTGTATTTTGGCTGCGGTTCAATTCTAATTTACCCCTAAATGCGGAGTTTACTTGCGATTCGGGTACAAAGTTCGATATATCCTTCCGAAACACACCGTATGTGTGTCTACGCAGACATCAACCTCAAGCGCAAAAAGAATTTTATATGCCCGAAATTATTTTTAATGGTCCGGCAGGACGCCTCGAAGGCCGTTACACGCCTGGTAAAACAGATGCTGCTCCCGTTGCCCTTATCCTTCATCCACACCCGCAGTATGGCGGCACGATGGATAATAAGGTTACCTATTATTTATTTCATGCGTTTGCCATGCGCGGCTTTGCAACAATGCGGATAAATTTCCGGGGTGTTGGCCGCAGCCAAGGTGAATTTGATAATGGCATCGGCGAGCTTTCAGATGCCGCCTCAGCGCTTGATTGGCTTCAGGCAATGAACCCTAATTCAACAGGTTCCTGGGTTGCCGGGTTTTCTTTTGGTGCATGGATTGGCATGCAGCTATTGATGCGCCGTCCCGAAATCAAAGGCTTTATTTCAGTTGCACCGCCAGCAAACCTGTATGATTTTTCGTTTTTGGCACCTTGCCCATCCTCTGGCATTATCATTCAAGCCAACAATGATGATCTGGTAACGCCTATTGCCGTTCAGAAACTTGTTGAGAAGCTTAAAACGCAAAAAGCAATCACCATTCAGCATGATATTATCAAAGGTGCGAATCATTTCTTTGAAACCGAGCTTGAAGCCTTAATGGCGTCTGTAAACAGCTATTTGAACATGCGGCTTAATCCAAAGAAATAGGAACCTGAACCGCACCTATGCGGCTGAGTATCTTCCTAGCCGCGAAACGGCATACGGGTGGGTTTATGCAAAACACCACCCGTCATAGGCGTGCCACAACCTGTTGTGCCCGGAAAGCTTATTGGCAAGCCCCGCACAGAGCGAGCGGCTAAAAAGGCAAAGGCCTCTGCTTCAAGGGCATCACCCCGCCACCCCAACACTTCTACCGGATCAGCAAGTACCGGCAACCTTCGGCGCAAACGCCGCATAAGTGTTTTATTCAAACGGCCACCGCCACAAATATACCAGGCCTCTGGCGATTTCGGAAAATGGCTCTGTGCCGACACCACGGATTCGACGATAAAATCGGTAAGAGTAGCGGCACCATCTTCAGGTGACAGGCCGCGAACTGACTGAATATTGAAATCATCGCGGTCAAGTGATTTGGG
>Ga0316204_10003861_pt1 | contig 28557 bp, 16 predicted proteins | sample 6monrhotite_MG_2_FD_205661 | JGI IMG/M metagenome (GOLD analysis project Ga0316204, IMG submission 205661) | Microbial mat bacterial communities from mineral coupon in-situ incubated in ocean water Damariscotta River, Maine, United States -... | ecosystem: Environmental > Aquatic > Marine >...
GTGTTGTCACCGTTCCTGAACCAGCAATAACTGTCCAAGCTCCTGTTCCAACAACTGGAGTATTGGCAGCTAAAGTTGCTGTCGTAGTTGTCTCACATTGTGTTTGGTCAGGACCAGCCGCCGAAATAGTAGGGTCAGCATCTACAGTGATTGTCACAACATCCGCAGAAGGTGGACATGTCCCGTTTGTAATTGTCCATGTAAAATCATTTGCTCCTAACGCCAATGCTGTTAAGCCTGAAGCTGGGTCAGCCGGAGTCGTTATTGTTCCTGTTCCTGCAGTTAATGTCCACAGACCTGTTCCTACAACAGGAATATTTCCTGCTAATGTTGCAGTACCTGGTGTTTCACATACTGATTGATCAGGACCAGCAGCTGAAACTGTTGGTGCAGCATCTAATGTTATCGTAATTTGATCTGTACTTGGAGGACATGTACCGTTCGTAATTGCCCATTCAAATGTGTTTACACCCGCACTCAATCCGGTCACACCTGAATTAGGATCAGTTGGTGTTGTCACCGTTCCTGAACCAGCAATAACCATCCAAGCACCTGTTCCAACAACTGGAGTATTGGCAGCTAAAGTTGCTATCGTAGTTGTCTCACATTGTGTTTGGTCAGGACCAGCCGCCGAAATAGTAGGGTCAGCATCAACATTAATCGTTACGGCATCAGCTGAGTTAGGACAACTTCCGTTTGATGTAGTCCACGTAAATACGTTTGCTCCTAATGCCAATCCTGTGATTCCAGAAGTTGGAGAAGTTGGAGATGTTATCGTTCCTGTACCTGAAGTTAGCATCCAAAGACCAGTTCCTACCAAAGGAGTGTTCCCAGCCAATGTTGCTGTACCTGGAGTTATACAAACTGATTGATCTGGTCCAGCTGCTGCCACAGTAGGCACTGGCTCCAGAGTAATACTTATTTCGTCAAAAGAATCAGTACAACCTCCATTTGAAATTGTCCATCTAAAGGTGTTCACACCCGGGGTAAGACCGAATACACTTGATATTGGATTAGCAGGAGTAATAACTGTTCCACCACCTGCAACAACAGTCCATGCACCCGTACCAACAGCTGGAGCATTTCCAACTAAAGTTCCAAATGTTGTTGTCTCACATTGAGTTTGATCTGGTCCGACAGCTGCTACTGTTGGCACAGCTGCTACATTAATAGTTACATCATCAGTAGAAGGCGTACATCCTGCGCTCGTGATTGTCCAAGTAAAAACATTCGCACCCAAAGCCAAGGCAGTTAAGCCTGAAGTTGGAGAAGTTGGAGTCGTTATAGTTCCTGCTCCAGAAGTCAATGTCCAAAGACCTGAACCAACAACAGGAGCATTACCTGCCAAAGTTGAAGTACCAGGAACAATACAAACATCTTGATCAGGACCAGCAGCAGCCGTAGTTGGTGCTGGATCTACTGTAATAGTAACTTGCAATGTATCTTCACATCCATTTGCATCAGTACCTATCACTTCATAAGTTGTTGTTGAAACTGGAGATTGAACGTATGGGTTACCTGAAAAAGGACCTGGGGTCCAATCATAACTCACTGCACCTGCAGCTGTCATGGTAACATTATCTCCACTACATATTGTCCCACTCAAAGGATTGGTAACAACCGAAACCGTAGGTTGACCAATAGTTATCATTACTGTCGTAGTATCTGAAGTTACACAGGCAAGAGGATTAAATGACACCAATTGAACAGTATACATGCCAGTAGCTGTATAAGTATGTGTCGGGTTAGTTGCCGCATCCACAGGTGATCCATCTCCAAAATTCCATTCATAAGTGACTCCACCTACTGAAGTATTTGAGAAGGTAACTGGAAGTCCAAGACATTCTGCTCCAACAGCTCCAATTCCGGCAGTATTCAATGAAGAAGCATTCAAGTCAAACTTGAAAACTGCATTATTACAATTTGGAGCATTGTTAGTAGTAGAAAAGGCTCCTGCCGTTGTAGGAAACCCACCTGTTCCGCCACAAGAAGCAGTGACAGCCTGATAAACAATACCTGCATTATCAATTGTAGATGTACCTCCATCAACATGATCTCCAAGACCACCATTCTCACCAATAAAAGTTCCATATGCAATACCGGTCGCATCAGTCAATAAAACCAAATAATGAAAATCATTTCCGTCAGTTGTAGTTTGATAAGCACCAACTGAAGTTGGAAGCCCAGTAGAAGTACCTCCATCAAATGCACGTCCCCATCCTCCTGCGATAATTTTATCACAAGCATCAACCTGAAATGCTGAAGGCGAGATATCTGGAGTACCAGACCCACTTCCATATACCGTTGAATAATTGGTTGCAGTCAAAGTTGAGTTTAAAGAATGTAAAAACTGAGATGATCCAGCATCCGAATAAGCACCAACTGTAACAGGATAAGAACCACCTGAAGAAAGACCAAATACAACTACATTTCCAGATTCATCAAAGTCAATATAAAATGCTCCATCTTTATTTGTAGTTCCTAAATAAGTTGTTGCAGAATTTGCTGTACCAGTAGAATTCAGGGCTGTAATGAAACCATCAACTCCCCCACTATTAGCCGTATTAACTACACCAGCAGTTGAAGGAAAATCAGTACTTTCTGTCGCTCCGGTAACAAACGCATTACCTGAACCATCAACCACCAATCCAAATCCTGCATCAAAATCAGTACCTCCTAAATAAGTCGAATAAGTTAATCCCGTTAAAAGATTATCCATCTTGAATACCACTGCATCTTGGGTACCACCATTAAAAGTGACATCAAATGCTCCTGCTGAGGTAGGGAAATCATTTGATTGAGTTGAAGATGCGATATAAACGTCTGAACCGTCAATGATTAGTTGACCTCTATGCGCATCTCCGTATGAGAATTTAGTGTTTGCAGTTCCAGCAAAATTTTCGTCGACATTAGCCCCATCAACACCTGTTCCACCAACATATGTCGAAGCTGTAAGAGCTGTAAGAGTAGAGTTTAATCTTGATACGAAGATATCTGAAGTACCTCCATTGTGTGTTACATCAAAAGCACCTACTGTCGTTGGAAAATCAGTAGATCTAGTTTTCCCGAAAAGATAGATGTCACCAGTTGTTTGATCAACTGCAACCGAGTGTGCTGTTTCATAATCAGTTCCTCCTAAATAAGTTGAAGAAATCAAAGTTGTTCCATCTGCTGAAAAAACAGAAACAGTGATGTCTGATGCAAGACCACCTGTCGGAATTGAAGTTGCACCATTCCAAACAGTTTGAAATGCTCCTACTGTTGTCGGGTAACCTGCACCTGAAGCTGCTCCTGCAACAACTATTTCTCCTGCCGCAGTATGCGCAGCTGTGAACCCCCAATTATCTGAAGTAGACCCTGTATAAGTTGAAGCCACTAAAGACGGATCAATTACCAATTCAAAATTAGAATCAAATCCATCAGGGAAGACAAAAGAAACAATACTGCCATCTAGATGATAAGCAGATGGTACTTCAGTCTCAACACCATTTATGAATTGATATGAGTATGGGGCGTATTCTGCAATGGCACCCAATGAAGTCTCAACAATTAAATTTCCTCTTTCATCAATATAAATCTTTTCGGCTCCTTCATAATTCATTTTTAACAATGAAGGGTCTGCACCTGCCTCAACCTTCACATCATATTTTAAATGATCGTTAAAAGAGTGATAAATGACATCAATACCTTCATATAAATTCTCGTAAATAATTTCTTGAAAAAACTGAACGTTCAATGAAGATTTACCATTACCCAGAAAGTAGGATTGATTATGCTGTCTACCTACTAATCCTTTAGTAACTTGAACATTCGAATTAGCGTTTACAAAATTCATGTTGAACGAATGAGACTTGACAACAGTTTCTTTGTCGCTGAGTATTGCTTCATTTAAACCATCACCATCAACGAATTGATATTTGACTCCTGTTTTTTCGAAGAAAATTGCACCATTAATTAATTCAGTTCTAAAATGGACATTCGAATTCCATTGCCCTTTGTTTTCTATGAAGCGTGAAGCTTCATAGCTGTTTTCAAAACTATCATTATCCTGTATGTATGAGAAGAAATCATTTCTTCTTTCATCATTCGAAGAACTGACGTCTGAATGAACAACTTCATCCATCCGATTCTGAAATCGATCAGCTTTATGATTGTTTAATTGACTAAATCCCGTAAAGGAAAAAATTGAAATTAGAGTAATCAAACTCCATGCTTTTGTGTAAGAAAAGTGCATAATTCTTATATAAGTGCTACACGTGTGTACGGCGCCGACACCATAGAGGTTACTTAAGGTGCTTCAAGGCCAGGTAAGTTGAACTTTCTGAATCAGAATTTGAGTCTTAAATAATTCAGAAAGTCAGAGCAGCTAATTTCATTTACAAATGTGTTAGATTCATGTCATAAGAAGGTTCAATAAGGTACCAACATACGCCCTAACAATGTATAAGGTACCAATTTATCTGATTACTTCCGAATAAAATCAGATGGAATTCGGACCAATTATTTAGTAGATTTGATTACTATTAAATAGTTTGAGCATCAATTTTATAAAATTCATATCAATTTTTATTTGTCTGGCAGCTTCATTAGATGCCCTCACCCAAGATATCCCTAACAAAGTGGAAGTTTATTCAGATAACTACACCATTTTTCATTGGACCACAGAAAATGGATTGCCTCAAAACAACATTCAAAACATTAGAGAAGGACAAAACGGCTTGCTATGGATGACAAGTTATGATGGTATTGTTCAGTTTGACGGTAATCAATTCAACGTTTTTGATGAATCTTCAAATCTTGGTATGAATTCTTCCTTTACTTACAGATTAGAAACAGATGATCAAAAACGCATTTGGTTTAATACTGAGAAAGAATTTTGCATCATTGACTCTGGCCGTTTCCACCATTTTCCTTTTGAATTTTATGGGCAAATTGAATTAATGAGCTTCAACGAAACGCCAAGCTTTACCTGGAAAGGTAAATTTTATCAAGTCAGAAATAATCAAATTGTAAAACAATTCGTTGAATCAAACAGATACAATTTGAGTTATTTGTATGATGTACAAAGAATTGCTGGAGTCAATGACACTGTGATCGTGGAATATACCACTGAAGGCAAAGAAAGATTTATACATAGACAAGATCGATATTGGAAATTAGGAAGCAAGCATCTAAAAATCTTAAAAGCAGGAAATTACAAAATTGTTGAGTTGGGAAGATTTGACAAGGCACCAATAAAAAAAATAAAGAATAAATATCCTGCAGAAACCATTACCTCATACATTGAACTTGATTCTGCTTTCACATTAATTGCTACCACAGACTCACTATTCATCTATCAAGATGATTTACAATTATTCAACGAATCAAAATATAAAATCGGCATTCAAAAAATAACAGGTGCCTTGAAAACTAAACAAAATCAAATTTGGATAGGATCTAATGGTGGAGGATTATTCTTGCTACAACCCAAAGTATTCAGTTCTTTCAGTACTAAAAAATTGAAAACTGAAATAAGTGGACATATGCTTTACACCAAAAACTTCAAAGACATTTATTTTGATGGCGGATGTGAAAAATTATATTCATTGGACTCAGGTTTTAACTTAAATCTTCAAATTTTAGAAGGCTGTCCATGGACCATGCTGGTAGATGAAAATGACAAGATTTGGATGAATGGGACGCCAATAGATTCTTCTTTATTGCCCTTCAGACATGAAATTTTAATGGAGAACTCTCTAGTCAGAAGCTCTTATCAAGCGAAAGACAAAAGCATCTACATTAGCACAAACAAAGGCATAATTGCTGTCAAAAATGACACATCCTCTTTTGTCAAAGGGAGCGAGAGAATTAATGCAGCTTATCAGTTCATTGAAAACAATGATGGTGAAATAATTTTCTGTGGTTCTGAAGGGATTGGTTTAATTAGGGGAGATTCAATTCACCGAATTTGGGATGTTTCGGACGGAATCGCAACTTCGGATGTAAGAACAATTTATCAAGACACTGCCGGATTTTATTGGCTAGGTTATTCAAAAGCAGGATTAGGATTTTTTGATGGCGAAAAACTGTTCAATTTTCCATTTGGAAAAGGACGTCTAAACAAAAATGTGTGGACTATTATTGAAGATGATTACGGTCAATTTTGGATGAACTCAAACCAAGGAATATATTCAGCTAGAAGATCAGATTTAATAGAGTATTCGAGAGGAGCACTTCCAGATTTCTCCTCACAACATTTCTCAGTGGCTGATGGCTTAGCAAACGCTGAAGGAAATTCAAGAACCCAAAACAGAGGATTTAAGGACAAATCAGGAAGAATCTGGTTCTCAATGATTTCTGGTCCAGCCTTCATAGAGCCAAACAATATCCTCAAAAATATAGAATACCCAATTGTTCTAAATGAAGTAAAGATTGATGGAGAAAGAGTAAAATCTCAGCCCTTCATCATGGACCCAAGCTCTAAATTCATCACTTTCGATTTCACACAATCTATACTAAGTCGCTCACATCAGGCCGCTTATTTTTATAAGTTTGAATCTGAAGACACTTGGAGACCGGTCGGAAAATCAAAAGAGATTACTTTGGACAAACCTGATGCAGGGTCTCATATACTTATCATTAAAAAAACAGGTGGAGACGAAGAGCTAAGAATTCCTTTCGAAGTTCAAGTGTATTTTTGGCAAACGAATACTTTCAGTTATTTGATCGTATTCTTTATTACGGCATTTATTTTTCTTATCATTTTTAGGGTAATTAGAAAAAGACGTCAAAGCAATGCCAATATCAAAAGGATCAATGCTGAATTAAAGAGTTTAGAATTAAGGGCTCTGCAATCTCAAATGAATCCCCATTTCATTTTCAATTGTCTAAGTTCTATTTCAGCACTTTATGTTTCTGATAAAAAGGCAGCAGCAAATGACTATTTGAGCAGATTTTCAAAATTATTGCGGATCATATTAGAGCATGCACAAGCTAGATTGATCAGTTTGAAAGATGATTTAGAAATGTTTGATATTTATGTTCCACTTGAAGGGCTTCAGTTTGATGAACCTTTTGATTATGAATTAGAAGTAAATGTTAATTCAGATCCAACAGAAATATTCTTCCCAGCAATGGTGACTCACACATTCATTGAAAATGCAATTAAGCATGGATTGAAGCCTTTAAAAGATCGTAAAGGAAAATTAAAAATATTGGTTGAGGAATTGGACTCTCGAATTTTCATTAATATTGAAGACAATGGTGTAGGCTACGAACACTCTATCTTGTACAAACGAAAATTGAATAAACTTCATAAATCAAGAGGATTAGAAAACACGAACAAACGTATTAATCTAATTAACTTGCTGAATGATTTAGATATTGAAGTGACAACCAAAAACCTGAGTACTAAAGATGGAAATGCATGTGGAACCCGAGTTACAATATCTTTCCCTTTTATAAAAAACAATGAAGACCCTAATAGTTGAAGATACAAAACTGAATCGTGAGGTAATGCTTAATTTCATTCACAATTACACCCCTTCTTTGAATGTGATTGGAGAGGCTAATTCGGTAGAAATGGCTTTGAAAGAAATTAAAAGTAAAAAACCGGAGCTTGTTTTTCTTGATGTAGAATTGGGAGACGGAACTGCTTTCGATATTTTAGACGAGGTAGAAAGTGTGGATTTCCATGTCATTTTCGTTACGGCCTACAATCATTACGCATTAGAAGCTTTTAAAGTAAATGCAATTGACTATCTACTCAAGCCACTAAATATTGAAGAGTTTATTATGGCCGTGAAGAAGGTTGAGATGAAAGAATTGATTCAGCAAAACAACCTCAGCACACTCAAAGAACAATTCTCAAATAAATCAACTGACCTAATATCAGTTTCGACCCGTGAAGGTTTTGAGTCTATCAATATTAATTCACTAATTAGATGCCAAGCAGACGGAAAATACACTTTATGTTTTTTGGATAACGATAGAAAAATACTGTCTTCAAAAAACTTAAAGGAGTTTGAAGTGATGTTGAGTGAGAAGAGCTTTTTTAGAGTGCATCACGGACACTTAATCAACCTGAATAGAGTGATCTCATTTAATAGAGCAGATTCATTAGTAGAATTGGACAATGGGGAGAGCATCCCTATTTCACAAAGAAAGAAAAAGGCATTCATTCAAGAAATGAATTTGATATAACAAAAAAAGGGCTCACAATGTGAGCCCTTTCTAATTATATATTAAGTTTTACTATCTGTTTACAGATACGGTAATCACTTCAGATTTTTCTCCGTTCGATACATTGAATACGTATGAACCAGAAGCTAAAGTTGTAACATCAACAGTTAAGATAGAACCAGCCATCTCAATGTTTTGTGTGCTTACAATTTTCCCTGACATGTCAGTAATCGTCAAGCTAACAGCTCCAAAGTTTTCATTCAAAGGAATGTTCACCTCAGCATTTGCTGGATTAGGATAAGCAGTCAAGTCAGCTGGAGTGTACTCTTCTATGCTTGCAGTTGCTTCGAATAAGTTAGCTGTGATTGCAGGAACAACATCAGTACCAAATCCACCTAAAAACCATGTTCCGTCAGATTCTCCTGGGAATTGTGGCTGAAGGTAATTGTTAACTGTTGTGTTGTAATCAACGTGAGTATCATATCCTGTGAACATGCTTTCACCTAGGTGAGTTAAACAGAATAAATATCTTTGATTATCTGATAACAATACAGGCTGATCAAAAGGAATATAAATATTCTCTTGTTGTAAGTCTGCTTCATAGATGTATTCACCTTCAGCAATTTGATCGATATTGTTAACTGCAGCATTTGCGTCATTTAAATCAGCAAAAACATCAGCCCACTCGTATGCGAAAATTTGAATAAACTCACCTTCCATTGAAGAAGGATCTGGATTTTGAGAAGTCACAGCAGAAACAGTTAAACCGTCAATTGCAACTCTTGATCCATTAGGGTCATCAAATACGATACATCCAGAATTTGAATTTAGAGAATTACCACCTCTGTAGTACGCTACGTTATTTGGTAAGTTCGTCGTTTCATCAATTTTAGAGTAAGAATATAATGAATCACTTATTACGAAATCAGCAGAAACTTCATTGTCATCAGCAAATTCATCAGCAAGTGTTGCAGCTACTGTGTAAGTTACATTGTAGTAAGCATTTGTATATGAAGATTGGCTAAATGTTGGCAATGCTACATAAATTGAATCTCCTGATAATAAAGTTGGCTCTGGAGTAGAAGTTTCATTATAAACCTCAGATCCGTTATTGATAACACATTGTAATGTTACGTTCGTTTGATCATCTGACCCATAATTTCTTACCCATGCACCTAATTCAACTTCGAATTCTGATGCATCTTGAGAAAGTGCTTGAAGATTTGTGAACGCCTTCGCTCTTAATACATCTGGTGCATAAAAACCTAAATCATCATTATAGAATCCACTTTTTGAACCAATGAAGGCAGTGAAAGTCTCAGCTTCAATGTCTGATTTTAAAGCTGCGCCATCAATATCAGAAATCATTACAACCGGTATTGTAACGTTATTTCCTTGAGCACCTCCACCCATTTCAATAATTGGGTCAGAGACGTTATTAATGATTACAACTGCAACCGCACCTGCGTTTTGACAATGCAATGCTTTTAATCCGAACTCGCAATCACCTCTATAGATAACTGCAATTTGACCATCTACGTTCGTTGGAACAACAGAGTCATCACATACTAAAGAATCGGCAGCAGTACCGTCATTAGCGAAAACCAATGTATCCACAACCACGTTCGCTACATTATTTAAATCTGGACAAGTCCAATCTCCTCCTCCTGGATCAGCCCAAGTGAAGTTAAAATTCCCTTCATTAGTTGAAGGAGGGTTTACGTAAAAGATTACCTGAGCTGTACTCAAGGTAGTCGTAAGCGCAAAACCTACAAATAGTAAAAACTTTTTCATGTTGATTATTTTAATTTTATCGAGCTAAAATACGAAAATTAAGGGGGATAGTTAAATTTTAGTTAATATTTCGTTAATTATTTAACCTTTTTTCGAAGGGCAAATAGAATTGCCACATAAATCTTGAACGTCTATTCTTTGTAGATTTACACTTCAACCAGCTGAAAACTTCAAGTAATTGTCAAAAAGAAATCTTCAAATACTAAAACAACTAACCCCAAGAAAAGCTTGGAACACTTTGGCTTTGAAGACTTCATTCCACATTTCCTCTATTCTAAAAAAACCGATTCATTGGGGAACACCTTTAGCAGTTTCAATTGAACCAACTACAGCTTGTAACCTTAAATGCCCACAATGCCCAAGCGGCTTACGACAGTTTAGCAGGCCCACAGGCAATTTAAAAACTAATACGAATCAAGCCATTCTGGATGGATTAGGCAAGAATCTTCAATACATCAATTATTACTTTCAGGGAGAACCATTTATTAATCCCAACTTCTTGGACATGGTTAAAGAGGCCAGATCAAGAGGGATCTATGTGTTGACCTCAACAAATGCTCATTTCATTTCAGAAAAAACTGCAGATGATGTTGTTGCCTCCGGCCTATCTGAAGTTATTATCTCAATTGACGGCACAACACAAGAAACCTACGAAGATTATAGAATTGAAGGGGAGTTAGAGAAAGTTTTAGCAGGTACCAAAGAACTAATTAAGAGTAGAAACAAAGCCAAATCAAAGTTTCCGATTATCACATTTCAATTTCTGGTGACAAAAAAGAACGAGCACCAAATTGACCACCTTCAGGAGATTGCAGAAGAATATGGGGTAGACAATGTCAATTTGAAAACAATACAGGTCTATGATTTTGAAAATGGAAATGACCTTATTCCTGACAACCCTACATATTCTAGATATAAAAAGACCAAGAATGGGAGCTATAGCTTAAAGAATAAGATGAGAAATTCTTGCTGGCGAAGTTGGAGTTCTTGTGTATTTACATGGGATGGAACTGTTGTACCTTGTTGTTTTGACAAGGACGCGAAACACAAAATCGGCAACATTTCTAAAAAAGACTTCAAAAGCATTTGGAAGGGAGCAATCAACAAAGACTTTAGGCAAAAAGTATTGAAAAACAGAAATGGAATAGACATCTGCAAAAATTGCTCTGAAGGATCAAAAATCTGGGTATAAGTAATTGACCTAGTAGCCAATCTCTCCTTCTCTTGAACCTCTTTCATAGTTTGTTGTATTATAAATTAATGTTAATTAACTTTATTGAAGAAGGATATTCATTTTTCAAATGTATATTCATAAGTTGAAATCTGAATTATGAGAAAATTAGTTTTATTGAGTCTTATCGGAATTTGTGCAATCAGTTCTAACGCACAAGTGATAAATGAACTAAAAGTTGAAAGTGAAATCGAAAAAGTTACTGTTTTTGTAACCGGTGGAGAGGTTCACCGTGTAGCAAATGTGGATATTAAAAAAGGTAGAAACAAAATAATTTTCACAAGAATTAGTACTGTAGCTGATCACAAGAGTGTACAATTCAACGCAGATAAAAAATACACTCTGGTTTCTGTGAGTTCAGAAGTTGATTATATCAGTTTCATTGAGAACAATCCGCGTATTCAAAAAATTCAAGACAGTTTAGAAATCATAAATGAAAAGATAGTTGATCTTGGCAATGAAAAATCTGCCTACAATGAAGAAAGATCACTGTTAGCTAAGAATAACAGCATAAAGGGAACTCAACAAAATTTGAGTGTTGAGGAATTAAAGGCAATGGCTGAGTACTACAGAGGCCGAATGATGGAGATTAATAAAACTCTAACCAAATATGACAAGGATATTAGAGAACTCAACAATCTAAAATATCGATACAATAGTCAACTGAGCGAATTGAATTACAAAGAGACTGTGAAGAGCAATCAGATTATCGTTATTGTTGATTCAGAAATCAATCAATCTCTTTCTATTGACCTTAAGTACGTAGTTTCGAATTGTGGATGGCAAGCGAACTATGACCTTGCTGCTTCTGATGTGAAGGGTAAGATAAACTTGAAATACAAAGCAAAAGTCTACAACAACACAGGAAACGATTGGGATGACATCAATATCGTACTTTCAACATCTGATCCCAACCTTACTGCCTCAGCTCCTGTTTTGAAGCCTTGGTATTTGAACTACAATTCACTTAACAACCAAAGTGATTTCAGCAAAGGAAACGGATACGTAGTTCCTCAAAGAAACGAGTACAAAAAGTATTATCAGAATGCGAGTGCTCCACAAATCAACAACAATTTAAACGGAATCGGATTTTTAAATGGGGCTAACCAGCAAGATGATTTTTGGAATGGTCAGAATTTAAACCTAAATCCAACAATGACATTTACGACCATTGAAGTATCTGAGTTAAGTACCGAGTTTGAAATCGAGAAGAAATACTCTATCCCTTCAGATTCTAAGCCGTATTTAGTAGAAGTTACTGACAATGAATTGGATGCTACCTTTTCTCACAAATCGGTTCCTAAACTAGACAAAGACGCCTTTTTACTAGCCAATATTGTTGGATGGGAAAAACTAGATTTGGTTCCTGGCCCAACGAATGTATACTTCGCCGACACCTATGTAGGTCAATCTTATATCAACACAAGAAATGTAGGTGATACGCTCAGGCTATCTTTCGGGAGAGATAATAGAATCTTAATTACTAGAAAACAACTCGAAGAATTTTCAGACAAGAAAGTAATTGGGAGCAACCGAAAGGATACTTACGTGTATGAAATCAAACTCAAGAACAACAGAGAAATTCCTGTTTCTATAGATCTTTTTGATCAAATCCCTATCTCACAGGATAGTGACATTTCAGTAACGGCAGATGAGATTTCTGAAGGTGTCTACAATGAAACGACCGGTAAGATTGTATGGGATGTTAATCTCCAACCGGGAGAGGTGAAAAGCTATAAAATTGGATTCACTATTAAGTATCCAAAAGACAAAAAGATTCAAGTAAGAAAGTACAGATCGGTGGCGGCTCCGAAGTTCTAAAACTCGAGCTCAGCCTCTACTTTTCTTTTGAAGTTCAGTATCGTTCTTTCGATATTACCAAAGAACTTATTGCGCTCTTTGGCGTTGGCGTTTGAAATCAAGCTGGAGTTATTGATAAGCTCTTGCAAAATAACATCTGATTCAGCCACATAAAACGGATCCATTGACGTGAGATAATTCATAATGTTGTGCGAAAAATACACAGCTGAACCACCATCCCACTTTATTAAATAGGTATTGTCTGAAATGTATGTGTCATTTGAATACATGTGAAACTCGTTACCAGCAGTTGGTGCCTCATTCCCTCTAGCAAACTTACGTCCTACATCAGCCTGAGCTTTCATATGCTCTAATAAATCTAACAAGTTGTCGACTAATTCAAGTGCGTAAGAAGGATCCTCAAATAAGTGTGCTTCAAAGTAATATTGAATTTGTCTTAAGGTTCCTCTCAATGTTTCTGGCGAATAAATCTCGTGCGTTGGAATAGAATTATAAATATTATGGGCTTCAATCCCTATTGAAAGTACACGTTTATCAATCTTCTCTCTCTTGAATTTCTCATCCACATAAGCCGGAATCTTTAAATAAGTTTTTGCCCAAAAGAAAAACTTAAACCTTGTTAAGTGAGGCAAGTTGAATAGTTGAAATATTGGCGTATCATTAACACTCATCACCATTTGTACATCCTTCAAACCCTTAAATGCAAGCAATCCATCTCTCAAGCCTGTCAAATAGGTCTCAAAATTCATTTCGATTTTATCTAAAGGATTGTAAGTGAACTGCACCCTACCCTTTGCTAAATCTCCATAATCATCAAATGACAAACTATACTTTTCACACAAGGTCTTTGTCTCATAAATTGTCAAAGGAACTTCCCCCCTTAATCTTCTATAAGCCGCATCTTGAGAAACATGAAGCGTGTCTTGCAAAATTGTTGACAGCTTTTCGCCATCTTTCAATTGCAGTTTTACTGAGTTAAATATTCTTTGTTGAATGTCTTTTTCTACTTCCATTTTTAATGGTATTTATGCTCAGACAAATAGTTGGTTACATAGTCTGAAACTCCCTCCTCTAATGTATAGAATTTTTTTGTGTAGCCAGACGAAATTAACTTTTGCATTTTAGCTTCAGTAAAATATTGGTACTTGTCTCTGATATCTTCAGGTGTCGGAATATAGCTGATATCAGCATTCTTTCCCAAAGCAATGAAGGTTGATTTTACTAAATCATTAAATGTTCTTGCTTGCCCGGTTCCTAAATTGTACAAACCATTTTCAGGTTTGTTTTGCATTAAATAGGTGCAAACGCTCACAACATCTTTTACATAAACAAAGTCTCTGAGCTGCTCACCATCTTTAAAGTCAGGATTGTGCGAAGCAAACAACTTCATTGCTCCAGTTTCATTGATTTGGTTGAAAGCATGCATTATAACTGATGCCATTCTACCTTTATGATATTCATTTGGACCATACACATTGAAGAACTTTAGCCCTGCCCAAAAAGGTGGCTGACTATCTTGTTTCAATGCCCATTTATCAAAATCATTTTTAGAATCTCCGTAAGGATTCAAAGGTTTTAATTGATCAATAACCTCGTGACTATCTTCATAACCAAACTCACCCAAACCGTATGTAGCCGCAGATGAAGCATAAACTAAGGGAATCTCATTTTCTGTACACAATTGCCACATTTTCTGAGAATATTCAAGATTCAATTCATCAAAAATAGATTTGTCAAATTCGGTAGTATCAGTTCTTGCGCCCAAATGAAAAACAAAGTCAATCTCACTTTTGAAATCCTGTGCCCAAGCAAAGAAATCTGTTCTTGGAACTTTAGCACTTATAGTTTTTCCTTCAAGATTCAGGTTCTTTTCTGCTCTTGAAAAATCATCCACCACCACAATATCATTGTGACCTAAAGCATTTAACTCGCTCACCAAGCATGATGAAATAAAACCCGCCGCTCCTGTTACTACTATCATTCTGAAAATATAATTGTTTGTGATTCGTCTTCTACCACGACAAAAATAAGACTATATTTTACTATTTTTGCATTAAATTTTTCAAGAGATGAGTTACAATAATTACGAAGTTTTAGATAGCGAACATTCAATTGCAGAACAAACAAGATCGTTTTTTGCTAATGTTTACCGCTACATGTTTTTAGCTCTTGCCGTTTCAGGTGTTACCGCATTTGTTTCTGCAGATACTGGTTGGTACATTGAGATGGCGTTCACTTCTCAAGGAACAATGGCTCCACTTGGATGGGTGATTATGTTTGCCCCTTTGGCAGTTGTCATATTTCTTCAATCAAGAATTAATAAGCTTTCTTTTGGGAGCGCTATCGGCATATACATCTTATACTCTGTCTTAATTGGTATAAGTTTAAGTTTTGTCTTTCTCATCTACAGCATGGGAAGTATAGCCCTTACTTTTTTCATTACGGCTGGTACTTTTGGTGCCATGGCTTTAATCGGATACACTACAAAGGTTGATCTATCAAAAATGGGAAGCCTTTTATACATGTTATTCATAGGTATGTTCATTGCTTCTATCGCAAACATCTGGATCGGAAGTGGCACTATGGGATGGGTTATTTCTTTCCTTGGGTTATTCGTTTTCACAGGTCTTACGGCTTGGGAAATGCAAAGACTTAAGAAGATTGCACAAGATCCTAACATCACTGCTGAGGTTAAGCAAAAGCAAGAATTGATGGGAGGATTGATGCTATATATCTTATTCATCAACTTATTCTTGACGATCTTACGTTTCGTAGATAGATGATCTCATCTCTCGATCAGCACATTACATCTATCAATATGTGATGCCATCTTAAAATTTTAAAACGTGCCCAAAGTTCTATTCATTTTCTTTTTTATTGTCTGGGGAAATGGAGTGCTCGCACAAAGTGAGTTTGCAGAAATAGAAGCCAATCTTTCTGAAAGAAAAATCGATACATCATTGGTTCTAGATCTGTATGAACTAGGAGCAACTTATTTGAGTGAAGATTCTACAAAATCTTTTGAATATTTCACCTTCTGTCAATCAAACTCAGATTTGTTACGTTATCAGCATGGAAGAGGTCTAGCTTCATTTGGTCTTGCAAGATGGCAATCTAAATGGTCTCAAGATTTTGTTGAATCAGAACGACTCTATCTAAAGTCTTTAGCCATCTTTCGAAAAGAAAATGACATTCAAAATCAGTTGATAGTGATTCAAAGACTTTCAGGTCTTTATCAGTTTACCAACGAAGCACCTAAGGCAATGAACGTTTTAAACGAAGCCCTAAATTTTAATCCAAATCACCACCTCTATCAGGCTACTGTATACAATTCTTTAGGTACAATTTTCAAGTCCAGTAGTAGCGGTTATGAAGGCATACAGTATTACGATAAGTCTGAAGAATTTATTTCCCACGACATAGACACCTCATCAGAATTCGATTATATAGTGCTATCAAATGATAAAAACAGAGGTGTTATATACAGAAATAACGAATCATATGACACTGCTGCTTTTTACCTGAATAGATCATTAGAGTATTCAAAAGAAATTAATGACTCTATTTGGATTGCAAGAAATTATAATAGTCTGGCCATCTTGTATGGCAATTTGGGAGACACAACATTGGCTCTAACAACTTACCAAAAATCTCTTGAGCTTAAAAGAGCTTTAAACTATAAGGACGGAGTGGTAACAACACTATCTAACATAGCCTCGATACATATTAAATCTCGAAATTTTAAAAAAGCATTTGAGTGTTTAGAAGAAGCTGAGCAAATATCAAACGAATTAAACCTCCTAAGGCGCAAAGTTCAAGTCAATCACGCATTTTCTGAATATTATGCTTTAACAAAAAATTATAAGCTTGCTTATCAATATCAATCTGACTTTTATGCGCTCAATGATAGTTTAATTAGTTTAGAAAATTTTCAAGAAGCTAAAAAGCTTGAAGCTATCTATCAAAATAAGAATAATAAAATTCTGCAGGAAAAACTCCGTGCAGAGTTAGATGCTGCTGACTTACGTGAGGTGAATCGATCAGCGAAACTCAAAAGTCAAGAAAACTACATTTTATTCGGTACAATATTAGGTCTCATCTTACTGGGATTAATTGCATTTGTAATTCGCACTAATCTTAAAAGAAAAAAAGCGAACGCTTTATTAGTTGAAAAAAATGATGAAGTGAACGAAAAAAACAAAAAAATAGAACTCCAAAAACATCAAATCCAGGAAAAGAATCAAGAAATGCTTGATTCTCAAAACTATGCAAAACGGATCCAGGATGCGATTTTACCGAGCACTTCTTTCTTCAAAGAAAACCTTAGTGAAAGCTTTATTTTTTATCAACCAAAAGATGTATTGGCAGGAGATTTTTATTGGATGGATGTAGTGGAGGACACCATAATTTGGGCTGCGGCCGATTGTACTGGCCATGGAATCCCTGGCGCAATGGTAAGTGTAGTTTGTCACAATGCATTAAATAAAAGTATTCATGAATTAGGGTTAAGAGATCCTGGGCGAATTTTAGAAGCAACCAGAGAATCTGTCATTGAAACCTTCATGAAAAGTGGGCAAGAAGTGAAAGATGGTATGGATATCGCCATTTGCTCTTACAATAAAAAAGACGACACTTTACTTTTTTCTGGCGCGAATAACCCACTCTGGATTATTAGAGAATCAGAAGGTGATTCGGATGAACTCACCAATGAAATTGGAGACCGTAAACTCATTGAAATCAAAGGAGATAAACAACCGGTTGGACTTCATTTTGATAAAAAACCTTTTGTGACTCATAAAGTTCAACTTAAAGCTAAAGACTTGCTCTATCTTTTCTCAGATGGCTATGCTGACCAGTTTGGTGGATTGAAAGGAAAAAAATTAAAGAACAAGAACTTTAAGAAATTACTTTTAGAAAACGCAAAAAAACCAATAGGTAAGCAAGGTGAAATATTAAAGAAAGAATTTACCAAATGGAAGTCAGATTTTGAACAGCTAGATGATGTTTGCGTAATCGGAGTCCAATTTTAAACCTCACCTTCTCCTTTTCAAATTTGCGTTAAACGCAAAACCACATTTACCAAAGCGAAATTCAATTCGATAATAGGTTAATGATTGGCCAAATTTGTAGTGTAAAACAAACATTATGAAAACGCTATTAATCATCTGCTTATTCTTCCTTTCAGGAGTCTCTTTTGGATACAACAGTGATTCTACAAAGGTTTCTCAACCATTACAGACACAGGTTCAAATCAAGAAACAGAAGAATTTTTTCATTGAAGGTGATTGGTTATTGGAAACAAAAGCTGAGTTGATCAATGGTATTTCATACTCCCCTACTCTTGAATTTAACTTGAGTCGTCCTAATGGTTTCAATTTTCAAGTTCAAACGGGCGCTCTTCCAATCATGACTGGATTAAAGGTCAATAAAACTCAGCCAGCTGCTGGTTTTTCACTGAGTTATAAATTCTAACTTTTAAAACACTTTTTTGTCTGTTTCAGTTATATTTGCCTGACAAATCTGAACCATGACTACAGAAGATATCAAACAAGACATTTGTCAAGGAATCCCTACTGAAATTCCTGCAGCCAAAACTTACGATACAGCTATAAATCACGCTCCAAAGCGAAAAGAAATTCTTTCTACTGACGAGAAGAAGTTGGCCTTGAGAAATGCATTGAGGTATTTTCCGAAAGATCAACATGCACTTTTGGCGAAAGAATTTGCTCAAGAGTTGAAAGATTTTGGAAGAATCTACATGTATAGATATCGTCCCGACTATAAAATGTATGCTCGTCCTATCGAAGAATATCCAGGAAAATGTGAGCAAGCGAAGTCAATCATGATGATGATTCAAAACAACTTAGACTATGCAGTCGCTCAGCATCCACATGAATTAATTACATATGGAGGAAACGGAGCTGTTTTTCAGAATTGGGCACAGTACAGATTGTGTATGAAGTACCTATCTGAAATGACAGAAGATCAAACACTAACAATTTATTCGGGACACCCTATGGGATTGTTCCCTTCTCATAAAGATGCCCCAAGAGTAGTCGTTACAAACGGAATGGTCATTCCGAATTATTCTCAACCAGATGACTGGGAAAAAATGAATGCTTTAGGCGTTTCTCAATATGGCCAAATGACAGCAGGGTCTTATATGTACATAGGGCCTCAAGGTATTGTTCATGGAACCACAATTACAGTTTTAAATGCTTGCCGAAAACTAGCTGGTGATGGCTCTACAAAAGGTAAACTATTTGTTACCGCCGGATTAGGTGGTATGTCAGGTGCTCAGCCAAAGGCTGGAAATATTGCAGGTGTAATATCTGTCACGGCCGAAGTGAATGAAAAAGCTACACACACGAGACATTCACAAGGATGGGTGGATGAAGTTATTTCAGATTTGGATGAATTGTGTACAAGAGTCAAAACTGCAAAGGCTAATGAAGAAACTGTATCAATCGCCTACCAAGGAAACGTGATTGATGTATGGGAAAAATTTGATGAAGAAAACATTTATGTTGATTTAGGTTCTGATCAAACATCTTTACATAATCCATGGGCAGGAGGATATTATCCTGCAGGCATGAGTGTAGAAGAATCTAATGAAATGATGGCGAATGACCCTGACACCTTTAAGGAGGCCGTTCAGTCTTCATTAAGAAGACATGCAGCATCAGTTAACGCCCATACTGCAAAAGGAACTTACTTTTTTGATTACGGAAACGCCTTTTTATTAGAGGCGTCAAGAGCTGGTGCAGATATAATGGCTGAAAACGGAATCGACTTCAAATACCCATCTTATGTACAAGATATCATGGGACCTATGTGTTTCGATTACGGATTTGGTCCGTTCAGATGGGTATGCGCTTCTGGAAACCCAGAAGATTTGCAAAAAACTGATGATTTGGCGTGCCAAGTATTAGAAGAAATCAGACAAAACTCGCCAGCTGAAATTCAACAGCAAATGACTGATAACATCACTTGGATTAAAGGTGCTCAAGAAAACAAACTCGTAGTTGGCTCACAAGCAAGAATTCTTTATGCGGATGCAGAAGGAAGAATCAAAATTGCTGCAGCTTTCAATGAAGCCATTAAGAATGGAGAGATAGGACCAGTTGTGTTAGGGAGAGATCATCATGATGTTTCAGGAACAGATTCTCCGTTTAGAGAGACATCCAACATATATGACGGATCAAAATTCACAGCCGACATGGCCATTCAAAATGTAATTGGAGATGGATTTAGGGGTGCAACTTGGATTTCAATTCACAATGGTGGTGGCGTAGGATGGGGAGAAGTAATCAATGGTGGATTCGGAATGTTATTAGACGGTTCTCCAGAATCTGACAGAAGACTAAAAATGATGTTGCACTGGGATGTAAACAATGGAATCGCAAGAAGATCTTGGGCAAGAAATGAAGGTGCCATTTTCGCCATCAAACGAGAAATGGAAAGAACACCAGACCTAACAGTTACCATTCCCAACTTAGTTGATGACGAGCTATTAAACGAATTTTAGGTTCAACCATTTATCCTAAAATTGAGTTGACTCACATAGTAAGGCATTGTTTTTGTGTAAACAATAAGAGTCTAAAAGAAGATAATCGTTACATTCGTTAAGACTATCATACATTGAATAGAATACTAAAACATATCATTTTTGCTTCTAGCTTTTTGCTGGCTAATTTGACTTTTGCCCAAGAGAAGGTCACCTTCGATTATACTGGCAAAGTTCAGAAGTACACAATTCCACCCGGAGTTACAAAAATTAAGGTCACACTATTTGGCGCCGAAGGCGGATTAGGAAGATGGGATAATGCGCCTCACCCGGGTAAGTTTGAAGGTGGGAAAGGTGGTTCTTTAGAAGCCAGTTACCCTGTTAATCCTGGAGAAGTTGTTTACATATTTGTTGGAGGAAAGGGTGAGAATGCAAAAGACTCAATACAAGGTGTCGGAGGCTTCAATGGCGGAGCTGACGGAAGAAATACTGGTACATACGGTCCATTTTGTGGTGGCGGTGGCGGTGGCGCATCAGACATTAGAATTGGTGGTTCAGGACTTCAAAATAGAGTGTTAGTAGCTGGCGGCGGTGGCGGCGCAGGAGCGAACTTTGAAGACGGGGCAGATTTCGGAGGAGAAGGTGGTGGATTGACTGGGCACAATGGTTGGTCAGGTCAAATCGTTGAAGACTCAACATCTAAAGGACTTTTGATAGATAAAGATGGAAAACCTATCGGCGTAGCCAACGACCCTTCTGCTGGTTTAGGCGGAAATCAGCTTGACGGCGGAAGTGGCGGTCAATGGATGAGCTACTTAAGAGGTGAAAGAGGAAAACTTGGAAAAGGTGGAACCGCAGCAGATAGTACATCTGGTGGCGGAGGCGGCGGAGGCTATTACGGTGGCGGAGGCGGATCTTGGTCAGGTGGTGGTGGCGGAAGTTCATTTTCTGAAGCCCAAGCAATTGACCCAGTTCACGAACAAGGAGTGAGAAAAGGGAATGGACAAGTAGTTATTGAACCGGCATGCGTAACACCTGATGTAACACTAATAGGTGAAGTTGAAATTTGCCATGGTGAAGAAATTACCCTAACAGGAAAATCAAGATATGGAGCAACATTAAGTTGGGACAACAACATTAAAAACGGAGTAGCATTTATGCCATTTTTAGGTGACAACACCTACACCATGAAAAGTGACAACAAAAAGGAATGCGATTACACAATTGACATCAAGGTGAAACCAGGAAAGCCAACAATTATCGCATCTAAAACAGCTGTTTGCGAAGGTGAAATGGTAACATTAGAAGTTCAGGACATGACTGGAGTTGTTTGGGATAATGGTATCACTCAAGGTCAAGCATTCGCTCCGCCAGTTGGTGACAATAAATACAAGGTAACCAGAGAAGGAGAATGTGCTTCTGAAGACGAGATAACGATCAAAGTAAATAAAATCATCATTGATGCTCATGTCACTCAAATTGAAGGAAATCAAAGAGGTGAAGTTGATCTTATGGTTGATGGCGGTTCATCACCTTATAAATACCAATGGAAAGATGGAAACATTGAAATCAGCATTGAAAAAGATCTTAACAATTTAGAAGGAGGAACATATGATGTGCTAGTTACCGACAACATTGGTTGCACAGAAAAAGCTTCTTACACAATTAACCCAGCTCCGCCAGTGGTTGACGAACTCCCTCCAGGACCAAGACTTACAGCTGAAACAAGTCAAGATGAGGCTTTCGTGACAGTCTCTTATCCAGGAGCATTTGAATACAAGATTGAGAACGAAAAAAATGAAACTGTGATAACAGGACATTCTGAAAATACAGATGTTGTTGATATTACAAGACTTCCAAAAGGAAAATATAGAGTTTCATTAATCTATAAACAGATCAAGCAATACACAACTTTCGTTAAGAACTAAAGTCTTAAATCATGAAAGTGTACTTCTTGATTTTATCTCTTCTATTAGTCTTTAATGTAAAGGGACAAACAATCAATCACCCAAAGAATTCAACCGCTATAACTAAAGTGGACAATGGAATTTCTTATCATTATTACGACAGTGGGGGAAAAGACAGAAATTACCTTTCAGGCACTAATTCTTTACTCACCATTTACCCTTCAAAAAAAGATCAATTCGTTTCTCTGAACTGCAATAGTTTTGACATTAAGACTGATTGTAGAATGTACATTTTTGATGGCAATCATGCAGGATCACCCATTCTTGGATATTTTGATGGTGGCAAAAAAACAAAAAAAATGAAAGCTGGAGATGTTTTCACAGCCAGCGCAGAGAATGAATCAGGCGCACTTTCTATCCGATTTATAAATGTGAACAAATTGCCTGCTAATAATGGTTGGGATTTCACCGTTTCTTCTTTAAAAGAGGCAGGAGCGGCGCCCAAGCAAACAACCCAAGATTGTTCGGGAGCCATAAAAGTTTGCTCAGACTCAGCAATCACCACAAAATCTTTAGGTAAAGGATATCAAGAATTACCAGGTCCTAACTTTTGGAACCGCACATTGAATTATGGAAAAGACGGTGAAAACCAATCGAATTGGTACAAATTCGAAGTCGCTCATTCAGGATCTATTGAGTTTATAATCAAACCTCACAACCAAACTGACTTTGATTGGGCGCTTTGGGGACCTTACAATGCTAACAAATGTCCGGCTTGGACAACAGACAGACCTTACCGAGCATCCGCTGGGCAAGGTTCGCACAGTAAAAATGGAGTGACTGGTCTATCATCTCGATCAATAGATTTATTTGAGGGCTCGGCGGGAGATGGTTTTGTGGCTCAACTTAATGTGAATAAGGGTGAACATTATGTTTTAATGATTGACGATTGGTCGGGAAACAACACAACATTTGACTTAACGTGGTCATTTTTAAAGGGAGCCAAGCTTGAATGTGCTCAAGATAAATCACCCCCATCCGTCCCAACAAAAGAAGAAATTGAAGCTTTTCAACTCGATATTGAAATCGACACTGCTACCAATGATTTGGAGAGTCCAATTGAAATTGAAACGCTAGATATGGGACCAAAATTAGAAGCCACCATTAGTACCGACCAATCTTTTGTGACGGTATCTTATCCAGGTGCCTTTGAATTCAAAATTGAAAATGCTGAGAGCAGAACAGTTATAACTGGACATGCTGTAGATTCAGACGAGGTTGAAATCACAAGAATTCCGCCAGGAACCTATAGAGTTTCATTAATCTATAAACAAATAAAGCAGTATACTACTTTCGTGAAAAACTAGGTTTTAGCCCTCTTTATCAGACGACATTTTAGAATAAAGATCCCACAGCACTACTCCTGTGCAAACCGAGATATTTAGAGAGTGTTTAGTTCCGATTTGTGGAATCTCAATAACGCCATCACAAGCATTGACCACCTCTTGCTGAACTCCCTCAACCTCATTTCCCATTACGATTGCGATTTTATCCTGTCCTGGATCAAAATCATTGAGCATAACTGAATTTTCAGTCTGCTCAATTGCATAAGTCTTCCAATTATCAACTTTCAATTTCTCTACGACATCCAAAGTGTTTTCGGCATGCTCCCAGGCCACCGATTCAGTTGCTCCAATAGCCGTTTTATGAATTTCTCTATGTGGAGGCTGAGCAGTTATTCCGCAGAGATAGATTTTTTCAATTCTAAAACAATCAGAAGATCTAAAAACTGAACCTACATTGTTAAAGCTTCGAATATTATCAAGCACTATCACAATGGGAGTTTTCTCTGATGATTTGTACTCCTCAACGCTAATTCTATTCAGCTCTTGTAATTTTAGTTTTCTTCCCACAATCGTTTCTCGTGTTTCGTTTTTCGTTTCACGAATATACGAAACCACAGAATCGATAAACGAAAATCGGAAAACGAATTCAAACCGAAATTATGTTAACAACTTATGAAAAGTGAGAAATCGTTCATTATTGAAAACCAAGCATAAAACCCTATCTTCGTTAGTCCTAAATCAGAATAAGACGTGGCAAAAAAAGCAGCTAAGAAAAAACCTACCGAGACTCCTTTAATGAAGCAGTACAATCAAATCAAGGCGAAATACCCTGATGCATTGTTATTGTTTAGAGTTGGAGATTTTTACGAAACCTTTGGTGATGATGCTGTAAAAGCCGCAAACATTTTAAATATTGTTCTGACGGCAAGAAGAAACGGACCAACAGAGGTTGCGCTTGCGGGATTCCCTCATCATTCTTTGGACACTTACCTCCCTAAATTGGTTAGAGCCGGAATGAGAGTTGCGATTTGTGATCAACTCGAAGATCCGAAAATGACTAAGACGATCGTCAAAAGAGGAGTAACAGAGTTGGTGACACCAGGAGTATCTTATAACGACAAAGTCTTAGAAGGTAAAAGCAATAATTTTTTATGTGCTGTACACTTTGAAGGTGAACAGGCGGGAGTTGCTTTTATTGACGTGTCTACCGGAGAATTCTTAGTTGCTGAGGGTAGCTTTGAATATGTTGATAAGCTGATTCAAGGTTTCCAGCCTAAAGAAATCCTTTACCAAAAGGGAAGACAAAAACTATATGAAGAGCATTTCAATGCTAAAATCTATACTTATAGATTGGATGATTGGGTGTTTTCTTCAGACTTTGCCAATGAAAATTTAGGGAAACACTTTGAAGTTAAATCACTCAAAGGTTTTGGTGTTGATCGAATGCCTCTTGCAATCATTGCAGGATCTGCAGTACTCCATTATTTGTCAGAAACGGCACACGATAAAACTGCACACATCAAAAACATCTCTCGATTAGAAGAAGATAAGTATGTGTGGCTAGATCGATTTACCATCAGAAACTTAGAATTGTTGTACTCATACAATGAGGATGCAACTACACTAATTGATATACTTGATCAAACCGTTACTCCTCCTGGAAGCAGAATGATGAGAAGATGGATGGTGCTTCCTTTAAAAGATTTGGCACCAATTCAAGAGAGACACGAGATTGTAGATTACTTCATTCAAAAACCTGATTTTAAAGAGGACATTGAATCGCAATTAAAAGAAGTTGGTGACTTAGAAAGAATCATTTCAAAAGTTGCAACCGGAAGAATTAACCCTAAAGAAATTATTGCTCTCAAAAGAGCTTTAACAGCAATTGACCCAATCAAATCAGCTTGTAATAAGGCGAAAAGCAAGTCATTAAAAATCATTGCCGACAACCTCAATCCTTGTGCTGAATTGCGATCAAGAATTGAAAAAGAGATTAAAGAAGAGCCAGCAATTGCGATTTCAAAAGGTGAAGTTGTTGCGACTGGTGTCAACAAAGAATTAGATGATTTACGTGCGATTCTGAACTCTGGTAAAGAATATCTTGAAGGAATCAAGGAGAGAGAAATGGAGAAGACAGGGATCCCTATCAAGATTGCCTTTAATAATGTTTTCGGATATTACATTGAAGTTCGAAATACGCATAGAGATAAAGTTCCTGAAGAGTGGATCAGAAAGCAAACCTTGGTGAATGCTGAGCGATACATCACTGAAGAATTAAAAGAGTACGAGACAAAAATATTAGGTGCTGAAGAAAAAATTCACATCTTAGAAAGCCAAATTCTTGCCGAAATTATTTCAGCAATGGCCGAATACATCACCCCAATCCAGCATAATGCGGTTCAACTAGCCAAGTTAGATTGCCTGCACTCATTTGCGCAAAGCGCGATTGCTAACATGTACTGCAAGCCTGAAATGAACGAAACATTAGGCTTAGATGTGAAGCAAGGTCGACACCCAGTTATTGAACAACAATTACCAATTGGTGAAGAATACATTGCCAATGATGTATTTCTAGATAACGAACGTCAACAAGTAATCATGATTACAGGACCAAACATGTCTGGTAAATCTGCTTTGCTTAGACAAACCGCTATCATTTCCCTCATGGCACAAATGGGCTCATTTGTTCCGGCAGAAAGTGCTAAGCTTGGATTGATTGATAAGGTATTTACAAGAGTCGGCGCATCTGACAACATCTCTTCGGGTGAATCTACATTCATGGTTGAAATGAATGAGACGGCCAGCATTCTTAATAATCTTTCAGAGAGATCTTTAATCATTCTGGATGAAATAGGAAGGGGAACCTCAACATATGATGGTATCTCAATCGCTTGGTCGATCACTGAATTTCTTCACGAAAACAATATTGCAAGACCGAAAACTTTGTTTGCTACACATTATCATGAGCTAAATGAAATGTGCCAAACTTATGATCGAATTAAGAATTATAATGTATCAGTAAAAGAGGTTGGAAACAAAGTCATTTTCATGCGAAAGCTGGTGCCAGGTGGATCAAACCACAGCTTCGGAATACATGTTGCTAAAATGGCGGGCATGCCAAAGCAGGTGCTTCAAAGAGCCGATCAAATTTTATTGAAACTTGAGCAAAATCACTCAGGTGATTTGAAATCAGAAGCAAAAGCATTAGCAGCTGAAGCAGATATGCAATTATCTTTCTTTCAGTTAGACGACCCTGTTTTGATGCAAATCAAAGAAGAAATTGAAAACATTGACATTGACACTTTGACCCCAGTCGAAGCCTTGATGAAATTAAATGACATCAAGAAATATATGGGTGTTAAATGATCTCAAGCCTTCAAGAACTCAGTGAAGTAATGAAACTAGCCTTCATGGCAAGAGCTTACCCAACACCTGAGAGTAAAAGAGAAGGAAACGGCAGTGTTGCTGAAATAGCAGGCACTTATTCTCAGAAATGTATCATCAAAGCAGCAGAGGCTCTATCAGATGTGGAGTTAGAAAAAGTCATACTCTTCTCTAAAGAAATCATGTTTCACAACAATGCCAGCAATGGCCACTTCAGTAATGGAGCTGATAGAACAATCAAATACTTTCTTGAAAGAAATGGTAGTTCAAAATTAGTTGAAAGGATTAAGACATTAAGTCAAGCAAAGAAACCAAGCGTTCACAAACCGCTCAATGCATTGCAAGAGTTAGCTCTCTTATTAAACCTAGACGAGTTTGCGATAAAATTTCCTTGCCCCACTTACGGAACAGGCGGAAATGTCGCCGAAATTGGGAATACGTACTCATGGAGCTGTGTTATCAATGCCGCCGAATCTTTATCAGATCAAAAGCTTTCTGTGGTATTAAAATCAGCCCTAAAGATCTCTTTTCACAACAATTCGAACAATGGCCACACCAGTATCGGATCGTCATGGACCCTAAAGTATTTTCTTGAATACAATGGTAGCAGAGAAATCAAGCTGCGAATAAAATCATTAAAATCAAACCCTGGGGCAGATCAAGATGTTTCTAAACAGCCTAATTATCTCAAGATAATACATCTCTCAGCCATCTTGAAACTAAATCAACATGAACGCAAATTTCCAACTCCTGCAGCAGGGAGCGGAAAATTAGTTGTCGAAATGGGAAGACCTTTTTCAGTAGAAAACTTATGCTTTTCGGCCCAAGAACTTTCTGACATTCAGCTAAAACATCTTTTTGAATTTCAAGCGGAAATCACCTCTCATTCAAATGACAAATCACTTCACGGGCCTTCTGGTTCATCTCTTAACTTCTCACAATTTTTAATACAATTTGGAGATGAGGAACTTAAGAAAAGAATAACTTCATTGTTAACGCAAACCTAATCAGAGATAGCATAAGGTCTCAAATCATAAACTGCGATCTCGTTCGCTTTTCCTAAAGGAAAATCTAAATAACCTTCGGCATGCTTTCTGGCATCCCACAAATTCAAGTTGTCATTAAGCACTAAGAACTCCACGTCCTTTTCAATGAAGTCGTTCATAGTCCATTTCAAATAATACGCTTGATATGCCGACCATCCCATCCTATCCATTAGGAACAGAGAATAATTTGGAGTAACATCTGACAAGGACAAAATACTCGAAGTCTCTTTTACTCCAACTTCTTCTAAAACAATATTGGTGTTTTTATAATTTGCGTAATACTCTTGATGATTGACGGATTTATCCCACTTTCGCTTTTCAAAATTAGGTACTGCATTTTGTATCCCTAGTAAGACTA
>Ga0316204_10003863_pt1 | contig 28556 bp, 25 predicted proteins | sample 6monrhotite_MG_2_FD_205661 | JGI IMG/M metagenome (GOLD analysis project Ga0316204, IMG submission 205661) | Microbial mat bacterial communities from mineral coupon in-situ incubated in ocean water Damariscotta River, Maine, United States -... | ecosystem: Environmental > Aquatic > Marine >...
AGGAGTGGGTGATTTTGTCCATGCCATTAATGTTGGCTATCACGGTATTGCTAAAGGGGCCGCTGATAAACGATTTATTGCGCTCAATGAGTACTACTTCAATTTCAGTGTTAGCTAAACGAATATATTTTGCAGTCGTTGCGCCGCCAAAGCCTGCACCGATAATAACTACACGATAGCGCGGTTTTTTCTTTAAGCTTAAGCTGCTGCACGCGGTTAGCGTCACGCCACTGGCGGCGGCTAAAAGCTTAAGTGCCTGGCGACGGCTGAAAGATGTCATTTATGTTTTCCAAAATAATTGGCAATGGCCTGTAGTTCTGTGTCGCTATAGGCTTTGGCAATGCGATTCATCACGGTGGCGTGTCGTTTTCCAGATTTGAATGCATGCATGGCTTGATAGAGCTGTTCACGGCTCAGAGACTCTAAAGAGGGGATGTCAGTTTGGCTTTTACCAAAACTACCATGACAGCCAGTGCAGGGGAGGGCTAACATCGCTGCATTAAGAGGCTCACTGGCAGAGGTGTTGCTCAGTAATAAGAGCATCATTGGCAGAGCCATCAAAAGTCGCGGCATCAATCTCTCACGGCGTGGTAATTGAGTTAACTGAGGATACACTGCAGATGGGATTTTATAAATAAGGATTTCCGTTTCAGATCGCGTATTATTATCTATATTGATTGAACGAATAGGTGGCAGGCAGTGGAGAGACGGGGATTTATAAAGTCGGGAGTGATGGCCGCCCTCGGGTTGCTGTTATTCAAACCGTTGACGCTGTTGGCTGCGTGGCCGAAAAGTCTGTTTGATCACCAAGGCTATTCCGCTGCTTTAGATGACGTATTACAGGGGGACACTCTTCAGGAGAGTGAGCAGGTGAATTTAAAGATACCACCGATATCGCAAAGCGGTGTTTCGGTGCCTGCTTCTGTTACGACGACGCTGGAACAGGTTGAGAGTATTACCTTGTTGGTGGAAAATAACCCCAACCCTATGGTGGCAATGTATTATTTTTCTGGTTCGGCGATGGCCTATGTGTCGACTCGAATTAAGATGAATAAAAGCTCACCTGTACATGTAATTGTTAAGGTAGATGGCCGTTATTATGGAACGTCTCAGATGGTAACGGTGAAAAAAAGTGGCTGTTACGAAAGCGGTAGCTAGAGGGTTTATCCTATGTCAAAATCAACGATCCGTATAAAAGCCCGTAAAAAACCAGGACTGATTGAGGTCAAGGTGTTGATCAATCATCCGATGGAAACTGGTTTTCGCTATGATGCTGATAATGACCGAGTGCCCGCGCATTTTATTAAAGAGGTTGAGTGTTACCACAACGACACACTGGTACTGAAGAGCCATTGGGGTGTGGCGGTATCCAAAGACCCGTACCTATCCTTTAAGGTTGAAGGTGGTGAGGTGGGCGATACCATACGCATTCGCTGGTGGGACAATAAGGGAAATAAAGAGACACTTGAGTCTAAAGTAAGCTAGTCAGGATATTTTATTAAAAATGCAGCCTGTTTGTGGTGGGGTTAAATCACCATTGGCAGTACGCTACTTCTCTTCAATAATCTCTTCTCGTTTTCTTGAATATTCCTCATAACTAGTATTAGTACGCTCCATACACGCCGCATACTCGGAGTACGGGACCTCTTGGCATTTCAATTTGGCGTTATGTTGAATGGTGTTATACACCTGCTTGGTACTGCATCCTTGAATTAATATGACAGCTAATGAAATTACTATATACCCTGATATTTTCATTGTCCTGGCTCCATGTGGATAATTGTTGTGACCGATTTTGCTTGGTATTTAGTTATTAGGGACTAATTATAGCCGCTTAAAAAAGGATAATCACTGGCAGACTCAACCTTGAAGTGTATAACCGCCTAATCCGCTATTGCCGCCATTAATTTAGCGAATGTTTTGTTATCGTCACTCTTTTTAATCGTGGTTAAGCTGGTATGTGTAATTAATCCTTATTGAGTGGTTCCTTTGGTTTATCGTCTGGAGAGAAGCCTGCGTCAGGCAGCAGGTCATTCAACATCTTGTTAATATTTGACTTCAGCGCATCACTGTTTTCCGCACCACCCATCGTCTGCTGCAGTTGGAGTAACTCAATCGCCAGTTTACTCTGTTGTTGAACCTGCGCGCTTGCCAGACGAGACTTCTCCTCCTGTAGCTGGTAGGCAATCACACTCTTGGTGCTTCCACGGAACAGTGATTCAATCGCCTCAACCAAGCGACTCAGAATCGTATGAAGAAGATCCGCAGAGAAGCCCCCCAGCATCGCCAACATCGGATGAATAATTCCTGGTTCAAACAATATCACGACTCCGGCTCCTCCTTTGAACGCATCTTTTGAGATGAGAACTGAGAGCATCAACCCGGCAATCAAACCAAGGAAAAAACGAATCCAGTAAGATGAATGATAAGTTGGATCAAACGTACCATTGGCAATATAGGTATTCGCTTTATAAAGAGCCGAAAAAGAGGCTCCTAAGCCAGCTGCTGAGAGAAAAAACAGCAGGTTCAACAACAACGGTATCCCACCAGAAGAGAGAATGTGACCACCATCCTCTTTTACATAATGTGAAAGTGCCAAAGTGATAAACATCACCATAGAGATGATCGCGGCTACCATCATCTGACGAATTAATGAAACCGGCCCAAGAAATTTCAGCCGGCTGGAAGATTTTTGCTCGCAATCGAGTAGCAGAATTGTACTCGGCTTGGCTGGCTCCACCAGTCTTACCAACGCGGAATGTGCTCTTACCAGATCATCGACCGGAAGTTGTAAATTGACGTCTGGTTCAACCAGCACCTCTGTCGATTTAACCTCAAAAAGCTCCAGCGTTTGGATTACCGAAATGGGTACCTTAAAGCCGTTGGCTAAGGCATATTCTGCCATTGCCCGCGCTTCCATGAAGAGCTGTTCACGCAAGCCCATCCCTGTATATGGTTGATCACTATTTGCCATTTTTTATTCCCCTGTTTCTGACGCAGCCATTACGGTTGTGAAACAAAACCGCTACCATCAAAGTGACTCATCCAAACCTGATAACTCGCCTGCTTACGTATACCGCCCAGCTCAATGGCCTTTTCAAGGCCAATATCAAATGTCTCACTTTTATCCAGCACTCTAGACAAAGCCTTACTTCGCTACGCGAGATGCAAGTCCGAACGCTTCGTCGTTTGGACAGGAAGCTTGCTGTGATGATAGGTAACTGAGCGAATACACACATAAAAGCTACCATGTCACGGCCCTCATGCATAAGTAGAGGATGTTTTGAGGGGTGAATGGCTACTCTTCCAAGTAGGTGTAGCCATTCAATCCAGCCTCTAACTCCTGTAGGAAAAGCTGACGTTGCTCTTCACTTAGGGGCGCGTTGGCGATTTTTTCTTGGTAACTGGCGAGTAGTTGCTCTGGCTCGAAATGTACATAGCGCAATACAGCGTTGACGGTATCGCCATGTAGTGCATCGCTTAGTTGATAACTACCATCGTCGTTGACCTCTACATGTACTGAATCGGTGTCGCCAAATAGGTTGTGCATGTCACCAAGGATCTCTTGGTAGGCGCCGACCATGAAAAAGGCTAATAGATAGGGTTCACCTCTTTTGATCTGATGCAGTGGCAGGCTGGGTTCGACACCTTCGCTATGGATGTAGTGATCAATGCGCCCATCGGAATCACAGGTGATATCCGTGAGTACCGCGCGACGTTCAGGCTGCTCGGCAAGGCGGTGAATCGGCATGATGGGGAAGATCTGGTCAATCGCCCAAACGTCAGGAATTGATTGAAACAGCGAGAAGTTGACGAAGTATTTATCGGTTAATTTTTCATTCAACTCATCGAGGATCTCTCGGTGGCTACGACTCTCGGGGCGTAGCAAACCGCGCACTTTTTCACAGCTGGCAAAGTAGAGTTGCTCGGCGTGGGCGCGTTGTTCTAGAGTAAATAGGCCGAGGGTATACATCTCATAGGCATCGCTGAGCAGGTGTGCCGCATCATGGTAAATCTCGGTGGTAGAGCGAACATCACAGCCCAGCTGTTGCAGGCCTTGCCATAGATCATGCAACAGTGGCGCATCATCGCTTTCGGGCGCTTGCGGTGAATGTAGCGGCGCGCTGGATTCGCTGTCGATGACGTCGGCAATCAAAATTGCATGGTGGGCGGTCATCGCGCGGCCCGACTCTGTAATGAGGTTGGGATGTGGCAGTGATTCTTTATCGCAAACCTCTTTGAGGGTATGCACGATGTTATTGGCATACTCATGCAGGCTGTAGTTCATTGAGCAATCACTACGAGAGCGGGTGCCTTCATAATCAACCCCTAAACCACCGCCAACATCAACCGTTTGAATATTGGCCCCTAGGCGAAGCAGTTCGGCATAGTTACGCGCTGCTTCGCGGGCTCCCCGTTGAATGTCACGGATATTGGCGATTTGTGAGCCTAGGTGAAAGTGGAGCAGTTGCAATGAGGCGAGTTTATCGCAGGCTTTAAGGCGCTCAATCATGTGCAAGACTTGGGCGGCTGAGAGGCCGAATTTGGATTTTTCCCCGCCGGTATTTTGCCATTTCCCAGCCCCTATCGAGGTCATGCGTGCACGCACGCCAATCAAGGGCTCAATGGCGAGTTTGTCTGACTCTTCGATGATCAACTCCAACTCAGTGAGCTTCTCAACCACAATATAGATGCGATGCCCCAATTGGCGCCCAATAAGCGCTAAACGGATATATTCACGGTCTTTGTAACCATTGCAGATGATGACCCCGCCATTGGCACTGGAGAGTCCGAGTACCGCCATTAATTCCGGCTTGGAGCCAGCCTCTAGGCCCACCCGATCACCACCGTGGTTAAGAATCTCCTGCACAATTGAGCGTTGTTGATTTACTTTGATTGGATAAACGGCGGTGTAATCGGCTTGGTAGTTATTTTCACTCATTGCTTGCTGAAAGGCATCACACAGGTTGTCGACACGGTTATGTAAAATGCCTGTGAAGCGCATCAGAATCGGTAGGTTGAGGCCAGATTGACGGAGTTGTTGGGCGATGTCATAAACATCTGCGCCCTGGCTATTACGGTCACGATTTGGCCGTGCAATGAGATGACCTTGTTCGTTAATATCAAAGTAACCACCACTCCAATGAGGGGTGTTATACAGTTCGCGGGCGTTTTGTAGTGACCAATCGCTCATAGTGCTCTCACATTGGGCAAAATTCTGGAATAATAGCGCATTTTCTCACAGAAATTTTCAACCACCTATAACAAAGGAGTTTACTGATGTCTCTGGGCAAAAATTGGTTTAGTGAAAGCTATGAGCCGGGCGGTAGTGCTTTCTCACTGAAAATGGTGAAGAAGCTACATGAGGTGCAGAGTCCTTTCCAAAAGGTGGAAGTCTATGAGACCGAAACTTTCGGAAACTTAATGGTGATTGATGGAGCAACAATGGTCTCCACGCGAGAGAACTTCTTTTATCATGAGATGATGGCACACCCGATACTTTATAGTCACCCCGCGCCTAAGCGGGTACTGATTATTGGTGGTGGCGATTGTGGTACGCTGCGCGAGGTGTTGCGTCACCCCGAAGTCGAGTGGGTACAACAGGTAGATATTGACGAAGAGGTTACCAAGGCCGCGTTGAAATACTTCTCTGAACTGTGTGAATCGAATGATGACCCCCGTGCAGAACTCTATTTTGATGATGGTATTAAGTGGGTAGCCGAGGCTGCAGCGGGCAGCTACGACGTAATCATTGTTGATGGCACAGACCCCGTGGGGCCGGGTGAGGGTTTGTTTAATGAAGCGTTCTATAAAAACTGCGTACGCGCCTTGGCAGATAACGGTATTTTAGGGCAACAGACAGAGACACCGCTTTACCACATGGCGTTATTGAATGAGGTGCGTGGCGCGATGCGAAATGCAGGCTTTAATCATATGCATACGCTGACGTTTCCTCAGCCTATTTATCCGACAGGTTGGTGGGCTGCGACGATGGCCTTTAAGCAAGGCAATGAGCAAGACTTCCGTGTTGACGACGTTGCCAATAAATCATTTGCGACGGAATATTATAATTTAGATATTCACCGTGCAGCACTAGCTCAACCTGAATTCATGAAACGAGAATTGGTTTAGAACTAAGTGGCGAAACGCGCATAGTAAAACGGGGCCATTGGCCCCGTTGTTATTTACAATTGGTTTTTATTCTCTCTCGGAGTTTGTCGAAATGGGCTTCTCTTTCCTTATCATCAAGATAATGCCGACTGCCATCGGGGTTGGCACGAACCAGTCGCCTATTGCTTAGCTCTAATTCTAGCTTGTCACTTGCGCAACGCTGCTGGTTTTTTTCCTTTTCAGCCTTTTGCTCTGCTTTGAGCTGTTTCGCTTCTTCGCGGCTTTCGCGGCGCTCTTCTAGGTAATCTTTTTGTCGATTTAATCGCTCTTTATAGTGCGAGCCGCTGGAGCTGGGTGTCGCGTCTATTCGCACTTTTTCACTATTTTGGTTTTTGGGTGGGGAATCGGAAAAATGAACATTGCCTTGTTCATCAACCCAGCGGTGTACTGCCGCTTGTAGTGGGTTACAGAGTAGTAAGATTAATAGCAAAGCGAGGCTACTTTTAAACATCGAAGGTTCCCTTTAAACGAATTTATTACCCAACAAGATAACACGCTAGATTGTTATTTCAAATGTTCTAAACGCAGTCGATCTCGCCGATCAAACAATCGTCGCGAGGAGAGGGAAACCGCCGCCATGGTGCCGAAACCTGTTGCGGCGGCCACCATGAACATGATCAATATTTGGTATTTCACCGCCTCAGATGGCGCGGCCCCCGCGAGAATTTGCCCCGTCATCATACCCGGTAAGCTAACGATGCCTGCCGCGGCCATGCCGTTAATGGTCGGAATCATCGCGACACGAATTGCTTCTCTGCGTATCTGCTGGATAGCACTCCGTGCGGATTCACCTAGTATCAGACGTGCTTCAATTATTTTACGCTGCTGAATGGCGTGGCTATTGAGCTGATCTATACCAAGGGCAATGCCATTCATGGTGTTGCCGAGTAGCATGCCGAGCAATGGAATAGCGTATTGAGGTTGGTACCAAGGGTCGGCTTGAATGATCACCGTTAGGGTTAAAAGTGACAAGGTTACACTGGAGATAAATACTGAAAAGAGCCCCACTCCATAGCCCCAGAAACCATCAAAGCGGTGTTTTTGCCGCTGGTGAATCTCATAGCCTGCGATGATAACCATAATCATCGCCATGGTGCCGACCCACAGCAGGTTAACCTGTTGGAAAAGGAGCTTAAGCAGCCAGCCAACAAGCAGCAGTTGAACGGTGGTGCGTAGGGCCGCGATCAATATGCTCTGCGTTAATCCTAGTTTTTCACGCCAGCTAAGCGCGGCTAAGGCGATGATCAGCGTGGCGCTGAGGAGCAGGTCGAAGGGGGTGAGTTCGATCATATTCATAATGGGGCACTTTGCCACTGGCCGTTATTTAAATAGTGGCGTTGGGTCGCAAGGCGCTCTATTTGTTGAGGGTGGTGGCTGACCCACACAAATGCGGCCTGCTGGCGCTGTTGGTAGTGCAGCAGCAGCGCTTCGACACGTTGGCAATTCTCTGGATCAAGATTGGCGGTGGGCTCATCTAATAGCAGAATTTGTGGTTGATTTTGTAGCAACCTTAGTAGCGCTAAGCGTTGTAATTCGCCAGAAGAGCAGCGTACGATTTGCCAGTTGAGCACCTCATCTTATAAGTGTTACCGGACTGGCCCTCATCTTATCAAAAGGGATAAAAAAAGGGGTGCAAAATGCACCCCTAAGATAATCCCCAGTATGGAGGGAGGATTATTTGTTGGTGAACTCTGGATAAGCTTCCAGGCCACATTCGGTAATATCAACACCTTCGTACTCTTGCTCTTCGCTAACACGGATACCCATGATCGCTTTGATTGCGGCCCAAACCGCCAGAGAAGTGATGAATACCCAGGAGAAAATAACCGCAGCGCCAATCAACTGAGTGACTAGGCTAGCGTCAGAGTTAGTGAATGCAACGGCGATCAAACCCCAAATACCGACAACGCCGTGTACTGAGATAGCACCCACTGGGTCATCGAGTTTTAGCTTGTCCATGCCCAAAATTGCGAAGACAACCAGTATGCCGCCGACTACGCCGACCAGGGTAGAGGCTAATGGCGAGCCTGCAAGTGGTTCAGCGGTGATTGCAACCAAACCTGCCAATGCACCATTGAGCGCCATGGTCAGATCGGCTTTGCCGAACAATAGGCGAGAGGTGATCAGTGCGGCAATAACACCGCCCGCTGCTGCCATATTGGTATTAACAAAAACCTGTGCAACGGCATTTGCTTCACCAACATCAGATACTTTTAACTCAGAGCCGCCGTTGAAACCGAACCAGCCCATCCACAGAATGAAGGTACCTAATGTTGCCAGTGGCATATTTGCGCCGGGTATGGCGTTGACTGAGCCATCTTTACCGTATTTGCCTTTACGCGCACCTAGCAGTAAAACACCTGCCAGAGCCGCAGCAGCACCCGCCATGTGAACTACACCTGAGCCTGCAAAATCGAGGAAGCCCATTTGATCTAGGAAACCACCGCCCCACTTCCAGTAACCTTGTACTGGATAGATGAAGCCGGTCATCACTACTGCGAAAGCGAGGAAAGCCCATAGCTTCATACGCTCAGCAACCGCACCAGATACGATGGACATTGCGGTAGCAACGAAGACGACTTGGAAGAAAAAGTCAGACATAACTGAGTAATAAGGCGCGTCATCACCGCCCGCGATGACATCCGCAACAGCGTTCTCAGTGCCGATCAGGAAGCCTAAGCCGGGAATGATTGAGCTGTCAGAGCCGCCATACATGATGCTGTAACCGAATAACATGTACATGATACAGGCGATGGCATATAGCGAGATGTTCTTAGTTAGTATTTCAGCGGTATTTTTAGCTCTTACCATACCAGCTTCTAGCATGGCAAAACCGGCTGCCATCCACATGACTAATACACCTGATATTAGAAAATAAAAGGTATCAAGTGCGTAGCTAAGTTGTAATAAATCTTCCACGTTAGACTCCTCCGAAGATTAAAGTGCTTCAGAACCGGTTTCACCGGTACGAATACGAATTACTTGCTCCAGTGGAACAACAAATAGTTTACCGTCACCGATTTTTCCGGTTTGAGCGGCCTTGGTGATGGCGTCGATGACGGCGTCAACGACATCATCATCAACCGCAACGTCAATTTTTACCTTGGGTAGAAAATCAACGACGTATTCTGCGCCACGGTAGAGTTCAGTGTGGCCTTTTTGACGACCAAAGCCTTTTACTTCAGTTACGGTTATCCCTTGAATATTGATGTCGGAGAGTGCTTCACGCACATCGTCCAACTTAAAGGGCTTGATAATCGCTGATACTAGTTTCATTCAGGTCTCCTAACTAATATGCCAATTTTAATGTTCATCTCGGACTCTCATAAGCAGAGGCTGTGCCAACCACTATATTTATATATTATTCATGCTCTTAGGGGTTTGTTGATAAGGAGGAGTGATCTGTTGAGCACTTTATTGGTGCCAGCGCACAGCTGCGGTGCAACATTGTGGTGCATTTCTCTGTTGTAGTGGGAATTGCGGGTGTATTGGCATGACGTGGTGATTTTTGTATCGATGATAGGCTAGCTGCTGTGGCGCTCTGCCACCGGGTTGTTTAGAATGCCAGAGTGCCCGATGCGTAAATTCCCGCTCAATTGATAGGTTTTTAGGCTGCTGGATTACTAAGTGGATATTAAACCAATAGATAGAACAGAAGGTTGATTCGATATGATTGAAAGTAAAACCATTGATGAGCTGGCGCAAAAAATTTCTGGCTTGATGCCGCCGGGTATAAAAGAGCTACAGCAGGATGTAGAAAAAAATGTTCAGGGCGTACTACAAGCCGCATTTACTCGTATGGACTTGGTGACTCGAGAAGAGTTTGATGTACAGAGTGAGGTGCTATCCCGCACACGCAGCAAGCTTGACGTGTTGGAAGCCAAGCTCGCTGAGCTTGAAGCGAAAATGTCGGAACAGTAATTATTTAGCACTTGGGTATCTCTGATGCTTTGAGCTGTCCATTTATAGTAGTAGGTCGTGTAACTCAGGGCGTTAGAGTTGCAGTAGCAGAAAGGGATTTCATGTCACTTGCAGTTGTTTATAGTCGTGCGCAAACAGGTATTGATGCGTTATTAGTGACGGTTGAGGTTCATCTCTCCAACGGGTTACCTAGCCTCTCTATTGTCGGTCTTCCCGAAACAGCCGTAAAAGAAAGTAAAGACCGTGTTCGCAGTGCATTACTGAACAGTCAGTACGAATTCCCAGCACGACGCATCACTATTAACCTGGCCCCGGCGGACTTGCCGAAGGAGGGAGGGCGGTTTGATCTCTCTATTGCCGTAGGTATTCTTGCCTCATCTGCACAAATCCCGATTCAAGCAATGAGCCAGTATGAATTTATTGGCGAATTAGCGCTATCCGGCGAATTGCGCCCAGTGCAGGGGATTTTGCCTGCTGCGATAGCGGCGAGGGATGCGCAGCGTACGCTGGTAGTGGCACCGGATAATGCTGCTGAGGCGCTGCTGGTGAGTGGTTGCCACGTAATGGTTGCAGGGCATCTTCTTGAGTTGTGCGCTCACTTTAATGGCGTTTCACTTTTGCCTATCCAGTGTGGAGCCACGGAGATGGCAGCGTCAGCGCCAATCATGGATGACCTTGCCGAGGTGCGTGGACAGCAGCATGCTAAACGCGCCTTGGAAATTGCCGCAGCGGGAGGGCATAGTCTATTGATGATAGGCCCACCAGGGACAGGTAAAACGATGCTCGCGACGCGACTTCCAGGTATTCTACCGCAAATGAGTGAGGCAGAGGCGTTAGAGAGCGCGGCAATTAACTCGATCAGTCATCGCGAGTTAAACATGTTGCACTGGGGCCAGCGGTCATTTCGGTCACCTCATCACACTGCCTCAGCCGTTGCCCTGGTCGGTGGCGGGAGTAACCCGCGGCCTGGTGAGATCTCATTGGCCCATAATGGTGTGTTATTTCTCGATGAGCTGCCTGAATTTGACCGCAAGGTGTTGGAGGTGCTGCGTGAGCCGCTGGAGTCAGGGCATATCACCATCTCACGTGCGGCACGCCAGGCGGAGTATCCGGCGAAGTTTCAATTAATCACGGCAATGAACCCTTGCCCCTGTGGGTATTTTGGTCATTATAACGGGCGCTGTCGTTGTACCAGTGAGCAGGTGTTGCGTTATCGAAATAAAATTTCAGGGCCATTGTTGGATCGTTTAGATATGCATATTGAAGTACCTGCTCTGCCCGCTGAACAGCTGCAAGGTGGTTCACAGCCGGATGTTGAAAGTAGTCAGCAAGTGCGCGAGCGGGTGGTTGCGGTACGTCAAGCGATGTTACAGCGTGGGGTAGTGAATAGTCGCATGAATAACCGTGATATTGAGCAGTTTTGTGCTTTGAATAAACCTGATGCAGGGCTTTTGATGCAGGCGATTGATAGTTTGGGACTATCTGCCCGTGCCTATCATCGAATATTGAAAGTTGCGCGCACTATTGCTGATTTAGCGGGCAGTAGTGAGATTAAAACACCCCACTTAAGTGAGGCCATCTCTTACCGACGCTTAGATCGATCCATGTAAGTCGGGTTTATGTCGTATTGTCCTTTATTCTTTCCTTTAATTGGCTGACCAGTCGACGACTTACTTCGAGGGGTTCTTTCTGGTTATGGAGTAGCATTTGGTAATGCCCTTTGTCGTCACGTTGTAGTGCCGAAATGGCTTTAATAGCCACCAGCGCATTGCGGTGGATACGGACGAAACGATGGGTAAAGCGCTCTTCCAGCGATTTGAGTGAGACCTCCATCAAATACTGTTCTGCACCCCGGTAGATAACGACATATTTTTGCTCAGCACGAAAAAAATCGATTTCGTTGATAGGTATTAGCTGGGTGGTGTTGCCCACGTGCACAGTGAGGTGCTCCTGCTCCTCTGCTGGGTGTTGTAGGGTGTCGATTTGAACCCATTGAACTCGGTTCAATTTTTGCGCTTTTTCGATAGCCAGCTGTAATTGCTCGCGGCGCACGGGCTTGAGTAGATAAGCGACCGCACAGGTTTCAAAGGCGGCCAGTGCGTGGTTATCGAACGCGGTGGTGAATATAATCGCCGGTGGCTGCTCTAGTTGTGAGAGGTGTTGAGCCGCTTGTAGTCCGTCCATTTCAGGCATGCGGATGTCGAGTAACAATATATCTGGCTGCAACTCATCGCACCGCAAAATTGCCTCTTGGCCGTTGCTGGCTTCCCCGACCAATTGGCAGTCAGGAATCTCTGTCAGTTGGCGAGCTAGTCGTTTGCGTGCCAGCGGCTCATCGTCTGCGATTATGATGCGCATTGGAGTTCTTTCGTAATAGGTAGGGAGAGTGTGACTTGGTAATCACGTCCATTTTGCTCACAGTTCAGTAGGGCCTTATCACCAAAGGCAAGCGCAAGGCGTTGGCGAATATTATTTTGTGCTAGCTGGTGACCGCAACGGTTTGATGCATGACTGGGACAAGGGTTGGTGAGCGTGATGATGACTTTATTGCCTTGTTTACGGCTGGTTATTTTCAGCGTACCGCCTTGAACGGTGGATTCTATTCCATGATAAACCGCGTTTTCCACTAGGGGTTGAATCAATAGTGGTGGTAGTACGGTGTCACACGTCTGCAGATCCCACTCTACTATGAGGCGGTCGCCAAGGCGTAGTTTCTCGATATCGAGATAATGTTTACAGAGGGTGAACTCCTGACTTAGAGAGATAACGTTCGGCTGATCTTGCAGGGTAGTACGTAGTAATTCTGAAAAGTCTTCAATCGCATGCTCTGCCTTGACGGGCTCGTCGTGAATGAGGCAAGCAATCGTATTTAAGGTATTGAAAAGAAAATGGGGTCGAATACGTGTTTGCAGGACTTGAAAACGTGCTTCTGCCTCGCTTTTTAGCTGCTGTTGCCACTGGTGGTGCATATAGAGATAGCGCAGTAGCAATGCATAGATAATGGCCGCAATGCCTAACGTATGGAGTAGGAATCGTTGGTGGTCAAAATTGCCATATTGTACATGTAATAAATTGGTATAGAGGATAGCCTGATAAGCCAGTTCAGCAAACAGTAAGGTGTTGAGAAGGAGTATCAGGTAACTTATCAGGCCCACTAGCGAGGCTTGAAAGCTAAATATTCGTCGTGAAATACACAAAATTGCGGCGCTGGAGATGCCGAGCCATTGGATAAAAAAGGTGAATAGACCCAGAGTCTGTAACAGCAGTGCATTGCTACTGGGCATATGGCTAAGCGATAACATAATGGCGAGTAGCTGGCCGACCACCACCACGGTTAGAACGGCGCGTAAATGACAAAAATTAGGTAAAAAACTGCTTGGTTGAGCTATCGCCGTTTGTGGTGTCGCCATAGTATCCCCAATGTTCTATTTATAATGTTATGGCTGTCGATGATCTGTGTTTTGCATGGCTCAACTGATAGTTATCGACCTTCATCAATGCGCTGCCACTGTTTAGATCTCGCCATATTCTAATTCGCGTGTCTATCTATTATCGCCTATACTGGCATTTTTTGAGCATATTAAGGTAGATAATGTGAGCAACCAGTCAATCGATAAGCCTTGGGGTGGCCGTTTCAACGAGCCGACAGACGCTTTTGTTGAAGCCTTTACCGCATCGGTCGGTTTTGATAAACGCCTTTATAAGCATGATATCGCTGGCTCAGTCGCCCATGCGCGGATGTTGGGTCATGCGGGGGTGTTGAGCACGGATGAAGTACAAAAAATTCATGACGGTCTCGAGCAGGTGCTAGGGGAGATAGAACGGGGTGAGTTTAATTGGTCCGTGGCCCTAGAAGATGTGCACATGAATATCGAGGCACGACTGACCGCATTGATTGGTGATGTAGGGAAAAAATTGCACACAGGACGCTCACGTAATGACCAGGTAGCCACCGATATCCGTCTTTATTTGCGTGACGAAATTGATGCGATTGCCGCCGAACTAACACGTCTACAGCATGCGCTACTGGACTTGGCTGAGGCGGAGGCTGATACCATTATGCCGGGCTTCACCCACCTACAGACGGCGCAGCCGATTACCTTTGGCCACCATATGCTTGCTTGGTTTGAGATGCTTAAGCGCGATGCGGGGCGTTTGGCGGATTGTCGCAAACGTGTTAACTCAATGCCTTTGGGCAGTGCTGCATTGGCGGGTACGACCTATCCGATTGATCGTGAATTTACGGCTAAAGAGTTAGGATTTGCTGCTATTTGCGAAAACTCATTGGACGCGGTGAGTGACCGTGATTTTGCAATTGAGTTTGTTGCTGCGGCCAGTTTGATTATGACCCATCTTTCGCGCGCCTCTGAGGAATTGATACTGTGGTGCTCCGCACAATTTAACTTTGCCGAACTGGGTGATAACTTTTGCACTGGTTCATCCATTATGCCCCAGAAAAAAAATCCTGATGTGCCCGAGTTGGTGAGAGGCAAAACAGGGCGTATCAATGGTCACTTGGTTTCACTATTGACCCTGATGAAAGGGCAGCCACTGGCTTATAACAAAGATAATCAGGAAGATAAGGAGCCGTTGTTTGACACTATTGATAACCTCCGTGGCTCCTTAAAAGTCTTCGCCGATATGATTCCTGCCATTAGTGTCAATCGTGAGGCGATGCGAGAGGCGGCGATTCGTGGTTTTTCTACGGCTACCGACTTGGCTGATTATTTGGTTCGCAAAGGTGTACCTTTCCGTGATGCCCACGAGGTGGTAGGGAAATCAGTCCGTTACGGTATTGAGCAAGGCAAAGATCTTGGCGAAATGAGTTTGTCGGAGTTGTGTCAATTTTCCACTGTTATAGAGCAAGATGTATTTGATGTACTCACCCTTGAGGGTTCAGTTTCAGCCCGTGATCATCTTGGCGGCACAGCACCCAATCAAGTTCGTGCAGCGGTAACGCGCGGCCGTGATGCTTTAAAATGAGCCGACTGCTTTTGCCTTTTTAGAGCGACAACGATCTCGCGTACCAAGTCCTTAGCATAAGTATAAACCTTCGGGCTATCATGTACGGGAGATATTGCATGGTTAGCGTTACCTACTTTGATTGGGTAGCGCTGACCGAGCAGCAAATACCCATAAACGGCTTGTATCATCCTTAATGTGGGCCGATTCATAGAAAAACTTTCAACACCTACTTTTATTGCCACATACCGTATTGTAAAAATACGGTGTGGTGACTCCCCTTGCTTTAAACCCTTTGAAAATACTGGTTTTAAGTTCAGCAGCACGCGGAAATTCTCTTCCTTTTTGTTCTTGTGTTCACGCTATTTTTACATTTATTTAAAGAAATATAGGTGGTGATAGGAGGCTTTGTCGGTTTAATCACGCATAGAATATATTGAAAATATCGAGCAGATGTCGCACTATAGTAAAAACCTACTTTTTATATGTTATTAAAATATTATAATATAATTATATGATTTAATTGAAAATATTCTTTTGAGCGTGGTTATTTTTTGGGGAAGATGACGGCATGGTTGCCCAGTTGTAGTCGGGATGCGTGCCTCATTGCAAGTGACATGGGGGGAAGGAATGAAGTTATCACGTGTTGTGACGGCGTTGGCGTTGCTGTTTATATTTTGGACACAGCCTCAAGCAGCGCGTATATCTGATGTTGCGAATACTAAACACAATTTATCCATGGCCGGGGACGGGGTGGATTCTCGTTCGGTTAAAGCCATTAGTGAAGAGCAGATTTGTGTATTTTGCCATACTCCTCATGGCGCTTCCGTCAGTGCATCTGCACCATTGTGGAATCGAAAGCTGTCTGGTGACTCCGGCTACATGGCAACTTACAGCATGTATGACTCGGCCTCTATGGATTCGAGTGGGCTCGCAGGTGGGGTGCCAGCTGGTCCGAGTAACTCATCGAAGCTTTGCCTCTCCTGTCATGATGGCGTGATTGCGGTAGGGGCAGTCAATGTCTTAAACGGCTCGAATCAAACAATCTCCATGAACGGCACGCAAGGGGCGGGGCAAATGCCGTTTGGTACCTTGCCTGGCGGTGGCTCAGCTGAAAATACAGGATTGACCCGAAATCTTGGTACGGATCTTACTAATGACCATCCTATCTCCATCTCCTACGATAGTCTTTTGGTTGCCGCGGATGGCGAGTTAACCGATCCGCTTTCCTCGCCCCATGTGGGCGTGCGGGGCGCAGGCGTTAAGCCATTGATTCCATTGATCCCTGACCCGCTGGATGGTAACAAACCAAAGCTTGAGTGTGTCAGCTGTCACGATCCTCATATTCGTGATGACAGCGGCACTGACATTAAATTTCTACGTTTGAATCGCTTCCAAGTCACGGCGGACCCTGCTGGTCAGGGTGTTAATCCCAATCTGGTTAACTTTAATGAACATAACGATATCATCTGTCTCGCCTGTCACAACAAAGAGGGCTGGGTAGACTCCGCTCATGCCAGTGAACTTGTGGCGAACGAGGATTACACCGATGTGGCCGCCACTGCGCGCGACTTTCCTGTTGGCATAAAAGTATGGCAAGCCGCCTGCCTTAATTGCCATGACACCCACACGGTGGCGGGATCACGACGCCTACTCCGAGAAGGGGTAACAGGCTTGCCTGCGGTGGGTGAAACACTTAAATCTGGAGGCGGTACACCCGCGATCGAAGAGACCTGTTACCAATGCCATTCTAGTGATGGTGCAACATTAACGGCACAAGGTATTAATACCGAAGTACCCGATATCAAAAGTGATTTTCAATTGGCTCGCCACATGCCGATTACCACAGACGAACAAGGTAGTAGCAGTGAAGTGCATAATATTGGTGATACCGGGGCTGCAGGTGATGGCAAAGAGATGATTGAAAGCCAAGCGACTTTGGGTAAAGGCAATTTAGCTAACCGCCATGTCGAATGTACCGATTGCCATAACCCCCATCGCGTGACTAAAAACCGTTTGGCGACGGATGCCCCTTCAAACCCGAGTGCAGCAGGTACCCATGACCATAATCTGACCGAACCGGGTGCGACTATGCACACTAATTTGATCTCTGGCGTTTTAAGGGGGTCATGGGGGGTAGAGCCTGTATATGCCTCAACTCAATTTAGCACTGCTGCGGTGAGTTTTACTGTTAAAAAAGGTGTTCCGCCACAAGGCGGCTCAATGGATGTGGCACAAAATTATGTAACGCGAGAATATCAAGTCTGTTTGAAGTGTCACTCAACCTATGGTTTTGATGCCGCCAACCCCCCTGCCTTGGGTGCTTACGCAGGTGGCACGCCATCAGGTACCCATGGTGTTACTCACTACACGGATCAAGCGATGGAGTTTCAAGCACCCTTGGGTCATCGCGGGGAGGGGACGGCGTTGAATACCGGCGCCTCGGCGACACAAGCCCTTAAAAGTTATATCTTTTATAAGTGGACAAGGGTAGAAGCATGGGTAGGGAGCGGCTACCCTGTGGGTGAGTGGGTATGGAAGCACGAATATGTCTCCAGGAGTGGCAACACTGCGATGGATGCTTGTGATTCGAGAGAACCGAATGCCATTTGCAGTTGCCAATGGTGCTCAGGGGTACCCGTCACCCCTAACACTCTCTCCGGAACCTTCGCCACAATCTATCCCTTCTTGGGCTATTCTTGCGGCGCTGCAGATGTTAATCGATATGCCAATACAGGTATGCCTGGCTTGGCCACTTCTCCATGGGACGGTTCGGTCTGGGATGGCATCAACCCACCGCCCGGTGAGCAACCCGCAATTGTGCCTTATTCGGTATTGGAGTGTACGGTTATAACGGATAGCGAGACTAATAACCACCGTAGTTGGCATCCTGTAATGGCTGAAACTGGGCGGGATGCCGTCACACGGGGTAACATGGATGCCAGTAACTTTACGGCACCCTTTGATGCGGCCGTCGGTAGTCAGACGATGTATTGTTCAGATTGCCATGGTTCGGAGACAGGTAACGAGACAGTAGAGCCTACGGGAGGGGAGAATGGCAACCCTTGGGGGCCACATGGTTCAAATAAGGATTTTTTGCTGAAAGGGGACTGGATCGAGCCGTCTGGCTGGAGAGATAATCAAGAAATCTGTTTGAAATGTCATAAATTTAGTGCCTATGTGCAAACTTACGCATTGTCTCTTCAGCCGCCCCTCTCTGGCTTTAGAACCGCTGAGCCGTTAACGCGCACGAGCTGTGCAGCCGTTGATTATCCAGAAAGAAACTTGCACACCGCTCACTCACAGCGTCTCGGTGGTTTGAAGTGCAACTGGTGCCATGCTGCCGTGCCCCATGGTTGGAAAAATAAGGCGCTCTTGGTGAACTTAAATGATGTTGGCCCTGAGGCGGGCTTACCTGCCGGGACGGCTGTAGATGGACCTTATACGAACGGGCCTTATTACAAAGACGCTATATTGAAAGTAACTAGCTTTGCGACTAGCGGTAATTGGACGCTAAACGATTGTGGTGGCATGAGTTGGATGTATACTGCGTGTAACCATCGGCCTTAATTTAAGGTGTTGAGCTGGGGCGTTTGTCTTACGAAACGAATTCGAGCGGGTGTGTGAGATTACTGCCGTGGGAGTATGTGTATTACTGTGATTGATAATGCGGTTAATAGCCAATAGAATCGGCGGATGAAGTTTATTTATTACATTGCGGTGCTGTTTTTTGTATCTTCATTGAGTGCTCCCCAGGCTGCCAAAATTTCCGATGTGGCGAATACCAAACACAACCTTTCTTTGGGCTGGGGAGGCGAGGGCACAGATCCGCGCACGGTAAAAGCGACGGGCGAGGCACAAATATGTGTGTTCTGCCATACTCCCCATGGCGCGACGGTTACTGCTTCTGCTCCGCTGTGGAACCGTAAGCTGCCAGGTGATCCGGGTTATGTTGCCACCTACACCCTGTATGATTCTGCCTCTATGGATGCCAACGCCCTTGCGGGTGGTGTGCCGGTAGGGCCGAGCAGCTCATCAAAGTTGTGCCTTTCCTGTCATGATGGTGTGATTGCGGTAGGGGCGGTCAATGTATTAAACGGTGCGACGAATCAAGCAATCTCCATGAATGGCACCCAAGCGGGTGGTCAGATGCCTGTAGGTACCCTGCCGGGCGGCAGTTCAGCTGAAAATAGCGGGTTAACCCGTAATCTTGGTACCGACCTCACCAACGATCATCCGATCTCCATTGTTTACGATAGCCTGCTGGTTAGTGCCGATGGTGAATTAACCGATCCGCTGGCCTCTCCTCATGTTGGTGTGCGGGGTGCAGGTGTTAAGCCATTGATTCCATTGATCCCTGACCCGCTGGATGGTAACAAACCAAAGCTTGAGTGCGTCAGCTGCCACGACCCCCATATTCGTGATGACAGCGGTACTGACATTAAATTTTTACGTTTGAATCGCTTTCAAGTCACAGCAGACCCTGCTGGCCAGGGTGTTAATCCCAATCTGGTTAATTTTAATGAACATAACGATATCATCTGTCTCGCCTGTCACAACAAAGAGGGCTGGGTAGACTCCGCTCACGCCAGTGAACTTGTGGCGAACGAGGAATACACCAATGTGGCCGCCACTGCCCGCGACTTTCCTATTGGCATAAAAGTATGGCAAGCGGCTTGTTTGAATTGCCACGATACCCACACGGTGGCGGGATCCCGCCGTCTACTGCGTGAAGGGGTGAGTGGCCTGCCCGCGGTGGGTGAAACCCTTAAGCCAGGCGGCGGCACACCCGCAATCGAAGAGACCTGTTACCAATGCCACTCTAGTGATGGTGCAACATTAACGGCACAAGGTATTAATACCGAAGTCCCTGATATAAAAAGTGACTTTGCATTGCCCTATCGAATGCCGATTAGTAACCTTGATCAAGGTGTGGGCACTGAAGTGCATGATATTGGTACGGTAAACCCAAATGTGACGACGGTGTTGGGCAAGGACTTTATTGAGTCAGCGACTTTATTGGGGCGTGGTTTAAACAGCGGCGGTAATGGCAACGCGCAAGGAGGAGGGAATTACGATAATCGCCATGTGGAATGTACTGATTGTCATAACCCTCACCGCGTGACAAAAAACCGCTTGGCTAATAGTAGCCCGTCAATACCTGACGCGGCGGGTACCCATGACCATAATGCACCCATTCATAACAATCTCATTTCTGGGGTATTGCGTGGTACTTGGGGGATAGAGCCAAATTACACGAGTGCTAGTTTTCTGGATAAAAACATAACCTATACCGTCAAACGCGGGGTACCACCTCAAAACGGTAGCATGAATGTTAGCGATAGTTATGTGACGCGAGAATATCAGATTTGCCTTAAGTGCCACTCTAATTACGCCTATGACGATAGCTCGCTGATGAGTCCTCCGTCATTGGGAATGTTTGGCGGCTCAACTAGTGCTGGCATTAATGGCATGACCCATTACACCAATCAAGCTCGAGAATACAATGCACCAATAGGGCATGAAGGTGAAGGGCAGGCACTTGGCAACGAAGGTGGTGCGGGCGGTGGTCCGGTCGCTACTTGCAACACTGCTCTGGATGCGAATAATCATCGCAGCTGGCACCCTGTTATGAAGCCGACTGGTCGTGATGCGATGACTCGAGGAAATATGAACCCGGATAATTTTCTGCCGCCCTGGAATAAAGCAATTGGGAGTCAGACCATGTATTGCACTGATTGCCATGGCTCAAATACGGCGCCAGGGACTTCAGAGCCCGATGGTGGGGAGGATGGTCGTGCCTGGGGACCCCATGGCTCTACAAATGCCTTCCTCTTAAAAGGTGATTGGATTGATGGCACGGGGACGGGTGAAGAGGGGACCGGGCTTTGCTTTAAGTGCCATGACTATAACCAATATGCCAACCCAAACCCCACGACGATACCTAATCGCAGTGGCTTTAGTGGGCCACCTGGTGTGCCATGCGGTACATCGGGTACGGGTCCTATGCAATACTGCAATACCAATATGCATATTGCCCACGCAATGCGTATTGGGCAGCTGAAGTGTAACTGGTGCCATGTGGTTATACCCCATGGCTATATGAATAAGGCGTTATTGCATAATGTTAATGACGTTGGTGAGGAGGCGGGTATCACACCATGTACTACTTATGTGTTTGGCCCTGCATGGGGTGGTCCTGATTCGTTAAGGGCGAGGCCACCCAAGAACTTCCCGCCGTACTACTATAATGCGCTGGCCCCCGTTGTTAGCTTTGCTGTTAGTGGTGCCTGGACGCCTGCCAATTGTCGGGGGCGAGGCTACATGCTTGATGCGTGTGTGTCTCCGCCTTAATCGTTGAGTGTATGTGAAACGGCTTGCTAGAGCTTTCCCGCATGAAACTGTAGCCGAGCTAAATCCCCATCATCATGGTGGTCGATAGTGATACGTGTAATGCCCGCATTTGGCACCTGAATGCGGAACATATTATCGAGCGGCATACCTAATACCTCGCGAATAATCATACGCATCATGCCGGCATGACCCACCATTAGCAGGTGCTGACCTTTATACTGCGTGACGGCAGATTGCCAGCCCGCAGTTATCCGCGTTTGGAAGTTGACCAGTGACTCGCCGCCAGGAGGGGGATTGTTGATAGGGTCACTCCAAAAGCGATTTAAGCGATCTGGATCGTCCTGTAACAGTTCAGTCGCGGTTTTCCCTTCCCACTCACCAAAGCCAAGTTCCATGAGACGTTCATCGAGGGTGATCGGGAGTTGATAGCGATTGGATATTTCCTGCGCAAATTCTGAGCAGCGAGACAAGCTTGAGCTAACAATGGCCTGCCAAGGGTGATGGTCTGCGATGGCACTACGCATTTGCTGCCAGCCTTTGTCACTGAGTGGGTCATCGAGGTGGCCTCGATATTTTTTCCCACCGAGTGGCTCGCCATGGCGAATGAGGTCGATGGTGGTGCATAGATAATCGTTCATGTTTTCGCTTTCGTGTGTTTAGGCAAAGCCGGCAAGGGTTAAGATGGCAAGAAAACTGATCCAGATGATCAAGGCGCGATTTGCCAGTGCAAGTGCCAGTTGTACATTTTCAAGGCTATTGAAACAGCTACTAGGGTCTATCTGTAACGCTCCAAGTCCGCTGCATACTAGGATGCCTCGATTACTATCGCAGTAGTGTTGTTCCCAATTACATTGATAGTGGCGCCAGTTGTGTATTGCATCGCTCATGCTGCCCCCCAGGGCAAAGCTAAATGCCGTTAATCGTGCGGGTAGCCAGGCTAAAATAAAGCAGAGGCGCTGTGCACTTTCGTGCAATATGTGTAGCTCCGCATCGTTGCTAAAGGATTTTACTTGTTCACTACAACGATAGAGCAAAGCCCCCATTGGACCCAATAATAAAAACCAAAAAATGACTGCAGTGACACGTTCATTTGTATTGACGAGAATGGCGTTAATGACGTGTTGGTTGAGTTGATCCGACTCGGTGAGATAGCTCTGTCCGTGGCGAAGTTGTTCGGCGTAGAGGGCAGCACCTTCGGTATCGCCTCTCTCCAATGCATCACAATAGTCAGTGACTTGGATAGTGGTGTTTTGCGGGCCAATGCTGTAACTCAATATGACGATGGCTAATATAAACCAAAGGGTTGTATTCACATTGGCAAGCAAAAATAGCCCAGCCACGATAATGGGAATCAGCACCAATAGTAATGTGAGGGTGCCATCTAGCTTGGAGAAGGCGCGGTGAAACCATAATAGATATTGTTTCAACCAATTGTAATTTCTAACTTGACTGAGCTGGTGGGTGAAATGCTCAATGGCCGAGCAGATAAGAATAATGATTAAAGTCATGCAGTAGATCCTAACTGTCTATGATTTTTGCGTCATTGGTCGAGGTCCGATAGCTAACTATATCATGATGGCTCTGCTGATATAGGTAATCTATTTGACGACTACGCTAGGGCATCTCGGTAGCGTTGCCAATCAAAGGCAGGGCCAGGGTCTGTTTTTCGTTCTGGTGCAATAGTTTGGTGGCCTGTGATTCGCTCTTGAGTAATGGCGGGATAGCGCTTCATAATTAATCGAGTGACATCGATTAGGGTGTCGTATTGCAGCGATGTATATGGCGTGTCATCGGTCCCTTCTAACTCAATGCCGATCGAGTAATCGTTACAGCGCCCCCGGTTTTCAAAGCAAGATACCCCAGCATGCCAAGCTCGCTGATGTAATGGAACAAATTGAATTAATTTACCACTACGATCAATCAACAGATGTGCAGAGACTTTTACCCCCGCTATTTCAGAGAAAAAGGGATGGTGTTGGTGATCAAGCTGGTTGCAAAAAAAAGCTTCGATATGCCCATTTCCAAAATCCCCAGGAGGCAGGCTGATGTTGTGGATCACTAAGAGCGTGATACCGCCGACATCAGGCCGCGCATCGCAATTGGGCGAAGGGCACTGCTTTGCTTGGGTGATCAAGCCTGATTGTAAACTGAGGGTCTCATTTGCCATGGGTTTTCTATCTAAATAGCTGTAGTTTACAGGGGATTGGTCGATACTGCACTGGTACTATAAAAGATAAATGTTTTAGTTAGATAGGTGTTGATTGATGGTGGTTGAAGCAAGCCATGATATTGGTTTGGTGGTCCTTTCTTTGATCATCTCTGTATGGGGGGTTCATTCTGCTCTTGGCATTCTGAGGCGGGTGCAATCATTGCAGGGTGAGCAACGTACGCGAACCCTATTAGGCACAGCAATTTTGCTTGGCGTCTCAATATGGGCAATGCATTTCATTGGCATGCTTGCCTACAAGTTACCCCTCTACACTGCCTATGATCCATTTTATATCATGCTCTCTCTATTGGTCGCCATTATCACTTCGATTGTGGCGGTGGCCCTTGTTCTTTCACGTTTAAACAACCTCTCCATCCTACTGGGTGGTGTCTGCCTGGGTGCTGCTGTTGGTGGAATGCATTTCACTGGGATGCTGGCATTCAGATTGGAAGGTGAGTACCACATCAACCATTTGATGATAGCTGGCTCGGTGATAACGGCGATTGTGGTGGGTGTTATCGGTCTTTGGTTGATGCGCTTGCATATCAAACAGGAACAGCAGGGTGAGGAGACTTGGCATTGTCATTTTCAAGCGTCATTGTTGCTTGGTTTAGGATTTGGGGCTGTCCACTATATTGCGATGGCGGGTATGACGGTCTTTGATGTCTCATCTAGCCCATTAACGCTGAATAATTATGACTTTTTTTCACATTCTGAGTTGGCACTTTTAGTGTTGTCTATGGTGTGTTTAACCACCGTCTTAATGCCCCTGTTAGTGATTAACGTAGAGTTTCGAAATAGCACCTTGGGTCGTAATGTTAGCTATTGGTTGATTGGTATTGGGGTGTTAGGTGTCACCATGACGATGCTGGGGCAGTGGTTTAAGGCCAACTCTTTCCAAAAGGTGGTGAACCTTACTGAGGTTGGCTATCGTATCCAGGGTAATTTGAATCATTTGAATTATATTCAACGCCAAATTACCGAGGATGAACCGTCATATGACATGGATGAATGGACTGCGCATTTGGATGATGTGCATATGGCCGTCAGGGGGGTAATGGATGCTGGCGATATGGTGAGTTTCGAGAATGATGAGCACTTTAGACTTGAGCTGCAAAACATCGTGATTGTATTGGACCAGCTGGAGAGTGAAGTATCGAAAACGGCCAATAACATTGCTTTGCTATCCGCTGAAAGCCAAGTAGTCGTTAAGCAGTTGTTAGATTCGGCAACCTCGCTGAGTGATGATTTGTTGAATGATGCTCGTGTGCTTAAAGCGCGAAACCGCACTCTGTTTAGAGTAATTAATGCGGCAAATATTTTCTGGTTTGTCCTGGTTTTTAGCGTTGTTTTGATTGTTATGAGAAGGCGCCAGGAACAACTTGAGGTGGTTAATAATGACCTTAATCAAACCTTAAGAGAGTTGCGCCACCAAAAATATGCATTAGATAAACACGCAATTGTCGCGATTACTGATTCAAAAGGCAGTATTACCTATGCCAACGATGAATTTTGCCGCATATCCTGTTACGAACGGGATGAGTTGATTGGGCAAAACCATAATATTGTGAATGCCGATTATCATCCCCGTGTATTTTGGAAGTGCCTATGGGAGGTGATTAGTGCGGGTAAGGTGTGGCAGGGCGAGATTAAAAATCGCAATAAAAATGGTGATTTTTACTGGGTTCACACCACCATCGTGCCGTTTATGGATAAGCATAATCGACCTGAGAGTTACCTCTCATTGAGGACGGATATTACCGCGATTAAGCAAGCTGAATTAGACCTTCGCGAGAAAGAGTACTGGATGAATTCACTGATTCAGGCATTGCCTGATGAGATTTTATTGCAAGATGCTGAGGAGCGCTGGTTGATTGCAAATGATGTCATGTTACGCAATTTAGGATTACGTCGTGATGAGTACCAAGGCTTAACCAGCAAGCAGTTGGCAGAAAAAAATGAGGTGATAAAACAGCGATTGCTCATTGATGGCGATGAGGAGCGGATATGGCAGCATGACGACCTAGTGCATTGGGAATTGGAGTACCCTACTGTGCAAGGCAAGGAAATCTTTGACGTGGTGAATGTGCCGTTGTTTAAGGATGATGCGAGTCGTAAAGGCGTAGTACGAGTGGCTAGGGATATCTCAATGCGTAAGCGCATGGCGGAAGAGAATCAAATGCTGGCTTCAGCGGTGTTTCAGGCGGATGAGGGAATGTTTATTGCTGACGCTGAAGGTTGCTTGGAATATATTAATCCAGCCTATGAAGAGATGCTCTGCCAGGGTGATGCTGAGTGTGTTGGGCAGTCGGCCCAATTGCTACGTCGTGAGTATGTTGGCGAAGAGCTGGCAGATGCTATCTGGAATGCATTATCTCGCGGCGAGTCATGGTCAGGACGCTATGTAGGAGAGTTAAGTGAGGAGATTAAAGAATGTAACTTGATGATTAGTATCTCTCCCGTGTACACGGCCAAGGGGATGCGATATGTGGGTGTGCTAAGGGATATTACGGATGAAATGAACCTTGAAAATCGCTTGCACCAAGCGCAAAAAATGGAGTCTATCGGGCGCTTAGCGGGAGGTATCGCCCATGATTTTAATAATATTTTAACCGCAATTATTGGTTATTCTGATCTGGTTTTGGACGACTTGCCGAGTGGCAGTGATGCCTATAACAATATGAAAGAGATCCAAATAGCGAGTCAGCGAGCCAAAGAGTTAGTAAAGCAGATCTTAACCTTTAGTCGTCGCTCTAATAATGAGAAGCAAACCTTTGAGGCGGAACAGCTGCTGAAGGAGGCGGTGCGCTTGATCCGTGCGACCATACCGGCATCAATCGCCATTGAAGAGCGCTATACGGGTATGCCAATGATGTTGGAGATGGACCCGACACATCTCCATCAAGTCGCGATGAATCTGTGTGTGAATGCCGCACAAGCGATGGGTGATCATGGAAAAATGATCATTCAAACGGATTACATTCCACTTGCTGAAACGCCTATTGTACCGAGTGAGGATCAGTACACCTCGGACTTCTACTTACAATTGACCATATCCGATAATGGCCCTGGTGTGCCCGAAGAGCTGCAGACGAAGGTGTTTGAACCCTTTTTTACCACCAAAGAGATTGGTAGTGGTACGGGGATGGGGTTGGCGGCTGTGCATGGCGTGGTGGTTAATAATTTTGGTGAGGTGAAGGTTTACAATAATGATGAGGGAGGCGCACGTTTTGAGATATACCTTCCTCTTGCTAATCTTCAGAATGATAAGGTGTGCAAAGTACCTCTCGGCGGTGTGAAGCCTGAGCAGGACTACATTGGCACCGTCTTATATGTGGATGATGAGGTATCACTCACTAATGTGATTCAAAAGTTTTTGTTGCGCCAAGGTTTCCATGTGGATGTGGCAAATGACCCGTTAGAGGCGCTCGCTTTGTTCAAGGCCAACCCACAAAAATATGATGTTGTAGTGAGTGATCAAGTGATGCCAAATATGCGCGGTGATCAGCTAGCTGGCGAGCTGATAGCATTGCGTGCTGACATTCCTTTTCTACTTTGTAGCGGTTACAGTGACGCTATTAATATTGATGCAGCGAAGAGAATGGGGATGCGGGACTTTTTGCAAAAGCCGCTCGATTTCAAACTTTTTGCAAAAGTGTTGAAGGATATAATTAAAAATTAAAGACGCCTCTACTAATATCGTTAGAGGTAGTTTTTCATGAATTGTGAGGTTGGAGGATAGATGACAAAGATACTCGTAGTGGACGATGAAAAACAGATTCGGGATATGCTGACGCAAATCCTGACACGAGCGGGGCACGAAGTGAATCTGGCAGAAGATGGGGTGGTTGCGATGAGCAAATATCGTGAATCGCCTGCCGAGTTGATTATTACTGATTTGATGATGGCAAATAAAAATGGCTTAGAGTTAATTCAGGATATTACTCGGGAGTTTGGTGAGGTGCGTGTGATTGCTATTTCGGGCGGCGCGCCAGGAACACCATCAGATTACTACCTTTCGGTTGCAAAACTGATGGGGGCGTCAAGAATCCTGGATAAGCCCTTTACTAAGGATGAGCTACTCGAGGCGGTAGCTGTGGCAATGGCGTGAGGCTAATTAGATTGTGTTGCAATCTCATATAGCGCAGGTGTTGTTAGTTGATATTCGGCGGCGTGCTGCAGAGCACGCTTTAATCGCGTAGGTGCTGAGCGACCCATGCATTGATGCTCTGGGTCACCGGAAAATGCCTCGCACATTGCCTTTATGAGTGCCTCATGGTCGAACTTTTCCCCGGTCATCGCCTGTTGGGTTTCAATAATCTCTTTTGCAACAGATGAGGCCAAAGGGCGATGTTGCGCCCATAATTCACTCACGGTACCGCCAACTGATAATCCACAAATATTGCTGGTGAGGATATACAGATTTTTTAGTGCCAGTTCAAACAGCAGCTCTGCATCGCTGTTTAGCTCTCTTGAGGTGATATTAATCGCGCCCAACGCCTGACTAAGCAACGCCGCATGTGGGCCAAAGCAGGGTGAAGGAATGATGACTTTGGCCTCTTGCCCTGGTTTCTTTTCAAACCAAACAGAGATCACGGTAGGGTTGTCTAAGCCCTGGCATTGCCAATCTTTGGGAAGCAATTCGTTTTGCAGTAAGGTTAACTTGTTACGCCAGCATGAGGGTATGCTTTCCAGGATTGTGGGTAGGTCTTTCTCTCCAACGGCGACTAATACCATCTCAGGCTCAAGCCAGGCTTGGCTCAGTGAGAGGATATCGCCCTCTCTACCGATAGGGTAAACCGGATGGCCGAGCCGCAGAAAAGCACGGGCAAAAACGCCACCCATTTCGCCGAGGCCAATGATCACGATAGGTTTTTTTATATCTGCTTGTTTCACTCAAGGCTCACTTTCTTAGCGTTAAATAACGACCTATTATACA
>Ga0316204_10003864_pt1 | contig 28555 bp, 29 predicted proteins | sample 6monrhotite_MG_2_FD_205661 | JGI IMG/M metagenome (GOLD analysis project Ga0316204, IMG submission 205661) | Microbial mat bacterial communities from mineral coupon in-situ incubated in ocean water Damariscotta River, Maine, United States -... | ecosystem: Environmental > Aquatic > Marine >...
TCCATGATATGCGTGGGCGGTTGCTGTTCTGCTGTAAGGTTCTTGGCGAACCCGGAGTTGGGAACTTCAACTTAGCCCACGTTCTTTTTATTACACATAACAAACTCCAATCGCCATGATAACAATCCAAGACACCAAACTGATCATCGAGATCAACGCGCCAGATCCCCGGCAAGAATTATTCTTCATCCAAAACAGCCTGCTCGATCTACTCAAAGATTACTTTGCTGAAAACGAACTCCAGGACGAGCAAGGCAACAAAAAGGACTTTTACCCCATACTGAACCTGCTCTGCCAGTTGCAAAAGGAAGGTTCCTGAAACAAACCCAAGAAAGCCCTTGCCCCAAGGGGCTTTCTATAACAACAAAAAAACGATAAAAGCCGTATCTTTGATAGACCTAACAATGAAAACAATGGACCTCCAAGCAGACATCACCTGGATTAAATCCCAACTCGACAAAGTCACCGACCCCAACTTGATTGAAGCCTTTAAAAACATGCTTCAATACCGGAATAAAAAAGAGTCAGCTGATTGGTGGGACGAAATCAGCGAAGCTGAACGCGCTGCCATAGATGAAGGAATTGCCCAGGCAGATCGTGGAGAACTTATTCCCTATGAGGAAGTGCGCAAGCAGGTTAAGGAAAAGTTCGGAATCTAATGACCAAACGAATCATCCAGTACCCGGACAAAGCCAACAAGGATCTTCTGGCTTTGTATCTCTATCTACAGCAAGAATGGGGAATAAAGACAGTAGATAAACTCGATAAGAAGATCGAGAAAACCCTTGACCTGATAGCAGAAACTCCTGAAATGTACCCTCCATCCGCGTATCGCAACAACACAAGACGTTGTGTAATTAGCAAACAAACCAGTATCTACTATCGAATAAGACCTAAAGCCATCGAAGTACTCACCATCTTTGATATGCGTCAACACCCAAGCAAGCTAAAGCTATAAGCACCACCATGCGCGGCTAAAGGCCGCTAATCAAGGTAATGTAGTAAAGTATCACCTGGGAGCATAACCAACTGACAATCAGAAATAGCTGGAGTGGTTTTAAGCTAAAAAAGCTGACCCGATCCACGGGCATAGATGCCCATAAATACTGCGGCTTAACAAACTCAAAGAAGACGCCTTGACCGTTCAGCAAAACCTGCGCAATGAGTGGCAATAGCCTACTGGTAGACACCAACATCGTGTTGTATCTGTTGGCCGGAGATGAAAGTCTGCCCGTTTGACAAAAGCCAAGTCCACCGGTTACCCGGAAGGTGTTTCATTTCACTAACCGGGACCGGGTTGCAAGGGTAGCTACTCCACTCCAAACTCTGTTTTGACACGCTTTACAAGCCCCTTTAGGGGAAGCGCCTTGTAAAGGGAGGGATACGCCTTCACCTTGCCCGCTCCCTTGTAGGTATTCTTGGTCACATTGTCCTGAATGACATAGTGGAAAGTGGCGTTTTGTTCGATCGTGACGGCTCCGGTGGTTCGGTCGGTTTTCTTGTATTGCTTGTAATTCTTGCTACCGAGAATAGCTATATACTTAGCATCCTTGGCCGCCTCAGCTTCTGCTTCCGTTTGCACAAGCTTGTAAGGGAAAGGATAGTCCGCCATAATGCTCTCGTAATGCTTTCGGTCGGTTAGCCCGGGTATGATGGCCGCGGATACCACCAACGTTTCCTCCTTCAAATCTTTGGGGTAGTAATCAAATTTTTTGCCTTCTATAGCAGCAGAGGTGGCGGCATCCGCTGTTGTGGTGCCCACACCCCAGTGCTCGAGGAAATAGTCGTTCCCGGCCCCGTCAATAGCTTGTTGAATGACTTCCATTGCCTGCACCGCGTCACCAGACATGAGCAGAAAGCCATTCTCCCGGTCGAAATCGGCAGAGTGCATATTTTCTCCTTTATATGGTGACATAATGAGTATGACTGATCCGAATTCCTCAAGTGTAGCTTTGCCTTTTTCTACACGCCCATCCTTTGGCGGGACGTAGGTCCAGGCAAATGTCATCGTATAGTTTACCTGTGCCTCTACCAATCGCGCCTGAATCTTTTCACCATATTTTAATGACTTCCCACTTTCCTTGGTATAGTCAACGAAGGCAACTGGATTAATACCCATTGCCTCTAACCTTTTCCTGATCCCACGCTTCATAAAGTTAAACGCCTTGGTGTAGTTAGGCGATCCGCTTTGGGGAATAATAATAAGAATGCCTGCTCTGGCATCGGACGCCTTGATATAGTTGGGGAACTGGTTTTGCTGACCTTGAACGGTACCGGCAAACAGGCCGGCCATTAGCAGCGGAAAGAAAAAACATCGAAAGTTGAAGGTAGTCATAAGGTAGAGGCTAAATTAGTTTTTGAAAAGATACAATTACAGGTGGGAACTGCAATTTGGAGCTACAAGAAACCACCTAAAAAAAACTAACCACCTGTGCATCCGATCGAATGCGGTTACTTTGCAGCAAAGTAACTCACCTTGGGCGAACAATCAGTCAATAAATTTGTAGATCCGGAAAAGCGATCTTCCTTCCTCTCTTCTCTAAAGTTGCACAAAACAAAACTGCAAGGGCTATGGCAAGCTCGAACAGCACTGCGATTACTAAAATGGACTCATATTTCAGTTTAGTCGAAAACTGAAATATCCCTCGCGAATGCTAGTGTAAGTTTCCGCCAAAAGTCGGACAGGTGTAACTTACACTTAACCGCAGCTGGAAGTTTTGTGAACGCACATGCGTTCACAGAACAATCGTTCACAACTTTGGTGGTGGTATCTTAGGTGAGTTTGATGAACACCTGGCACAAAATTGAATTCAATTCTGATTTCCGGCAGGCAAATCCAAAGCTAGCTGGTTGTGCGACTCCAAATTTTCATCCTTGGGCAACTGAAGCAACCCCTGCCCTACAGCATACACAGCCATTCCTGCCAGCCCTTTTACATTCAGTTTCTGTTTTATTTTAGTCCTGTACCCTTCTACCGTTCGTGGGCTCATGTGAATCAAATCACCAATTTCCTTGGCATCGTATTCCAAACTCAACAACCGTAGAATTTGCATCTCCGTGCTATTGAGCCACTCCAGGCGGTTGGCTTGGTCATAGGCCACTGGAGCATCGATTTTCTGTTTGATATCAGGAAACCACGTTCCACGTTGAACTACCAGGCGCAACGTTTGGAAAATTTCTGGTAACTCAGCCTGCTTTGACATCAATCCGTGAAACCCTTGACGCTTCAGGTAAGAAACAAATCCCTGCTCCAGAAACTCTGCTACGGCAATGATGCGCACCTTGGGATACTTCTGCTGCAACCATCGAGTGGATTGATACCCATTGACAAAGGACTGGTCAATATCAAACAAAACAACATCCGTATTTTCTAAATCGGGCATGTTATGCATGGCTTTGCACCCATGCGAACCTCGAACCAGGCTGACCAGGTGACCATTCTCTTTCGCCAGTTTTGCAAACTGACGCTTGTAGCTCACATGCTCGCTGGCCAGCTGCACTTGCATGGCTACAACAGAAGGGTCTGAAGTACGTTCACGCGCACGAATGCTTTTGCTCATTTTTGGGGGCATGAAGTAGGACTTAGCAAATCTAGAAATCCGGGTTCAGATTGGATAGCAATTGTGACCAAAGAGGCCGGTATTGTTCCAAACTTGCTTCAACTCAAATCTTCAATTATTCCCTGATAGTCACAAGTGACAATCCACGTTCGACCCATTTGAAGCCCTAAACGGACCGTTTGAATCCATAAACGGGAAAAGACCTGTTTGGGTGTTTCAACCACATCGGTCAATTAGCACCTACAATTAAGTCAAATGTTGGCCCAACAACAATGGAAAAAATAGGATTGTGCTGACTTCTCCGCTGGCTCCAAGGGGAACAATGCCTGGTATGAATACTACTTGATGGTCATCCCCAACTCGAACAGTGGAAGATACATGGCGAGCAATACTACCCCAACAACAATGGCGACAAACACAATGAGCACCGGTTCAATAACACTGCTCATCAGGCTGGTTTGATGCTCCACCTCCTCGTTGTATTGCTTGGACAATCGGCCAAACATGGCTTCCAGTTGGTTCACTTCTTCTCCTACTTTTATGAGAGAGACCATGCGCTTGCTGTAGATGGAATGCTTTTGCAGGCCTTCGTAAAATGCTTCCCCGCGCATGATGTCATCCGTCAGTGATTGCAGTGATTTTTCTATGGGATAGAACCGAATCATTTTCCCCACGAGATCCAGTGCTTCCACCAAAGGAGTGTTGGATGACAACAAAAGGTGCATCGATTGGCAAAAACGTGCGAGGTAAATCTTTTGAACCAGCTCGCCAAAAAAGGGGACCTTCCCTCCTATTACCGCTGTTCTTTTACGGAACCAGGTCTTTTTACTTTGGGTAAAAATAAAAATACCCACGGCAAGTATCCCAACGAATCCAAGCTGATAATTGTCGATAAACAAATCAGAAACGGCAATGACCCATTTTGTAATTCCGGGCAATTCGCTGTCGAACCGTTTGAAGATGCCACTAAACATGGGCACCACAAACACCATCATAAAAGCAACTACGCCCAGGGCAAAGCTCATTACAAACAGCGGGTAGGTTAGCGCATTGACCAACTTCTTCTTCAACTGTTGTTTTTTGCCGTAGAAAAGTGCCAATTCGTTGAGCACGGTGTTTAACCGCCCACTTTCTTCGCCAATTTTTACACTGAAATATTCGTAAGGTCCAAACTGCCCGGTTTGCTCCAGAGCTTTGGACAAACTCACGCCTCCGATAACGGCTTCGCCAATGGCCCCGAATAGTTTTTTCTGTTTGACATTTTCCTCTTCCGACTCCAACAATTCGAGCGCGGTTTTCATCGCAATGCCCGAAGACATCAAGGTGTGTAACGTGCTGTAAAGCCGTTCTTTCTGTTTGTCGTTGAGCGTTTTTCCGCTCAACGAAATGTCCTTTTTCAGCAGCTCGGCCAACGAAAAAGCTTCCTTGTTGGGTTGGCGTTGGGCGGCTACATTTGCCCGAAATTTACCTACATCAATGGCCATCTTGCTCCTCCATATTCATCAATTGAGCCGCATCGTACCAATGCGTGTAACGGTGCTCCAGTTCTTTTTGATCCACCTCTAAGGTTAGTTGCAACGTCTCAACAGGTTGTGAGGCGGTAGGTGTTGCTCCCTGCCAAAAAGAATGTATTTCTGTTGGTTTGACATGAAAGGTGTCCAACTTGTGCCCTTGCTGTCGGACAACAAATGGGTTGGAAAAATCATAGGTTGAAAACGGCCGTTCATTTCTAAAAAACCGGATTTGACCGGCATCACCAAAAATCTTGTGTGCCTGCTCAAAATCCTGTTGCAGCAAGGCATCCAACACCAGTGCATCGTTCCATTGTTCGGTGCTGGTTTTGTACGATAAAAATTGCCGTACGATGATGCCATGCGCCTTCCAGCCGGCAACCAACCCAATGGAGGCTATGAACATGGCCACCATCAATTCCATTAATATGAATGCCTTAATCTTCTGCATGGGGTCGATAGTGAATTAACTGGCGTTCGGCCAATTTTTTTCCCAATTTATTCGTGACGGTATACTGCACTGTTCGCAGGTTTACTGCCCCATTGTAGTTGCCGGAATCAACCGTTAATTCCAAACCTAGATCTGTTGGCATACCCGAATGCATTTCCTCCTGGAGAAAAGCTCCCTGGTTTATCTCCAAATCAATGATGCGCTCAGCGACTAACCGGGCATCGAGCCGATTGCTGCCCACCACATTCAGGTAGATGATCATGCCGCCCGCAAAACTGCCCGTGATGATAACCATGGCGGCCAGTGATTCTAAGAGACTGGCTGCTTTTAACCGCTGTGTCCTCCACCTTTTCATTGCAGCCATTTCACAATTGCTTTTTCAGCAGATTCATTCACAAGGCCCACTCCAACAAAATGGTCCGAAAGTGAATCCGCATTAATTTCTACATTGAGCAGGTGGTTTTCGTAAACCGAACTGGGCGTTTTTAGGTTGAATTTGTTGCAATACAAACTGCCGTAAATTCTGCCCTTCATGTCCAACTCTGCATCCACATAAACCTGACCTTCTACCAAGGCATCCTTCTCTATCACCACCCTTAGGGGCAATCTTCCATCGGCTATCTTTTGACAAAACACCACTCCTGCAATGCGCGATTTTTCCGACAGCACCAGCGCATCAGTAGTTCCGGCTGTTCGTTTGTAAAGACCAAGCGTTGAAGGATAGCGCAACCTCACCCCTTCTGACACGTGAATGCTTTCATCGGCAAATACTTGTATGGCTCCTTCAAATCCAGCTTCAATGTATACTGTTGGAGCATACACAATCAGGTCATTTAAGATCGCATCGCTGCCAATGTTAACTTCAGTTTGAGAAACTACAATCACATTGCCTTCCAGCGTTATACCGGCTAGTCGAATTGGTCCGGTTTCGGTTAACACCACCGTTTTATGCGCAAACGAATGCCGCAAGGTATCTCCTTGCCAATCGTCAAATTGCACCACACTGTCTGTGGCTCCAAAATCAGCATTGAGGTAAGCCAGGTTGACTTTTTTTAGCGATTCATTCAACGGTGGCAGGCGTTTTTGGCTGGTTCGTTTTTCACCATTGACGAGCTCGTTGCCTTCAAAATTTTGTCCTTCGATGTAGGCTCTTTTAACGCCCGATCGGGGTAAGTAACACGTTCCTTTTAATATGGTTTTGCCACACAATGCCAGTGGTTTGTTTTGTTCCGCCAGGTACAGGGCTAAGCGGCTTTCCGGCAATAAAGGCGTGCCCAACAAGGCCATTTTTTGGTGGCGGTGTTCGCGGGCCATTGCCTCAGAAACGGCCACTTCAAACAGTCCCCAATTCTTTTTCACCAATCGCACGGAATCTTTCTGGTTATCAAACAAATCAACCAACGCTTCCTTTCCCGATTCCATGCGGCCCGATTGCCCCATGATTAACTGCAATCCCGAATGACTGTTTTCAATGACCCGGTTCTTCCACAGGTAATGAGCTGCCAATTTTTGTTGCAGGCTGAAATACATAATCAGCCCACCGCTCACCGTGGCAATGAGCAGTGCGATGATCAGGGCATGCAATATGGAATAGGCGCGCAGCATCAATTAATCCTCTGGGGTGGCCGGCACCTTTTTTTCGATGCCTGACTCGGATTCTTTGTGCTTGTCAAAAGGCCACCACTTCGGCTGTTTCTCTTTTGTGTTGTCTGGCAGCGTTTCGTCCTGTTCTTTTAATTGTTGTTTTTTCGCTCGCTTTCGCACGCGAGCCTCCTTTTTCATTTCCCGTTCCAATGCCTTGACTTTTTTCTTTTCAGATTCCTCTTTGGGCGGCAGTTCTTCGCCTTTGCGCATTTGGATTTCTTTGACTGATTGACCTTTTTGATACTCAGTGGTGGTGCCGTGCAACATTCCTTTTTTGTAATGATACTGCACGGTGACGATGCCCAGCGAATCATACACCGTGCACAACCCATTTTTGCGTCCATGTTTCCAGCGATCAACCACTTTTAATTGGCCGTTGTTGTGCCAGCTTTTCCACTCGCCTTGTTTCAGACCTTTGTCAAACTGCCCTTTTTCCTGGAGGTTGTTGTTGGCATAATAAAGCACATATTCCCCATCCAGCAACCTGCCTTCATAGTCACCAACCGACTGGTGAATGGCCTGCGATTTCAGCCAGTAGTACATGCTCTTCTTGCGAATGTTGGTTTTGCCATCGGCATCCATTACTTCAAAAGTGACTTTGCTGTGCACCTTGTTGATGGTCATTTGCCGGTTATCTTTTTGTTGCGCACTCGCCAGTAAGGGCAGCAATAGCAACATTATCAGTATCTGTTTCATCTTGCTTTTTTTAAGGGGTTCCTTTTGCCACCATTTTGGTCTCGGCATTCATCGATACCAGGATGGAATCGGCATAAATTCCCTGCAGTTCAATTTCTCCGTGTTTTTCGCCTAGTTTCATCAACCGGTTCTGTTCGTTTACCCGCACCAGGGCGAGGGTCTTTTCATTTTGCTTGTTGCGCACCAAACCTCCATATTGAATGGCTGGCCAAACTATTTTTTTTACGGGTTTGGGTGGCGTTGGCCGAGTCTGGCGCTTTGGCTTCGTGACGGGACTGGATGTTTGATTTCTTCTGCGCGACAGATTGCCCAAAAACGGATCGCGGTAATCGGCCACCAGGGTGAATGTATCTGCAACCGCTTCCTGCAACTGCAAGGGTTTATTGGCTTTTTGTGTTTGCACCACCAATTCGGGGGTGGAAAAAAAGGACAGGTACAGCTTGTATCCTATCGCCCCCCAAACCAGGGTGATGACTGTTACCAATACATATGTTAATTGCTTTTTTTTCACTTACTGCACGGTTAATTGTCGTAATTGGTCGCTCAGGATCAAATTGCCGGCTCCGTCTGTCCGTTGCACTTCCCAATAGTAAACTCCGGTTCCCAGCGAGTCTGTTTCACTGCCATTAATTCCTGCTGATTTTGAATGAAGGTTCAATCCCTGGTTGTCTGTAAACACAAAAAGACTGTCCACAATGGGGGTTCCTACATCGACCGCATTGTTCCAACGGAAGACAATTTGTGAATCGGGCACTACCGCCAAATCCAATGGTGCCTGCAATATGGCAACTGCCGGAGGGGTGACATCGACCCACAAAAATCGAACAGCGTAAAATGAGTTGGTCAATGCATTTTCGCCCCTTATTCCCCATTCATATTTTCCTTCAGCTAAATCCAGTGGAAGTCCCTGACTGGTTCCTGTGGTGATGATTTCAGAGGTAAATAAATCTCCATTAAAATCTTCTTCTACGACCAACAGGCTGTATTCAGTTGCATTGGCCATGGCTTCCCACTCAAAGGTCAGCCGCACATCGTTGGTCATCAGGCCATCTGCCGGTTCGCGCAACACGATGGTTTGATTGGTCAAACTCGCTGTGCTGTCAATTTGCAGCTTTCGGGTGCGGTAATTTGATTGACTGGATGCATTTTCTGCCCTTACCCGCCATTCATAAAGGCCGGGAGCGAGGGTAAAATCGTAGCGTGTGCCTGTGGGGTTAGAATCTAACACCATGACTTGCAGCCCATCGAAGGATGGGGAGGCTATTTGCAGGTTGTAACTCAACGCTCCTTCCAATTCTTCCCAGATAAACTGCTGGGTATATTGATCGCTTTTAAGTTGCGATTCCGGAGCGACCAGGGTGACATTTTTGCCTTCGAGGTCTTCTTCAAAGATGTCTTCGCAGGCGGTAAGTGCCATTGCTAACAGGCTACAAACGATGAATATTTTGAAGGTAAAGCGTTGCATATAAATAGGTTTTGCGTGTGCGTTGATTCTTTTTTGTGTGGTAATCGACTGCTGCGAGGCGGGCGGCTCCAAATTCTTGCTCTAACTGATGCACCAGTTCCAGGAGTTGAACAAAATCTCCCTGGACGGTAACCGTGTTGGTGGATACGAGGTATTCTGTTTCCTGAAATTGGTGGGGCTCCAGAAAACGTTCCAACGAGGTGTTGCGGTCTTTGCAATAGCTGGTAACCGTTTCGAGCAGTCGTTGCTGCACTTCCGTTTCCTGGCCTTCGCTTTGGCCTATGACTGCATTCAATTGGGCGAGCTCCTTTTCCATGGTGCGTTTTTGCTCGGAGGCCATGCCGGCTTGTGCGGCTTGTGCTTCCAACTCTCCGCACGCTGATGCCAGCTCTGCGGTGGGTGCAATGGCAATGGACCATGCCACAAAGCCAACCACCACTGACAGGGCCAGCAGGAGCATGTTTTTTTGCCGATAGCTCAGGTGTTTGAGTCGTTCCATTAACGCACAGTCAATTTTATTCGAAAATCGCTTAAACCGGTTTTTTTGTCTTGTCGGTAATCCGCCAGTTGAATGTCTTCTACCCAGCTGGCCTTCTTCAAATCAGCAATCCAGTCGTTGAGTGCACCTCCTTTATCAGTTTGTCCGGATACCACAATTTGCTCCTGGTAGAATTGCACTTTTTCTTTCGCTTTCATCTTTCCAGCCATTGGGTTAATGGCCATTTGAGTGAGCACCAATGTTTTGGGCAAGGTCTGCGCCAACTGGTCGGCATAAAAAGCGGTGCGCGACTGCCGGGTAATTCCAATGGTCTCCACCAATTGTTTGCGATCGGCTAGCTGCTCCTTCATCCGGGTCACCTGATCAATTTCCTGTTTGTGCACTGCCACGGTAGCTTGTAGCTCTTGTTGGGCTTGCGCGTAGTGATCAAACAAAAAATAGTTGACCAACAATGCGGCAAAAAACACGGACAAAATGCCCCAACGTCCAAATTCAAAAAGTTTTTTGTGGAGTTCTTCCGTCTTCGATTTCTCGATAGAAGGGTGTCCTATCATCTCCTTGCTCAATGAACCAAATATGGTTTCGAAGGCTGCTGCAAAAGACAGCATGTTTAGGGCGGGAATGGTCTCTTCTCCCAATTGAACAGCCTGCGGTGGTTGTTCTCCTTTGGTATCGTATCGTTGCAGGTGCTCCTCTTCTATATACAACCGGTGTCCGTTCACTTCCAACAACGTTGCTTCGGGTGCCAACAAGCTCTTAACGGCCATCAAATTGAACCCACCCAACGTCACATCAATTACCCGGTAGCCAGTTTGCAGCAAATCCTGCAACAGTTTGTCGAGGGTGCTTTTTCGAATGATGGAGGCAAAAAGGACCGTGCCACTGTAAAACCGTTGCACATAAAAATCTGCCGCTTTTGCCTGAGGCAACGACTGGCCAATGATTTGAACATCGGTCAATTCCCGGCCCTGTTCAAAATGGCGGTGGATGATCCCTTTGCCCGTTACAACCAGCGCCAACGGATGTTTGGCCGGTAAGGCTGCGGTCAATTCTTTCAATGTTTTCAACCCTTCCGTAGCATCAGCTATTTCCAGTTGTTCTCCTTTGCGGTGCACTCCGATAAAGTGAAAAATGGGTTGCCCCGACACCGAGAATACCGCCTCCAGACCAACGAGCGATTTGGTTTCAAACAAGGGGCTATTTTGCAGTTGATTGAGCATTTTAGTAGATAATGGTGGGGCGGATAAAGATGTTGAGTTTGGATTTGCTTTCTTCTTTTGTGCGAGAGCCTGTAAACCATTTAATAACCGGGACGCGCGATAAAAAGGGAAGCCCGCTTCCGCTGTTATTCGATGTTTTTTCTTCCAAACCTCCCAACAAAATCATGTCATCATTTTTGACCCGAATGGTCGATTGGAAATTCCGAGAAACAGTACCCGGTGGGGCATTTTCCGATATTCTACCGGTGAAGTCACTTTGTTCCACACTAATTTCCATGGTCACGTGCTCATCTCCAGAAACAATGGGTTTGATGGTAATCGACAAATCAGCATTGGTGGCTTTATAGGTTTGAGTAATGATGTTTTGTGGGTTTTGTGACCCAATAACATTGTTGTTCACCTCCAGGTAATATTCGGTTTTACCAATGCGCAAGTTGGCCTCATGCCCGTTGAGAGTTGCCAGTTGAGGAGTGGATCGCGTGCGGAGGATACCGTTGCTTTCCATGGCCTGAATGCTCAGGTAAAAATCGGGCGCCACCTTGCCCAGGTTCACCAAACCAAATCCGTTAAAACCAGAAATAAGGCGGTTGACGGATTGGCTGTTCAAATCGAACTGCACTCCGGGGGAAATGGTCCCACTCGATTTTTCCGGGGCATTTTCGCCACCTATGCCTGCTTTAATACCAGCATTGATGGCATTGGATTTGCTCACATCTACGATGATAACGTCTATCATGACTACCGGCACCACCTGATCAATTTCCCGCAAAAACTCTTTGATCTCCTTGATGAGTGGATGTGAGCCGCTCAAGATCAGCCCGTTCAATTCTACAAACTCTTTTATCTCCACATCGCGCTTTAGTTCTGCCGGGATAAAATCAATGACGGTTTCAATGGTCCTGTTTTCCATGCGCACCAATTCCGTAGTGCGCAATCCTTCAATTTTACGTTCTCCTATCAGGAAAACATCTTCTTGTTTCTTGTAGGTGAAATCGGACCCATTGAGCAGGTAGTTGAGGAACTGCTCATAGGTCGCGTTTTCAATGTACAAGGTCGAATTACCTTGTGGCTCGCTAAACAAAAAGTAGTTGCAAAAAGCTTGTCTCGATACTTCGGCAATGATTTCTGAAACCGGCACATTGGATGCATCTACGGTGAGCAGACCATCGTTGAACGATACCCCTAACTCTCCTGATGTGTCTTTTGTGTTGCCTTGCCCTCGGCCGTTTCTCTGGTTGCGCGAAGTGTTTCTTTGTCCAGCTGCTGCCTCTACTGGTAATGACTCCAGCAGGTAAAAACCATCTTCTGTTTTGCGCAATACAAGCCCATTGGCATAGGCCAATTTGTCCATGGCATCATCGAAGGGGCGGTTTTGGATGAACACACTCACCATTTTGCCTTTCAAATCCGGGGCTAAAATCACATTGCGCAACGATTGACTGGTGATGGCTTTTACGACCTCGTCCAGACTGTCAGCTTTTAGATCGAGTGACAAAAAACTGGTTTTGTCGTGGTACACCACCTGTGGAATTTTAGCGGGCACAGGCTCGGGTATGATCGCTGGCGGAATGTACTTTTTAAAAGACACGATGGAGCCGATGATTTCTACATCCAAATCATATTGGCGGCATAAATAAAGGAAGACGTCTGTGACATTGGCATTCGAGAAGTTGTTGGCTACTGTGGCATTCAATCCCGGGTCGATACTCACGTTAAGGTTGTGCGCAGCGGCAATCGCCCGGATAAATTCCTGAATGGACACTCCGCTTACACTGAGCTCTACTTTTCCCTGAAGCCCAACCTCGGTAACGGCCAGTTCTTTGAGTGATTTTTCGATCGTTATCAACCGATTTTGGCTGTAGACATTTAACAACAACAATAATCCCATCACCGTCAACCCGTATCTTATCAATGCCCGCATCTTCTTTCTTTTGTTTAACTGTTTAATAACAGTGGATACACTTCTTCCAATGCTGTTTTACCTGCCGCAAACAATTCCCAGGCTTGCTGGGAGAGCGGCTTAATATTTCGTTGGTGCAACGACTCAGTTACCTGCATGTCGTTGGTTTTGATTTTTTCACCCAATTCGTTGTCCACAGAAATCACTTCGTAGATGGCCGTTCTTCCACGATAACCCGTGTAGTAGCAAGACTCACACCCTACCCCAATGGCCTCTTGTTTTACTTCAGATGGTGGGGCAAACGAACTGGGCAAGGTGCTTTTGTCCAGTGGTTGCGTTGTTTTGCAATCGGGGCAGAGCAGTCGCAGCAGCCGTTGCGCCACCGATGTGTTGATGGTGCTGGCCAGCAAAAATGGTTGTACTCCCATGTCAATGAGCCGTGAAATGGTGCCCCAGGCAGAATTGGTGTGAATAGTTGACAACACCAGGTGTCCGGTCAAAGCAGCCCGAATGGCCATTTGGGCGGTTTCTGCATCCCGAATTTCACCGAGCATAATAATGTCTGGATCTTGTCTCAGAAAACTGCGCAAGGCACTGGAAAAGGTCAACCCGATGTTTTCACGCAATTGCACCTGATTGATACCTTCCAATGTGTATTCTATCGGATCCTCGACTGTGACGATGTTGCGTTTTTCCTCATTCAATATTTTAAGGGTGGCATAGAGCGTGGTCGTTTTCCCCGAACCGGTCGGACCGCTTATCAATACAATGCCATTGGGCTGGCGCACGCCTTCGAGGTAGGTATGCAAGTCATTTTTAGAGAAACCCAAGCGTTCAATGTCGATATTGGTGGCATCGTTGCTCAGCAGCCGCATCACCACTTTTTCTCCATGCAACGTGGGCAGCACCGACACCCGGATGTCCACCTCTGTGGTCTGTTGTTTGAAATGAATACGGCCGTCTTGCGGCAAGCGTTTTTCCGCAATATCCAGGTTGGCCTTTATCTTTATTTTGTTGACCATGGACGGGTAGTCGTCTTTGTTGAGTTGGTAACGCTCTACCAGCAACCCATCCATGCGCATGCGCACACGGGCTCGATCATCGTAAATTTCAATGTGAATATCGCTGCTCCCCAGCTTTTGAGCTTCAGTAATGAGGTTGTCTAAAAAGTCTTCTGTTTGTTCGGTGTGTACTTCAACAGTTCTGCTGCTATTGGCCGTTCTGCGGTAGTACTTACCCAGTGTCCGTTGAATTGTTTCTGAGGCCGAAGCCTCTAAAACTACATTCCGACCAAACAACATCTCCAACTCGTCTTGTTTGTCTGCATCCACCTCGCTGGGAGCAGCATAAAAAATGACTTCGCTGTCAGTAAATTGCTTGGGCACAATGTGGTAATGCCAGGCCTGCTCGGCTGTAACAAGCTGTTGCACCTCTGTAGTGAGCGATATATAGGGTTGATTGGTCATTGAGGCAGCAGCGATAAGTAGGCAGTGGAGAAATCCGGAAATACCTGGAAGACAGCAAGAGGGAGGTAAACGACCAACAAAGCAGCCATCAGTCCAGCCAGGGGAATGGTGGGTTCTGCCTTGGGGCGTAATTGGTTAAAGAGGAAGAACAGGATGCCCAGCAAAAAACTCCCAATGGTGAATAGAATAAAGGTGAGGGTTGGAAAAACAACCGCCAACACCAATAGAAACAGGATGTCTCCTGAGCCCAGATACCCTTCGGCAATGTTGACCAAACGCAGTTCCTTGAGCGAGAAATAAGCACTCAACCCCACCAGCAAGAAGAGGGTAAAACCGACATTGATTCCAAAAATTGTCAGCATTTCCTGCCACGGCAATTGTGTGCTGCGCAACAAAGCCAACAACACAAATAAAGCCGGCAATAGAAGCCAGCTGATCGCGCGGTAGTAAAAGTCCTGGTAGACGACCACCATCAACAGCACCAAAGTCAATATGGTAGCAGCAGCTATCAATCTTTGATGACTTCGGCCAATTGTTTTTCGTGGTTGATCTCCCACATATTGACTTGTCCGTCCTGATCAAAGTCGACCACTGCAATGGCTTGTGCCTTGAATGAGTTGGGACTCGACTCTACAATTTCAATTTGGTAATTGGCCGTGCCGCCATCGGTAGCAAGCTTTTGTTGTTCAAACCCAATTTCTGCCAGATCGTTGGAATAGCGCGAATGCTGGTAGAAGTAGGATTGCTGCATCGCGTGCAACGCTTCCAGTTGCATCTGCGCTTCAGTGGATTTTGCCTTGCTGATCATGGAAGTCAGCTTGGGCAGAGTTGCCAGAGCCAAAATGCCAATGAGGGCAATGGCCATGAGGGTTTCCTGAAGTGTTGCTGCGGGCAATTGGCGTTTCCACAGCTGTCTTTTGTTTTGTTTTTTTGTCATCATACCTTTGATTTTTAAGGTGATTACTCCCGTTCGGTAGAACAACCGAACGGAACTATTTCACCGTACCAAAGGTCCGACACAAAATCTTCCAGCCAAGCGTAGATTTACGCAATTTTGGAAGATTTGGGGGTTAAATTGGGGTATTTGGCTTAAAATGGACCGTTAAAAATGAGAATCGGCTTTTTGAACAAAGTTTGTCTTGTCAGTCTTCTTCTCCCGGAATAATGGCCACAAAAAGGATGGTATCGGTACCTCAAAATCTGCACTTTTTTTTGGAGTGTCTAACCAAGGTATCTCCTGGTTAAGAGCTTCCCTCCATATCTGCTCAGTCCTCGGTGGTTAATTTATTTAATGTTGTTTCCAAAGCCTTGATATGAGGGTGTTGGTCTGGCAGAACCAAGATTAGCATATCATCCGCCTTTCGCAGGAAGTCAATTGCCTTTTTCGTTTCACCCATAACCTGATAGGTGCTTGCAATTCTCCAGTAGCTGAGACCCAAATCGGTACGTGCCGCAGCTGGAAATATTTTTCCCATTAGTTGAATCCCTTGTTGTAATAGATCCAACGCCTTAGAATAATTGCCTCTAAGCGTGTAAGTGTAACCCATATCGCGATAAGAAATGGCAACATCCAAATTAGGTTTAGTCCCCCACTTTTCCTCTCGAATACCTAGAGCATTTTCATGAAATTCCAAGGCCAAACCGTATTCCCCATTTTCCTGATAGGACAATGCCTGCCTGTAGTAGACATCAGCCTTACTCAAGGGATCAATATTCAAATTGGATGCTATGATGGCCATCGCTTTTTCGTGATAAAGTTGAGCGTCCGCTGTTTGCCCAAGCAAATTATAGAGTCTAGCAATTCGGGAGTAACTTTCCATCACAGAAGGATGATTTACATCCAGCCTTGATTCATAAATGGCCATCGCACGAGCTTGAAATTCGAAGGCGATGTTGTATTCCCCCACTACCTGGTACACATCAGCCAGGTTCTCATTTGAGCTCGCCAATCGTGGAGAATTTGAAGGAAGACTTGCTTCATAAATGGAATTCCCCAAAAACAGTAAATTTATTGCTGTGTCATAGCGAGCCAATTTCATGTGCGCAACGCCTAATCTCAGGTAGACAGTTCCTCGTAGCGGATGAATCGAGTCGACTGAGGACTCTAAGACTTTCAAGGCTTGATGTTGCCAGGTCAGGGCCTCCACATAATTACCGCAACGTCCGTGTATGAAGCCCATGACATTGTAGGAGACAGCAAGGTCCGGATGATCTGGGGGCAAAACCTCTTTCCGAATATTGATCGCCTTTATTTGAATGGCTTCGCCTTCTTCACAAAAACCAAGCAACCCATAAGTCAACCCCGTATTGGAATAAAGGAGTGCCAATATGGGGTGATTGCCTTCATATACTTGCTCTGCAACTTCGATAACCTGTAGCTGATAATCCAATGCCTGGTGGTAATTCCCCAACTCCTGGTGCAGTGCTGCAAGATTGGAGTAGCAGGCCAAAAACATTTCATCATCGGGTTCTAAAAGTTGCTCCCAAATCGACAGTGCATGCAATTGATATTCCAGCCCCAACTGAAAATCTCCGGTGCTGTAGTAGGCAATGGATACCATATTGTATGATTCCCCTACTTCAATGCTTATTGGATCAAATATTTCCTCCGCAATATTGATGGATTTCAAATAGTAATCAAGGGTTTTCGCATAGTCTCCAAGGGCCTCATAAGCTATCCCCACTTCGTTATAGGAAATTGCCAGATAAGGAAGAGCGGTCTCCCCCTGTTCTTCGAGTACGGATACGGCTTCAAGATGCGATGATAATGCCAACGTATACTTTCCGTTTTCATACGCGGCCAGACCATGCAAGCTATGCCAATCAGCAAGTTCCAATTCATCAAAGTGGTTCGCCTTGTGTATTCGAATGATTTGATCATAGCTAACCAACGCTTCACGGTACCGAAATCTGGACAAAAGCAAATTGGTCCTCAGCTCCAAGGCGCTGATTAATTTTTTCTCACCATCCTTTGCTGTAGCAATGTTTTCCTCCGATTTTTTGATCGTTTTTTGATTCTCCTGGTGCATTTTTTCCAGGTTGTCATGGCTCAATATCTCCAGAGCTTTCTCAATATCCTCCTCCTCCTCTATCATCTGCACGGCCTTCTGCACCAATTCATTCGCCTTGTCAAGGTTGATGCTGGCAATAAAAAGTGCATGCTCTTCAAATCGGGCTACCTGCTCCTCGTAAGTTTGATGCAGAGAATCTTTTTGTTCGTTGAGCCGCTGAATCTGCTGAAGGGAAAGATCCGCTTGTGCCAGAAGTTGTTCAATCTTTTGATTTTTCCGTTCAAGTTCTTTTTGAGCAGCATGCTCCATAATGTTATAGTAGTGCTGCATGGCTAAATCGAGCTTTCCAGGGTCAGCAACGATGATCTCAAAAACATCCATGCTGTTGGAAGGAATCCGACACCGTTCCAACTCCTTTTTATTCACCACCTCAATGGCATTTCCATCAGCATCTTCCCTGCCGATGCGCAGCCTGACGGGATCGCCCTTCTTCTTGCTATTAAACGTCAAATGAAACTCCCCAACACCAGTAGTATAAATTTCATTCGCAGCGTTGGATGCTCCCAGGCCTCCAACCATTACCCCACTGACAGGTCGACCACCGCTGTTCTGATAGAGAATAACACCGCCCAACTTGCTTTGGGCGGAAAGTTGTTGCAGGCAGCATAAAAAAAACGGCAGAAGCAATATCCTCCTCATCATTTTGAACCATCGGGTGTCAAACGAATTTCAATCTTTCCAGAATTGGGGAAGTATTGTTTGCTTTCGGTTTTGTAGTGCTTTCGCTTTGCTGTGATCACATAGGGTGTTTGCTCGTTTTGAACCCGCATTAGTGGCGAAAGCTGAACTTCAAACCCTCCCAATTGATTCGTGGTCACAACCGTATCACTGTTGATCACAATCTGCACACTGTCCAACGCTTTTTGTCCGTCTCGACTTCGAACGACACCGGCAATGAAGCCCAAGCTCCCGTCTTTCTGAACCGCCAGATATATAGGTTCTCCGGTCATCACATATTGACTATCTGGATAAGCCAGTGTGAAGCCTTTAGCTTTCAGGCCAATTCCAATTTTTTTTCCGAGGAATTTTCCGGGAATTTCCCCACAGTTGGTGCGACCACTTTCTCCGATCATCGGAGTTCTTCGATCATTTCCAAAATCGATGATTAGTGTCCCCGTGTTTTCCAACACTACTTCTTGCCGACTTGTTGGCCCATGCACATAAACGGTGAGTTGTGCGCTGCCATCCCCTGGGTCTCCTTCGCTTTGGTAATAGATTAGAATAGCAAAAATGGCAAAGGACCAAATCAGGATCATCAGCAAAATAAGGACAATCTGAGCCCGCTTTTGGTCCAGTTTGGGGAAGATGTTTTTTTTAATGATGGATCGAAATAGCACCAGGAAAACTCCCAGTGCTATTCCGGCCAAGCCAGCAATATTACCCCATTCAGTTATAAAATTCATAGTTGTTGGTATTGTAAAATTGTTCGACCTCTTTTCACAACGAAATTTCAGTTCGACCCGGCAAATTAGCTTCGGATTAATTCAAGTAGATTGGCCAGGCCCTGGAATACGTCCACGCTAATTCATAGTAAAATCAGGCCTCCCCCTAAGCGGGTGGTTCAATTGTGACCGAAACCGGAATTTTACCGGAATTATCCGAAGAATAGGTATCGAAACAATGCAAGGTTAATTCTGCTTTATTCAATTGGGAGTCGGCAACATTGTTCACGGTCATTTTAAGGTATGTTCCAACAGAGAAAAGTGTGTGGCCTCCGTCAAAGCTTCCGACCAACGTGCCATCTCGAAAGTATTGTCTTCCGTTCGGATCTTTCTGAACATACATTTTTTCGAATTTGTCCGCTCCAAACCCATTTGCATTACGTGGGATTGCTGGATTTGGACCAACACCTCCCCTATCAATTTTCCATTGCTTGTCAGGACTGCACTCAATCGTAATTATACTGCCTAGAGGAACTTCTCCGATTGATACACCAACCTTGGATTTCCCATCACCAATACTGTTGTCCAGAGCAAGAACATTTATAGTTTTAGTTACAATATTTGTAATAATTGGTTTTTCTTTTTTTTGGCCGTCTTCATCGAGGAAAATGATTTTGTAACACAAATCCTTTCCCAAAACCAGAGTGCCAGGGGACAGTTCAAAACAACTTAATTTGTACTTCTGGTTATCATTAAAATTATCATTGTCTTCATTATCAAGTATCTTTATTTGACCATTATTACCTTCACTCTCCGCATTCGCATTAGCAAAAACTATCGTTGATTTAATAAACTGGCCTGTGCCATAACGTTTGCTTCTTGCAGATCCATTGCCCGCAGCGAAGCTGTTGTCTTGTTTTGTCATATTTTAAAAATTTGATGTAGGTTATTAAAATGGTTTAGTTGGTTTGATTCTGTTGAACAGAGGCTTTTCACTTTCGCGCAGCGTTCATTCATTGGTTGTTGATTGATGGAACAGCTCCCCAAGCACTCCAGGCGGACCGGGGAACTGCAATCAAAATGATCACTCGCCTATTGTTGCGTGATAGTTTGCCAGTCAGACCAAGGCCCATTTTCTGGTCGCTGACCAATGCGGTGAAATCCAATGTCATTTTGCGCAACCACCTGAATGTTTCCATTTTGATCAGTATAGGCCCCGAGAGTCGTAGCATTGGCAATGTGTTCCCCATTCGGTCCATACAGATCATTTTCGTTGGACCAAACCTCAGGTTGATCAGGAAAAAGTTGCCAGATGTGCTTTACCTTAAGGTCATCACCAATATAAATTGCTTCTAACCTTCCGTCATTGTTCGTGGTAAGTGTGAATTGTGTCATACTATTTTTATTAAATGTTTTCCTACTCGTAAGGCTTTTCGGATTTCGCCTGTCAAGAGTGTACACTTGAGACAGAACAAAGATTGCAAAGGAGTCTGGTAAAAATAAGAGGGGAAATGACTGATGTAAAAAACAGGTATTTCTAACTGTTTTGCTCCTGAAACCAGTCACATCTAACCGATTTAAGAGTTCACCCTCTTTGCTATAAGAGAATATTTTTATTCTTGTAGAAGCCCCCCAATAATTTATCAATCTTAAAAAAATGTAACCATGAAAATGTATTATCCAATAATTGCAACCATCGCATTGGGGATCTCCCTGCTTTTGGTATTTGGCTTTAATGGCCAAAATAACACCAACCAGCATGCGAATTCAGATTCTGAACTGATGGCGCCCAACGCTGTAAATAATCGACTTGTCCCACTGGACAGAGCCAAACGTAACATCTATTTGCAACAACTTTGGTGGACAACTCTCCCCCAAAACGTGACTTGGATACCAGACTCCAACACCCTAATTTTCCCCAAAGTACAGTTACAAAGAAGCGATTCGCAATATGCTTTCATAATGGATTTCCTCGAAGAATACGCCAAGCAGTATGGAGAGTGGGGGCCGGATTCAGCAACATGTAATCTGACACTTATCCCACAAAGCGCTATTTCGACATCATTTCTTATTCCCCTCGAAGACATTGAGGAGGCGCTCGTGATTTCGGATATGAAATATGACACCAACCGGCACGGCATTCGGGTGTATATGGGATTGAAATGGGATGGCGCGACCACCTGCGAGAATCTTATCTCTGCCATTGACACGATGGAAACACACACGTATGTTGTTCCAACTGATATTGGCGGCAGGGACATCTTTCATTTGGTAAACGGAGATTCATTTGTATTCGACCTGACTGCTCCCTGCCCAAAGACATGCGATGAATCCAGTCCTATGAACCACCCAAACGTTCCATCACTTTGGACTATCTGTTCGGACCAATGACCTTGTCCAAGCAAATTATCATACTTGCCAACTTGCCCGTTTTAGCCTGCTTTCTTTATGCCTTTGTGCACTACAGGAAGTTCGGCCAGGTACTCCGAACCTTTGCCTGGTTTGTCTTCCTTTCTGGGGTCATCCAACTTTTTTCTCTGGGCCTTTGGTTTTTCAGCATCAACAACATGCCTTTTTTACATGTATATGTAGCTCTGGGATATCTAAGTCTCACCTGGTTTTACGCCACCCTGATGCACCCTTATCTTAATAAATTGGTACTTTGGTTCATTGCGGGGGTGTTTCTTACTTATTCAGTCATCAATTCTCTGTTTGTTGAGAACTGGCTCACGTTTAATTCGAATGCGCTGACGGTGGAATCAATTTTAGTGGTTATATTATCACTTGCCTCGTTTAATTTGCACCTTAACGAGACTGTCAAAATTGAAAAACGCAGGTTGATCAACAGTTTGAACTGGATCAACTCAGGCTTGTTTATCTATTTTTCTTCTAATTTGTTGCTTTTCTATTTTGCCGACATCATTATGGATGCAGTCATTCTTCCCGATCTTTTCAACATCGTTCAGGCCCGCTACATTTGGGTGGTTCATTCATTTTTTTCCACGGTAATGTATCTTTGCTTTTTTATTGGTTTATGGAAACAACAGAAGGGATAGACCTCCTGGACGCACTGGTGCTTCTGGCTACCATTGTATTTATCATTGCAACGGGTGTAGTCCTGCTCAATCAGCAGTTCCAGAAAAAACTAATGCAACAACGTTTAAAAAAAGAGGAGCTGGAAAATCACCACCAACAAGAATTGTTGCGTACTTCAATTGAGGTGCAAGAAAATGAGCGCAAACGTATTGCTCAAGATTTGCACGATGACTTGGGTGCTGCTCTTTCCATTGGTAAAATGCAATTGATTCAGCTAGAAACAAAAGCTAAAGAAGAACACCAACCATTGCAAGAAGGACTGATGGAAGTTCGACAATTGGTTGCAAATGCCATGACTGCAACACGTAGAATCAGCCATTCCTTGATGCCTGCGGAGTTGGTTAATCTTGGGCTGGACAAAACACTAAAGAACAAAGCACGCCAACTGAGTGAGGTGGGACTAAAGGTTCAGGTAATGACTGAAAAAGCTGAAATGCTCTCATGGTCCACTCAATTGGGTTTATATCGCATTTATTCAGAACTGTTGAATAATACGTTGAAACATGCAGAAGCTACCGAGGCAATTATTAAGATGGAAATTGAGGATGCTGAGTTAATTTTCTGGTATGAAGACAATGGTATAGGACTTCAATTAGATTTCAACAATTCGGGACTTGGGTTAAAAAACCTGGAAGCGAGGGCTAAGGCAATGAACAGTTCCTTGAAAATCGGCAATAAAACAGCAGGAGGCTTCTTGGCGGAGATTAGGCTGCCCGCTTCCTGTATCATTAACAATGATCCTTAATTTTCAACTTACCTGAGGGGCTTTTATTTACTTATCTATCATCTAAAAAACATGCATGAATTTATCAAGATTGGTTTGGTAGAAGACCAACAACTCTTTCGTGATGGTATAACCGCTCTTATTGCCAGTTGGCAAGATACAAGAGTAAATTTTGAATCCCCAAATGGGTATTCTGTCATAGAAAAACTCAATAGATTGGATCCGAATCAATTACCCAATGTTATGCTGGTCGATTTATCGCTTCCCCCTGATGAGTATAGAGAATTCAGTGGGTTAGATGTCACCAGAGCATTAAAGAATGATTATCCGAAAATAAAAGTCCTGATTCTTTCTGTACATGAAGACCCTTACATCATTTCTCAGCTTATTGAAAATGGTGCAGATGGTTACCTCTTGAAGGATAGTGATCCAGAAGAAGTTCACGAGGCCATCGTTGCTGTTTACGAACGTGGCTCATATATCAACAACAGGACACTTCAAGCAATTCAAGGTCGGCTTACTGGTAATGTGAAACGCAAGAAAGATTTTGAAAACTTGAGCCCGCGTGAAGTGGAGGTGCTTCGCTTGATTTGTCAGCAAATGACTACCAATGAGATAGGAGATAAGCTTTTCATAAGCTCAAAGACGGTGAACGGGCATCGTACGAATTTGCTTCAGAAAACAGGTTCAAAAAACGCAACAGGATTAGTGATGTATGCCATTAAGCATCGAATAGTTGAATTAATTTGATGCAGATTGCTTAGGGGTACAAATCCTGAGGAACGGTAACGGGTATAGTACAGTCCAGTTAGCGTATCGGTTGGTAAAAACACAATTGAGCAAATCGGATATCCATTATCAGCAAGAAAAATATGCTGACAAAAGGGGCTGTTTTTCAAGGAAACAGCCCCTTTCTATCTTCATCACCTTTGGGCGTATTCATTTTTGAACTGCCCACTTATGCATGGGCCAGTTGCGTGGTCCTGAAAAAACTTTTGAAGCTTTGCTTTTTTGGCGATCTCTTAATCAGCAACTGTTGTTACGGAATAACGATGACACGGTGCACTCCCCTCCTATCGTCAGACTGAAGCTCTAATTGTCCAGCACTGTTTGCCCACAGTTCTGTGCTTACAATTGTTGTACAAGTGTTGACTTGACACCAATTGGAGTCAGCAACATAGACGCAATAGGTTCCAGCGCAAAGGTTTGCAGCAGTATCGGTCGTTTGAATCATCGGATCCGTCCAAAAAAGCGTACACGGAAGGGTGCTACCTTTGTTCACCTGGACAATGACCTTTCCAAACCGCAATTCGTGGCTTGGGGTTATCCGAAGGGAACTCCCCCGCCTTACAATCCTTTTGCATAGGCTCACTTATAATCGATCTCCAAAACCAAAATCCAAAGAAAAAGCTTCTCCCTGGAATTAACCCAGAAAGAAGCTTCAATATGGCACGGCCAAATCTTTCAGGAGACTCCAACAATTATTCAGCCTCTTAAAAAGTTTGCAAGTGAAATTTCGAATTTAACAGTCATAAGATTCAAACACATAAACCGCAATATTATCGTAATAGCGTGTGGCCTCTCTATAGCAATCACCACTTAAACGAATGGAATTATTGGCCCAATTCCCGACACAGTTATGCCAAGCCGCCTTGTTGCTATTTTGACATAATCCGTGCAGAATCTGGTTCTGTCACCCCTGGCTCTGAGGATAAAGCATAAGTTTCCTCTTCGATATTTACAATGATCGAGATTGTATAATCTTCTCCATCAAACTCTTCCTAATGGACATTCCCGAACTACCTGGTATTTCTACAATTGTCTTATTGACTTGTTCATTGGTGTAGTCCGAAAGTGAGTTGAATTGAACGTTGCGATTGTAGCTCAATTGAGCGGCTGCTGAACTTACCAGAAAGGCGCAACCTATCAGAAAGAAGAGTTGTTTTAAGTGCTTTTTGTTTTTGGTCAAACGGTCCAACTCGATTCCTCTTAATAAAGTGAGTTCACCGAAGTCGACTATTTGGGATTAAATAATAGAGACAAATAGGTGTTGAGGGCTTATTCTAAATTTACTCATTCCTGTTTGCAGAACCTAAATAGCTTTCTTTGAATGTTGGACTCCTGGGTTTCAAGAGACCTGACGGATTCAAGAGAATTACCAAAACACTTGCTAATTGCGCTTGGGGCAAAAGAGAGTTGTCGAAACGAAAACCTCTCTGATAATCAGGAGGTTTTGTCATTGCGGACCCTATGGTCGAACTTTTATATGTACTGAGAATAAGAAAAGGGTCATTACATTGTTGTTAATCAAAATGTAATGGGCTTAGTGTGCGAGACGGTATCGAACCAGGTAAGCGAAGCTATATCGTAAAAAAGCGTAGCAAATAGCTTGTTATCCCTTTGAATTCAATGTAGAACCTTGGAAAGGCATCAATTATTTACACTTACCATCCCATTGAATTTAGTGGTATTTTAGCGAACGAAACAGATCTTTCGAAAGAAACGGGATGGTAACGAACAAGTAGAAAATGAAATTAATTGTTTTCATCGTTTTATGTATTCAGTGTTCCCTTGCTCAGGGCAATACTGATACACTATATATTATAAAACAACCTTCAAGTATTGGCATTGCGAACACTCATTTTTGTAGTTTTCTTTCAAACACCACTTTTAGCAGAACCAATTTCAATCTTCAAATTAATTCAGGAGATACACTGAATTTGACCGTCATTAACCTTGATTCATTGGATCATACATTTACCATTGACGGTGTAATCGAAACCAACAACTCCATTTCTCCACTGGATACATTGAACATTCAGATTTTACCTTTGGCAGATGGTACATATCGCTATTATTCCAATCCACCTCACGGAAAATTTCTAGGTGCTTCAGGAATACTACAGATTGGCTATGAGCAGTATAAAAGATATTGCTGGAATTTATTTGATGTTGATGTCGATTTATCAGATAGCATTGCAATGGGAATGGCAACTAACATTTCTGAGGGCTACCAGCCATCATATTTCTTTATTAATGGGAACTATTATCCAAACACCATAACTGATACATTAACAGCCATTAATGGAAAACTAGGGGATACAATTATTGTTTCGGTAGTAAATAGTGGAAATATGACCAATAGCATTCATTCGCATGGATATCATTTCAAGATAATAAGTGCGAAAAAGAATACTATGCAAATTGGTTGGTTAAAAGATTCCTCTCCATTCGTACAAACAGAAGCTGCTACACTGATGATCGTTGCACATCAAACCGGATGGTATCCAATTCATACCCATAATTTAATTGCTACTACAACAGGAGGTATTTACCCAGGTGGAATGATAACTACCATTAACATAATTCCATGATAAAATATGTTTTCATTGTTTTCTTGTTAGTTCCACTTTTTTTGAGTGCTCAGGTCGTTGATGAATTCCTTGTGTCAAAAATGAATTCAACCATTACACTTCACGACAGCACTACAACAACACTTTGGGGATTTGGACGGTACAATACCGGAAGTCCTGTACAGGTATCTTTACCTTCTCCATTGTTGAGGTATAATGTTGGTGATTCTGTAAATATCCATTTTTGGAACGATAGTCCTGATGATCATACCATCCATCTTCATGGTTTGGATGTTAGTCAGGTCAATGATGGAGTGCCATTCACTTCTTTTCCTGTGCTACCGGGAGATTCTACTGTATACTCGTTTGAAGCAACAAACCCAGGTGTCTATTTGTACCATTGCCATGTTTCTACTGTGTTTCATTTGGCAATGGGCATGTACGGTATGTTAGTTGTTGACTACCCCGGTAATCTTCTGTATAATGGCGGACCTGGTTATAATAAGGAATATAATTATCTGTCTTCTGAACTGGACAGCCGTTGGAATGATAATCCAACTTCTCCGGGATTGTTTTATAAATACACGCCCAACTATTTCCTGGTTAATGGACTTTCTAAAGATCAATTACTTGCTGATTCCAATCAAATTATCACAGCAGATGCAGGAGACAGCGTACTGATAAGGTTGGCAAATATTGGATATATCATGGTTGAATATTGTTTTCCACCGGGTAGTAATCCTACAATATATATGTCCGATGGTAGGGTCTTGCCAAACGCTATTGCATTGGTGGATACCCTAAAAATATATCCGGGTGAACGATATAGTCTATTATTGCGTCCGGCAACAGTTGTTCATGACTTTATAACTGTGAATGCCTACGATATGTATAATAAAAAATTATTGGGCACCAATCATATTCGCATAAACGAGATAATTGGCCCAAATAGAGTTGAGGAGTTGGTTATAAATCGATTGGAAATTTTTCCGAATCCTGCTTCTGATGGCATTACGATTAAAAGAACACATGAAAACCCGGAAATGATCATGGTTATAGATATTAATGGAGAATTAGTGTATAAAACCACCTTAAGGGAAAAAAGCAGAGTCATTAATTTGGATTACCTTTCAGACGGTGTCTACATATTGAGAAGTGAAAGTGGCCTGGCGTATAAAATAATTAAGATTTGAACCCGCATTTTAATATTCACTAACGAATCCCAAAACGTATGAAAAAGGCAATGATTATTACAGTGCTTCTTGCAATTGCTTTTAGCACAAAAGCACATGTTAATTTATTGAATCCAAGCGGGGGAGAAATATACAATCCAGGTGATACTGTAGAAATTCAGTGGCAAATCGCAATCTCTCATGCATTGCAAAATTGGGATCTGTTCTTTTCTGAAGATGGTGGTTCCACCTGGGACACGATTCAAATCGATATTCCCTCCACGGGTAACGCAGTCGGAACAGTAGTGAATTATACCTGGGTAGTTCCTGACATTATTACCTCTCAGGCAAGGATCTGGGTTTACATGGATAATACAGGAACTGATTACGATGATGAAAGTCCTGATTTTACGATAGCAGCTAATGTTCAAATCACAAATCCAATAGGAGGCGAAACCTTCATTCAGAATGATATTGTCAACGTTCAATGGGAATTTGACATCGGCCAGTCTCCGCTTAACTTCGATTTACTATTCTCAGAAGATGGAGGTGTAAATTGGGATACCCTTCAAGCTAATATACCAGCAGGAACTTTGAGTTACCAATGGACGGTTCCAGCTATAGCAACAACTCTGGGAAGAATCAAAATAGTGTTAGACAATGCAGGAAATGACTATGAGGATATGAGTGGAAACTTTATTATTGCGACTTTCCCTACTGGTGTAAATGAAAAAGAAAATACATTATCGTTAAGTATATTTCCAAACCCATTCACAAACAATACCACAATCTTTTTTGATAATCCAAAAAATGAAAAGCACACTTTAATAATTCAAAACGTAAATGGGCAAATTGTACGGACAGTAGATAATATTACGGGTTCTGTATTGAGTCTGGAGAGAGGGAAATTAAGTGCGGGATTATATACTTATAGATTGGTGCAAAAAAATGCCAAGCAGATGTACAACGGGAAATTCATAATACGATAGTGGGAGGTGTTTATTGATGCATTTGAATGGAGTGTCCGCTCAATTCTGTCTGAGGCCCGTGATTTTGCAAAAATCAGAGAGTGTCCACTTACTTAACTCTTAGTGGAGTTGCTGCCTTTGACAGGACAGTGAGTTAAGGCACAAACGCCAATAATTAACTTGGAACTATATTGCCCAATTTTGGGCTTCACTTGCGACAGAACCCTGAGTGCCCTATTTACTATATGCCGTGTTGAACACAACCTTCGGTAGCTAAAGACGGTTACAGCCAGTATACCACTCATAACCAAAACCAAAGTTATGAGTGAAAATACAGAAAAAAGAAGCCGTGGCCGGCTTCCAGGCGCAGATTCCCC
>Ga0316204_10003865_pt1 | contig 28552 bp, 31 predicted proteins | sample 6monrhotite_MG_2_FD_205661 | JGI IMG/M metagenome (GOLD analysis project Ga0316204, IMG submission 205661) | Microbial mat bacterial communities from mineral coupon in-situ incubated in ocean water Damariscotta River, Maine, United States -... | ecosystem: Environmental > Aquatic > Marine >...
TTTGATTACTCTGTAGCATGAGGGTTACCTCCCTAAGGTTTTGATGGTTGGAATTGCACCATCATCAAAACCGGTAACCCTCACCCTTTCAAGGGAGCGGTGTCAGATTAAGTCGAAACTACTTCACTGTACGGCACAAACCGACCGGAATCCGAACTGCCTGTTTTAGGCGCTGGCTAGCCAATAGCTGCCATCAATAACTCTCGTGAAATTCTAGTTCGGTGAGGCTTTTGATTGTTAGAGGAACTCCATGTGTCTTTCTAAACCAACGACGATTGAGTTGTTGGGATACTGGTACCAGAATGGAACACAAGCCGATTAACAAAATTAAAATCGACAATCCGTTTGATTCAATTGAAAACAAGAGATAAGCGGCCCAAATCGACCCCAAACCAACAAGAAAAAGAAAGACGCTAACCGGAATGCTTGTGATTGGGTTTGTTGTCACAATTAACATTTTCTTGCGGAATGGGTATGGCACCTTTTGTTTGCTCTCTATAGCTTCTGGAAATTTAGCATGAAACGATTTGAACAGTTTTCTTGATCGCTTAGCATACCTGACAATAGCTAACACGGGCATTAGCAATAATGCGGTTAGAAACCCGACTAAGACTATTAGTTTTATGGTATCGGGCATCAAGAGTAGTATGGCTGCACCGACATAAACTAGGACAACGGGTAGAAAAATGTTCGGTTTGGATTGGTTTGATTTTGGGTCTTTCCACTGAGACCGGAGCCACGAATTAAAGTCATCATATCGATCCCTTTTTAAAAGGTAATTCTTACCAAACCTTCCCGTCGGCGACACAAGTATTTCTGATTCATTAAGTATCTTTCTTGAAGCTTCTCGATGGAAAAATTTTTGAAGCTTAACCCAATGGACCCACTTGGATGGATTGATCCGCGTTTCGGCTTGATTTTGACTCACTGGTGCACCATTAGGCAACTGGACCGAGAAATGCCTAAGTTAAACACACCTATCGAACCGGAAAAGCTTTTAAAAATTTTATACGCCTGAGTTATGGAGAAAAATGGCCGCCTTGGGTCACGGTCCGCCGAAATGACCACCTGAAATTACTGACTGTTATGCGTACAATAACGCCATTAACGTAGGACTTCAAACAGTCCCGAACTCTATCCCTATCGGTTGGCATATCATAAACGGTCGTTTTTGCCGTTATGAGCCGGATAGGCCTAATACTCTAGACCAGCTAGTCTAGGCTCTGAGACAGGGCCACGGTAAACCCCGTAATTTTGAGCATCTTAGGTTCTCAATTTTTTACGGGGTTTTTCGTTATGAAAATCGGTGCAGTTTTAAAGTCGGCAGTTCCTGTCGTCGTTGGAATGTTTCTTTTTGTCGGGGCCGTTATCGTCGCCGTCAAGTTCGACATTCCATTTATCAAAGACGCTCGCGAAGCGTTCGACGCTTAAGGGGGGCGGGCTATGTCTCTCATTGAGCAAAATCTAGTTTCGGCGGTCCAGCCGGGTCAAAAGGCAAATGTACGTATTGATACGGGTGGGCCGACGCATGGGGTGCTGTTGCTGCGTCTGAAAACCGGCGCTTCGGTGCTGGCAGCCGACGCGACATTTATTTCCGACATTACCAATATCAAGGTGATTCGGGACGGCCACGAGCATTGGGATTTGAGTGCAGCCGAGCTGATCAAATACAATGATTATTACGGCTTGCCACGGTCAACCGGCAATTTGCCGATCTACTTTGCCCGGCCTGAAATGTTGTCACGTGCCGAGGAGGATAACCTCGCATTTGGTACGGCTGACGTTCGGGCGGCTCGTGTCGAGGTAACGCTTGCCGGAACGTCTGTAACACCTGAATTACAGGTATTCTCCGTACCGATTTTAGGGGCTCCGCGTCCGCATGGGCAAATGCTGGAAGTCACCAGCCGACCACTGCCGGATATCGCCGGGGCAACCACGGAAACCTATACCAATCTTGTTGATGGCGAGCAGGGCCGTTTGCTCAAATCGCTGCACTTCAACACGGCTGCAATTGACAGCTACAAAATTGAAGTTCGCAACAAGGGCGCAAAGGCAATCTTTACCGAGGGTGACGTTGATCTTCATGCGCTTGACGCGGAAATGAAGGCTCACAAAACCGGGGGCTATGTTGCCCAGGCGGCTATGACGCATATCCAGTTTGCGGGTGAGCGTCAAAGTAACATGTTGCCAACCAACGTTGACGAATTCCGCATGACTGTGGATTTCAATGCGGCTGCTGCCGGGCTCAGTGTCCTGCGGGAACAGGTTATCGGTAATCCTCTAGCAAGGGCTTAGGCCACGTCTATTGAAGATGAAGCTGACGACTTTACGGGGGCTTTTGGCGATACGCCGGATGTTTCCGGGGATGCTGATGCACCCGCCTGCTTCGACAATTGCATATCCCCGCTGTCGTCGCATGATGGCCTAATGCCTGATCCGGCTTACTTCAATTTGCGGTCGCCAATGCGATTGGCAGCATGCCGATGGTCGATATCCGCTTATAAAAATCCTGCCTGCTGTTCAGCCAAACCGAGCCACTTGTGTGCTGTCAACGTTATTCGGGAAAGCCCAATGTCCTGAACGTTGGTCTCATCCGGTTTTCCCGAATAAGTCAGGGTAGTAATAAATAATAAAATAAATCAGTATGAGAGTCTGTCTCGCAACCGCTCTTGTAACTATTGATGTAAATTACTTGAAAGTATTAAACCATTAAGTATTGCACCGTCCCGGATTTTGATTCGTACTAGATATATTTCTTTAAAAAATATATTTTTCTGGAAGGAAAAAATGGCTGATTTCCCGTCTTTCTCTTTTAGCGATAACAAAATTTTGAATATCGCGATTGATCGCTCTGACTCGGTGCGATAACCATTGACGTCATAAAATTACATTGCCGGGGGGACGGGAATGATTGTGGAGTCGGGCCTTCAGATTCCGGGGGGAAATTTGCGGGCGGCATATGAAATGTGGGATGCCCACCGGTCAGGGCGAGTCATGCCTGGCTGGCGACAGTTTCCGATGTCGGGTCTGGCTCCCAAACTTTTGCCGATCGCTGCCGTGGTTGATGTGATTGGTGACGGTAGAGATTTTCGATATCGATATTGGGGGACGGCGTTGACCGATCTTCACGGTCACGATTTGACGGGCGGTTCGGTTCGGCAAATCGAACCGGAAGAATACGCTGCCAGTCTGATCGAGATATTGAGGCGGATTAGCAAAATTGGAAAACCGCTATTCATGAACCGCCAGTTGCAACTGGTAAACGGCAACTGCCACACACTGCAGGTATTACGGCTACCGTTTTCTTCCGATCAGACAAATGTCGAGGCGATCATGGCACTGAGCCACACCGACGCGCCCATGCGTGCCGGATTTAAAGACGCACTCTTGCAAACGATCAGAGAGCCGGAGTGATGGAGTTTCACCCATCGGAGGACGGCATTCACCGCATTTTACCTGGCACAAACACGGCCGTCCTTACAGGGCATTGGCCGCCTCATTCATCGTGTTTCCGATATCAGTGCCGATCAACGTAACAGCGGCGACAATCACCAGCGCAATCAGTCCGATGATCAGCCCATATTCAATAGCCGTTGCGCCAGTGGTGTTGCCGAAAAACCTGCCAATCAAATTCATATCGCCTCCCGAGGCATTGTTATACCAGTCCCGCCGAGGCCGCAGTAGCCGCCAGGATTTTTCGCGAGATATTGTTGATGGTAATCTTCCGCAAAGTAAAACCTGTCGGCGGTCAGAATTTCAGTACTGATATTGCCGCGCCCGGATTTGTCCAGCGCGATCTGGTATCGGGTTTTGGTTTCTCCGGCAATTGATCTTTGTTCCGGCGTCGTGCAGTAGACGCCCGAGCGGTATTGTGTGCCGATGTCGTTTCCCTGTGCCATTCCCTGCGTTGGGTCATGGTTTTCCCAGAAGGTCTTTAACAATTCCGTCAAGGGGAGTGTCTTGCTGTTGTAGACGATGCGAACACCTTCGTTATGTCCGGTCCGACCAGTGCATACCTCTTCGTAACTGGGGTTGGGCGTGATGCCGGCAATATATCCGACGGCGGTGACATAAACGCCAGGCAACTGCCAAAAGCAGCGTTCGGCCCCCCAGAAACAGCCCATGCCGACAAAAATTTCATGGTGACCTTCCGGCAACGGTCCGTCCATAGGATTGCCATTGACAAAGTGGAGCTCCGGTATGGCGACAGCAGTGCTTCGACCCGGCAATGCCTGATCAGGTGACGGCAGTTCTGATTTTTTTTTACTTGCGAAAAACATGAGCTGTTCCTTGTGGCGAAAGACAGGGTAACACGCAAATATTCATCGGGCGAATGGAATTCAACACCCGTTCTTCCATCCTTACCGGTCCTGCTTCTGAAGCGTGAGATGTTCACGGTAAATCGGATATCGCGCCTGATAACTTTTGGCAGCGTCTGCTATCAGAGCGAGATCCGCGTTCGTCACAATACGGACGATTTTGCCGGGGGAGCCCATGACGACCGACCCGTCAGGTATTTCTTTCCCTTCTGTAATCAGCGTGTTGGCACCAATCAGACAGTTCTTGCCGATCCGGGCGCCGTTCAGGACGATGGACCCGATGCCGATCAGTGTGTGATCGCCAATCGTACAGCCGTGGATCATGACCATATGACCGATACTGACATCCTGACCCAGTGTGATTGGAAAGCCGGGATCGGTATGAAGGACCGATCCATCCTGCACGTTCGAGCCGGTCCCGACGCGAATCGGCTCGTTATCTCCGCGCAATGTGGCGCCGAACCAGACGCTTGCATGGCGTTCCAGTACCACGTCTCCGATGACAGCAGCGTTCGGCGCAATGAAATAATTGTCACCCTCGGTGATGACGGTTTTGGCCTCCAGGGCGTATTTCATGATCGTCGACCTCCAGTCAGAACCGTTCCGGAAATCCGGGAAAGTGACGGATCATAATATCTGGGACTTGGGTATACCAGCAGTTGGTGCTAAATATCTCGACATGTCTATTCGTCCGGTGCTTATAAAAGTGATGTCCTGCGCCCTGTTGCTTTTGTCTTCAGTGTCGGCGTATGCGGAGAATGCGCCGGCAAAACCGAAAGAACTCGGAACGTTCAGTGTCAAATTTGAAAATGACCTGTTTTCCGGGGCAGATCAGAATTACACAAATGGCATTCGACTGTCGTGGCTGTCACCGGAAGGTGATACCATCCGCCCCCTGCAATATGTGCGCGATCTACTCGAGGCGCTGGCACAGGATAATAATAAATCCACGCGGTTCGGATTGTCGACGGGGCAGGAGCTATATACACCGAAGGACCGCTACAGAACGGACCTGATTACAGATGATCGACCTTACGCCGGATGGCTGTATAGCGGATTGTCGCTGCATACGGTGACACAGCGACAAAATGAACGGAAAGATCTGGAATCAATCGAACTTGATGTGGGAGTCGTCGGGCCATATGCGTTAGGAGAGCAGACCCAGAATTTCGTCCATCGCATTCGTGTGATCGATACATTTGACGGATGGGATAACCAACTGAAGAATGAAATCGGCCTGGCCCTGCATTACGAACGGAAATGGCGTTTTTTTGATCCGGTGCCACTGGGGCCGATGCAATTCGACGCAATTCCCCACGCCGGAGTCAGCGTTGGTAACGTGATTACACAAGGCAATGTCGGCGGTGCTGTTCGCTGGGGGCTCAATTTGCCACATAATTTCGGTCCGCCAACCCTGATTCAAGGAGGAGCATCCGTTGACCGGTTCCCGGAAGATTCGATCAGTTCCTATCTGTTTGCCGCAGCAGACGGACGTTATGTGGCCCATAGCATCTTTCTGGATGGCAACACCTTTCGAAACAGCCACAGCGTCGACAAGGAAAACTGGGTTGGTGATCTGAGCTTCGGGGCGGCCATTCTGATCGGTCGCTTCAAGTTATCCTACGCCAATGCCTTTCGTACAAAGGAATTCAGCGGTCAGTCGCGTATCAGTCGTTTTGGGTCCATTACCGCCTCTTTTCAGGCCGCTTTCTGACCGACCGGGGGACAGCTAAACTGTCGTTTTTTCAATTGAAGATATATCAGATGCATCATGACAGATAAAAATTCCACCACTGCTACGTCGTCTCGCCGTCCGGTCGTTTTGTGTATTTTCGATGGCTGGGGCGTGCGTGCGGAAATGGAAAATAATGCCATCGCGTTGGCGAACACGCCGAACTGGGATCGGTTGGTTGCGGCGGGGCCGCAGTCCGTTCTGAGTGCGTCGGCGCAAGATGTCGGATTGCCCGGCGGCCAGATGGGCAATTCGGAAGTCGGCCACATGAACCTGGGGGCCGGACGTATCGTGATGCAGGACCTGCCACGGATTGACCGATCTTTGTCCGACGGAACACTGGACCGCAATCCCGAATTGATCAGGTTCATCGGAAAATTACAAAAATCTGGCGGCACCTGCCATCTGATGGGGTTGCTGTCGCCGGGTGGCGTACATGCCCATCAGAATCACCTGGTGGCACTGGCTGGTTTGGTAACCAAAGCGGGTGTGGCGGTGCGCATTCATGCGTTCATGGATGGTCGTGATACGCCGCCAAAAGCGGGAAAAGGATATCTTCAATCTTTTCTGGCGGACATTTCCCATCTGAAAAATTGCGCGATCGCGACAGTTATCGGACGTTACTGGGCGATGGATCGGGACAGCAGATGGGAACGGGTGATACGGGCCTACAGCGCGATGATGGATGCCGACGGGGTGCCGGTGGCCGAACCGCTGGATGCGCTGGATGTTTCGTATGCCAGCGAAGTTGGCGATGAATTCGTCAATCCGATGATTGTCGGGCCCTACGCTGGCATGTCAGAGGGGGACGGTATCCTGATGGGAAATTTTCGGGCTGACAGGGCACGGGAAATACTTCATGCCCTCATCGACCCGGTTTTCGATGGATTTCCCCGCGATCGCGTTTGCAGATTTTCTGCCTGTCTGGGCATGGTCGAATATTCGGAAGCGCTCAATTCATTCTTGCCAGCCCTGTTTCCGGCATCGAAATTGACGGGTATTCTGGGCCAGATTGTTGCCGATGCCGGAATGCGTCAGTTGCGTATTGCTGAAACCGAGAAATATGCCCACGTCACGTTTTTCCTGAACGGTGGGCGCGAGGACCTGTTTCCGGGAGAAGAGCGTATTCTGGTGCCATCGCCGAAGGTCGCTACCTATGATTTGCTGCCCGAAATGTCGGCCGGGGAAGTGACCGACAAACTCACAGTGGCGATCCGGTCCGGGCGATTTGATCTTATTGTGGTCAATTACGCAAACGGCGATATGGTCGGACATACCGGCGTTTTGGGCGCCGCGATCAAGGCGGCGGAAATGCTTGACCGATGTCTTGGCCGATTGGAAGAGGTCGTGACGGACGCCGGTGGTGTGATGCTGGTGACAGCGGACCATGGAAATTGTGAAAATATGTACGATCCTGATGCACATGAACCCCATACGCAGCATACGATGAATGTCGTACCGCTACTGATGGTCAATGCCCCCGACAATGTCCGGGGATTGAAATCCGGACGTCTGTCAGATGTTGCACCGACGCTGTTATGTCTGTTGGGGTTGAACCAGCCCGCAGAAATGACCGGCGTATCACTATTGGAATACGGCGCTCAACAGTTTGTTGCTGCGGAGTAGAATGAGCGTCCGGTCGATCCATCTTGTTGAATATCTGGCAATGTCCGTTGCCGCGATTGTATTGGTAAATTCATCTGTTTTGGCGCAGGCACCGCTGAATTTGACGCCGCGCAGCGGGTTGTCGGAAAGTGCCCCACCAGCCAAACCGGTCCGCGTTCCGGAGGTAATGTCCGCTCCGTCCAGTCAAAAATCCGTCGATGGCGCCCTTGCAGGACAGCCTGACAAACGGCTGAATCAACTTGATCGGGCGATCGACGCGGCAAAGGAACGGCGTCAAACACTTCAAAACAAAGCGCAAATCCTTGATGCGGATATCCAGAATCTGCGTCAAAACATGATAGCGGCAGCGCAACTTATTCAAACCCACGAAAGTAGGGTCACCGAATTGGAACAGCAATTGCGCGAGGTCAATAAAACCGTCGTCATCAAGCAGAAAAATTTGCGGCATGACCGGAAACAGCTTGGTCGGGTCATCCAGGCATTGCAGCGGGTCGCTCAATACCCGCCTGAAGCGTTGATTGTTCGCCCGATTTCTCCCGGAGATGCGGTCCGCAGTGCTATTTTGTTGCGTTCAGCCGTGCCGGAGCTGGAACGGCGTGCCATTATTCTACGGGATGATATCGATGCGCTCCGTCAATCCCGGTCCGAGGCGGCGCAACGAAAAACGGAATTGTCATCGGCTTCCGCCGAACTGGAGAATCAGAGGGCATTTTTGCGGACGCTCATTGGCCGGAAATCCCGCCTGCGCCGTCGGACCCTGGCGAAAAGTGTGCAGGCGCAACGCGAAGTGCGGTCGCTGGCAAAGCAGGCACGGTCAATCCGCGATCTGATGGCGCGATTGGAAAAATTGCGGATACGGCGCGAACAGGAGGCGCGAGCGCAGGAACGGGCCAAAGCCAACAATCAGCGTGCGGCCAGCGGAGAGCCCGATCTGAAGCGACCGGCGGCATTTACGGGCAGGCTCATGGAAACGGCACGGGGCCGACTGCCATACCCGGTCAGAGGGCAGGTTATCGCGCGGTTCGGGGACCGGGAGAAAGGTGGCTTGACTCACAAAGGGTTGACATTCGAAACCACTGGCGGGGCGCAGGTGATCGCCCCATATGAAGGGCGTGTGGCATTTTCCGGTCCGTTCAGGGGGTATGGCGAACTCTTGATCATCGAACACCGAGAAGGATATCATACGTTACTGGCGGGTATGTCGCGAATCGACGGAACGGTTGGCCAGTGGTTGTTAGCGGGAGAGCCCGTCGGTATCATGGGGCGGGCGCCAGCCGGGGAGACAAAAGTCCGACCGACGTTATATATGGAATTGCGTTACAAAGGTCAGCCAATCAATCCCCTGCCGTGGCTGGCGAGTCGTAAGGGCTAAGGTGGACAAACATAAGGTAAGCGAATGAAAACTCGAAACATTCTAGCGGTCACTGCCGTTGCTTTTTTGATCACGCCAACGTTTGGCACGGGGGCACAGAGTGCGGAATCCGCCGAACCCAACAAAAACGATGAGACCTATCGGCTGATCTCGCTGTTCGGGGATGTTTTTGAACGGGTCCGGGCGGACTACGTGGAAACGCCGACCGACCAGAAATTGATCGAGGCGGCAATCAGCGGGATGCTGACATCGTTGGACCCCCATTCAAGTTACATGAATGCCGAGCGCTACAAGGAGATGCAGGTAGATACGAAAGGCGAATTCGGCGGACTCGGCATTCAGGTGACCATGGAGGGCGGCGCGATCAAAGTGATTTCCCCCATCGACGATACGCCTGCATTTCGGGCCGGGGTCGAGGCGGGAGATTTTATTACACACCTCGACGGCGAAACCGTTCAGGGCCTGACACTCCAGGAGGCTGTCGACAAGATGCGCGGCAAGGTCGGCCAGGACATCAAACTGACGCTACGCCGAAAAGGTGTCCCTGACCCTTTTGACGTGACCATCACCCGCGCCGTCATCAAAATTACATCCGTCAGGTCTCGGCTGGAGGGCAAGGTCGGGTATGTCCGCATCACGTCCTTCACGGAACAGTCGGACAAGGGGTTAAAAAAGGCTATGGATTCATTTGACAAGGACCTGGGAGATGATCTGCAGGGAATTGTCCTTGATCTGCGCAACAATCCGGGGGGGTTGCTGGATCAGGCCGTGGCGATTTCGGATGCCTTCCTGGAGAAGGGCGAAATAGTTTCGACGCGCTCTCGCAAGCTGGAGGACACCAGCCGGTACAATGCCCGACCCGGCGATCTGGCGCACGGCAAGCCGGTTATCGTTCTTGTGAACGGCGGATCGGCGTCTGCATCGGAAATTGTGGCCGGCGCATTGCAGGACCACCATCGGGCTTTGATTCTGGGAACGCGGTCATTCGGCAAGGGGTCGGTGCAAACCATCATGCCTCTGGCCGGGCATGGTGCCATGCGATTGACAACGGCCCGCTATTACACACCGTCCGGTCGCTCCATTCAGGGCGAGGGCATCAATCCTGACATTGTCGTCGAACAGGCCAAGATTGAAACCATCAAGCGGGAAGGCGAACGTCATGAATCGGACCTCCGTGGGGCACTGAAAAACCCCAATGCCAGCCCGAAATCGGGCAAGGCAGATGGCACCGCGTCCGACCAGAAAAAAACCGTTGCCGAACCACCTAGCGATTATCAACTTCTGCGGGCTCTTGATATTTTGAGGGGAATAGCCCTTTATTCACGTCAGACCGCCTCGTCCGGCAACTGAGCCCCGGGCGTTTACCGTCAGAACCGTTGAGGTGCCGTTGTGAAATTGCCTGGCTTTCTTAAACGCAGCGACGGTGAAGAAGATGACGAGGACGAAGATGTCGAGGGTGAATCGCAAACCCGGGTTATTGATGATTCCGATGACCCGGGTGGGCACTTGACGTCGCTTCCGGAACATAGGGCAGACGACCATTCTCTTGCTGGCGACGATATCGAAGATATCGATTTCGGCGACGATGAGGACGATGGCGACGAAGACGCTGATGGTGGGCCTCCGGTACTGTTTCTGGTTATCGGGGCACTGGTGCTGATTGGTGGCGTGATTGGCGGCGCTATGCTGTGGTTTATGGGGGGGGAATCGGCAGTGCCGGCGGTTGCGTCCCACGGAGAGGCGTCCGCCAACCGGGTCGAGATCATGTTGCCGGCGAACCCAGCCAAAAAGCCGACAAATGATAATCCGACCTCGCAGAGTGTGCCGGAAAAGCCGGTCAGTCCTGCCGAACCACCACCTGTTTCTGCCGCTGCAGCGCTCGGGACCGGTGGGTTGAACGCCCGGGCGGGCAGCGTGTCCGGTCCGCACCAGGGGTTGGTTATCCCCTCGGTTGCCTCTGTTTCCTATCGATCGATCCCGGATCAGGTCAAATCGGTTCCTCTGGCAAATGCGCCGGACAAAAATCTTGTGGAGCAGGTTAACGGCTTGCCCGGCAAATTGCCGATAATCGGAAAGGACGGCCGTAAACCATGGGAGGTCTATGCACGGCCTGCGACGGCGAGCGGGGACAGTCCGCGGATCGCTATCGTCGTCAAGGGGCTGGGATTCAGCCGGGCTGCAACGATCGCAGCCATCAAAAAACTGCCGGGCGATGTCAGTCTGGCATTTTCGCCCTATGCAGAAGATTTGAACGACTGGTTGGTGAGGGCACGCCTTGCCGGGCATGAGGTCTTTCTGGAACTGCCGATGGAGAGCAAGGATTTCCCCAATGAAGATGCCGGACCGCTGGCCATGACAACCAATCTACAGGTGTCGGACAATGTCCGTCGCCTACAGGAAATTATGAGTCACATGGAAGGGTACGTAGGTCTGATTTCCGACCTTGGTTCGAAATTCATGGACGCCGAGGGGCAGCTAAAACCCGTATTGGAAGAAATCAACCGGCGCGGGCTGATGTTTGTCGATGGGACCGGAGGCCGAACGGCTGCACCGAAAATTGCTGCCGAAATCGGGCTCGCCAAGGCATTTGTCAATATCACGCTCGACGATCCGCCAGAACGCCAAAGTATGGACGGAAAATTCAAATCGCTGGAGCAGATTTTGCGCCAGCAACCGGTGGCCGTGGCGGTCGTCCATGCCTACCCCAGCACACTCCGTCGCCTGGTCATCTGGCTTAAAACCCTGGAACAACGGAAGATGCTGCTGGTTCCGCTGTCTGCCGTTGCCAACAAGCAATTTGTGCAATGAACGATCAGGGTGTCGGCCATGACGACGCATCCCGCGTCACCGACCTTCCGTATCGACCTTGTGTCGGTGTGGTATTGTTTAATCGGGACGGTCTGGTATGGGTCGGTCAGCGATGTGTTCGGTCGGATGACAACTTCACGGTCGCCTGGCAACTGCCACAGGGAGGGATCGACGACAATGAAGCCCCCGACGTGGCAGCATTTCGGGAGCTTAAGGAAGAAACAGGAATTGACGCGGCCGAAATCATTGCAGAGACTGAGAACTGGTTAACATACGAATTACCGGACCATTTGATCGGCGTCGCCTGGGGGGGCAAATATCGTGGACAAAAACAAAAATGGTTTGCATTGCGATTTTTAGGGGATGACCACGATTTTGATTTGAACACACACGGAACGCCTGAATTTTCATCATGGCGATGGGTGCCGCTGGTTGATTTGCCGGACTTGATCGTGGCGTTCAAACGTGGAGTCTATACGCAAATAGTGGCAGCGTTTTCACATCTGCCGGAAAAGGTTTCAAGCGAACAATGATGTATTTTCAAGTTATTGCCGGATTAGTCATTCTTGTTGGTGGCGCAGAAGTGCTGGTTCGAGGCGCCGTCAATCTGGCGGATCGGTTGGGGATCCCCCCGATTGTTGTCGGCATGACCGTTGTCGCGATCGGGACGTCAGCGCCGGAATTGGTGGTTTCTCTCGAGGCAACGATGAGCGGGGCACCCGGATTGGCTTTGGGCAATCTGGTCGGGTCGAACATTGCCAATGTATTGTTGATCCTGGGCGCGACCTGTGCCGTCAAGCCGATTGTTGAACATTCCGGATCGACCCGGATGGACGGTCTGGTCCTGATGGGCGGCAGTATCATCTTTGCCGGATTTGTCCTGGAGGGTGACTTGTCAACGTTGGCCGGGATCATTCTCCTGCTGGCGTTTTTCGGGTTCCTCGGGGCCACCTACTGGCGCGATACTGCGGACCCGGAGGCCGCCGCTGAACTGGTCGGGGAAGTTGAAGAATTGAGAGGCGACCCGAAGCCGCTTCCAATGGCTGTCGGTTTTGTCCTGATTGGTCTGGTCGGTCTGATTTATGGCGCGAATCTTCTTGTGTCGGGGGGGACGTCGATTGCCCGCACATTCGGTGTTTCGGAAGAAGTGATCGGTCTGACGTTGTTTGCACTGGGAACTTCATTGCCGGAACTGGCCGCATCGGTCGTTGCCGCGCTACGGGGACACCCGGCTGTTGCGATTGGCAATGTTGTCGGGTCTAACCTGTTCAATATTCTGGGCGTTGGAGGTGTTATTGCCAGCGTCGCAACGATTCCGATATCCCCTCAGATCATACAGTTCGATATCTGGGTTATGCTCCTGTCGACGGCAGTATTGCTGCCGATTCTGGTTTGGGGGTGGCGGGTCTTGCGCCCTGTCGGATACCTCCTGATCGCCACCTACATCGGGTATGTCTGGATGCAGGCTGCCGGCGTCAAGAATGTGCTGAATGCGATTGGCTGAGTTGACTGACAAAACGGCATTGATTACAGGTGCCGGGAAGCGCATCGGTCGGGCGATCGCACTTGATCTGGCAGCTAACGGCTGGCGCGTGGCGGTGCATTACAATCAGTCCGAAAGCGAGGCGCAGGAGGCAGTTCGGTTGATCAACTGCACCGGCGGGTTTGCTGTGGCAGTGACCGCGGACTTGTCGGAAGAAAGCGAAGTCGCCAATCTGGTGCCAAACGTCGCCAAACAGTTGGGGCCGGTCAGTTGTGTGATCAACAATGCGTCGGTCTTTGAGGAGGATACCCCGATGGCCTCCAGCCGCGAAACATGGGATCGCAATATGGATGTCAATTTGCGGGCACCGTTTTTGCTGTCTCAAAGTGTTGCCAGACACCTGCCCGCTGGCATGAAAGGGAATATTGTTAATATTATTGACCAGCGGGTGTGGAATTTGACGCCGGAATTTACCTCTTATACGGTGTCAAAGGTCGGGTTATGGGGGTTGACGCAAATTCTTGCACGGGCATTTGCGCCGAACCTCAGGGTAAATGCCGTCGGGCCGGGGCCGACGCTGCAAAGTATTCACCAGACGAAGGAGGGATTTGACAGGGAATGGTCAGCCTTGCCATTGAAAATACCTGTTTCGACCGACGACATTTGTCGCGGTGTCCGCTTTATCCTCGATGCTCCCGCCATGACCGGTCAGATGATTGCGCTTGACGGCGGTCAGCATATGGGGTGGTCTGCGCAGGGTGACAGGTAATGAAAGGATCGTCGTTCAAGCAAATTTCGCCGACGATTCCAGCAGGTGTGGAACGTCAAATGAGCTCAGCCCCGGTTAATAAAGTCACGCCCTTAAGGATTGCCGATGCTGGCGGTCGTATCCGGCACGTCTTTATCCGTGATTTCATGGTTGATTGTTCAATCGGGATATATCGCCACGAGAAGGAACATGAACAGCGTGTCAGGATAAATGTGGATTTGGCTGTTCAGGAAGGCGAGAACCCGGTCGACGACAGCATCCAGAATGTTATTTGTTATGAACAGTTGGCAATCGGAATCGAAACGATTATTGCCCAAGGTCACGTAAACCTTGTGGAAACACTCGCAGAAAAGATTGCTGCCATGTGCCTGCAGCAACGCGAGGTCCTGTCCGCGAGGGTGCGGGTCGAAAAGCTGGACATCCTTGAAAGCGCAGAAAGCGTTGGTGTCGAAATTGAACGCTTTAACTCTCAAGTATAGAATCTAAATATTACGAATTTATGAAGACGACATTCAAAGACTTGTGGCTACTTGCTTGCGGCAAGGTTGTGCACAGGGCATCATTCTTTGCAATCATGTTACAAAAACATTTCCTAATGTTTCAGTGCCGTAAAGCAAATATCACATTTTACAAAAAATTGTTTAATTTCAATTAGTTACAGTTTTTGCTTAAAAAGTAAGCAATCGCTGAAAATCCTTTAGTTAGTGTGGGATAGAAATTTCGACAGGGGTTCTCAACAGAGTTATCCACAGTATCCGTGGATAGATCAACGCCATCACGAGGCTAAAATATTGCAGTGTGATTGCCGATTTCTTGGTGTAAAATCCGCCTCATTGTGATCAATAAAACGGACCGGAACCGCTCAGGCCTGAATGCGGATACGCTGGCCAGCGTGGAATCGGGTATTGCCGTCGTTAGCGCATACCTGAAGACCTTGCCTTCTGCGCCCGGCGTTTACCGGATGCTGAACCAGAACGGCGATGTCCTGTATGTCGGAAAAGCGAAAAACCTGAAAAAGCGCGTTGCCGCCTATACCCGGCCCGAGCGCCAGGTTATCCGCATTCAGCGAATGGTTTCGCAAACCGTGTCTATGGAGTTCGTGACGACTCATACCGAAGCTGAAGCATTATTGCTGGAATCCAATCTGATCAAACGTTATGCGCCGAAATATAATATCCTGCTTCGCGACGACAAATCTTTCCCGCATATCCTGCTGACCAGTGGGCATGAATTTCCGCAGGTGCTGAAAAACCGGGGCGGGCAAAGCCGGAAGGGCGACTATTATGGCCCTTTTGCATCGGTATGGGCGGTCAATGAAACCCTGGCGGTGCTGCAACGCGCTTTTCTGCTACGGACTTGTACTGATTCCATCTTTGCCAATCGGTCCCGTCCGTGTCTTTTGTATCAAATCAAGCGCTGTTCGGCACCGTGCGTTGGGAAAATAACCCAGGAAAAATATGGCAGCCTGGTGGGCGAGGCGCGCGAGTTTTTGTCCGGCGGTTCGCACCGTATACAACGTCGCCTGGCCGGTCATATGCAGGATGCCAGCGACTCGATGGAATATGAAATTGCGGCGCAATACAGGGATCGCATCCGTGCCCTGACTCGCATTCAGGCACGGCAGGACATCAATCTGGCCGGACTGGGAGAGGCAGACGTGATCGCGGCCTTCCAGACCGGCGGTATTACCTGCGTCCAGGTATTTTTTTTCAGGACGGGAGCCAACTTTGGCAATCGTGCCTATTTTCCAAGTCAGGCCAGAGATGCCGATCTGGCAGATGTGTTGGAAGCATTTATCGGGCAGTTTTATGCTCAAACCCTGCCCGCCCGGACAATTCTGCTGAGCCATGATGTGGAGAACCGGGGTTTGCTGGCGGAAGCACTGACGGTTCGGGCAGGTTCCAGGATTGACGTTCTGGTTCCCAGACGTGGCAACAAGCGAAAATTGGTTGAACATGCCCAGAACAACGCACGTGAGGCATTGGGGCGGCGCTTGTCGGAAAGTGCCTCGCAACGCCGCCTGCTGAATGGCCTGGCGCAGGTCCTCGGTCTGGATGGCACACCGGAACGTGTCGAGGTCTATGACAACAGCCACGTGTCCGGAACCCGCGCTGTTGGCGGCATGATTGTTGCTGGTATGGACGGGTTCATAAAGGGGGCATACCGTAAATTCACAATCAAGGGGGCGGTGCCCGTCGGCAAGGCTGCCGGGCCTGACGGATTTGCTGCTGGAGATGACTACGGCATGATGCGCGAAGTTCTGCATCGCCGGTTTGCCCGAGCACTGAAAGAGGACCCGGACAGATTGGCCGGACAATGGCCGGACCTGATTCTGGTGGACGGTGGCAAAGGACAATTGGGCGTTGCCGTTGACGTGTTTGAAGAACTGGGGATCGATGATGTTGCTGTCGCGGGGGTTGCCAAGGGGCCGGATCGAAATGCCGGGAGAGAGAGGATATTTTTGCCAGGGCACCAGGATGCAATTGAACTGGATGCCCGCGACCCCGTCTTGTATTTCATCCAGCGTCTGCGTGACGAAGCACACCGGTTTGCCATCGGGACGCACCGGAACAAGCGCTCGAAAGCGATCTCACGTTCCATTCTGGATGAAATACCGAATGTCGGGGCCAGTCGAAAAAAGGCGTTATTGCATCATTTCGGCGGTCCGGAAGCAGTGAGGCAGGCCGGCCGGACCGACCTGGAGTCGGTCCAGGGAATCAGCAAGGCAATGGCCAGCAAAATTTATGATTGGTTTCATCCGGAGGGATAGTAGGCTAGAACAGCATACACCGTTGTTGCTCTGCCTGTGGACGTCAATATGTTAACCAAACTTCCCAATATCCTGACTGTATCCCGAATACTTGCAATTCCGGTACTGATCGGATTTTTGGTCTTTATGAAGGATCCGTTGGCCAGTTGGCTGGCGTTTTCGGCCTACACCTATGCCTGCGTGACAGATTTTTTTGATGGATATCTGGCCCGCGCCTGGCATCAGCAGTCAGCTTTCGGGAGGTTTCTTGATCCAATCGCGGATAAATTGCTGGTGGCGTCAGTATTACTGGCTCTGGTCGGAATTGACCGGGTATCCGGTTTGACGGTATTGCCAGCCGCCGTCATTCTGTGCCGGGAAATTCTGGTGTCGGGTCTCCGGGAGTTTCTGGCGGAAGTCGACGTCAGCGTTCCGGTCAGTAATCTGGCGAAGTGGAAAACCACGTTGCAGATGCTGGCGCTGGGGTTTCTGCTGGTCGGGCCGAACGGGCCGGATTTCGGGCCCCTTAGTACATCAGACATTGGTGTTTACGGTATCTGGGCGGCGGCTGTTCTGACATTGATTACCGGCTATGACTATCTGGTACACGGGTTGCGGTACATCGCGGAAACAGATCACGCGCCGGCACCTAAACGGACACATGACAGTAGTAAAAACCAGGCAGAGTCAGATAAACAAGAGAACAGTTGATTTTTAGAAACCGGTTGCCGTATGAGCGGCATCGCAGGTTAGCAAGAAAGAACGTTATATGAAGACATTTGGCATGATCGGCTGGAGCGGAAGCGGCAAGACGACCTTGATCATCCAGTTGATTCCTGAACTGATCAGCCGCGGGTATAGTGTCTCGTCGATGAAACACACCCACCATAATTTTGATATCGACCAACCCGGCAAGGATTCATATGAACATCGCGTCGCCGGGGCAAAGCAGGTGCTGATAACCGGCACCAAACGTTGGGCATTATTGAATGAAAACCGGGATCAGGGTGAATCAACGATCGAAGAACTGCTGGCAAAAATGGAGCCTGTGGATATCGTGCTGATTGAAGGGTTCAAAAAGTACCCGCATTCAAAAATGGAGGTTTTTCGACCATCGGTCGAACGCACTTTACTGGCGCGGGAAGACAAAAGTGTGGTTGCGATTGCCACGGACGAACAGGTTGACGGCGGAGGACTGCCGGTCATCGACCTCAACGACGTTGCCGCGGTCGCCGATTTTATCATCGCGTTTTGCGAGCTGGAGGACAAGACCGTCAATGGCGCAGCTTAAGGATGATTGTTTTGCCTTCGGTGGTGAACTGACGCCGGTTGAACAGGCGCTCGGCGAATTGCGGGACCGTCTGACCTGCGTTTGCGGCATTGAAAGTGTTTCAATCCATGCTGCGCTGGGCCGTATCCTCGCCGAAGATGTTGTCTCGCCACGAGATGTCCCACCCCACAACAACTCTGCCGTTGACGGGTATGCCGTCTATTTTGCTGATCTTGATACGGCCGGGGAAACCCGGTTGCCGGTCACCGGGCGGGTCGCCGCCGGACATCCGCTCGATCGGCCCGCACGCCGGGGCGAGGCGCTGCGGATTTTTACCGGCGCGCCGGTGCCGGACGGCGACGATGGTGGACCGGATACGATCTTTATGGAAGAAGACTGTGTCCTGGACGACCGGGTCGTAACGTTGCCGCCGGGGCTGAAATTCGGCGCCAACAAGCGTGACCGGGGCGAAGATGTTAAAACAGGTTCGGTGATCATCACCGCCGGAACCCGGTTACGAGCGCAGGAAGTCGGGTTGGCGGCATCGGTTGGTCGGGCACAGGTCAATGTCTACAAACGCCTGCGGATCGCTGTGTTCTCGACCGGTGACGAGGTGCGGGACCCGGCCGACGATGCGCCGGATGGCTGTATTTTTGACGCCAACCGGTTTGCCATCATGGGGCTGCTGAAGGATCTCGGCTGCGCCGTGACCGACATCGGCATTTTACCGGATGACGAACGGCAAATTGCGACGGCACTTGGTAACGCTGCGCCAAACCACGATGTGCTGATTACATCTGGTGGTGTATCCGCTGGCGAGGAAGATCATGTCAAGGCGGCCGTGCAACGACAGGGTTCTCTCCATTTCTGGCGGTTTTCGATCAAGCCGGGCCGACCGGTTGCACTCGGGCAGATCGGAGCAGCCAGTTTTATCGGATTGCCGGGCAATCCGGTTGCCGCCATGGTCACATTTATGGTGATCGCCCGACCTGTCGTGAATCTGCTTTCCGGTAACAAGGAAACCGGCCGCCGCCGGTATCCGGTTGTCGCCGGCTTCCAGTACAGAAAGAAAAAGGGGCGGCGGGAGTGGGTCCGGGTACAAGTCCGGGAGGGTGACGATGGCGTGCTGATCGCTACTAAACATCACTCAAGTGGCGCCGGTATCCTGACATCAATGGTGCATGCCGATGGCCTGGTGGAACTGCCGGAGGATGTGGAATCTGTCACCGTTGGCGCAACCGTTTCTTACCTGTCGTTTAATGAGGTCGTGCGATGAAAATTCTCTACTTCGCCTGGGTCCGTGAAAAAACAGGCGTGTCAGCGGAAGAAGTAACCGTCCCTGCTGACATCGCCACCGTTTCGGATCTGGTCGACTGGCTGAAAAAACGATCAGGAGGTTATGCCCAGGCATTTGCCGACGAAGCCGTGGTCCGGGTTGCCGTTAATCAGGAATATGTATCGGTTGCTCATGCGGTGAGCAATGAAGACGAAGTCGCATTTTTCCCGCCGGTGACCGGGGGGTAGACATATGATCCGCGTTCAGCAACAGGATTTTGATCTGGGTACGGAACTGTCCGCCCTGCATACCGGAAACCATGCTATCGGCGGTCTTTGTTCATTTGTCGGGCTGGTGCGGGACGTTGCCGGGGCTGATGAAATTTCGGCGATGACACTGGAACATTATCCGGGAATGACGGAAAAGGCCTTGCGCGAAATCGAGGCCGAAGCCTGTCGACGATGGCCGCTGGAATCGACACTGATCATTCACCGGTACGGGCGTCTGGAGCCGGGCGACCAGATTGTTCTGGTTGCCGCCGCCTCCGCCCACCGGGAGGCCGCGTTCGATGCCTGTTATTTTCTCATTGACTGGCTCAAGACAAAGGCCCCTTTCTGGAAACTGGAGGACACAACGGCGGGCGAGCAATGGGTCACTGCTCGTGATGCCGATGCGGCCGCGACGGCACGCTGGGGTGCGGCCATGCCAGATGAGCCGTGTGACCATGGGCCAACGGAGTAAGCTGAATTTCCCCCTCCTGTTATCTTTTTCGATTTTGACGGCGTCATCGCCGAGATTCCCGAATCAGGGAGCAGGCATTTCGGGAGACCTGTGCGGATCGGCCAGCAGCTATAATTGAGCGACTTGTCGACTATCACCGGCAAAATGAAGAAACCACCCGGGTTGTTAAAATTCGCCATTGCCACTCGGCGCAGCCGGTTTTTTGTTGTATCCGGCACGCCCCAGCGTGCTGATAGCGACTCGTATTTCACCCGCCGATTGCTGGATGGTGGCGCATTTGTCGGGAGTTGGAACATCTCCCGGACGCTTCCCAGTGGGCATAGTCACAGTTTCTGATTTTGCGGTACTGACGAAACATCTGGATTGTGTTTAAAGTAGTACTGAACCTTCACAGGAAAGATTTCTGCCATGGGCGACAATCGCAAGGGGCCGGTAAAGGCCTATCGGGACGAAGATTTCATCAATAGCCCGGATGCACGCGAGTTACGTATTCTTGCGGAATATCTGGAACCTCACTGCCGATTTGAAGATTATGACGTCAGCGATACGATTGTTTTTTTTGGATCGGCCCGAACAAAACCAAGGGACGTTGCCCGGCAGTTGCTGGACGACGCTCGCAAGCACGGCGGCGACCTGGAGAAGGCCGAGCGCGATCTGGCGCAGTCACGTTATTACGAAGAAGCACGAGAACTGTCACACCGCCTGACCGTCTGGTCGAAGGGACTGGAAGATAAAAAACGCCGGTTTCTGGTGTGCACAGGCGGAGGGCCCGGCATTATGGAGGCCGCCAACCGGGGGGCATCGGAGGCGGGCGGTATCAATATTGGCCTGAATATTTCTCTGCCATTTGAACAGCATGACAATCCATATATCTCTCGCGAGCTGAGTTTTGAATTTCACTATTTTTTCATGCGCAAGTTCTGGTTTATGTATCTGGCCAAGGCATTGGTTGTCTTCCCGGGTGGTTTCGGGACCATGGATGAATTTTTTGAAGCCCTGACGCTGGTCCAGACCAGAAAATCCAAAAAGGTCATGCCGATTGTATTATTTGGCAAGGCGTTTTGGGGCGAAGCGCTCAATCTGGAAGCTTTGGTCCGCCACGGCACGGTATCCCCGGAAGACCTGGATCTGTTCCGGGAAGTCGATACAGTGGATGAAGCCTACAACTATATTGTCGAGGGCCTTCAGCAACATGCCTTGCGGCATCCGGGGGGCAGTTTGTAGCAGGTACAGGTAAACCGAAAATGTGGGGAAACAAGAGGCCGGTGGCGTTCCGGCCTCTTGTGCATTCTAATTCATTGACATTTATTAGGCAGCACTTGCGGCTTTGTCCGCCTTGCCAACGATGCGGTCGTAATCTTCCATCATCCACTGGCTGATCTGACCAACCGTGTACAGGTGCCCATCAATTTCACCAACCGGCGTCACTTCGGCGGCAGTTCCGGTCAAAAACACCTCGGTCGCCGTCGCCAGTTCTTCCGGCATGATGACACGTTCAATTACCTCTATGCCACGTGCCCGGGCCAGTTCAATGACAGTTTGCCGGGTCAGGCCGTTTAAAAAACAATCGGGAACAGGTGTGTGGAGTTTGCCGTCGCCCATCACGAAAAAAATGTTCGCACCTGTGGCTTCGGCTATTTGACCACGATAGTCATACATCAGGGCATCATCAAAACCTGCCTGTTCCGCCGTATGTTTTGAAAGCGTACAGATCATGTACAATCCGGCGGCTTTGGCGTGCACGGGTTCGGTTTCAGGGGATGGACGCTTCCATTTTGAAATCTGTAGCCGGATGCCCTTCATACGGGCTTCGGGTGAAAAATAGGACGGCCAGGGCCAGGCCGCAATTGCAACATTGATACGGTTTTGTTGGGCGGAAACGCCCATCATTTCACTTCCACGCCAGGCAACGGGCCGTAAATATCCGTCCGAGATGTTATTCGCCGCCAGCACATCCATACACGCCTGATCGATCTGATCCGCGTCATAGGGAATTTCGAAGCCGATTTCACGGCCGGAAAAAATCAACCGGTCTGTATGTCGGCGAAGTTTGAAGATCTTGCCGTTATAGGCCCGCTCACCTTCAAATACTGAAGAGCCGTAGTGCAGCCCGTGACTGAGTATGTGAAGATTGGCATCACGCCAGGGAACCATATCGCCATTGTACCAGATCAAGCCATCACGGTCGTCAAAAGAAGGGCCAGCCATTGTAATATTCTTTCGTCAATTGAAGTGAAGGATCTATGTTCTTGCGTTTCGTACCAGTTTCACGCATATATGTCAACATTGCTGACTTAAATTTGGAATTGGTTTTATCGTTATGAACACGGGTGACTTCCAGGCCACTGATGAGCAGGCGCAGGATGAAGCGATTCGGCAGGCAATCGAGCTATTGTTTTTCGCCTATCGCGACTTTACCGGTGAGGCCGATGACATCCTGCAGCACTACGGGTTTGGTCGCGCCCATCATCGGGTTATATATTTTGTCGGACGGAACGCCGGGATTTCCGTCAATCAGTTGCTGGCGATTCTCAAGATAACAAAACAAAGCCTCGCCCGCGTGCTGGGGCAATTGATCGACGAAGGTTTTGTCGAACAGAGAACGGATGAACAGGACCGACGTTGCCGTTTGATGACGCTGAGTGCAACCGGGAAGAGGCTGGAAAGGCAATTGACTGCGGCGCAGAGCCGGCGAATTTCCAGGGCCTATCAGAATGTCGGCGCTGAGGCTGTTCAGGGTTTTCGCCTGATCTTGCGGCAAATTATCAATGAAGAAGATCAGGAACGTGTTGCAGGGTTCTTTGATCCCGAGGCATAATTGCCAACCAGCTTGTCGCGATCATAGCGTCCGTCGAATATCAGCCAGGATAGGTAACGCCAGTGGACATGGTCACAGATAAACCTCATGTTCTGGTTGTTGATGATGACGACCGACTACGGACGCTGTTGGTAAAATATCTGGGTGAAAACGGCTTTATGGTGACCGGCGCTCCCGGTGCTGCCGATGCGCGCGCCAAGCTAGTCGGCATAGAATTCGATGCCATTATCCTTGATTTGATGATGCCGGGCGAATCCGGTCTTGATTTTGCCCAGGACCTGCGGCGACATAACACGGTCCCCATACTTATGCTGACGGCTATGGACGAGCCGGAAGATCGAATTAACGGGCTGGAACGTGGGGCAGACGATTATCTGGCAAAACCGTTTGAACCACGGGAACTGGTTTTGCGATTGAACAATATCCTGCGCCGCGTCGCAAAAACCGAAACAGAGGTTCCGGAACAGGTGAATTTGGGGGATGCTGTCTTCGATACGGGCCGGGGTGAGTTGGAAAAAGCAGGAAAACGAATTCGCCTGACGGATATCGAGGTAGCATTGCTGCGGGTATTGGCGCGCCGACCGGGTGATATCATCAACCGGGACGACCTGATCGAACTGACTGGCGCCAGTGGTGGCGGTCGGGCCGTCGATGTGCAAGTTACTCGACTGCGCCGGAAAATTGAAGCGGACCCCAAATTGCCGCGATATTTACAAACCGTTCGTGGACGCGGCTATGTCCTGAAGCCCGATTAGTCGAAATCTGAAAGTGTTGCATGTCCGGTCTGTTGAAAAAAGTCCTGCCAAAAAGTCTGCTCGGGCGGTCTCTGCTGATAATAGTCATGCCGTTGATCCTGCTGCAACTGGTTTCAGGTGCGATCTTTTATGAATCGCACTGGTACAAGGTGACGCTGCGACTGGCCCGGAGTGTTGCTGGTGATATCGGTGCCGTTGTCAACCTGATGCACCGTGATTTTGGTCCCGATGCCCGTGCGAAGGCACTCGAAATCGCATCCGCGAATATGGGTCTGAGTGTTGATTTCAGGGAGGGTGCGGTGTTGACGTCGCTCAATCATCGGGGATCAGGTTTGATGGAGGAAATGCTGGTTCGGGCGCTTGATGAAGCGCATTCAAAACCCTTCCGCATTGATTCTGAAAGCATGCGGCGTTACGTCATTGTCGATGTGCAATTGGCGGATGGCGTATTACATGTCGTGACAAGCCGTAAACGTTTATTTTCCAGTACGACCTATGTTTTTGTTATTTGGATGGTAGGCACATCCCTGATTCTGTTTGCCGTTGCAACGATCTTTATGCGAAACCAGGTTAAACCCATTCGCCGGCTGGCGATGGCGGCTGAAGAGTTCGGGAAAGGCCGCGACGTTTCCAGTTTCAAGCCGGAAGGGGCGACAGAAGTCCGGCAGGCGGCAGCCGAGTTCCTTGATATGCGGGATCGGATATCCCGGCAAATCCGTCAACGTACGGATATGCTGGCTGGCGTTTCTCATGACTTGCGAACGCCATTGACCCGGATGCGACTGGAACTGGAAATGCTGGACGATGGAAACGCAGCGCGTAACCTCAAGTCCGATGTGACAGACATGGAACATATGCTGGAAGGGTATCTCGCGTTTGCCCGGGGCGAGGGGACCGAACGCCCAACGCCGTCCCATCTCACCCGGTTGATTGAAGGCGTGGTTGACCAGGCCCGCCGCAAGGGGGGGCAAATAGACTTTCATGGTGAGCAGGAGATTACCCTGCCATTGCGTCCGAACGCATTCAAACGATCAATTGCCAACCTGATAGATAATGCAACCCGATTTGGCGAACATGTATCGGTTCGCGTGCGACAACGTGATGATTGTGCGGAAGTAGTGATCGATGACGACGGCCCAGGTATCCCCGAAGATCAGCGGGCGGACGTATTTCGCCCGTTTTATCGGGTAGAGGCATCACGCAATCAGGGAACCGGCGGCGTCGGGTTGGGGTTGACCATTGTCAATGATGTCATTCGGGCACATGGCGGAGATATAGAGCTCGACACTTCGCCGTTTGGCGGCCTCAGAGTTCGATTGCGATTGCCGATATAAGATCCGTCGGCCGACGTGCAAGCAGGGTTCGGGCATTGATCCAATCTGAATTTCAGTCGGCAAATCGATATATGGTGATATTATTCAGCAATATCAGTTCCTGTTTCATAGATTGCCGGGGAGAATGATGCAATGCTGCGGATCGTTTTGTATTTGATGACCAATCTGGCGATTGTCATGTTGATCAGCCTGACATTCCGATTGTTGGGACTGGACGGGTATTTGCAGAGCAACGGGGTCAACCTGGATCTTGGTGCCCTGATTTTGATGTCTGCCCTGTTTGGGTTTGCCGGATCCATCATTTCCCTTTTCATGTCGAAAACGATGGCCCGGGCGAGTATGCGGGTGCAAATCATTCAACAACCGCAAAACAATCTTGAAAACTGGTTGTTATCGACTGTGAAGTCTCAGGCGCAGTCGGCTGGAATCAAAATGCCGGAGGTCGGTATATTTGATCAGTCTTCACCAAATGCCTTTGCGACCGGCTGGAACAAAAACGCAGCACTTGTTGCGGTCAGCACCGGGTTACTGGAAACCATGGACCGCAATGAAGTTGCCGCCGTGCTTGGCCATGAAATCAGTCACGTTGCGAATGGTGACATGGTAACCCTGTCACTTCTTCAGGGCGTGGTGAATACCTTTGTTATCTTCTTTTCCAGGATTGTCGGTTATCTTGTGGACCGTGTGGTATTCCGGGTAGAACGGGGACATGGACCGGCCTTCTGGATTGCCTCTTTGATCGCCGAACTGGTATTCGGGGTTTTGGCAATGATGATCGTCATGTGGTTTTCCAGATGGCGGGAGTATCGTGCTGACGCGGGTGGCGCAACATTGGCCGGACGGGACAATATGATTGATGCACTACGTCGGTTGCAGACCGGGCGTATCAAGACGGGTATGCCAGACGAACTGGCGGCGTTTGCAATCACTGGCGGACGCGTGCAGGCGCTGTTTTCAAGTCACCCGCCGTTGCAAAAGCGCATTGCTGCACTACGCCGCTTGAGCCGGGAGGCATAGGAGGCAATTGACATATCTGAAAATGGTGAGAAACGACGTGTTATCCGGCGATACGCCAGGTTCCATCGGATTGACGGCACGCTGTACCGACAACCGTTTCATTTTTACCGCCAATTGTGACCATTTGCTGGAATTCCCGACAGTTTAAACCTTGCGAATTGGTATAGGTTTTGGTCGGGACGATCTGCCCGGAATTTCCTGAATCGGGATTATTCCAGGTGGTTGCCGTACCGCTGGGTGCCGTTTCAAGAGCCTTCTGCGTCGTCTGGCTGGATTTCATCCGATCCACATCATCCATCGATCGTCCAACCTGATGGCCCAGAAATGCCCCGGCAAGCGTTCCAATGGCGGTCGCCGCCAGGTTCCCCTTGCCGCCACCGACTTTGGACCCGAGCAGTCCCCCACCGATCGCGCCGATGACGGCCCCGGCCGTTCCCTTCGGATTTTGCTGGGTCTCTGCACACGATGCCAAAGCGAATAGCAGAACCCCGGCCAACGCAATGCGTGCAGGATGATGTTTCATGACGTCCTCCATCGGAATCAATGCCAAAACCGTATGGCAATGAGATAGGCTGCAAACAGGTCTCTGCACAAGGGGGCAGTGCAAAAAAAATCTGTTGGAATTGACGTTACATGGCGGTAAAGCGGGCATATTATATCAATAGCTGACGGGGTATTCTCCGCGACAGAACAGAGGGTGTCCAGGTTGAAGAAAATATTTTTGGCAATCGGTGTCGTTGCGGTACTTTTGGCGTTGCATGGTCCTTCACGTGCACAATCCGAAGGCCCGTACATTGCTGGTGCAATCGGATTGAGTCTGCCAGCGGATGTCGACGTGACAGGAAACGGTGTCAATACAACCTTATCGTCGAAACGCGGGTTCGGAACGTCGGTCGCTATCGGTAATAGCTATGGCAAGAATGTGCGCGCCGAAGCCGAGTTGAACTTCAGAAGATCCAGCGTGAATTCTGTCAGCGGCGGCGAAGGTTCCGGAGATACGTCTGCGCTCGGTTTTATGCTGAACGGATTTTACGATTTTGACATCGGGTCGGCCTGGCGGCCCTATCTCGGTATTGGCGCTGGTGGCGCATCGGTTTCCTATAATAACGTCTCACCTGTTAGCGGGGCACGCATTGATGACAGGGACATGGTATTTTCCTATCAGGGAATTGTTGGGGCCAGTTATAAAGTTAACGACCGGACAGATTTTTTTACCGACTATCGTTATGTTGGAACGTCGGGGCTTGATTTGCAGACTGATTCCAGTGTGAAGGTTAATTCGGACTCCCGTGAACACCGGGTTATGATAGGCTTGAGGTGGTCATTTGGTGCGCCGAAACCGGTAGTTCAGGAAACAATGGCCGGTCAACCGGCCCCCATTACCCCGGCTCCGATGCCCGCACCTGCGCCCGTCGTTCAGGCCCAGACAGCACCACCGCCGGAAACAGTGCCGGACGTTCCACGTCGGTATCTTGTATTTTTTGACTGGGACAAGTTTGCTGTGACTGATGATGCTCGTGCAATTATTCAACAAGCAGTGATTAACAGTCGCAATGGAAAACTGACCCGGATTGAAGCAACCGGACATACGGACCGATCCGGTACCGTTCGGTACAATCTCGCCTTGTCGGAGCGTCGGGCCAAGGCCGTCCAGGCAGAACTCGTCCGTCTTGGTGTCCCAGGTATCGACATAATCGTTCGCTGGAAGGGGGAACAGGACCCTCTCGTACAAACGCCGGACGGCGTGCGGGAACCGCAAAACCGGCGTGTCGAAATCGTTCTTAACTAGGTGTTTAGTCCCGGCATTTGATGGGTTGGATCGAGATTGAATCTTTCAGGTTCTTTTGTCCAGCATTTGCAGATGAATTCATATGGTGTGAGACCTTTCAGGGTCTTCAGTCTGCGTCCATAATTGTATGCGTTGATGAAATCATTCAGGTGGCGCATCAACTGTTCGTGGTCGTCATAATGGAAGCGTTTGACGGTTGCCTCTTTGATTGTCCGGTTCATCCGCTCGACTTGACCATTTGTCCATGGGTGTTTTGGTTTCGTCAGGCGATGTTCGATACCATTTTCGCGGCAGCGCATATCGAACATGTGTGTTGCATACCTGGCCGTCGGCCCATCTTTGTAACGCGGTGGGTAGGTGAACTGGATTCCATTATCCGTAAGAACCGTATGTATTTTGTACGGAACCGCTTCGATAACTGCCACAAGGAAGGCTGAGGCCGTCTTTCGGTTGGCTTTGTCTACAAGCTGGCAGAAGGTGAATTTGCTGGTTCGATCAATGGCAACATACAGATGCAGCTTGCCTTCCGCCGTGCGCACCTCGGCGATATCAACATGGAAGTATCCAATCGGATAAGATTTGAATTTCTTCTTGCCGGGTTTGTCGCCAGTAACCTCAGGCAGACGAGATATGCCGTGACGTTGAAAACAGCGGTGCAATGACGAACGTGTCAGGTATGGGATCGTCGCCTGTA
>Ga0316204_10003867_pt1 | contig 28549 bp, 24 predicted proteins | sample 6monrhotite_MG_2_FD_205661 | JGI IMG/M metagenome (GOLD analysis project Ga0316204, IMG submission 205661) | Microbial mat bacterial communities from mineral coupon in-situ incubated in ocean water Damariscotta River, Maine, United States -... | ecosystem: Environmental > Aquatic > Marine >...
GGCCGCCAAGGATTACCCGCAACACCTTCGACGCATCAAGTTTTACGATGCCGCTGGCAGGTCGAACTATTCTTCAAATGGATCAAACAGCATCTCAGAATCAAGCGGTTTTACGGCACCACCGAAACGGACACTAATGATGTTTTATGCAAATGAGCATGAACCTGTACATGCGCACGGTAAATGCCAAGACCGTGAATCACGCGCTGAGATTATTGTACTCAATGGTGAAATAGCATAAATATGTTATTCAAATGTTGCAGGACGTGCTCCGCTAGAAAAAACTGAGATGCGACATTTTGAAGAACTTGTTTCCGCTCGTTCCAGTGACATTGTTTCCAAGTGGATTGATTTTTTTGTACTGAATAAACCTGTAAAATCTGAACGCATCACAAGGAGGCTTAAATGATCCCAACAACAATTAACATCAATTCTGCCCAACAATGCGGAGACTGTTCTCTGCATTTGTCCTTCGATGATGGCATGGAGCAAACGGTGGACTTCAAACCATTTCTATCACTTTCTCACCATCCTGACATTCGTGCTTACTTGGAACCAGAGCGTTTTGCGGGATTTCGCATTGAGTACGGTGAATTGATATGGGGAGATTATGAGCTGTGCTTCCCAATTGCAGATTTGTATCTCAACAAACTATTACCTGACACGCCGCTTGAAAAAGCGGCTTAACATTCTAGATCCCCGCTTTCGCGGGAATAACAATTTATGACTATCTCAATCGACGTAAGCGAAGAAGCTGGTGTGCGCTATCTGCATTTCGGCTCATCATGGATTCAAGGTGCGATGCGTATCGCACGTCCGTGGAATTTGGAACTGGAATACACCAAGGAAATGATGGCAAGCTTGCTATTGCGCGATGACTCGCGCTTTCCGCGCAAGGTGTTGCTCATTGGCTTAGGCTCGGCATCACTCACCAAATTTTTATACCGAAATTATCCTCTGGCTAAACTTACGGTAGTGGAGATTGAGCCACGCGTGGTTGCTGCAGCGAGGCAATTCTTTAAGCTGCCGGAAGATCCTTTACGATTGAAAATTGAAATTGATGATGGAGTGGCGTTTGTATTGAACAGCACACAGACTTACGATTTAATTCTAGTGGATGGTTTCGATGCCGATGCGCGTGCAGGTGGCTTGGACACCGTGCCGTTTTATCAAGCGGCGCGCGCTCGTCTTAACGACAGAGGCATCATGGCGGTAAACCTATTGGGCCGCAGCAAAGGTTTTGAAGTAAGCGTGGAGCGCATCAACAAAGCCTTCGATAATCGCGCTATCGCCTTCCCATCTTGCGACAGCGGCAATGCAATCTGCTTCGCGGCAGCTGGAGATGCGATTAACGCATCATTAGACGACCTCAAAGATCAGGCGCTGGAATTAAAAGAAAAAACTGGCTTAAATTTACTGCCTACATTAACTCGCTTGGAACAGGCGCAGACTTGCGCAGGTGGAATGCTGGAGCTTTGACTTAGGGAAGTGCTTACGTCATCTCCGCGAAAGCGGAGATCCAGCGCCTTAATTTAACGAGCTTCCCGCTTTTTACTGGCTCACCCGATGAGTGATTGCCGACACGACGGTAAACTGCTGATATTTTGCTTTTCTCTGTGTCTCTGTGTCTCTGTGTCTCTGTGTCTCTGTGTCTCTGTGTCTCTGTGTCTCTGTGTCTCTGTGTCTCTGTGTCTCTGATAAAACAACTAGCCAATCGACTAAGGCTAGAAAAAACACCAGCCAAGTCGCTGGTTATGTGGTGAGGTTTTTAGGATTAAGGTTTTTATACTTTCCAATTAACTCAAAACCTTAAACCATCCCTGCTGTCACCTCGTAGCGCACAAAACGAATATTCAATTCGTAAGCTTGCAGCGTTGCCAAAAATTCATCTGCCTGTTGTGTCCCCAAGATAAATTCAACTTGCATGGGCAGCTCACCGCCCAACTCAATAAAAGTCTCTGCATGCAAACTGCCGTGGCGACCATATCCGGCAATGGCGCGAAATACTGAACCACCCGGCACTCCGATCAACTTGGCTTGTTCCAACAGCCATTCGTAGAGAGGTGTATCTCGGTGTTTTTGTTTTTCGGTTAGAAAAAACCTAAGGTAAACGGCTTGCATAATGCCTCCTGATTACTGCTGAATCCACTTGAGAGTTTGAATCCCAAATACGGTCATCAACAAAGAGCCGCCCAAGTGTGTGGCGATGATCGCGCTGCCCCAGGCGTATTGCCCACGCATCAGCAGCGTAACGGTTTCGGCCGAAAAAGTTGAAAAGGTAGTAAGGCCACCCATGAATCCAGTAATGATAAACAAGCGCCACTCCGGAGACAGGCCGGGATGTTGCATAAAAAATGCGACCGCGAAGCCCACCAGATAGCCGCCCAGCAAGTTGGCAGAGAGCGTACCAAGCGGAAGCTCGGCAAACGAGGGGTTAAGCCACAGCCCCAAGCCCCAACGCAGCCATGCACCAAAGGCTGCTCCAAGACCAATTGCGATAAAGGCATAAATCATAATATTCAGATTGTAGCAGGGGGAAGCAATCTACGCAGTTTGAAACTGCGCAAGGTGAATCCATAAACCTAAAAAAAGCTGTTGTCCTCAGATTTCACAGATTTTCGCCGATTAAACAAGCGCGAATGCTGAAGCGCTCAAATACCAATAGGTGTGCAATTGTGTACATCAACAAACGCTTGAGAATCAGCGTTAATCTGTGGCGAGGAATTTAAACCAGCTCACCCCACAAGTCGTGTTCGTCAGAATCGACAATCTTCACAGTTACAAATTCGCCCACTTCCAACTCAACACCATTGATATATACAAGACCATCGACTTCTGGGGCATCGGCGGCACTGCGTGCAACTGAGCCTTCTTCATCTACATCATCGACCAACACCGTCATGGTCTGACCGACTTTTTTCGCCAGCTTTTCCGCACTAATTTCTTCTTGCAGATACATCAGGCGCGCGAGACGTTCTTCTTGTACATCTGGGTCAATATGGTCTGGCAAGGCATTAGCATCTGCGCCATCAACAGGTGAGTATTTGAAAGCGCCGACGCGATCCAGCTTGGCTTCTTCGAGGAAGTCGAGCAACTCTTCAAACTCTTCTTCGGTCTCACCGGGGAAGCCGACGATAAAGGTGCTGCGCAACACGATTTCAGGACATATGCTACGCCATTTCTCTATGCGTTTGAGTACGTTTTCGCTGCTCGCCGGACGCTTCATCAATTTGAGAATGCGCTCGTTGGCATGCTGAAGAGGAATATCGAGGTAAGGAAGTATTTTGCCTTCTGCCATTAAGGGAATAACCTTATCCACACTCGGATAGGGATAAACATAATGCAAGCGCACCCAAACACCGAGACTACCCAACGCAACAGCCAAATCGCTCATGCGCGTCTTTAACGGCTTGCCGCCCCAGAAGCCAGTGCGATATTTAACGTCTACGCCATAGGCTGAGGTGTCTTGCGAAATCACTAGCAATTCTTTTACACCGGACTCAACTAGTTTCTCTGCTTCTAACATCACCTCGCCTACCGGACGGCTTACGAGATCTCCACGCAATGCGGGAATAATGCAGAAAGAGCAGCTATGGTTGCAGCCTTCGGAAATTTTTAAATACGCGAAATGTTGCGGCGTGAGTCGCACTCCCTGAGGTGGCACAAGATCGCTGTAGGGATCATGCAACTTAGGTAAGTGCTGATGCACCGCATTCATCACCGCTTCTGTCTCATGCGGGCCGGTGATAGCAAGCACTTTAGGGTGCGTCTTCTGCACGATGTCGCCTTTTGCACCAAGACAACCTGTGACAATAACCTTGCCATTTTCTTGCAAGGCTTCGCCGATGGCATCCAAGGATTCAGCCACTGCGCTGTCAATAAAGCCGCAGGTATTCACCACCACCAGATCTGAGTCCTGATAGCTGTCGCTAATGATGTAACCCTCGGCACGCATGCGCGTCAAAATGTGCTCCGAATCGACTGTAGCCTTAGGGCAACCAAGTGAAACGAATCCGATTTTAGGTATTGCTTTACTCATAATTCTGTCCTTGATGCATACATAAAAAATAAATACAACTTCGCACCGACTTAATTGGATGTAGCTGAGTCAGGTGGAATAACGTTTACAAACTGACTTCATCACACCGCTCCAGAGTTTCATCAAGCAGTGATACAGGATCTTCAATGGGTTCGAGATGGGTCGTCAAATGACTAAATGGCACTACCGCTCTGATGTCTGCCTCAATCAGTTCCAATAAGTCATGGCCACGTTGTACCGTCCAATCGCCGGGCACCAGCACATGCATAGAGATAAATGCTTGCCTACCTGCTTGCCGAGTGCGTAAAGCATGAAATTCAGATCCTTGGCGTCGGTAGCCATCCAGCACAGTTTCAATGGCTTGTATCTGTTCGCCCGGCAATGACTCGTCCATTAAGCCAGAGGCGGAGCGATGCAGCAACTCCCATCCCGTCCACACAATATTCACCGCCACCAATAAAGCAATGACAGGGTCCAACCACAACCAGCCGCTTAGCCACACCAAGGCCACACCTAAGATAACGCCAAGCGAAGTCCACACATCCGTCATCAGATGCTTGGCATCAGCCTCCAGTGTAATGGAGTTATGCTCACGACCTGCGGCCAGCAATTCACGCGCGGCGAATAAGTTAATAAACGCTGCCACCACTGAAACGAGCAAGCCGACACCCATCGCATCCAAGGCCTGAGGGTGCAACAAGCGCTCTATTGCAGCATAGCCTATGCTGATGGCCGCCAACAGAATGAGAATACCCTCGAAGGCACTGGAAAAATATTCGGCTTTGCCATGACCATATGCATGCTTGTCATCGGCTGGCGTAGCGGCCAATGACAGCATTGCCAGTGCCATTAGCGCTCCGGCTAGGTTTACAAACGATTCCAGCGCATCCGATAACAAACCGACTGAGCCAGTAAGCCACCAAGCCGAGCCCTTGAGCAGGATGGTAGCAATAGCTGCCGCAATGGAAAGCCATGCATAGCGAATCAATCGTGCGCCCGGCAAGCCTTTACTCCGCAATCCATATATTCATCACCATGACGGTTGCCACGCCCAGTCCAATCAGGGCAACTTGCTGGATGGTGTCGCTCAGTTTGGTGCGTTTATGTAAACTGGGGATCAAGTCTGCTACCGCCACATAGATCATGCTGGCCGATGCCAAAGCTAATAATGTTGGCACCCAGGATTGCATCGTCTGCAAAGTAAAATATCCCAGTGTGCCGCCAACCACGGTAGCAAAACTAGAAATCAAATTCATTTGAAATGCGCGCAACTTGGTATAGCCGGAATGCAGCAGCACAGCAAAATCACCGACTTCTTGAGGTATCTCATGCGCGATGATAGCAAGAGAGGTAACGATACCTAAATTAATATCCGTCAAAAAAGCGGCTGCGATAATGGTGCCATCTATAAAGTTGTGGAAGGTATCGCCCACCATCACCATGGTTCCACTACGTCCGAAGTCATGCTCACTTTTTTCATGCGACTCATGAGGCTCATGCGCTTCGCAATGGTCGTGATGACAGTGACGCCAAATCAGCAGCTTCTCTAAGGTAAAAAACAGCAGAATACCAAATAAAACCGTACCGCTAACCGCGGTCACGCTGGGGCTCAGCTTAATCGCTTCGGGCAACATATCGAGAAATACCGCCGCCAGCAAAGCGCCAATGGCATAGCTGACCAAGCCGCTCACCCAATGTGCGCGAGTATTGAGTGCAAACAAACCAGCACAGGCCACGCTCAACACGCCACCAAACAGACTTGATGCAATAATCCAAGCTAAAACGCTCATGTTTAAATTCGAGTGATAAATAAGGAACGGATTATACCTAAGCCGAGCATCAAACTCTCAAGGACTTCACCCTCACTGCAAATGCTAGAGCAGAAATTTCATTCAGGGGGCCTCTTAGACCAACCAGATAAAGCTTCCCACACGCCCAGTCACACCATCGCGCCGATAGGAAAAATAACGTTCTGGGTCACTATAGGTGCAATGTTCGCCACCATAAACATGCTGCACGCCGAGCGCGTGCAACCGTTGCCGCGCTAACAAATAAATATCTGCATGATATTTACCTGTTTCGCTCGCATGAGGTGCGGGAACAAACGCTTCGACAGCCTGCGCATCATGAGCAATAAAGGTGGCACGAACCTCCTCGCCCACTTCGAATGCGCGCTGACTGATTGCGGGGCCAAGCCAAGCCAATAACCTGCTCGGCGCCACACCCATTGCTTTTACCGTGGATTCAATCACTCCCGCCGCCAAGCCTTTCCATCCGGCATGAGCAGCAGCAACCACGCTGCCCTGCTCATCGCACAACAACACGGGTAGGCAATCAGCGGTCATCACCGCACATACCGTGCCGTGCCGACGTGCGACCGCAGCATCCGCCTGAATCAAACATCCCGCATTATCCGCATCAGCAACCAGCGTGCCGTGCACTTGCTGCAACCAAACGGGTTCGCTAGGCATCAACGCTGCAAGCTGTTGACGGTTCTGTGCTACCGATTGCTGCGCATCGCCCACATGGTCGCCTAGGTTAAAACTGCCGTAGGGTGGCAAACTCACTCCACCTATACGAGTAGTCTGCAAAGAACGCACATTTTCAGGCGCGGGCCAATCAGGACTAATGCCCCATTCAGGGAAGTGCATGCGCGACTTCTTTAACCATTGCCAATAATTGCTGCATGTCGTCAGGCATATTTACCTGCCACTCTACCCACGCGCCAGTTTCAGGATGCTCCAAGCCCAAACGCTCGGCGTGCAAAGCCTGACGAGGAAAACTCAACAACGTATCGCGCATTGTCGGCGGGCACTTTTGCGCACCTTTTATGTAGATATGATCGCCGACCAAAGGATGACGCAAAAAAGCCATGTGCACACGTATCTGATGCGTGCGTCCGGTTTCCAGTTTGCAACGTATCAAAGTGCAACCGGGAAAAGTCTCGACCAGAGAATAATGTGTGATGGCAGGTTTGCCACCTTCTACCACGGCCATTTTTGTCCGTTGCGAAGGATGGCGGTCGATAGCTTGATCTACTCGACCACCTCTTATTATTTCGCCATGCGCCAATGCCAGATATTCGCGACTGACACTGCGTTCCTGCAATTGGCGAACCAACGCGGTCTGCGCCACAATTGTCTTAGCGACCACCAGCAAGCCGCTCGTATCCTTGTCCAATCGGTGCACAATGCCTGCGCGCGGCACTTCTGACAGTGCCGGATCATGGTGCAGTAGCGCATTAAGTAAAGTCCCCTGCCAATTACCGCTTCCGGGATGCACGACCAAACCCACGGGCTTGTTAATTACAATAATGCTATCGTCTTCGTAAACAATATTAAGGGGAATATCCTCAGCTATATAGGGCTGATCAGCGGGATTGCTCTGCGGCGTCACATCAAAGGTTTCGCCACCCCAGACTTTTTGCTTGGTAGTTGCTGGCGCGCCATTTAAAGTAACTTGCCCCTGCACCACCCACTCCTGCAAGCGGCTACGTGAGTATTCTGGCAATAATTTTGCCAGTGCTTGATCCAAACGCAGACCTCCATATTCAAGCGGCACTTTAAAACTAAGGGTTTCTGGGACTTCAGGGAGTGAAATCGTCTCAAGATCGGCATCCGTGTCTGCTTCACTTATCTGTATAGCAGGCTGAGTGGCGGAACTATCTTTGGTATAATCGCATAAATCTTTATTGGGTTCTGTCATGCGCCACATTTTATACGCTTTCCTTCTACTCACGTTAGTTGCTTGTAGTTCTGCCCTTGATGATACAAAAAACTATACAGCCGATGAGTTGTATTCTCTAGGCATGGAGTCGATGCAAGATCACAACTTCGAGAGAGCGGTGAAGGTATTCGAAAAGCTGCAATCGCGCTTCCCTTATGGTCGCTACGCACAGCAGGCGCAAATGGAAATCGCTTATGCCTACTACAAACAAGGCGAGCCCGCGCCATCGTTAGGTGCAATTGACCGTTTTATTAAGCAGTATCCCAAAAACGCGCATCTCGATTACATGTATTACCTGAAAGGTTTGAATAATTTCGACGAGAATCTGGTCAGCATCATGAATGCACTCTCTGGCCAAGATCCCGCTGAACGCGATCCAAAGTCGCTACATGAATCATTCGAAACCTTCAAAGTCCTGGTGACGCGTTTCCCCAACAGCCCGTATGCGGCGGATACCAGACTACGCATGCAATTCCTGCTCAGCACAATGGCAGCCTCGGACATCCATGTTGCGAGCTATTACCTTCGCCGTGGTGCTTATGTCGCAGCGCTGAACCGTGCCAAAGATGTACTGATCGATTACCCCAACACGCCCCAGACACACGATGCCTTGCAGATCATGGTACAAGCCTACGATGCCATGGGAATGAAAGAGCTACACGACGATACACAACGCATACTTAAGCTGAACGTTGCTAGCAATGAAACAGCGCCAGTCGCAAAAGAATCACCTACAAACAATCATTCTTGGTGGCAATTTTGGGAGTGATAATGGAGAGTGCCCGTGAAATTCTGTCCTGAATGCGGAGGAACGGTCGAACTGCGCTTGCCGCAGGATGACAATCGCGAGCGCCACGTTTGTAGCGTGTGCTCGACCATTCATTATCACAACCCTAAACTCATTGTTGGGGCTATCCCAGAATGGGAAGATGGACGTATTTTGCTCTGCCGTCGCGCTATCGAACCTCGCCACGGCTTATGGACATTACCTGCGGGCTTTATGGAGAACGACGAAACAACTGCCGAAGCTGCCGCGCGCGAAACTTTAGAAGAAGCGAATGCACGCGTCAGCATCGGCGAATTGTATTCCATGCACAACCTACCCTATATCAATCAGGTACATCTGCTGTTCCGCGCCCGCCTGCTTGATTTAGATTTTTCACCAGGAGTGGAGAGTCTGGAAGTTGAGCTGTTTAATGAAAACCAAATACCTTGGGATACGCTCGCGTTCCGCCCGATTACATTTACCTTAGAAAGATATTTTTCTGATCGAAAAAACGGCAATTTTCCTTTCTTTAATACCGACTTAACTCCGCCGCAACAGTATTTTAATCACGTATAACCTCCAGCCACAAGAACCCACTGAATGAAACCCATCCTTGCCCTCTTCATCCTATCGCTGCTTAGCGGATGTGCATCAGCACCAAACAGCAATCCGAAAGACCCATTTGAGGCGTATAACCGCAAAGTTTTTAAATTCAATATGGCGCTCGACAATGCCATACTCAAACCAGTAGCACACGGTTACGATGCCGTCGTACCCAAGCCGGGTAAAGTAATGCTACATAATTTCTTCTCCAACCTGGAGGATATTACAATCACCCTCAACGACCTGTTACAGCTAAAATTTAAACAGGCGCTCAGTGATGGCTACCGCGTGCTTTTCAATTCCACCTTCGGTATATTGGGCTTTGCCAACCTTACCGACCGTCTGGAAAAGCATAATGAGGATTTCGGACAAACCTTAGGTTATTGGGGAATTGGCAGCGGGCCGTATATTATGCTGCCCTTCTTCGGCCCTAGTTCGGTTCGAGGCAGCATCGGACTGGCAGGGGACGGTTTCATCAGCCCCATTACTAACATTCCCCACGAGTCTACTCGCTACAGCGTGTATGGAGTAAGCGAAGTTGAAAACCGCGCAGGATTAATTTCACAAGAAAAAATGCTAGATGACACATCTGATAGCTATGCTTTCATCCGCGATTTCTACCTCGCTCGTCGACAAAATCTGGTTTACGATGGCTACCCGCCCAGAGAAGAATATATCGACGAGGAAGACTAACACTGCGTCCCCCTCCCTCATGCGAGAGTGGGCCTAATTAAGCCGAAAGACGCTGGACAATATGGACACACCTGAAATAATTGCCTCTCCCGCAAGCCTTGAGAGCAGCATACACAGGCATTATTTGATCAAATGGAAACTGGCCATATCCATGCAGGTCAATGGCAGAGATAGAGTATTCCACGGCTGGATAGGCGAAATATCCACTGTTGGCGCAACTGCTTATACTGAGAACAACCTAGCCGCAAACTCTCGCTTCCCTGCCCAGTTTTACATCCCGCCTAAATCCACACACGAACACGCTATGCTAGTACAGGTCGACTGCAAATCTACGTACTGCGTATTGGACAACAACGGCATGTTTCGAGCCGGTCTTCAATTCAATGCTTTTTAGGAAATGGACTCGCTGAATTGGAAAAAGAATTGACTAGCCACGTTGCATTAAAAAGATAGCTGTTGGATATAAATTTCATCCGATGGATGGGTGGCTCATAAACAGTTTTAAAAACCTACCACCGCTGAGCCAGATCAAAAAATGGAGCAACGCTCCCTTTTTTACAGATGTTAAATCAACTACGTACACTTGCGAGACGCATAGCACGCCTAGACGAACTCTCCATCCATCTTTTAACTCGGTTCGCATCGCCTACTCGAGTACGTTTACCCCAAGAATCCAACAGAACGATAATCACCGGACGATTAGAGATAGTGGCCTGCATTACCAAACAACGCCCAGCCTCACTGATGTAACCCGTCTTACTAATACCAATATCCCATGAGTTACTTCTCACTAGAGGATTGGTATTGCGAAAGCGTAAGGAACGATGTCTAGCCAACTGCACAGTATGCGAAGTAGTCGTAGTAAACTTATGTATTGTCTCGTAATTTTGTGCCGCACGCACCATTAACACCAAATCTTGTGCGGTCGAAACATTGTGGCTATTCAAACCAGTAGGATCAAAAAAACGCGTAGAAGTCATGCCAAGTTGCTTGGCTTTGATATTCATCATCACAATGGCGACAGGACTACCTCCAGGATAAGTGCGCGCCAAGGCCGATGCTGCTCGATTTTCGGAAGCCATGAGTGCTATCTTAAGCAACTCTCTGCGTGTCATGACTGAACCTGAGTGCACCCGTGAACGGGTACCCTTAAGGTGATCCACATCTGCCTTGGTAATGGTGATTTTTTCATCCATAGGCAACTTTGCATCCAGCACCACCATTGCTGTCATCAGCTTAGTAATCGAGGCAATAGGAGTCACATCTTCAGCATGCTTTGTATATAGCGGACGATTGCTCCGCTCATCATAAATCAAAGCAATAGCAGACTTTAGTTTAGGCGTAGAGGTGAATTTAAAGACTGCGCTAGCCAGTTCCTCATCTTGCTGCAGAACGATACCCTGAGGTTTTTCTATGACTCCGGCATCGGTTTGAAATACAGAAGTATCCTGTTTTTCTCCGGCATATACCGATAGGCCTGCAGCCAAGCTCATCGCCATCAGCAAAGCGATGATATGTTTTTTCGTGACTCCCCTAAGGAGCAAGTTCAATGCATTTGTTTTCATGCGACGGAGGATACCTCAAAATACTAATAAATAAAGGAACTATGCACACTTGTTAATGTTCTTCTTGTTGTTGCAACGCCCACATCTGCGCATAGACTCCTTGCGACATCAGTAATTCGCGGTGTGCTCCACGTTCTACGATACAACCTTTATCCATTACCAATATTTGCTCCGCATCAACAATAGTAGATAAACGATGCGCAATGACCAAAGTAGTCCGGTCGCGTGCCACATTACGCAACTCGTCTTGAATAGCCTTCTCCGATTTAGAATCTAGTGCCGAAGTCGCTTCATCAAAAATCAATATCGCAGGACTCTTCAAAATTGCCCGTGCAATCGCGACGCGCTGCTTCTCTCCGCCAGAAAGCTTCAAACCACGCTCACCCACCATCGTGTCGTAACCTAGTGGTAGAGATTCAATAAAGCTATTGATATGCGCCGACTGGGCAGCCAGCAACACCTCTTCTCGCGATGCTTCTGGTCGTCCGTAAGCGATGTTGTAATAGATACTGTCATTAAACAGCACTGTATCCTGCGGCACGATGCCGATACTGGCTCGCAGACTAGCTTGTGTCACCGTACGAATATCTTGCCCGTCGATAGTGATACTGCCAGCGTTAACATCGTAAAAGCGGAATAACAAGCGTGATAGCGTGGACTTACCTGCGCCACTCGAACCCACTACTGCCACCGTATGTCCCGCTGGAATCTCGAAACTAAGCTCGGACAATATCTGTCGATTCGTCTCATAGCTAAATGCCACATTTTTAAACTCAACACGTCCGTGGCTAAGCTCAAGTGCAGAGGCATTTTTCGCATCTTCCACTTCGCGATTCTCAGTCAGCAACTTAAACATGCGCTCCATATCCGCCAAGGAATTTTTGATCTCGCGATACACAAAACCTAGAAAATGTAATGGCATGTATAGCTGCAACATGAAGACGTTCACCAACACGAGATCGCCCAAAGTCATCTTGCCCTGCGCTACCTCACTTGCCGCTAACAGCATAAGCAATGTGATGCCCACTGCAATGATGGCACTTTGCCCCGCATTAAGCGCAGCCATTGAAACTTGGTTCTGCACCGCTGAGACTTCCCACTTACTCATCTGCTCATCGTAGCGGTCTACCTCGTATTGTTCATTACCGAAATACTTTACCGTCTCGTAGTTCAGCAAACTATCAATAGCGCGCGTATTCGCCTTGGAATCCATATCATTCATCGTGCGCCGATACACCATGCGCCATTCAGTGATCATCAAAGTAAATACGATATAGATCGACAAGGTGATGAAAGTAATGATTGCAAACCAAGGATTATATTTAACGAACAATATGCCTGCGACCAAACCGATCTCAAGCAAAGTCGGCAAAATATTGAACAACATGAAGGTGAGCAGAAAGCTGATGCCGCGCGTACCGCGTTCAATGTCACGCGACACACCGCCCGTTTGACGATCCAAATGGAAGCGCAAACTCATATTATGCAAATGCTCAAACACCTGACCCGAGACCCGCCGTATAGCGCGCTGAGTGACTTTAGCGAATACCGCATCGCGAATCTCGCCGAACAAAGTGCTGAACAAGCGCAGCAAGCCATACGCGAGCACCAGCATTACGGGCACGGCAAGCATTGCTTTGGGTTTATCCATCGCATCTACAATTTCTTTCAACACCAGTGGAACCATGACGCTGGTCAACTTCGCTGCCACCAGCAGAATGACGACCACGGCGACTCGCCCCTTAAACTCCATCAAATAGGGCAGCAAGGTACGCATAGTGCGCCAATCGGCGCGCGTGGCTGATACAGGCTTATCGGAAGAGTGTGACGGGCGCATAATAATTCACGGCTAATTCAAGCTCGACATTATAACTGGCAAGCGACTTATAACGACAAGCATATAGCCCTTCTAGTAAAGCTGGAATAGTTCGCATCCAATTCGCAAGAAACTGTATTAAACGATAAAACAATTCACGATCGTTGCTAAGTCAATAGCCCTCTTTAATCTATACAACCTCACCCGACACCTAAAACAATGGAGACAGCATGAGCACACCGACCAAAGGTTCCGATAGTGAACGCAAAATCTGGAGCACGCACACCGAGGCTTACAGCTTCTCACCGAGTACACACCCAAATTAATGGGCAAAGTTCAAGCGTTCATGGCAGAAGCAATGTTGCCTAGCGTGCTGGATAAAAAAGAAAAAGAACGCATTGCCCTCGGCATGGCGATGATCCAGCAATGTCATTACTGCATCGCCCTACATATCAGATCATGCAAACAGGCTGGCGTAACACTTGAAGAAATAATGAAAGTCTGTGCAGTAGCAGTCATGATGGGTGGCGGGCCAGTGCTCACTCACATGGCGGAGGTAGAACGTGCATTAAATGAGTTTTATCTGGATGCGGACGGCGATCCAATTTAGGGCTGCAAGTAAATTTAGCGGTGTAACCGCATTGAGCTACTAGTTGAAACAACTCGCATGCTGCAAGTCGTGGAGGAAACTGGTGGGTCGTGCGGGGTTCGAACCTGCGACAAATGGATTAAAAGTCCACTGCTCTACCAGCTGAGCTAACGACCCAGAAGAGGTCGCGCATTTTATGCGAGTAGGTAAATTTGTCAAGGCCAATTGTGGCTTTTTAGAAAATCCACCTCATCCTAGTACAGCACTCTAAGAACACGAAAGCCCACAAACTTAGAACGAAAGATGGGGACTTCTTTGTACCGGCTGGTGCCACGCAAGGATCTCGGATTATTAAACCATGAGCCGCCGCGCCCAAACAAAGCAGCGCAATGAAGGCCAGATTACATCTTGAGTATGGTTTCGTCATCATCCAAAGCCGTCGACTTGCCTCGCGGGATATCTAAGCATTCATGACTCCCGAGAGGCCCCGTTACTTAGGCGTTGATTGACATTATAGACCCGACTAAAACAAGTCGATGTCATCACCCTTGTCTTTCATCTCACTCATATACTGCTCAAGAGCTTCTCGCACTGGCATGCCAGCCATCACCGCATCAAACATCGTACACTCATCTGCTGTGGTGTATTTCGAGCGGATCTTCTCCTGTAGCGCCACCCATTCTTGCGGATTAAATATACGACGTTGGTCACCCACTAAACCGTTCAAAGCCCCTAAGCTGTGACTGACGTGAGCTAAACGTTGCGATAATTTATCGTAAAACTGAAACGCCATAATCGACTGATGAACCATGCCAGTCACATTGCCCGCAGCCTCCATCGCATTCTTTTTAGTTTCACCAATCGCACCCTCGTCTGGCAGCGCCTCAAGCGTGCTAGAGATCATATGCAAATAACCCGCCATGGTGGTAAAACTGTCGGTCAACACATCGACAGATGAATTACTATCTTTCATTGCCGACTCAATTTGCCCTGTCGCAAGCTCCAACATCAACATAGTTTCGCGCACCTGGCTCCAGTCCAAATCAGGCATATGAGCGCGCGTACCTACTTTTTCAATCTCATCAGTCATATTTCATTCCTAGTCATATTTATAGATATTCAAGCACAACGGGATCCAGTCCATGCGAAAAAGCTTGACCACAAAGCTTACATTTTATTAACTTCATATAATCCAGTTTGGCAAGGCTGGAACTGCATCGACCAAGGAGCTGAAAACTTGCACAGTACCCGATATTGAATCGGGGCATCTGCATTAACTTTTTCAACCGTTACTTTTGGGGTGTCTGCACCAAGCAGATTAATTAAACTGGAAAACTCCGCAGAATAAAAGCGAGGAGCATAGCCCACCAATGTGACAGGATCATCAGTTCGCAAAATTATCGCTTGTATTTTAAATGTCCTTCGCAAGATAGAGCTGTTCACCATCAACAAGAGCTAATAATCTGGCCTGACTCTCGGCAGACCTGTGCCTGAGACCTCGTCAAAAGAAATATACCTCACTGATTTGCACTAGTAGGCTCAGGATATGGAATCAACTCTAATGAGTCCGTGGTACGCAACCCGCCGCTACGCCCCAGCTCCTCTAAAGTATCGTAACTTACATTGTCCAGACCCAGCCAACTTAAGCAACCCCGATACTCGGGACGAGATTTAGGCAATGAACGGATCGCAAACAGCGGAAAAATCTGCTCGGATACATCTTCTGCATCAAGCTCAGTCATACGTCCAAAGGGCACAAAATTGGGAAGATCCTTGGCACCACGGGTATAAGAAAAGTGGTAAAACTGACCGTCGTGAGTCAGCCGTGCGACAGGCACCCACGCTCTAGAAACGCTATTTTGATATACTACAAAAAGTGCCGTCATCTCTGCCACGTGCCGTTTAAGGGTAAGAGACGATTTCTGCTGATGCGCAACATTGCGTTGGCAAACGCCCTCGCATCGGAAGAAACAAAATCGTCTGGAATTTCGCTAAGTATATCCGAAAAATCAGAATCCTTAAGCGCATACAATCGACCTCGCCAATACTTAGGTACTGCAACACTAGCTTTTCCACACTCGCGAAAAGCCTCTAGATTTGTTTTCAAAAAAACCTAGCGTGCTCTCGAAACATATTTTTCAATTGAGCACCCTTCATCATTTGTGCTTAAACGCTTGATACGCGTCTCATCCGTTTCATTCCGCCCCAAGCTCGACGCATGGTCAAAAGTTGGCACAAGCGTCAAATCATGGCGCAACACTCACGTCACCCTGCTCATAGATTCGCCGCCGAAGATCATAAAGTGGCCGACATAGCAGGGCGCGCTAACTCGAAGCCTGTATCGACACCAATCCATGAGAGGGGAGAGCTGGAAATTTTTCCCCTCATGCCTGAGGCTTTTCCTCTGACATTATTTTTTGAGTTCGGGAGCAGAGGATGTCCAAAATTTTAAGTAAACGGGATTCCTCCACTGCTGAAAGTTCCTGTCTTCAAGCTGAATGGTAAGCCGATTGTTTCAGCCTACCTCCCACACTCATCGCGTGCATCCTACGGCAAATAAGTTAAAGTCCGCTGCACCAAAGTTCCTGACAGCGCATTCCCAGACACATCTAGAATATCGGTTCCTAGCACCACCGTATTTGTGTTCACGCAAGTGATGGGCGCGGAGAAATCCAGCACAACAGTCGTGGGCGTAGTCAGCTTGGCTGCACTGACATTCACCCCAGTGTAATTGCCGACGTTTTCCGCCGCGACCACATCAAGCGGCTCGCTGAAAGTAAATTTCACCTGCCCGTTGGTTGTTGCCGTAACCGGAGTAGTAATCACCGTCAGGCTATTTCCGTCCGGCGCGACACAATCTCCGGCAGCACCTACAGCGGCAGGCGCAACCGCATCCTTCACTGTCAATTCATTGCTCGGCACCGATTCTATCAAGTCGGAATTGATTGAGGTCACCCGATAAATATAATGTCGGGCAACATCGAGAAGCGGCAACAAATTAAATCCCGAGACCGCAGCGGCATCCGTATAAGTCGAGGCCGCGACCGGACCCGAGATAATGACAAAGGGCTCGGCCACCGCCGATGCCGCACTGAGTAGAGCGGAACGATAAATATTGTAGCCCTTGGTTGCGCCTGATGCGGGTGGCCAATCGAGCGTGACACTAGTCGCATTTCTGTCCAGCCCCGGCGCATCGGGGCTCAGAATCACAGGGGGCAAAGCCAGCACCCCTCCGTTCGTCGTAAACGACAGCAAATTACCAGAGGTCAACACTGGGCTCTTTTCCAAACCATTGCCCGCATTGTCTTTCAGCTTTCCCAACGTAGTAGTAGTCCCTGTTGTAATCGGCGACAGCAGCGACAAATCAACCGTAAATTTCGACGAAATCCCCGTCGCGGTAAGGCTTGCTGTCAACACATCCCAAGTCGCATTCCACGACATCGTATGCGCATAATTTCCCGCCGCTTTCCTGCCGCCGTATGAGATGTTAATGTCGTGATAAATATTGTCCACAACCGACGCATTCGGAATACTGTAGACATCCTGCCTGATCGGCTCATTAAAAGTAAAAACGACATTCACCGCGCCCGGCGCAATGTCGGCATTATTATCGGGTGACACGTTGATGATACGCGGCGAGTAGGTGTCCGTACTACTCAGGATCAAGGCAGCCCCCCCCCCTAGGGACAACTTCAAAGTCTGGTTATCCAGCAGCTTCGCAACCGTCACACTGCCCTGCATCGCGCCATCGCTAGTTCGTCCTACCAGTTTATAGCTAACGCCCGCCTCTACATTGGCAAAACTGTACGCTCCCGTAGTCGCATCCGATGTAGTGGAGCGAATAACATTGCCCGCCGCACCGGTCGTATTATCCTGTAACTCGACCGTCGCACCGCTAATCGTCAGCAAACCGCTATCCCCGACCACACCTTGAATTGTTGCCGATAACTTCCCCACCTTGAAATCGTGGGTGGACGCTGAGGTGCCGGCAGCCGCACTTGCCGGCATTCTAAAAATGCGATCTGGGTAGCGGACGGCAGTCGCCGCATTGGTCATATTCACGGGCGCGCTAACACCGGTCAGTGTGATGGTAGCCTGATAGTCTCGCGCCACCCCGGTCCCGCTATTAATGGGAAAACCTGCCATTTCAAAGCGCCCACGACTATCTGTGGCTGAGCTTCTCGTCCCGATGTCGATTTTTGCACCGATTATCGGCTCTCCGGTAACCGCATCCGTCAACTGCCCCTGCAAAGTCACAGTATTAGAAGAGCTCGATGCTGAGGAAGGGGTGGGGATCGAACCTCCGCACCCTGTGACCACACCCGAGATCAGTATAAGCGGCAACATTAGTCCTGCAAACCAGATAATTGAAGTTAATTTTTTTGGCATCGTAAGCAATTCCTTAAACATATTTTCGCCCCCACTCATACATCGTTAAAACACCAGTCAAGCGATTAAAACTGATACACAGCCCCGAGAGAATACGAGCTGGAATTCCAGCTAACCTGATTCAGCGTGTAATAACTCGTCGCCCCATAAGAGAAGTTCGTCTGGTCATACCCCGCATACGTACTCCAATTTTGCTGCTCAAACGTTGTATTAAAAAGGAAATTCCTACTAAGTCGATAAGAAATTCCCACGGAAACCAACACACCATTTCCTTGCGCAACATGTTTGAAGCTGGTCGGATGAGCAAATTCACTACGCAAATTCCAATTGGCATCTGCTGTGTAATCAACCTTGTGATATTCGACCGTCGAGTTCAAAGAAAAACTTTCGCCGAGTCCAAGCAATGCATCCAAGCCCAACCAAGTGCCTTTCCACTGCGAGTCATAGCTATTATTTAATCCGGTGATTACCCCATTGGAAGGAATGGTTTGACGCCCATTGGTCATCGTTAAATTTTGTTGGTGAACGGACATTCCTGCCAGGGGGGAAACATACATTTCCCAACCTGAAGAAAAATCGAACAAACAAAACCTCTTACCAAGGCCAATACTTAAATCCCGCACCGAGCCGCTCGTTTGATTATGTGAACGAGAAAATTCCTGGGTTCGATTGCTCCCCGCAAAATCTGAATCCTGATTATCTCCAGACTTTACAGATCCTGTCGAATAAACTGCACGCACCAGCCACTTCTTGCTCAAATTTATTTTTGCTGCTGCTCGCAGTTGCGTAATCATAGTTTTATTCCAATTCACTTCGGAAGCGACATTGACTCCTTCCCCGGCAATGCTCCAATTCAAATTATCCTGACGAAAACTAGCATTGAGCGAATACTCGAATGGAAGCTCAGCCTGCTCGCGCAACGCGAACCTTTGAGCCAACTGTGTCTCATTCTCTTTTATCTCAAGAGATTTAAGCATCGCATCATCGGCAAATGCGGCTACTGGACTGAGTATCGAGATAACGCAACACACAATCCCCTCCAAGGCATTACAACGACACAACATCCTTCTCACGGAAGAAGCCTTTCCGGCACGGAATTCGGGGCAAGATTGATCATTTGATTTCATTGAGCTGCTCCGTCCTACTGACTTCTGCAGGTTGTTCCGCATTGCGGAATTCAGAAGGTTGCTCCGCTTCGTTGTTCACCAACAGAGCATTAGTAAAAATAAGGTCTACATTATTTAATATACCTGCAGCCGCTTTCAGTTTCAGCCCCTGCAACAACGTTTCATAACGCGCTTTAACCATATCTCTCGTTACCGTATAAAACTGCTGCTCCGCATTCAATACATCAATATTATTATAAACACCCGCCTTGTACCCTGCATGACTCCCACTAACAGCGCTCTGACTTGACTCAACAGCCGAGACCAATGCTGCAACTTGCGACACGCCATTTACCACCCCCGCGAAAGCGACACGGGCCTCTGTTGCCGCTTTGCGCCGCGCCACCTCCAGTTCGGCACCCGCCCGATATTTATTGGCAATAGCTTCGGCCACATGCGAACTGGTGCCTCCTCCTGCAAACAACGGTACAGTGTATTGAATACCAATTTGGTTACTTAAACCTCTCGACGCAAAATCGGTCGGCATTATCGTACTGCCGGTCGAGTAGTTTTCCCCATAGGATGCAACAAGATCCAGCGTGGGCGCATGTTCGGATCTTGTTTTTCCGACCACTTTTTCTGCAACCAGAAGGCCGGCTTGGGCCGCACGCACTGCCGGATTATTGGCCCGAGCTTGGGCGATCCAGGCCTGCTTATCATTGGGCTGCGGCAAAGGAAGGTCCACGGACAAATCCAGCGCGGCAAGCTGTGAGGGAACATCATCCACAATTTTGCCGAGCTCGGCATTCATGGCATCAAGATCATTCCGGGCAGCAACAAGATGGGAGCGGGCTAAGTCAACACGGGACCGACTTTCGCGTACATCAGTAATCGCGGTAATTCCCCGTTCAAAGCCTCGCTTGGACAACTCGAACTGCTCTTCGGTAGCGGCCAATTCGGCCTCAGCAACCCGAATTCCTTTCCGGCTTGCCAACACGCCGAAATAGGCCTGAACAACCCTCAAAATCATATCCTGTTCGGCCACATTGTATTGTGCCTGAGCTTGCTCGAGAGCCACTCCAGCTTCACCGTATGCGTACCAATTTTGCAATCTAATTAACGGCTGAGTCAATTGCAATGTCCAATTCCATGAATGGACATCGCGGCTCACTGCGTCCGCATTGCTGAACTGATTTTTTGCCTGCGTCACATTATTGCTACCGTTCAGACTCAACGTAGGCAACAAACCAGCTAGCGCTTGAGGATATTTCTCTTTTGCCGCATTTAATGTGTACCGAGCCACTTCAAAAGTAGGGTCGTTGCGCAAAGCCAATCGGTACACATCCAACAAATCTGCGCCATAGGCGGAAAAGCAGGAACACCCGATAAATAAAACACCTGCACTTTTTTTACCGAATGCAAATAATCGTACAACCCGCCGCAGCAAATTCAACACACACCAGCCCGCATTAAACGCAATGGCTATTTGCCTAGGCACCATACTTCTTCCTCCATTTACGAGCTATTATCTCTGGGCACGGAGGCGATGAGATGGCTGACCGACATAACCACCCGCTTCATGACCTCCAGTAATGCAAGAGCCCTCCCCATAAACGGGTAATTTATTTAATTAGTTACAGGATTTACCATGACGAAGGATTGTTGCATAACCCGCCCTCAAATCAACTGTCAACATTGACAGGTTGACTGCCTAACAAACACCAGAATCAAAGTGGCATCTTGGCTCAGCAACACCGTCACGTACAGGCAGCCGAATGGATCAGCTCGCGCTTCCAGAAAAGGCTAACAAGGACTGAAGTTTTTTATCCTGCTTAAGAGTGGACTGCCTGATGCTTGCATTATGTTTTTCTGCCACCCGTTGCGCATGATTTACCAGCATATTCAGCAACCAGCGGGGCGGGGTGCTCTGCGGCACGGAAACACGCCGAGTAATCGCCAAAAGCAATGGTGCATAACGCTGAAAAAGGTCGTCATCCAGACTCACCATCGCCTCCACCCTGCCGGGCTGCCCTTGGCGGGCGCTACGACCGAATAACTGGCGATCCACTCTGGCTGATTCGTGAAACTCGGTCAAAATAACATGCAACCCGCCTTTTTTCAGCACCTCTTCCGCTGGCTTAATATCAGTGCCGCGCCCCGCCATATTAGTGGCTATCGTAATTCTCCCTGGCTGCCCGGCTTGCGCGACGATTTCCGCTTCTTCACCGTCATTGCGCGCATTCAGAACCGAGTGTGCGATGCCCTGCTGTTTAAATCGCGCGCTCAGGTTCTCCGAAGCTTCCACCGAACGGGTGCCGATCAACACAGCCGAACCACTTTGCCCAAGCTCGATAGCGCGTTGAGTTACCGCATGCCAGCGCGCTTCTGTCACAAGCCAAAAACTGTTAGGCAGCCTCATTCGAGAGCAGGGCAAACGCGTTGGAACCCTGAAAACCTCCAAATCATAAACACGCTTCAACTCGGGCATCACCTCGGCGGCGGTGCCCGTCATTCCGCATAACAAAAGATAGCGCCCCAAAAATCGCTGATAAGTCATCTTGGACAAAGTTTTCCGTTGACCGGTAATTTCGCACCCCTCTTTCGCCTCGATCATCTGGTGCAAACCGCTCTCCCACGAGCGATCCGGCATGACTCGCCCCGAAAACTCATCGACAATTTCCACCTTCCCTTCCTGCACGATGTAGTGCTGGTCTGGCTGGTAACACCACAATGCCGTCAAAGCCTTTTGCAGCAACTCATTTCGCCACAAGGTGGATGTCCAAACTCCGGACATATCCGAGGTGATCTCGCTCATAAACTGCTCTCCATTTGAGCTGACCCACACCTCGCGATGCTCGGAAATATTGAAGTGATCGACAGGACGCAAACGCCTAGCAAGCTCGAGTGCCGTGTGATAAAGCTCGCCGCCGAGCTCATCCGGAACAGTTTCCGAAATAATCAGCGGGGTGCGCGCCTCATCAATTAAAATGCTATCGGCCTCATCCACAATCGCCACATGCAAACCGCGCAAGATCACGCTGGGCGGCTGAACGGCTTCGTACAATCGCCGCAAACGATAATGGGATGCCAAAGCCTCCCCGGTCGCAATACGATCCTTCAGATAGTCAAAAACAACTTCTTTGTTAGACACGTAAACCACTTCGCTCGCATATTCCACCTGCCTCTGCTCTAGGGACAATCCCTGAATGACCACCCCAACGCGCAAATTAAAAAAGCCATATAGTGGCATATTCTGCTTGGCATCACGCTCGGCCAAATAATCATTGACAGTAATTACATGCACACTCGCCCCAGCCGCTGCCGCCGCGCACGCGGCCAGCGTGGCGACCAGAGTTTTCCCCTCTCCGGTTTCCATTTCGGCGATCATGCCTTGCAACAAAGCCCACCCTCCGATCAATTGCACATCGTGATGACGCATCCCGAGAGTTCGCAGCGACGCTTCGCGAACTGCAGCAAAAGCTCGCGCTAGCAGCTTGTCAGCCATTCCCTGTTTGCGCATTTCAATACAAGTAGCGATCAAGTCGGCAGCAACCCCGCAATCATCCAGCGCATGGATATCTGCCTCGGCAGAATTCACCTTCGCGACGAACTTTCGCAACCGTTTTGCGTGCGACTTAAGCTTGGGAAGGCGCGCCAGTAAAGCGCGCAAATGCTCCTCAAAAACCGGTTCAGTTTCTCTGGCTCGTTCAAGATACACACCATCCGAAACCTTGAGCGCGCGCCCCTTTATCAATGCCGAAACATTAGACATAGAATCTACTCAAAAACAATTGTCTTAACCGTCGATACATTTGGCTTAACAACGGTTCGCTAATGTGGTCAAACCTCACAAAAACACGCCCCCCGAAGCTATCTGGGATCGCATCTACGGGTAGACTTAAGTCGACGAAAAAAACTCTATCCAGCGTTTTCAACCCTTGGCTATCCTTCGGATCAACCGGAATATGCCCTCCCCCGTTCGGACTCAGTGCGGCGGTGGGTAATTCATCCAAGGCTCCGGGAATCTCTCGCAACACCGACACGCTATACGTGCGCGATATCGCATCGGCAAAACGCAACTCCACCGCCGAGAACCGTGTGCGAACCAGATTGATATTGTCCTGCGAGACAGCAACGCGCGCGACTAATTGCTTTTTATCCATCAAATAACCGAGCAACTCGCCTTTCTTGAAATACTGCCCAACCATATCCTGCGATTTTGGCACAGTGAGCACACCGTCGACTTTGCTGTAAACAATCAACCGTTCATAGCGCTCATGAACCTGAGCCAGCGCACTTCTTTCGTACTCCAACTGCTGCCTCAGCACCCCCGACTGAACCGTATGAACAAAATGCTCCACACTGAACCTTGCTTCCGCCTCGTCCACTTTGGCGCGAGCCACCGCCAATTCGCTGACCAATTGAGGATCATCCATTATCAGAAGCGCAGCCCCCTTAGTCACCCGCGTACCGGGTTCAACCAACCAGCGCTTAAAAGTGCCATTTACTCCAGCACGCACCAAAGCCTGATCCGGCAACCATACCACCCCCTCCGACTGAGTGCGCAGAGGCAGCGGCACCAGCAAAGCACTCGACAAAATAATAATGACAAGAGCAAAGGATAATCTGATCGACCGAGCCCGATAACGATGCAACGTAGCACTTTCTCGCAAATGCTTGACCGACTTCCAGATCGGCTTCACAAACGTCCCGATGGCCACCACGATTGCCAAAATCACCCCAAAGATAAAAAACTTACTCGCAATAAAAAGAGTGATAGATATCATGATGAAAATCCGGTAACACCACGCAGCTATCGTATACCCCATCAACCAGCGCTTTTCGGAGAGAGTCTCATCAGGCGACTGAAGCTCCTTCGCGCCGAACATATAGCGATCAGACCAATAGGTCAAATAACGCTGGCCGCGTTGCCCGAGGTTCGGCATCTCGATTAAATCCGACAAAATAAAATAACCGTCATAGCGCAACAACGGATTACCGTTAACGACAAGCGTAGATACACCAGCTATAAGAATCACATTAAATGCAACAGCCCTCACCACACCCGGCTCAACCAGAGCCCATACATACATTGCAATAGCCGCCAGAAAAACCTCAGCCATCATCCCGGCAGCCCCCACCACGGCGCGCCGATATTTGGAACGGAATATATACGACGAAGAAACGTCAACATAGGGGACGGGCGCGAATATCAGAAACATCAATCCCATCTCATGCACCGTGCCACCCCAGACCTTCGCTGCAAAACCATGCCCCAGTTCGTGAATCGCCTTAACTGCAGGAAAAACAAAAACCAGAACCAGTAGATTGCTGCCCGACAAAACATTGTCGGAAATATTGAGCGTTAACTCCTTCCAGTTTTGTCCGGCCAACAACAAAGCCGGAAGCACAGCGGCCAACCACAGCAAAGCTCCTTTTGTAGAAAATATCCAAGCCAAGCGATGCACCCAATGCGTCAAAAAAACGTCGGGATCAATTAACGGAATGCGCAAACTCGTCGGCTGGGTAATCCATTGCTTCAACCTCTGCGTCTTACGTTTACTGTAACGCTCGAACAACTCGGCGGTATCGGGCGACACATCGCAGTGCAGCAAATCATTCGAGTGCAACTGCATCAACAACTCAACCACCTCATCCTGAGTCGGGATCGAATCTCCCCCCTCGCGACAAGCTTCATCCCACAAATCCTGAACAGTGCGTACCCCATCCATGCGATGAACTAAGGCATACGCTCCCGGAGACAGTCGGTGATAACGCACACTTATGGAATCCTGCAATACAAACCAGCGTCGGCCGCGATAAACGTGAGGATGAAGACGCGCATGCTGAAGCAAGCGCGGCTGTAATTTCGCCGCGTTATGCCAAGATTGACTGAAAACAGAGCGACTCATATTCTCACCTCTACGGCATCCATTCCCACAGCGTCAAACGCAACCAGTCGGCAAAGGTATGCGTCAACATCCACCACAAATTGCGCTCCCCCACAGTAATTTTACCCACCCCTTCCATACCTGGACGCAATTGAGCTGAAGTCCGTTCCAGCGCAGCCTCGACCCTGAAAAAATTACGGCCATCACGCGCGCTCGCCATCGGTGTGATTTTACTGACCATTAAAGGTATGGGATCTCCCACTATCCCGGAAATCAGCAAATCACCATGCTGCCCCACCCCGACATGACGTATCTCCCCTTCATCCACTTGCAGCACTACGCGATAAGCCGCCAATGGCGCGATCTCGAACAACTGCTTACCCAATTCCACGGGCGATCCGATCAACTGGCTCAAATCACCGGAAATAACAATCCCGTCAAACGGTGCTGTAATCTCCACATGTTTCAGACGATCTGTCACCAGCGCATACTGCGCATCGGCCTGTTGCACTTGCGCGTTCAAAATCCTGACCTCAGACATCTCGTGACTGGCAAGAGCTCCGCGCAACTTCCGAATATATTGCTCGCGCTCACTGCCCCATTTATGCTGTTCCATCTTCAATTCACTATCATCCAGCCGACACAAAACCTGCCCTTGCTTAACCGTATCGCCCGCCCTTACATAACTGGCAGCAACAAAGCCTTCAAATGGTGCGACAGCCGCCAACTGTAACGCCCCCTCGATCACCGTTTTGGCAGTCACCCGATAATCGATATCGACCAAAGCCAATATCAAAACCGATGCCAACAACACACCCGCACTAAACTTCCAGATCAGATAGCGCGGCCCGAACAGACGCTCCAGTAACTTGTGAAAATCTTCGCGAATACGGGAGAAGTAGCCGCGTTCAGCTATGCGCTTCTGATCTATCACCGCAGCCAATAAACTGGTCAGCGTATCCAGCCATACACAATCGGCATCATCGAAATCGCCGCCGGAATTTCGTTCCAGAGTGAGCACTCCAACGCACTCGGCCCCCAACATCAGCGGCACCGAACGAATCGCTTTTGCTCCGTTTACGCGAGTCAGGCGCGCATGCACCGAATCCTGCTGAGCAACAGAAACAGTGTGAGCCGTATCCGGCAGCAGGTAAGCGATCGGCTCCATCTGGTCAACCACATTTTCCATGGCTGACTTATACAACTTCATCACATTCGAATTTTTCTCAAACCAAGCCGCATTAGACAATGCGGCCACCCGTAACGAACCACTCGCAACCAATCCGACCACAACTCGTGAACATCGCAACTGCCGTGCCACGTGATTAGCAATATCAAACAAAGTCTGCTGCAAGCTTCCCCGACGCAATGCAGTTGCCAGCACCTCCATGACCGAACCGATCCGCTCACTCTTCCCCTGATTACTGGCTAATTCACGCCGATTAACCAAGTCATGCAACCAAGCTGACCCCCAATGCAACTGGCGTAGCAAGGCATGAACCTCATCATCGGAGCGAATGCTGGCTTCTAGCACGACAGCGCCGACCATACGGCTGCCCACCTGAACAGGATAAGCCACATGAATAAATTTCTCGGCCGCATCTTCCGGACGATGCACTACTCCACGCCCCTCAACCAAAGCACGCTCGGCGACCTTGCCCAGAAACGACAAATCCCGTGCAACCTCGGGCCAAACGGCCACAGGAAGAAAATTATTGTCACTCCCAGAATGAAACAAAACCACTCCAGCAGCGACATCGGACAACTGCCCGCACAGCAAAGCCAGCCAAGCCTGACAAAATTGTCCGTCGCTACCGGGCGAAGAAAATGCACGCCAGGCCTCCGCATCCTCTTCGACAGACCAGCTTCCCGTATCGACACTACTTTGAGCCGACGAACTCATTGCCACATCCTAACTAATAACTGGTTCATCATTAACAGTCCACATATAATCGACACTACTAAAAATTTCATGAACACTCCGAAATGACCCTGCAAAAAATTAAAATCGTATCTTGCTTGCTCCCAGCTCTGCTGTGGAGCAACACTCCATCCGCCGCCGTGTTCGAGTGCATGATAGAACCACTACAAACTGTCGACATCAGCAGCCCTGTTGTCGGCCTACTCGAAAAAGTCGAAGTACGGCGGGGTGACAAAGTATACAAAGGTCAGGTTATCGCAAGCCTTGAATCAACCGCTGAAACCGCATCCGCTGCATTGGCTCATTACAAATCCGAAATGACTGCGCCAACCACAACAGCAGAAATCAAAATCATATTTGCCAAACGCAAGTTCGAACGTCGCCGTGACATGCACTCACAAAACTTCATGTCCGCACAAGAACAAGACGAAGCCGAAGCCGAACTCAAACTAGCCGAAGCAGAACTCAAGCTAGCGCAAGAAAACAAAGAAGTTGCCCAACTTGAATGGCAACAACAAAGCGGTCTGCTCGAATTACGCACCCTCCATAGCCCGTTCGATGGAGTCGTTGTAGACCAAATGCTTTTCCCCGGTGAAGTCGTTGAACCCAACGGACAAAAGAAAACCATACTCAAACTTGCCCAACTTAACCCACTAAAGATATATGTCATCCTGCCCGTGTACGCATTCAAAAAAATCAAAATCGGCATGAAAGTTAAGGTTATGCCAGAGCAACCGATCGGAGGCCACCACACTGGCATCGTCACCATCATTGATCGCGTCGTTGATGCAGCAAGCGGAACGTTTGGCGTATTTCTCGAAGTAGCCAACCCCAAATTGGACGTGCCTGCCGGTGTTAAATGCCGGGCAAGATTCCCAATCAGGGCGAAATCACACCGCCACGCTAAAACTGAAAAAAAATAGCCCTCACCACATTAAATTCCCCCTGAAATTGAAACTTGCCAAACCGACTCAGCAGATCGGATTGCAATCTAACATATCGGGCGCAATATAAATCAGCACTGGAAGCCATGGCACTTGGTTAAGCAAATTATCTACCGTTTTTGCGTTGCTTTGGTAGGTCGGGTTAGCGCAGCGGAGCGTGTGTTGTTGAGGCTTTAGCCCCTTACAACCACGGCCTACTCCTTGCGGGTGTAACCCGACAAACTGCATAATTTCATCAGTGTTGGGTTACGCAACAAAGCCGCTAACCCAACCTACATGTGTTGTTTTATTAAGGTGTAAACCCTTAACCGAGTGCCATGGAGCACTGGAAGCATTAATACGGTTTCTTCCCCACCCAGTTCCCGGCAGGTTGATACTGGCAAACCCACACCTGCTCTTGACTATCCTCACACACCGCCATCGCGCAGCCAACCTTGGTGCTGGTTCGCCATACCATCTGCGTATAGTGACCGCACATCTTGCCCGGCTTGCAGCTATTCT
>Ga0316204_10003868_pt1 | contig 28548 bp, 31 predicted proteins | sample 6monrhotite_MG_2_FD_205661 | JGI IMG/M metagenome (GOLD analysis project Ga0316204, IMG submission 205661) | Microbial mat bacterial communities from mineral coupon in-situ incubated in ocean water Damariscotta River, Maine, United States -... | ecosystem: Environmental > Aquatic > Marine >...
AGCTGATTATTTTCATCAACACCAAATTCGAATTTGGTGTCAGCAATAATGATACCGCGCTGTAGTGCATAGTCGGCAGCTTCTTTATAGAGTTGCAGGCTAACTTCTTTCACCTGACGTGCCAGATCGGTACCTAGTAATTTTTCAGTCGAGGCGTAATCGATGTTTTCATCATGATCACCAACTGCAGCTTTGCTAGATGGTGTATAAATAGGTTCAGGCAGTTTGTCAGCAATTTGTAGGCCGGTGGGTAAGTCGATGCCACAGATAGCGCCAGTCTTTTGATAATCTTTCCAGCCCGAACCAATGATATAGCCACGTACAATCGCTTCAACTGGAAGTGCCTTAAGGCGCTTAACTATCATTGCATGCCTGGCAACAGCATTGCGCTCTGCGTCATCGGTAATTACATCAGAAAGCGACATATCAGATAAATGATTAGGGATTACATGCTGTAGCTTATCGAGCCAGAAACGAGTCACGTCATTAAGAATAATGCCCTTGTCGGGGATAGCGGTTGGCATGATCACATCGAAGGCCGAAATACGATCACTGGTGATAATCAGCATGTGATTATCATCTATCTCGTATATGTCGCGGACTTTGCCTTTATGTAATAATTTGAGGTTACTTATCTGGCTTGTGTGCAGGCTCATTCGTTTTCAGCTTCAGTAGATCGAAAACCAGCATTTTACTTGAATACTGAGCCCTCGGCGAGGGCTCGATAGTGAAAAACGCTGCCTTATAGTGATGAATTATTGTTTATTTAATAAACATATCGCGTAATTCACGACGCAGGATTTTTCCGACATTGGTTTTGGGTACTTCTGAAACGAACTCAACACGTTTAGGTATTTTATAGCGCGTAAGTGAGCTTTCGCAGTGTATGGAAATATCACTATGTGATAAATCGGGGTTTCTACTGACAATAACGGCCATAACGATTTCACCGCAGCTATCATCAGGTACACCAATAACACCGACTTCAATTACATCGTCATGACAGGCAATAACGGCCTCGACTTCATTGGGGTATACATTAAAACCGGAGACAATAATCATGTCTTTTTTACGGTCAACTATTTCAAAATAACCCTGCTCATCCATAAAGCCAAGGTCGCCGCTATGAAACCAGTTGTCGTTATCAAATACATTGGCGCTTTCGGCGGGGCGCTTGTAGTATCCCTGAGTTACCTGTGGGCCTCGAATGCATATTTCGCCTATTTCTCCCACAGCTAACAGAGTGTTGTTGTCATCCTGTATGCAAACCTCAGTAGAAGGAATAGGTAAACCGATTTTTCCATTGTAGGATTCTAATGTTAGTGGGTTAATGCAGACGGCGGGCGAAGTTTCTGTTAAACCATAAGCCTCGAGTAAAGTGGCACCGGTGATATTTTTCCACTTATCAGCAATGTTTTTCTGTACCGCCATGCCGCCACCCAGAGTTAGTTTGAGTTGAGAAAAGTCAACATCTGAAAAACCCGGTGTATTGAGTAAGCCATTGAAAAGAGTATTAACACCCGTAATTACAGAAAATTTTGAATTTTTTAATTCTTTAACAAAGGCTTTCATGTCACGCGGATTGGTTATTAAATGATTTAGGCCACCCATCTTCATAAAGAACATGCAGTTCGCCAGTAAAGAAAAGATATGATAAAGCGGCAGGGCGGTGATTACATGCTCCTTACCTTTTTCAACAAATGGTTCTATCCATGCAGAAGCCTGTTGTAAATTAGCGGCCATATTTCCATGGGTTAAAATGGCACCTTTTGCAACACCGGTTGTGCCACCTGTATATTGTAAAAAAGCAAAGTCGCTTTGATTTATTTCAGGTCGGGTATATTGGTGTTTTTTGCCGAGCTTTATAACCCTGGAAAATGTGTAGTTGCCATTTAATTCAAAACTCGGCACCATTTTTTTAATATATTTAACAACAAAATTAATGATGGTGGACTTTGGGAAATCGAGCATATCTCCCATACGAGTTGTAATAACGTGTTTGATAGGTGTTTCAGAAATTATTGTTTGAAGAGTAGTTGCAAAGTTTTCTAAAACGATAATGCCAGTTGCCTCAGAATCACATAACTGATGGCGTAGTTCTTCCGCTGTATAGAGTGGGTTGACATTAACAACGGTTAGACCTGCACGTAGTGCTCCAAAAATTGCAATGGGGTTTTGTAACAGGTTTGGCATCATAATGGCAAACTTGTCGCCTTTTTTCATAGCAAACTGGGTTTGTAAAAAAGCAGCGAAGTTGCGCGAGTATTCATCCAGTTGTTGGTAACTGATGGTTTTACCGAAATTGCAAAAGCAGGGATTACTGGCATAGTCGCCACAAGCAGTTTCAAATACATCGACTAAAGAGTCATAAGCAAAAATATCAGCCTCATGTGGAATACCTTCAGGATAGCTGGAATACCATGCATGCGACATATATCTCTCCGTTTATAACCTGTATGAATAATTATGTAAAAGCGTATATAGATTATTTTAGGATAGATTTTGTTGTGGAGTGTAAATATTTATCAGGAAATAGATAAATTAGAAAATTAGTGGCTGTTGATCCTCATGCCAGACAGGGTATTTTTTCATTATGGATATAAATAAATCAGATTCTAGCCAGTACTGGAGCCATTGTTTTAATTTCTGGTAGGGTGAATTTTCAAACCATTTGATATCTACGAATGCAAATTGTCTGATAAAAGGGAACAGTGCAATATCAGCCAGGCAAGGTTCTGAGCCCAGAAGAAATGTATGGGTATTAAGTCGAGCTTCTAATTGCTGCAAGAACTCCTCACCTTTTTCTCTATAGCTTGCCGGTGATTGCTGAGGAAAACGGTCTGAGTATTTGTAATGATCTAAATGAATTTTAAAAATATTATCATTGAATCTGATTAAGGAGTTTATTTCATCGAGGCGTAGTTTGATAAGCCAGCTATCAGGGTCTGATTGCTGCAGCGCCCAAAGCATAATGTCCAGGCTTTCTTCAATGATAGAGTTTTGATGGATGAGGACAGGAACAGTTGCTTTAGGAGATGCCTGAAGCATGGCTGCAGGTTTGTTTTTTAAATCAACTTCTCTCAACTCAATTTCTATACCGCTTTTGCGTATGGCCATGCGTGCACGCATGGCATATGGGCAGCGACGAAAACTATATAGTATAGAGAGGGGATTCAATACAGTGAGTCAGAAAATTTATAATTAAATTGAACGCTTAGTTAAGCACTTCTTCACAGGGAGAACTGTTACTATCGAAACGTTTCTCAAGATATTTGATGATATCATTAGACTCATACATCCAGATGGTTTCTCCTTTTTTGTCTATGCGTAAACAAGGCACTTTCATTTGTCCGCCGCCACTCAGTAGTTCAGAGCGAGCAGGGTTACTTTGTGCATCATGAGTTTTTATATTTAAATTTAGGCGAGTAAATGCACGGCGCGTTTTAAGGCAAAAAGGGCAGGCATAAAATTGATATAGAGAAAGGCTTTCAGTTTTTTTATCAACACACTGTTGGTCCTGAGCGCTACGCTTTTGTTTTTTTATAGGAATAAAGAAACTGATAAAAATAACCAGTCGGCCAAGACCTTGACGAAGAAGTTTGAGTAGCATTGTTTGATCCGGTCGAGCTAAAGGAGTGGTATTTTAGCAAAAATACAGCTTGCGATGCAAAGAAGGGTAGAGGCTTATGATGAATGGTTGTGCCGGCTTATGTTTGATTAAGTATCCCGCTGTCCTTAAGTGCCAGTTTGATAGTCGCTAATTGATCTGCGGTGTACTCGCTTGAATCCGTTTTACCCCAAACAGGTGAGGGCCAGCAAAAGTCAGTAATTTTTCGGCTAATAATATGAATATGTAACTGAGGCACGATATTACCAATGCTGGCAATATTGAGTTTGTCGCTATTGAAATACTCTTCAGTGAATTTAGCTAATGTATTTATCTCGGTCTGTATCGATTGTTGCTGGTCGGAGCCTAATTTATATATTTCATTTCTATCTGTATCGGGGACTAAAATAAACCAGGGTATCAGAGCATTTTTATGTAACAGTAAAGCGCTTGTTTTTACTGTGCCGAGTAGGTAGCAATCTGCTGCTAGTTGAGGGTGTAATTTTACAGGCATTATGCATCACCTTTCATTGCGTAGTCGAGTTGTACGAGACTTAACGATGTGTTCTCCGGCCATGTACTGTCTTTGCTTAATACGCCTAGTGTCACGATAATATGAATACCGTCAATATCTGCATATTCCATCAGATTTTTACGAAGCTCCTCAAATACCTGCTTGTCTACTGAGACTTCAGTGTGCAGATTTTTGTTAGCTAGTTTTATGGAAGATAATTCAAGCATACATTCATTGACTATTTTGTATTTGGGTGTGTCATTCGATTGTAAAAAACAGATACTGATATCTGAGTCGTGCTGATTTAAAAAGCTATTGCCGATAATTCGACCTTCAATACTCAGGGTGCGTCCCGTACGTTGATCGTTGTGATGAACGGCCTGTTGCAACGAGTAGAGGTGGGTCCATCCATTAATGGAGAATTTAAGTGTTTTAATATTTACGTTATCCATTATGAGAATATTCTTTGAGTGCATATGTGTAACAAAGCCGCATTGTTAAATGAGTTTAATGCATTCGATTTAAAAAACGAATATATCGGTGAAAATAATAATGTAAAAGTAATCGCCCAGTGGGCATATGGTTAGAAGAATGATGGGCGTATACTGAACATATTAAGGTAAACTCTTATATAGCTAAGCTGGAGGTGTAATATGTCGCCTTTAAAGAGAAGTGAAGCCTATGGTGGCGTTGATCGCAGGGCGTCTATAGAGCGTAGGGGTCAAGCAGACAGGCGTAACCTGCTGCGCTACGAGTCCGTAGATAGTAATCGTCGGACACGGCAGAATCGTAGAAAAGAAGATGAATTTTGGCTTGCCAGAAATTTATAGCCTGTGCTGCGTATTGTAAGCTTCAACAAAATATACATATTTCTCAGGATCAAGTCTGTGTCCCACGTAGGCTTGTATCTCAGCGATATGTTTTGTCTCGATTTGCCAGCAGTGATATATCTGATTCCATATAGGGTTGCCCAGTATGGTCATTAAATTTTTAATGTGCAGCCCAGATAGGACCTCTTCTCCAGCAAGACTCTTCCCATTTACTTTGTACCAATTGAGAATTAGCTCAAAATGGTCCCCAAGCTTAATAGGCGTACGCGCCGGTGCAGTGGTCGATTTATGGGTGCCGTGATGCCGATCTTGATTCATTAGCCTGCTAGTAGAATAATAGTTGATGGCTGCAGGGTAATAAATAACCATGTGTAGTGTGTTGATACTTATCAACTAAGCAGGGTTTGGGCGGATAAGCATATGTTTGTTGAGAGATAAGCTGGCTTGATATAAGCTGCCCGTCTTAGAAAATTATAAATTACTGAGATAGGCGCTTGTTCAAACTTGTCGATGAAAAAGTAAATCAGCTTCTCAATCACTGTGATCGTGGCTTGCTTAATAAGCGCCTTATTGGCGTTGAGAAGGAAAGCCTACGGGTCTCACCAGAGGGCGGTATATCTCAGCTTGCACACCCGGCATCACTGGGCGCTGCGCTTACCAATCCATATATAACAACAGACTACTCCGAGGCATTGCTAGAATTTATTACGCCTCCGTTACGTCATATTGAGTCGGTGCTTGAATTTTTACGTGATTCACAGGCATATGTTTATCAAAAATTACAAAATGACGAAATCTTATGGGCTACCAGTATGCCCTGTGTTGTGGCGGGCGATAGCAGTATCCCAATAGCAGAATATGGAAGCTCTAATGCCGGGCAGATGAAATCTATTTATCGCCTAGGATTAGGGCATCGATATGGTCGAGTTATGCAGGTAATTGCCGGCGTGCATTTTAATTATTCACTGCCCGAAGATTTTTGGCCTGTGTATAAAGACATAATGCAAGATAGCGAGCAGAACCTGACGGATTTCCAATCTGATCAATACTTTTCCATGCTGCGAAATTTACAACGCTATGGCTGGTTAATTCCTTATTTATTTGGTGCATCTCCGGCGGTATGTAAATCATTTTTGGGTGGTGCGCAAACTAATTTACAAGATTTTGATGAGTATACGTATTATGAACCCTATGCAACATCATTGCGTATGGGTGATATCGGCTATCAAAATAATAAAGAAAATGAAAGTGGCGTTAAGGCCTGTTACCAAAACTTAAATTCATATGTCAAAACACTACAATGTGCGATTGAAACGCCATATAAAGGCTACGAAGAAATTGGTGTAAAGGTTGATGGAAAGTATAAGCAGTTAAATGCCAATCTATTACAAATAGAAAATGAATATTATAGTACGGTGCGTCCCAAGCAAATTTTGCAGGGCACAGAAAAGCCGATAATGGCATTGAAAAAACGCGGCGTACAATATGTTGAACTACGTTCACTGGATGTTAATGCATTTGATCCCCTCGGTATTAATGAAACGCAGTTGCGTTTTATAGAAGTGTTTATGTTGTTTTGTTTGTTGATGGATGGCGAACAAATATGTTTTAGCGAACGCGAAGAGATAGATAAAAATGAATTAGATGTTGCGCACAAGGGGCGCGATCCGAAGCTTAAGTTAAGGCGTAAATCTTCAGATGTAAGTCTAAAAGATTGGGCGAACGAATTGCTAGATGGAATGCAGTCAGTGTCTGAGCTTTTAGACAGAGATAAGCAGGACACGCCATACAAAGATGCTCTGAATAGACAGATGGAAAAGGTTCAGGATGCAGACCTCACGCCCTCTGCTCGTATGCTAAATGAAATGCGTGAGACTAAAGAAGGTTTCTATCATTTTGCAAAACGCATGTCACAAAAGCACAACCAGTATTTTACCAAGTTAAAGCTTTCAAAAGAACGGGAAATGTTTTTTGATAAAGCCGCGGCTGATTCAATATCCAGGCAGGCAAGTATAGAAGCAGCAGATACGCAGAGCCTGGACGATTATTTGGCGGATTATTTCAGGCAGCGTTAGTGTCGATTGAGTATGAGGCTCAATGATTTTTGAATTTATGAGTTAGCTGCTTTACTAAATCAATAAGTTCTATTTTGTCTTTATAGTTTAAGAAAGAGCCAATTTCAGTCGATTTTCCTTTAGAGAGAATGCGTAATCTTGGGATATTGTAATTCCCATTATTGTCAATTTTAAAGGTCGACCAATGGCGTTGGTATTCTATGCGTTTGTCTGCGTGGTATTCACCGTATTCAATAATGATGCTGTTGTCAGTAAAATAAACAACCTGACAAATAGTATAATGCTTGTATACAAAATATAGAGATATGGTGAGGATTAAAACCTCCAGACCGGAGTAGGGTAATACAAGTAAAAAACCCTGTGACATGAAGATCAGGCCGATGACAAAAGATAACAAAGCAAAGTATTTAATAAAACGTACATTGCTTGCCCAGTCTATAGGTCGATTTGCTTCGATGAGTATGTTGCCAGTATAGCCATCGCTGTTGAGAGTGGTTGTTAGCATAGTTGAGACGGCCGTCTTATGGTATCTTTATTAATTACTATTTAGGTTTGTTTTTTTAAAATTTCAATACCAGTTGTCTAATCATTATGAAGCAAAAATATACACTAATCGATGCGTTCACAAAAATTCCTTTTGCGGGAGCACAAATAGCCGTTTTTACCTATGCAGATAATTTAACTGAGCAGCAAAAACAATTATTGGCAAACGAGCTTAATCTAACAGAGTCAGTCTTTGTTACACGCTCATTAGATGAGCGAATTGATGCACAGTTAGAAATATTTACTCCACAGAGTGGTTCAGGTTTCGCAGGTCATGCCGTAGTAGCTGCAGGTTATGCGCTTGGCGACATAGGTATGATTAATTCATCTGGTGCTCGTATATTAGTTAACGGAGATAAAATAGATATAAGGTTAAGCGTTAAAAATCAGAAAGTTCAAATCGATATACCGGTAACAGAAAAGTACGATGAATATGTGCCATCGCATAAAGAGCTAGCAACAATAATAGGCTTAGATGAAGAAGATATAAGCTATAACGCATATCAACCAATGTTCGTAGGCAGTCCTGATTATTACTTAATCGTTCCCGTGAAAAATAATCAGGTATTACGCAAAGCAAAATTTAATGAAAATAAATGGCAGTTATCTTTTGTGGCTTCATTGGCAAAGCAGATAATGCTTTTTACTGGAGATCACCCGTTTAATGGTGTGAATTTGGCGGCACGTATTATTGGCAAGCAAATTGCTGAAAATGAAGATCCTCCAATTGGAGCAGCGGCACCATCATTTGGTTTGTATTTATCCTATGGTAAGAATGATTACCATCGTTCGACTTTAGTGCAGCGAGGAGATGAGTTTTCTCGTATTAGTATTCTGGAAATAAACGTAGATAAAAAAGGACCGAAAGTTATGGGGCTGCAGTTGGGTGGTCACGCCGTGAAAGTGGGTGAAGGGTATTTTGATCTACCAGTTTAACGCCGCAAACGCATCATGATGAAATTTGAAAAGCATATTGTACTCACACAAGCGCAGACAGTATTAGAGTGCCTGAGTGATAATACAGATTTTAGTAAACAGAAAATAAAACAAATTATGCAAAATGGTGCAGTATGGCTAGAGAATAATCAGGGAGTAAATCGCGTCCGACGCGCTAAAAAAAATCTCAATGCAGATGACCAGTTGCACCTTTATTATGATGATGTCATACAAAATAGTAAGCCATTCGATGCGAAATTAATTGCCGATGAAGGCGATTACTCTGTCTGGAACAAACCGTCAGGCATGTACTCCCAGGGTAGTAAGTGGGGAGATCACTGTACGCTTTATCGATATGCAGAAATGAAACTTCTTCCACAAAGGCCGGCATTTATTGTGCATCGTTTAGATAGAGCTGCCAATGGTCTGATACTACTGGCGCATAAAAAGTCAGTTGCTACAAAACTTGCAAAAATGTTTGAGACACGTGAAATATATAAAAAATATAAAGCATGTGTTGAGGGAGTGATGGAAGGGTTTGATTTGCCGTATGAGATAAAAAATTATCTTGATGATAAGTTGTCCATTTCAAATATAGTGTCTATTACTGCAGATGAGTCCCGCCAAACTACTGATGTTGAAGTAGTGATTCAGACAGGGCGAAAGCATCAAATTCGTCGTCATCTGTCCGGTATAGGTTATCCAATAGTGGGTGACAGACTGTATGGAGAGAAGTCATCGGAACTTGATTTGCAGCTAAGTGCCGTTAACATAAAATTTGAGTGCCCAGTAACGGGTGAGATGCGTGATTATAAAATATAGGATCTCGCAGGTGTACTGTGCTTCTGTGAAAATTGCCCGCTATATCAGGAAAGTGGAAGTTTTAATAAAGACCAAAAGGTTGTTATCGGTCATTAGCAGACTTTCAGAAAACTATGTAAAAGAGATTTTTGTTTATTTTTTACGGTTTTATGATTCATGAGCCAGTTCAAGCTCAATCCAAAAAGTACTTCCTTTACCGGGTAAGCTCTCAATACCTATATCTCCATTCATGAGCGCCATTAGATGTTGGGTAATAATAAGACCAATGCCTGTACCTTCAATATTTTGTTTTGCATCTAAGCGCTCAAAAGGTGTAAATAATTTAGTGATCTCATTCTCGGTGAGTCCTTTTCCTGTGTCGGTAACGCAAATGCGTAACTGTTGATTGTCAATGGTCTTACAATTCAATGAAACACTACCGTGTTCGCTATTGTATTTTACTGCATTTGAAAGAAGGTTTAACAGTACTTGGGTTAAACGAGTGGAATCAGCTTTTACGAAATAATGTCCTCTGCTGATTTTATCGATAAGTTTCAGCTGTTGCGATTTTAGCTGTGGAGTAATTAAATGAATGCACTGTTTAAGTACTGTATTCACACAAACTTCTTCCATGAAGACTTCCATATTTCCAGATTCGATTTTAGCCAAATCAAGGACTTCGTTAATAAGATTCAGCAGATGATAGCCGGCACCAAGGATTTCTTTAATATTATCTCTCTGGATCTCATTTAATCCTTCTGAATTCAGTTCAAGAATTTGCCCAAAACCTAGAATAGCATTCATCGGTGTACGTAATTCATGACTCATACTGGAAAGAAATTCAGATTTCGCATGATTAGCATATTCGGCATCGTGACGAGCAGCCTCCAATTCAGATGTTCGTTCCTTAACTTGCGCTTCGAGATGATGACTGTAGTTTGCCAGTTTTTCTTCAGCCGCAAGCTTTTTAGTTATGTCTTCTAAGAAGACAAAAAAGCGTCCACCCTGAACATTAGAGAAGTTCGTTACTATTTCCACAGGCCAGATAGAGCCATCTTTTCTTCGGTGCTTGGTACGAAAGCAGGCAGAGCCTTTTTCTATAACCATTTTAATATTCTCTTCAACTTCATTCGGTGTTTGTTCCGCATCAAGGTCTGGAATATTCATATTAAGTAATTCTTCACGACTGTAGCCGGATTGAATAAGGTAGGCATCATTAATTTCGTTGAGTCGTCCCTGCATATCTACAACCCAAAATCCCATAGAAGAAGTATTTATTGCTGCTTGATATACTTCAAGCCCTTCTTTAAGGCCGGATTCCATGCGCTTACGTTCTGTAATGTCCGTACCAACTGCAATAAGGTATGACATACGTTGTTGGTCATCCAGCACTACTGTATTGGCCCATTCAATCAGAGCACGTCCATTACCTTTAGTTATCCAGTAATTAGTGTAGGAACCAGACATGGCTAGAGGGTTATCTGCTAATACGTTGAATGCATTTTTACGAATATTCATGGCATCTTCTGGAGGTAAGAAAGTATCCCACGGAAATTTGCCTTTAACCTCATCAAAGGTCAAACCACTGAGTTTCTCACTGGCGCGATTAAACTGAATAATATGTCCCTTATGATCCAGTACTACTACAAGCGCACCAGCATAATTTAGAAAAGTGTTAGCTAGTAGTTCAGCGTCTTCTTTAGCTTGTAAATATTCTTGAGTAATAGCCTTTTCTTTTTCTAGATACAACATCTGCTCTTTTTTAAGAAGATTCGATGACCAGGAACGTATAGCTACTGCAGAAAATACCGAAAGGAGAGATGTTAAAAATATTGTTATTGTGTGTGATTCCCAAGGGGTAAGCGCCCCGTTAAAAACAACCTCTTTAATTAACTCATATGAAAACATGACTAGTGCGACGACAATAAACAATAAGATATATGTCCAAGGCCCTCTGGATAATACTTTTCTCATCATGCAAACCTGTATTTCATTTTAGTTATAATATCTAGCAGACAATACCAATACATTATCTATCTAGAAGGTGTTTTTACTTGTCCCATTTCTTAAAACGTTTCTTGCAGTATTCACGTAGTTCATCATAGTTCTGAAAATATAATTCAAAGTCGTCTTCAGATGGTGCGTCAAATTCACAGTAGTCATTAGAATGGTCACGGCAAATAGTCGGGCGATTCTCGTATATTCCACAATCGCCATTTATCTGTAAATGCAGGCACTTACTGTCGATTAGTAATGTCCAGCCATCCGAGTCTTTGTATACGCGAATGTTGGCATGTGAAATTTGCCAGAGTAGTATTTCGAAATCTACTTTTGTTCTAGGTGTATCAATGTGCTGGGTAACATAACTACAGCAAATTGAACCCGTGCAAAAGCTGCATTTGTTATCGCTGGTGATTTCAATTTCAGCTTTAATGGGGATAATTGTCTTTTCGTTATTACATTCCGAATTCACGTAAATTTCCTTTGCGCTTTATTAGGTAGCTGCCGTCTGTTTGGCGACGTGAAAACATGCTCAGGCTTTGTGTGATATCACTTGATGCATTTTGTTCAGGTGTGATCCTTAGGTTTAATGTGTATAGTTTTTTTTCGTCAATACTCGCTGTGCCATCAAGGCTTAGTTGCCCTTTACTGTTGGTAATAGTGGCTGTTAGTTGATTAACAGTATTTGGTTTTACGGCGATGTTTATATGGCCCAGGTCAACAGTTTCAGCGATGGTTAATTTAGCGCTATTCCATTTTAAGTTGCCGGTAACATTGGGTATAGGTGAATCATTTAAAATAATAGATTCTATATTGATATTAAATACGCCACCTAATTCACCCAGTGGCATTTTTATAAGTTCCTGCATCACGGGTGAGCTAATACGTGCGCGAACATCTGTGGCTTCTACTGTGCCAAAGGCGTTCATGCTGATATTACCGACGAGTTTTTGATTCTTTATAGTGCCGCTGATGTCACTGCTTATTTTTGCGAGTAGCAATGACGCAGGGTTAAGAGACCATTGAATATCTGTTATGGGTGATTGATTGGGTATATTGATTTGATCCGCACCACCATTCCACAAGCTACCGTATGCGCCGTATATTTTTGCTGTTGTTAACTTGTTATCTTCGGCTAAAGAAACGAGTTTGCTTGTGGGCAGGCTGCTTATCATAAAAAACAGGTATGATAAAACAGCGGTTAAAATATAGTAGCGAGTTTTAATGTGCATAGTATTACTGCTGTCCTGTTAACTTGTTAAGAACAAGTTTCTCAAAGCTGTTACAAAGCTTGTAATGAGCTGTTAATATTTTAAATGTGAAAACAACAAGACTACTTTTTCGTACCTGCGAAGGCAGGTATCCAGTGTCTGTCGATTTGTTAGTATTACTAGATTCTTGCATTCGCAGGAATGACGAGTAACTGGATAGTAGGTGTATGGTACATAGATGACTTACTGTAAATATATATTTTGTTATTTAAGAAGATCGTTCCAGTGTTATATTGGCATTAACGGCACCATCTTCTTTGGCGCGTTCAATTTTTATCTGGCTACTAATAATGCCGTATTTGCTTTCTAAATCAGTGAGCCAGTTTATTATTAAATCAAAATCGGCGTTTTTAAAAGTAACTTTTACGCCGGTTTTGCTCTGGTCAATTTTATTGATAAAAGATTTCACACCAGTAACACGTGCGCTTCTGTCTGCAAGGCTGGAGATTGACTGATTTTTAGAGCGGGCAGCAGCGCTGCCACCAGCAGATTTTAAGCTGTTGATTTCTGCGCCGGCATTTTTCATCCAGCTATATAGCTGGCGTTGTGACTCATGTTTTAGCTGTTGCTCTTCTTGCTTGGAAACAATGGGGTCCCAAACTAATAAATAAAACAAAATAACCAGTAATGCGATGCTGCCGCCAATAACAATGCGTTTCTCTCTGCTCTCTAATGTTTCGAGCCATTGCTGTGCTGGGGATAATAAGTTGTCTAATGCTCTCATCCTTTTGCCTCCAGTCGTAAGCGGCCTTTAACTTTATCTTTCTCTACCGTGGTCGAAAGAACAGTCTTGATTTTTTTGGATTCAAGCAGTCTGGTTTTTACCTGTTCTATATCTTGTAGAGATGATGCAGATAGATCGATATCAATATAGTTGTTGCGATAAATGGCTGCCTTTATATTGATTTTTTTATTGGCAGATAATGCAGGCGTGGCCTCAGAGAGTATATTTAAAAAGCCATTACTATAGTCGGCGTCACCGGTAGATTTTAAATCTTTTAAACGGCGCTCCACACGCTTTTGCATATTGGTCATTTTTTTTGCGTCAGGTATTGCGCGCCTAAATTCCATTTCTATTTTTTTTGCCAGTGCAATATTTTTGTCTTCGAGCTGGCTGGTTAAAATGCTGGCATAGGTAAGATGTAAAACAATCCATAAGCCGGCGATAGCGGCAACGTATTTCCACGGCTGCAACCAGGTAATACTGGATTCTCGTTTTGCCGTGAATTCGCCCTGTAATATATTGAGTGACTGGCCTTGTTTAAATGCGCCGACAAAAATTTCCAGCGGGTGGTTTTGATAGCTTATTTCAGTGAAAGGTATGTCGGTGTTTTCAAATAAGGTAGAGACATCCTGACTATCCGCTTTGTGATAACAGCTAATAGATGCTGGTGGCTTGTCGCTTTGTTCTAGTAAGGCATCAAGAATAATTTGTAGATTCTCAACTTCACAGTTGTGTAGTTCCGCATCGCCACATTTTATAACAGCGCTTGCCTCATTTAATAAGATGCTCCACGCATTGCTCTCACGGGGAAGCAGTAATGCGTCGGCGGTCATGTGATTAACATGAATACCCTGTTCGGCAAACAGTGCCAGTGTGTCGCGTAATAATTTTCGGTTGATGGCAATAACAGGCAGTTGATTATTGCTGTCATCGCTGCTGGGCAATATTTTACCTAAAGCAAAATGCGTATCTTCAATGTCTTCAGCCAGCGAGTCTTCCATCGCAAATGGAATAGCGAGTAACTGTTTGCTGCGATTTTTACTTGGCACGCTGACAGGCTTAATCGTTGTATAATGACTGTCTATAAGCACCGTTACGGTTTTGCCGCGGGCAATAGCGCCTAGTTCATCTAACTTGCCATGGCCTAGCGTAATCGATGGATGCTGATCACCGCCCAGCGCCCAGTACTGTAAATTATCCTGTTGACCTGGAATGTAATGAATAAGTAAATATTCACTCATTATAAAGTGCCTCGTGATTGATGGATAAGCTGGCTCTGGCCATCTTGCTGGTCTCGGTATATCAGGCTAAACAAGTGTATGTCTCCAGCCCCTAATTGCGTGTGTGACTCAAGCATAAAATATTCTGAATAAACTTGCAGGCCTGATGGGTCATAATTTGGAATTTTAAGTGTGTCTTTGGCGTATTTTTTAAAGTCATCTAATGTCGCAAAAGGTTCATCATCGTCAGGGTCTTCGGGATTGCCGTCTCGAAGTTCTATAATCTTGCTCGCATGTGTCGCCAAATCACTTATGGATTCTAACATCTCAAGGCTTGCGGTGTTGATATTGATGCGAGTGTTTACTTTCGGTAATACACAAATAAATTTTGTCAGGTTTTCAATTATCTCCGGCGTATAGCCTTTTACTAAACGCAGCTCAGTAGGGCTAACCATTAAGCCATTGGCGGTGCGGTAAGGAGTATCGAGTCCAATATAATAATCGAATTCCGCACCTTGCTGTTCGCTTATGTCGTCTTCGTCCAGCCAGTCAATCAGGCTATCTGTTAGTATATTATGCAGTGCAGCATCAATTTCCAGGTTGCTCAGTAGAGATTTGAATATGAGTTTATTACGAGCCAGTTCTGTGGCGGGGTTTGTTTTCGACAGGTTATTAATATTGAAGCAACCTTGTTGGTCGAGTAGCTTGGCAGTGATAGTGCCATTGTCTACAGGGAATATCTGTTCGTTTGCATCGCTGTATTCCTTTAGCGTATCAAACTCATTATTTAGGTTTCTATCTGCGCGCAGTAATCCGCGCCCAAACTCTACCGCGTTATCGTTATACAGCTCTGCCTGATCAAGGCGTAAAATATTCTCTGTGCGACGGATGTCATAATTTAGGTGCTCTACCAGTGAGATAGCCAGAATACTAGCCAGCGAAACCACCAGCAGTGCGGTAATCAGTGCGACGCCAGGTTGATGCCTTAAATGCAGTAGCTCCTTCATTAATTGCTTACCTTTATCAGGCGCTTAATTTCACCCCAGTCATGCATTTTAAGTCGTACATCAATCGCTGCTGGTAGTTCAGCGGGTTCAGATGATGTTAGTGCGCTGGCGGAAGGCCAGTCTTCTTTCCATTCTTTATCGGCATTTAAAAACTGTATATCCAGAGACTCAATATTGTAAATCAGGGTGCGCTCTACGCGTTGATCATCATCGGCACGGTCTACGTGTGGCCAGTAAATGCGAATAAGTGCATCATCTTTAAGCTGGTAAGCCACCCGCTGTAAAGAGCTGCGCTGTAAGTTGGCGGGGTTGCGCCAGCCGCTACGGGTAAATTCAATCAGGTACTCGCTGCTCTGTGTGCTTAGCTTATGTAGAGAGCCACCCAGTGCATCATGTGCATTACGGCTGCTGATTTGTTGCAGGTCGCTGCTCAGTGTCATCATGGTCATTTGCAATTCCTGCAGTCGCTCCAGTGATGCCTCTGTATTGGTCTTGCTCATAATAACCGAGTGCAGCCCGCTATAAGAGAGTATTGCGAGGATGGCAAAAATAGACATGGCGATAATCACTTCAATTAAAGTGAAGCCCTTGTCTTTGGCGAATGAGTGACGTGAGCTAGGGCGAGGCATTGCTATCGCCCGTATCGTCTGCATTTTTATTGATGGCTGTCCTGGTTGAAGGGCTGGCAATAAATGCCTGAACCTGGGCCAGACTGTGTTCGCGATCATCATCCTGAAAAATATTGAACTTCAAACCGCGAATATTGCCGCTTTCATCCAGGGTTTTTGTAACTTCACGGGTCCAGTACCAGGTAATACCTGCCATCTCGGTATCGTCTTTTTTTGTGCCCAAATCAGGCCAGGCCTTTTCTATTTGAAGTTTAGCGACTTCATTCATCGCTACATAGTGCGCCAGTGTTTTGGACTTAAGGTAACCCGCCGAGCGAGTGTGGTTACCCGAGGCCTTAATGAGTGCGGCAAGGGCTATGGCAATAATCGCCAGTGCAACCATCACCTCTATTAAGGTAAAGCCCTTATTCTTCATTGGCTTCACGAATGTATTCGCCCTGCGGCAGGCCGCGCAATAGTTCTTCTACGTCGCTACCGGGTACACGTATATGCAGTTCAAAGGCGGGTGTTAATTCGGCGCTGGAGAGTAAAAATATTTGAGGCTTTATTATATTGCTGTCCACTGCATTGAGTGCCGGGGCTCGAGGTTTAGCGTTCTCGTCAGTGAGTCCGGTGTCTTCAGGTGGTTCCGGGTCATCATCAGTTGATTCAGGGATGTCGACCGAGAGTTGCTCAATATATAAGTCGATCTCCAGGGGTTCGGCAAGCAGTCGGCTACGGAGTAAACGATCATTCGGCATGTCTGCCCACAGTTTGCTTTGCTCGTCGTATTTCATAAAGCGGTAACCGGTTTTATAAAATCGTACGCCGTATTCTTCCGCTCGAATAACCGATTGTTGATGTGCAACACGTAATAGTTGCTGCAGTCGAATAGCCTCTTCTTCGGCTGTTTTTTCTACACCGCCAGTTGTGAAGTTCACCACCACCAGGCCGACACTAATACTGATAATGACGATAACAACCAGTATCTCAATTAAGGTAAAGCCCTTAATGTGTTGCCTGTCAGGCAGTGAGCGGCGGCGCGGCATATTGAATAAGTACTAGGCCTTAATCCCAGTTACCAATATCGGCATTCGCGTCTTCGCCACCTTCAACGCCATCCGCGCCCAGTGAATAAATATCCACCTCACCATGTTCGCCAGGGCTCAGGTAAAGGTAGTCACGCTGCCAGGGATCTTTCTGTAATTTTTTAATGTAGCCGCCTTTCTGCCAGTTAGTCGGCGCAGGGTCAGATGATGGCATACTGATAAGTGCTTCCAGGCCTTGATCAGTTGTAGGGTAGGTGAAGTTATCCAGTTTGTATAAATCCAGCGCACTCTCCAGTGAAAGAATATCGCTCTTCGCCTTGGTAATACGTGCCGTGTCGGTTTTACCCATAAACTTAGGTGCGACAAATGTGGCCAAAATACCAATAATCACCACCACCACGATGATTTCAATAAGCGTAAAACCCTGCTGTTTATTCGACGATATTTTCACTGATGGCTCCATTGGCAATAGTTGGTTAAACTTTGTGACTTATCATACCAGATGCTAGATATTTCTCTATGACAGACATGTTACAACGCCTACAAGTTCACAAGCTGTGGCTTGCGCTAATTGCGCTGTGTTTCCTTTTGCAATTTATGCAAAATAGCGCAGCATTTGATCGTAGCCTGATTGAACAGGGCGAAGTCTGGCGTTTTCTAAGCGGGCATTTTACGCACCTCAACTGGAGTCACTTCGGACTCAATATGGCAGGCGTATTTATGGTGATGGTGTTCTTTGCAAACTATCAATCCAACGTCTATTGGCTAGGCGCCATCGTGTTTATTGTCCTGTTGATTAGCGTGGGCTTAATGCTGGATATGCAGTTAAATCGTTATGTAGGTTTTTCCGGTGTATTGCACGGTCTGTTTATTATTGGTGCGCGATTTGAAATACGCCGTTATAAATTGAGTGGTGTGGTGTTGTTGGTGCTGATTGTCGCCAAGTTAATTTGGGAGCAGTTGTATGGGGCGATGCCGGGATCGGAGGAAATGACTGGCGGGAGAGTGGCGGTTAATGCGCATTTGTATGGGGCGGTTGCTGGTGGGCTTTATTTGATGTTTACTGGGAAGTTATTTACAGGTCAAAGCAAAGTCACGGGCTGAAGTTAAGGCTAATAAACTACCCTCAAATCATTCATATTAAATTAAAGAGGCCAGCCCTCTTATAATCCCTTATAATTCGCCCCTTAAATACTTCCACAACATTACAGTTTAACCAGCGATACCTCATTATCCCTTCCAAACAAGACACCAAACCAATGACTGACAAAACTATAGTAACCCACAACGGTAATTTTCATGCAGATGACGTTTTCAGTGTCGCTGCATTTAAGATGATATTTCCATCTTTTAAACTTGTTCGCACACGTGATTCAAACATTATCGCCAAGGCAGATATTGTGATTGATGTAGGGGGGGAGCATGACCCGGATACGGATCGTTTCGATCATCATCAACGTGGTGGTGCAGGTGAACGTGAAAATGGAATTCCCTTTTCTTCGTTTGGTTTAATTTGGCAAAAATATGGCGTAGAAATATGTGAAGGTAATCAGGACGTCGCAAAAGCTGTTGATGCGGGTCTGGTATCAAATATTGATGCTATCGATTGTGGCCATGTTGAAGGGGTTGTTAAAGGTATTACCCTTAGCCAGACTATTTCAATGTTTAACCCGACCTGGCAGGAAGATAGTCACTTTGATACCTGTTTTGATGAAGCGGTTGATTTTGCGGCGCGCGTTTTAGCTCGATTTATTGCATCGGCCAGGGGTGGAATTAGTGCGAAAGAAATTGTGGCTAAAGCGATTGATGATGCAGAAGATCCAAGAGTAATAGTATTAGAAAAATATACGCCGTGGAAAAGAACGGTTCACGCCTTATCTGAAGAGGCTTTATATGTAATTTATCCATCTCAGACTGGCCAATGGAGAATTCAAACCGTACCTGTTGAACTAGGCTCATTCGAAGACAGAAAATCACTGCCTAAGCCATGGGCAGGTTTATCCGATAAAGAGCTTCAAGAAGTAACCGGTATTGAGGATGCTATGTTTTGCCATAATGGGTTATTTATTGCGGGCTCAGAATCATTTGAAAGCACGATGAAAATGGCATCTATTGCACTTGAAGATTAATAAAGAGAACTATTAACAATAATAATTAAAGGGGTTTGATCTCTTAATCTTGATTTTTAATCAGAAAATGATGGTTATCGAAAAACTCGATAACCATCGTGTCTTTAATTACCCAATAAAGTGGTATTGGTTTTCTTGGCTGCCTTTGCTGCTTTCTTTTCTTTTGGAGTTAAAAGCGCTTTCTTCTTGGCATTTTTTTTACTGTCTTGTCCTTTGCTCATGATACTTTTCTCTTGCGGTAATCTTATAAACCTAAGTCAGTTTGAGCCAACCTAAGGACTGTGGTTACGCAGTGGCCTCCAGTTAAACGGGCAAGTCGATGTGTAACAATACCAGTATGGCCCTATCGGCCTTCAATAGATAGGAATAGCTGTCGGTATGTGCATAAGTGTCTAGTAGTAGTGTTTATAGAAATGAATGATGGTGGTTAGAGTAAGGTCTTTTTTGAGTCAGGGGTTGTGTGACCTGGCGTAATTTCAAGTCTCTGGATTCCAGCTAAAAGCATGCTGGAATGACGGAGTAAGTGTTTTTGGGCAGAATTAAATCACCCTACATCACTGTTTTTAATCATCCATATAAATATGCAATTATATAAAAAGAACAATTGCAGTTTTCCATCAGTCGTAGGATTATTGCCGCACTAAAGTGCGACCGACATAAAACACAAAAAAGTGTGTTTGTAATCATCCGAGTATTTCAACAATGAAAGATATTGAAAATATTGAATTAACTTTATTAAGTCTTGATGATTATCATGAGCTTAAACAGGCGATGATCGAGGCATATACCAATATGCGCGATGCTTACTGGGAAGAAGCTGAAATCGATTCGCTTATCCGTAAATTTCCTGAAGGCCAGGTTGTTATAAAGGTTAATGAGCAAATTGCGGGTTGCGCCTTATCTATTATTGTCGATTACGATAAATTCGATGACGAACATACCTATCAACAAATAACCGGTAATTCTAAGTTTAATACGCATTCAGATGATGGTGATACGTTATATGGTATTGATGTTTTTATTAAATCCGAGTTTCGAGGTTTGCGTTTAGGGCGTAGGCTTTATGACTATCGCAAAGAACTATGTGAGCGACTCAATTTAAAAGGTATTACCTTTGGTGGGCGCATTCCTAATTACCATAAATTCGCGGAAACAATTTCTCCAAAAGAATATATTGAAAAGGTTAGGCGAAAGGAAATTAATGACCCCGTTTTAAATTTTCAGATATCAAATGACTTTCTTCCAGCGAAAGTTTTAAAAAATTATCTTGTAGGTGATGAGGATTCGTATGGTTATGCGGTTTTACTAAAATGGCATAATATTTATTATGATAAACCGAGTAAAAAAGCAGCACCGGATAAAAAACTGGTTCGGCTCGGTTTAATTCAATGGCAAATGCGACCTTATAAAGATCTGGACGAACTCATGCAGCAGGCGGAATACTTTGTGGATGCGGTTGCTGGATACCGTTCAGATTTTGCACTGTTTCCAGAGTTTTTTAACGCGCCATTAATGGCCGAAAATAATCACCTCAGTGAGCCGCAGGCTATACGTGAGTTGGCTAAACATACAGAAACCATTGTGCAAAAATTCACTGAGCTGGCGATATCGTACAACATTAATATTATCACTGGCAGTATGCCGGAAATTGTTGATGATCGACTTTATAATGCGGGCTATTTATGTAAGCGTGATGGCACAATAGATCGATTCGAAAAATTACACGTCACTCCTGATGAAGCCAAAGTATGGGGAATGGAAGGCGGTAGTCAGCTTAAAGTATTTGATACTGATTGTGGAAAAATTGGTGTGCTTATTTGCTATGACTCGGAGTTCCCAGAATTAAGTCGTCTGCTAGCCGATGAAGGCATGGATATTCTTTTTGTTCCTTTTTTAACGGATACACAAAATGGTTATTCGCGTGTACGTACATGTTCACATGCGCGTGCGATTGAAAATGAATGTTACGTAGCGATTACTGGTGGCGTAGGCAATTTACCTAAGGTGCATAATATGGATATACAGTATGCACAGTCAGCGGTATTTACTCCTTGTGATTTTGCTTTTCCGGCTAATGGTATTAAAGCAGAAGCGACACCTAATACAGAGATGATATTGATTGCAGATATAGATATTTATTTGCTTCGCGAACTGCATGAATTCGGCAGCGTAAAAAATTTAAAAGATAGACGTAAAGACCTTTTTGAATTAAAGAAACGCCGATAATGAATAATTATTAGCGTTTTCTTCCTTAGTTTTTTAGTGTGTTAATGCAATATTTTATTCTAGGGATGCGCATGAAAGCATAAACTTTCCATCAGAATAAATTATCAGCTAAAAGCAGATAAATAGTTTTTAATTTCCCTTTGATTTCAGCGGGAGAATCATAATAGTCTATTGAAATTTATGAGGTACATAAGAGCTATGGGAAAAGGCCTTCAAATAAGTCTTTTCTTTCATTAATAGCAATCGTCATATATTCACGAAATGCCATTACGCGAGCGGTGCGTTTTAAATCGGCATGCAATAAAATCCATAAACCCAAATTATGTGCAGGGTCGGGGTTGCAAAAACGTTCAAGTGTGGGCTCAGAGTCGCCCATAAAGCAGGGTAGGTAAGAAAGCCCTAAACCTTCCTTTATTGCCGCAAGTGTTAGTAGTGTGTCATCACTAATAAAATTATGAGCTTGATTACCGCAGGACTGCTTGGTCCACGACTTATGAAAGCCGCAACACTCCACGCCAATCCATTTAGGTTTACCACCTTGCTTACGTAGTTGTTTAAGGTAATCGCGACTGCCATAAATGGTGGATGCTACAGTCACCAGCCGTTTGCCAATTAAGGTATCGGTAGGTGAATTGGTGAGCCGTATTGCAATGTCGGCTTCTCGTTGCGATAGACTTGCATCGCTATTGGAAACAATAATATGCAACTCAACATCGGGGTGGGTTGCACTGAAACGGGCGAACATAGGCATTAAAACAGATGAGGCCATATTGTTAATGGCGGTCACCTTTAGTGGGCCAGAAAGGTGAGTGTCTTCACCAAGTAAAGCACCGTCTACCCCTAGTACTTCGCATTCCATTTTACTGGCAGATTGCTTTACGTTTTCACCTGCAGGGGTTAGTTCGTAGCCGCTTTTTTTGCGTTCGAGCAATCGAGCGCCCAGCTTTGCTTCCAACTTTCGAATACGTCGAGAAACGGTAGAGTGCTGTATGCCTAATTGTTTGGCAGCGCCACTGATAGAGCCATTTCGGGCTACTGCTAAGAAGAGCCGCAAGTCATCCCAGTTCATAAAATTCACCGCATGTGCATTTTTGCACATTATGTTTCATTTTTTAGCTAATTGTTAGCAAAAATGAATGCCGTAAACTAGCTTTTAACCTAAATATAGGCAATACAGTTTGGCGTTTTAAAAACCTAATATTGATAGTAGAGGATATAAAAATGACTAAATTAGGAATTGTGCAAAAATCTCCTGTTTTTTTAAATAAGCATAAAACCATTGAATCCGCGGTTGCTATGGTGAAAGAGGCCGCGAGTAATGGTGCGGTACTGATTGTTTTCACTGAGGCCTTTATACCGGGGTATCCCACCTGGATCTGGCGTTTAAGGCCTGGAGGGGATTGGAGCCTGTCTGAAGAATTGCATGCGCGATTATCAAAAAATGCAGTGGATATGTCTGCGGATGACTTATTGCCACTATATGAAGTTGCCAAGCAACATAAGGTTACTATCGTGTGTGGTATTGAAGAGAGAGATAATCAGCTGAGTCAGGCAACGCTGTACAACACGGTGATTACCATTGGCGCCGATGGAGCCTTAGCCAATAAACATAGAAAATTAATGCCGACCAATCCAGAACGAATGGTCTGGGGCTTTGGTGACGCATCCGGATTGAAAGTGGTAGACACACCGGCGGGTAGAGTAGGTGCGCTATTGTGCTGGGAAAATTATATGCCGTTAGCGCGATACGCTTTGTATGCACAAGGTATAGAAGTTTATATCGCACCAACCTACGACAGTGGTGATGGCTGGATTGGTAGTTTACAACACATTGCGCGTGAAGGTTGCTGTTGGGTTGTGGGCTGTGGAAACCTTATGCAAGGCAGTGATATCCCCGATGACTTTCCTGAGAAGTCAGCGCTTTATCCAGATGAAAATGAATGGGTGAACCCCGGTGACTCGATTGTAATTGCGCCCGGTGGTGAAATTGTTGCGGGCCCTATGCGAGAAGAAGCCGGCATTATGTATTGCGATATTGATTTAGAAAAAGTAACGAATGCTAGAAGAGCATTGGATGTGGCAGGGCATTATTCGCGACCCGATATTTTTACTTTGCACGTAAATACACGAGCTCAGTCCCCTGTTGTTTTTGATAATTAAAGTGTTTAAAAAATTCAAACGCATGAAGTTTTTTTGAGGCTGTACTTTAGGAGAAGATCATGAGAAAAGCAGAAAAATATCAAGCCCGTTGTTTTTGTGGTGATGTTCAGTTTACGTTGAGTGGTCAGCCCGAAGCAATGGCGTATTGTCATTGCAATTCGTGTAGAAAATGGTCAGCTGGACCGGTGAGTGCCTTTACCTTATGGAAACAAGAAAGTCTACAAATCACAAAAGGGCTAGATAATATTTCAGGTTTTGATAAAAATCCAGAAACCAATAATACAGAAGTAGTCAGTCAGCGGAAGTGGTGTAAATCCTGCGGAGGTCATTTATTTACCGAGCACCCAACGATGGGACTAATTGATGTGCCCGCTGCGGTCATTTCAAATTTTGACTTCAAGCCTGGTTTTCATGTGCACTATCAGGAAACGGTTCATCATATGAAAGATGGGTTACCTAAATTTAAAGATCTACCAAAAGAAGCGGGTGGTTCGGGTGAAGAAATGTTGGAATGATATTGAGTGAAAATTGAGTGGATGTTTTTATCAGAAAAGCACAGTGATTACTATGGTCTAAAAAGTGTGTTCTTTATTCTTGTGACCAGCTTTCTTGTGTGCGGCATATAAAATATTTTCACTTTTTCAATTCTTTACTATCGAAATTTAAGAATATTAATAAGAAAAATATAATTGAGTATGACTATGCAGTCTAGCCTAAAAAATCTAGCTCATAATTCTTGGCCATCTGTCATGAATGGCTTCTTCCATAATCGGTGTAATGGTAACTACATAAACACGTTGTTCGTTACCATTGTGAGCAATAAGTCCCTGCATCCATTGGCCTCTGGGTAGTTCAAACCAGTGGCTATTAGATTCCATGTCTTTTTCCATAAATTGATCGATAATAATTTTTACTGGTTTTGGAAACCACTTATCCCATACGCCTTGTTTTATAGAATCATGTCTAGCCCATCCGCCCATTGGTAATTTGCCTAGTTGTTGCTTGCGTCTACCCCAGGGTATGTAGCTCACTTCACCATTTTTTAAGCGCACAGGTAGGTGAGCATTAGGGTTTGGAAAGTAAACGCGCTTCTGCTCGCCCTGGTAAATATATTCAACTCCGCCACACATACCTTCACCTAAATTGATTGTCGATGACCACTGGGTTTCCATGAAGGTGCAATCACATTGGGCATTTCTGATTTGTTAATCAGTCTGCCAGGGCTTAATGTGCATTCACCATATCGTTGATTTACTTGATCGACTACAGTATTTAATTTATTTGTGTGATCCTTTAATTTTAAGTCGATGAATAAATCCATTTGATAGTTTTCTTTCTGTGGATTTAATGCAGTTACTTGCACCTGGTATACAGGCTGGTTATTCCAGTAGGTATCAAGAACAAACTGACACATCCGAATTAATAGTTGTGTATCGTTGGTTGGGTGAGGTGTTTTTATCTTGCGACCGACCCATGCGTTGTTAATTTGTAAGCCGATAAAGAAATCAGCGGCTTCGAAGTTATGCTTTCTAAGTCGAGCACATACTCTTACTGCCATGTGTATTAGGTATGTTCTTAATATGTTTTTATCAACGGTTCTTGGTGGTAGTACTTTTCCGTGACCAATCGTTTTAGGGTCGGCTATATCATAATGCATGGGTTCGGGGTCTAAGCCTTGAGCCATGTACCAAATACGTTTACCGGGATTGCCAAAACGTCTGGCAAGTTCACCTATCGGTAGTTTTTCCATATCACCACAAACATGCACGCCTCTTTCGGCTAAGAAAAGACCAATGCCACGTGCCACACCGCATAATTCTGTCACAGGTGCCTCGGCTAGTTGTTGTCTCGCTTCCCAGGGAGGGATCACAGTAAAGCCATTGGGTTTATTTAACTTGGCGGCATACTTTGCGGTTGTTTTATCACCACTAATGCCAATGGAGCAAAGCAAACCAGAAGCCTCATAAACGGCTTCCCTTAATAACTTGCCGATACGAACGGGCGAGCCATAAAGTGACTGGCAAGGCGTTAAATCAATGAAGGCTTCATCGATAGAAAAAATTTCTATATCAGGACAGACATTATTCATTGCCTCCATAATTTTTCCAGACACTTCAGCATACACATGAGGGCGAGTAGGGCGACGAATTAAATTGGGGTATAAACGTAATGCTTCTTTGAGCCGCATGCCTGTTTTAATACCGTAGGCGCGAGCCTCATAAGAACTCGTAATAATGCAGGTGCCTTTCATGCCATTGGTCACGGCAACCGGCCTTCCGCGTAGCTCAGGGAAGTCTCTTGCTTCAACGGCCGCAAAAAAACAATTCATATCAACAAGGGCAATCGCCCGTTCCCAATATACAGGGCAAGTTGTATCAAATGTGTCCATAATTAATACGTACGCAAAGTGCCGACGAGTACACCCTGAATTTGCACGCGATGGGCAGGGTAAACCATGGCCTCCATTTCAGCATTAGCGGGTATGAGTTTGATGCGATCAGATGCAAGCGGTCGATAAATTTTGAGCGTGACCTCGTAATTATCAATTAATGCGACTACAACCGCATTTTTCGGTGCACTGCTACAGGCTTGAATAATGACTGTATCACCATCCAGAATACCGAGGTCAATCATAGAGTTACCGGAAACCTTCAGCGCATAACGGCCATCACCGCCAAACATTTGATTAAGATTTACACTGTCAAAACCAGAGATCGCTTCAATTGGTAATCCAGCGGCTATTTTACCTAATAAAGGAATAGATATACCTTGCTCGATAGTGTCTTCTGGCAAGCTTAAGCCGCGGTGAGAGCCTTCTTCGTTGAGTAGGTAGCCTTGATCTATGAGTGCCTTTACATAGCGATGAGCAGTGCCAATGGATTTTATGCCAATGCCTTCAGTGATTTCAGGATAAGTAGGCGCATGGCCATTTCGTAGAATATAAGCCTGAATGAAATTTAATGTGCGTCGTTGGCTATCGGTTGGCATGGGGTTTCTCTAAATATTCTCAGTAGAGAAAGAATAGAGAATATTTGGAGGGAAGGCAAGTATAGAATGCTGTTGTTAATGAGTATCTTTTATCGTCTCAAAATAGGTCATTCACAATCTAGGCTGAGTATGACTGCTTTTAGGTATATTGAGTCACCACTGAGCTTATATTTGATCATTAAAACTAATTAATTACGGGTTTTTAAAAAACATCTATATTTTTTGTAATTTCTGAATGTTCCGACAAAGTATTTTATAGATCAGGAGCTAAGTGATTTTAATGTCCTTGATGTATGAATATACCTTGTGAATGGGTTAATGCCTATCAGTCAAGGGCTTTAGAGGGCTTGGATTAGCTATTAGCAGACGATTTAATGTATGTAGTGCAAGGAGTAATTGAATTGGAGCAACAAAGCGGATGCTAAGAAATAATTTGTACTAAATGGGTATTGATGCTTATAAAGGTGATCTGTTGATAATTACTTGTGCAATAAAGCTGTGTTTTTCATATTCTTTTAAAAAAACAATATATACTGTTATTTAATCCGTGATTAATGGAAAGTCAGGTGGGAAATAATTTCAGTATGGAAGGATGTAATCTGCAAGATGACTCAAAACAACTCGCTCATATTCTCTCGGCCTGGAGTGAGCTACCCATTGATTAAATCCTGTTTACGTTGCAATCTGATCGTATTGCCGCTTTTTATTATTTTTTTTCTGATCAGTAATGGGGCGCAGGCAGCTCTTAATATTACTGATAGATCAAATAAGATTACCGACTTCTCCATTGAATATCTGTATGACGACAACTCATCAATGACCATTGAAGAGATCGCTAAAACACCTTTTAGTGATGAGATATCAAATCAGTTTGCATTGGGCTATAGATCTGGTACAGCCTGGTTCAAAATAACGATACATAATCAAAGTCATAATAGTCAGTTTGTTCTTTACTTCACAGAGCCGTTTTGGACGATGCTGGATCTGTACTCATACAAAGAAGAGCAATGGGTGGTTTCTAAAAATGGACTTAGGACACCGTTAAATACACGAGAAATTCAGGATGTTAACCCCTCTTTTGCAATACAGGTTTATCCTCAAAATACAGCTACCTACTATGTAAGAGGTACTACAGTTTCATCTCATATCGGAGAGTTTCAACTTTTAACAGATGAAGAGTTTTATAGGCCCGGCCGTATAAAAATACCCGATGCCTTTAATATTTACTCAGGTATTTTATTTTTTACAATGCTTTTGACGAGCTTGTTGTATTTGGTTATGCGTGAGCGACTCTATCTGTATTACACCGCTTATGTTTTTACATTTATTATCTGGATAAGCACACAGAGCGGTCTCTATCTTTATATAGGTATACCCGGTTGGGCAGAAGCGCTTCACTCTATCGGAGCATTGTTCGTATTGTATCTGGTACTGTTTTCCAGAGAACTCCTTAGATTAAAAGAACACGCTCCTCTTAGTGCTAAATTATTTAATTTTTCTGCAATCATTATTTTTGCCTCTAGCGTGGGTATTGCTCTGAAAATACCGCATATCAATTTATTCTTTAATGTCTTTTCTTCATTATTTTTTATGCTATTACTGATCTCATCTATCAGGGCATGGATTCACAATTATTTTACCGGTGCACGTTACTACTTAATTGCATTAATACTTTACATGCCAACTATGGCACTGATGACGCTCACCTACAATGGACTTATCCCTAATGCAGCTCCAACGCGATATGCTTTCACAGTAGGTTCATTCATTGAAATATTATTCTTTTCTTTTATTCTTGCGAACAGATTTATTGAAGTAAAAAGTCAGAAACTGCTATTGCAAAAAGAGCTGCTACAAGA
>Ga0316204_10003869_pt1 | contig 28525 bp, 24 predicted proteins | sample 6monrhotite_MG_2_FD_205661 | JGI IMG/M metagenome (GOLD analysis project Ga0316204, IMG submission 205661) | Microbial mat bacterial communities from mineral coupon in-situ incubated in ocean water Damariscotta River, Maine, United States -... | ecosystem: Environmental > Aquatic > Marine >...
CTTGAGTTGTTGGGAGTTAATATCTGAAAATGACTAGCTTAGATTAAGACTTAAACAAGAAATTAAATTGGCTAGTACAGTCCAAAAAATATATGGGTAATATAGTTTTATTTAGTAATTTTATAGTAACTAGATGGCATTAAACGTTGCTATAGCCTGTAGTTTAATACTGGCATTTCTAATTTAGAATAATGATTGTAGGTATACATTAATATGATTCCTGATGAATCAGAGATAAAACGAGATAATGTAGAAATTGACATTGTAGTTTATGAACAGAACTTTGAACAAGTTAGGGCAATAAACTCACAATTAAATAATATTCCAGTAATCGCGATAACGATAACGGGAGGTCTTTGGTTTGCAGCAGGTTTAAGTTCAAATACGAAAGATGAAATCAGATTTCTTTTGCTTATACTTTCTTCGTATTTCAACCTTGTAATGATTGTGGCACTTTTCCGTATGCGTGATGTTTTTCAAAGCTATCTAGAAATAATTGAAGAATTACATCCTATTCAGAAGAAACAAGGAAGGACTTTAAATGCTCGATTAAAATTTTTAAAAGGCTACAGTTTAGTCTCGTTGTATTCAATGATGCTTTTCATGGCAGCCATTGCCGCACATGTTGCAGCATATATATTTTATTGGAAGTTCTCTATGCATTTTATAATTGGAGTATTTATAACTGTATTGCCTATACTTTCAATTATTTTTTTATCTTTATTAAAAAACAATGGAAAAAATTAATAGCACTTTAAATTACTATGAGTTAAATAGTACTGTTTATTTTATGAGCACGTATGAGATAAATATGAAGTTTGCCTATGATAGGTTTTGTAGGCAGTTACAGTCAGGCACTAAGATCCTTGATCTTGGAAGTGGTTCAGGTAGGGATACTAAGGCATTTATTGAATTAGGTTATGATGTTTCCGCAATTGACTTTTCACCTCAAATGAGTGATTTGAGTTCTAAGTATACAGGTGTGAACACAAAAATATTATCAATTGAGGAGTTAAAGGAAGTGTCAGTATATGATTGAATTTGGGCAAATGCATCTATGCTTCACCTGTCTGATGACGGCTTAGAAATAGGTATTAGAAATGTTATTTTGGCTTTGAAAAAAGAAGGGGTTTTTTTCGTGTCATTTAAGCACGGTACAAGTCAAAGAATTGATTCAAATGGAAGGTTCTTTAATGACATGACACTATCAAGACTAAATGAACTATTAAACGCGTTTGATGACGTTTGTATATTAGATAATTGGAAGTCCATCGGAGGTAGTGGGTTGGCAAAAGATAGTCATTGGTTAAATGTAATTATTAAAAAAAATTAATAATTACATTTAAGGAGTTGTTTGGTTTTTATAATTAACTCATATAGTTTTGCTTCATCACCATAAACTCTTTGTTTCCACGGCCTACTATCCGCGCTTAATATAACCTCAAGTTTTTTTCTTAAAGTTGAGCCTGTAGCATTTTTGTTCGTGTATAAGGCTCCATTATAGAAGATTAGTAATTGATCTTCTTTATTGCCACCCTCTATTAATAAATAACTAGTAAAGTGTGAAGTAAGAAAGTTTTGTATATTATTAGGGGGTGTTTCGGTTGGAAGTATATGAAAGTGTAAATGTTCTAAGCATTTATTTTCTTTATTAGGCGTAATATGACAGTAACTGATCACATCATCTTTATAGATATTTGTGACTTCGTCTAAATGTTGGAAAAGCTCATTTTTTTCCATTTTATTAAGTTGTTCTATTGTCGTTAAGTGTTGCTTAGATATAGTTAATAAGTGGCCAATCTTTGAGGGTGCAATATCTATTGACGTTGAAAAGTTTGTAGAATCACAAATAAAGGTATCTTCTGATGGTAGATTTAGAATTTGGTTTAGCTTGTATGTATCACAGAGCCAGCACGAATTAATCTGTATTGACATAATTTATACTTAATTTAACCAATTATATTATGCATCCTCAGATGCTTTTCTGTAAAAGTTAGTTTTCAGAAGAAGATTAACCGAGTGCTAGATATTGTACATGATTAAAGAATACTGATTAATGCTTAATCCTTGTTTAAGAACAGTTTTATGTATTCTTGGTTGCCCACTACGTCAGAATGGATGTCCGATGTCTATTTTATAAATACGTAGACCTAAAACAGCAGGCTGAAAGTAGTTATTCGGTTAAATCAAGTTTTCTATAGGCTATAGAAATGCTTGTTCTCCAAATCATCTAAATAATCAGCATACCATTGTACCATTTCAGCTCTTTCCTCTAAATACTCCGCATGATTATAAGCACCACGAATTTTATTCTTTTCTTGGTGTGCTAATTGTTTTTCAATTACATCAGCCTTAAATCCATGTTCATTTAATATGGTAGAAGCCATGCTTCTAAATCCATGAGAAACCATTACCCCTTTATACTTCCTTTCATTAATTCGTTTCAGGATTATGTTAACTGTCTCAGAGTGCATATGCTTTGAAATATCCCTTTCGTTAGGAAAGATATATTCACTATTACACGTTACTGGATAAAGCTTTTCCAAAAGTGTTTTTACTTGATGAGGGATTGGTATTAAGTGATCACGTCTCATTTTCATTATCTCAACTGGAATTATCCACTGAGATTTTTCAAAGTCTATAAACTCCCATTTAGAGCGAGCAAGTTCACTAGGTCTGAGAAAGACATATGGAGAAATTTCTAAAGCAGTTTTGGTAATGATTTTTCCATCATAATCCTGCATGACACGAAAGTGATTCTCCAAATTTTACTAAAGGTATTCACTCTTTTGCCAGCAGTTTCAATATAAGCTTGTCCTTGAATTGACTCAACTAAGCTATACATCCTCGAAAGCTCTATTTGTCTGATTGGCACCTTACCGAGTATAAGAAAAAGATACTTCTCTAGTCTCTCGAGCACTGTGTCGCTTTCTTGGAAGGAGCCAGTAACATATCTTTTCTCATGCCATTCAAGTTTGATTCAATATTTCACTTAATTAAAACTCTTTACTGAGTATTCAAAGCAAGCTTTGAATCTGGCGTAGCATTTGGCGTAGAAGTATTACTGATATCTTTTAGAGTATTCTATTTTTCAGGGGTTCAATACTCATGCATCATTGGGGTGTGTTGTGGTTTTTTATCAGTCGTGTTCACGAAGCAAAGCCCGTTCTGTTTGAGTGTTTAAAAGAATGTGGCTATTTTACTGATTTTTAATCAGGATGTGTGTTTATAGGTTTGCTAGGTGGTTTGTAACTAGTTAAGCTAATCGTTTCATCAAGATAGCCGTAAAGCAGAAATGAATATTTTGCATTGAATTCAAAACAGGGTATGCTGAGGTCAGATGGTAATCTTGCTTAAACGGCAGGATAAATTTGAAAGAATAGAGGTTGTTCTAGCGACTTAAAAGGAGTTATGTCATGACGTTTGAAACCTTAGTGAATCAAGTTGGTCAGGCTTTAATCGATCATAATTCTATGATTGTGACAGCGGAATCTTGTACGGGCGGTATGATTGCGGAAGCCTTAACTTCGGTGAGTGGAAGTACAGCTTGGTTTGACCGATCTTATGTTACCTACAGTTATGAGTCTAAAAAAGAGATGCTAGGGGTAAAGGAAACCACGATTCAGAAGAAAGGTGCAGTGAGTCAGGAGTGTGTTGAAGAGATGGCTCTAGGCGCTTTGCAACAGTCGCATGCAAAAGTGGCTGTGGCGTGTAGTGGTATTGCTGGGCCTACGGGAGCCTCGCTTGATAAACCCGTGGGAACGGTGTGGTTGGCTTGGGCGATTCAAGGGCAGGACAGGGTGGTTTCAGAATCATTTTTGTTTTCAGGTGATCGTCAACTGATACGAGAGAAAACCACTGAAGCCGCCTTGCAAGGCGTTATAAAGTTATTGGGTTAGTGTGGTCACTTGAGCGGTTATTCGCTCAAGATTAAGTGAATTTGGTTATCGGTAGAAGATGACTAGGATTTAAGTTGAAATTATGGGATAATTTCGCTTCTAATTTCAGTAGAATAGATTTTAGACAAAATTAGATAAACCTTTGTTTTAGTCGGCATTTATATGAGTTCTAATGGTAAAAATCACCATTAGGATTCGTTCGACGGGACAAGGGTTTTTTATTGGGCGAGTTTAAAGTGAAAAAGCTTACGGTAATTTGTTAAGTAGATTCAATTAACTGCAGGCTGTTTTTAATGGACGCTTTAAAGAAAAGTCTTTAACAATGGTTGCGAACAAACCGCCGCAGTATTCCTCCAGAGGAAAAGAGTTCTGGAGTCTGTAGAAATCAAAAAGGAAATGCATACATGGATGATAATAAGCAAAAAGCATTGACGGCTGCCTTAGGTCAAATTGAGAAGCAATTTGGTAAAGGTTCTATTATGCGTATGGGCGACAGTACGGTTGCTCGTGACATCGAAGCGGTTTCGACAGGTTCACTAGGGCTTGATCTAGCATTAGGAATAGGCGGTTTACCAAAAGGCCGGGTGATTGAGATTTACGGTCCGGAGTCATCAGGTAAAACGACTTTAACGTTACATGTGATTGCAGAGATGCAGAAACTTGGCGGTACAGCGGCGTTTATAGATGCAGAGCACGCGCTTGATCCGCTTTATGCCGAAAAACTAGGAGTCGATGTTGATAACCTTTTAGTGTCTCAACCCGATACGGGTGAGCAGGCTTTAGAAATTACGGATTCCTTAGTGCGTTCAGGTGCAGTGGATATTGTGGTTGTCGATTCGGTTGCCGCTTTAACGCCAAAAGCAGAGATTGAAGGTGATATGGGTGATTCTCATATGGGTCTTCAGGCACGCTTAATGTCTCAAGCCTTACGTAAGTTAACGGCCAACATTAAACGTACCAATACCTTAGTGATTTTCATTAACCAGTTGCGTATGAAAATTGGAGTGATGTTTGGTAATCCAGAAACCACTACAGGTGGTAATGCCCTGAAGTTTTATGCTTCTGTGCGTTTGGATATTCGCCGTATTGGTGCCATTAAAAAAGGCGATGAGATTCTTGGTAACGAAACGCGTGTGAAAGTGGTTAAAAACAAAGTATCACCACCGTTTAAACAAGTACAGTTTGATATTTTGTACGGTCAGGGAATCTCTCGTGAAGGGGAGATTATTGATTTAGGTGTTAAAGAAGGCTTTATTGAAAAATCAGGTTCTTGGTACGCTTATGGGGGCAGTAAGATTGGACAAGGTAAAGATAATGTTCGCCAATACCTGCTTGAAAATCCAGAGATTTCAGAAGAAATCATGGATAAGATTAAAGATGTCCTAATGCCAAAAGCGGTTGTAAAACCGGATGATGTAATCGATTCAGCCGAGTAAATTTTGAAGGATGCAGAAGACTTTCTTCAGCAGTTAGGCATGCCTTTATCAGATTCCGGCTTGGGCGTTGAATCTGAATTGACTGAAGAAGCGGTTTTGTCGGATGGTTTGGTTGAAGTTCAAAATTTAGCCAAACAGATAGAATCGCGCGCGGTTTACTTGTTAGGAATTCGAGAGCATGGTGCTAAGGAACTTAAGACTAAATTGTTGACTAAGTTTCCTGAAACGCCAGAATTGCTGGATGCGTGTCAGGAGCAGCCTGGATTAGTCAAAGAATTGGTTGAAAACGTGCTAAAACGATGCCAAGAGAATAACTGGCAAAGTGATGAACGTTATATTGAGCAATCGGTTCGTAATTGGGCCGCAAAAGGCAGTGGACCCAATAAAATACGCCAAAAATTGATGGCCGCTTCAAATCGAGAAGATTTGATTTCAATGTATTTAGATTGGGATGACAGTGAGTGGCTAGAGCTGGCGGCTGAAGTGCTGGTTAAAAAATACGGTGATCGCTGTAAACCAACTGAACGTAATGAGCAGGCGAAACGCATGCGGTTTTTACAAAGCAGAGGTTTTACTCCCAATATTATTTGGAAAGTGTTTCGTTAACAGATCTCGTTTAAAAGGTCTGGCGAGAGAATCACAACAACATAGTAAGGGCTGGCTTTGATAGCGGGCATTTAAATAGAATTAGATTAACGTTTTAAGGTTATTTTCATTATGACGAGTTCAGAACTCAGAAAAGCTTTTCTTGATTTTTATATTAAGAAACAACACACCGCGGTTCATTCAAGTCCAGTTGTACCTGGAAACGACCCTACATTATTGTTTACCAATGCGGGAATGGTGCCGTTTAAAGAGACTTTTTTAGGTCAAGAACAGCGCCCTTATACGAGAGCGACCAGTGTGCAACGTTGTATTCGTGCAGGTGGTAAACACAATGATTTAGAAAATGTCGGTTACACGGCTCGTCATCATACGTTTTTTGAAATGTTAGGTAATTTCAGTTTTGGAGATTACTTTAAGAGAGAAGCCATTCAATTTGCTTGGGACTTTTTAACCAAAGAGTTGAACTTACCAGAAGAAAAGCTTTGGGTCACCGTGTTTGATGAGGATGATGAAACGGCGGACATCTGGTTAAAAGAGATGAAAGTCAGTGCGGATCGTTTTTCACGTTGCGGCGCTAAAGATAACTTTTGGTCAATGGGTGATACAGGGCCTTGTGGGCCTTGTACCGAAATCTTCTATGATCACGGTGAAGAGGTCGCGGGTGGCCCGCCTGGTACGCCTGAAGAGGATGGTGATCGCTATATTGAAATTTGGAACTTAGTATTTATGCAGTTCGATCGTTCTGCGGACGGCACTTTAACACCTTTACCTAAGCCTTCTGTGGATACTGGAATGGGCTTGGAGCGTTTAGCGGCGGTTATGCAAGGTGTGCATAACAACTACGATATTGATCTATTTCAAGCCTTGATTAAACGAGCGGCCAAATTAACAGGTGAATCGGACCTAACGAACAACTCTTTACGCGTTATTTCTGACCATATTCGTTCCTGTGCTTTTACCATTACCGATGGAGTCTTACCGTCTAATGAAGGGCGTGGTTATGTTCTGCGTCGTATTATTCGTCGTGCTATTCGCCACGGGTACAAGTTAGGTCAAACCAAACCCTTTTTCTATGCTTTGGTTAAAACGCTGGTTGAGCAGATGGGTGAAGCTTACCCTGAACTTAAAGTCGAACAGAGCAATGTGGAACGTGTGCTTAAACTAGAAGAAGAACGTTTTGCAGAGACGCTTGAAAATGGCATGAAATTATTAGAAGACTATATCGCTGATATGAGTGGCCAAGTGGTGGCGGGTGATGTGGCCTTTAAGCTGTATGATACCTATGGTTTTCCATTGGATTTAACCGCCGATGTGGCGCGTGAAAAAGGCCTGACTGTCGATGAAGACGGTTTTGCGCAAGCAATGGAAGCTCAGCGTGAGCGCGCTCGTTCGGCCAGTAACTTTGGCTCAGCCAGCAATGTCCGCATTGCTTTTGATGCCGAGACCCAGTTTGTTGGTTATTCGCAGGATGAAGCCGAAGCGAAAATTTTGGCTATTTTTGTCGATGGTGTTTCGGTTCAATCCGTTGAGCAAGACTCTGAAGCGACCATTATTTTAGACGCGACGCCATTTTATGCCGAATCGGGTGGGCAAGCGGGTGATAGCGGAAGCTTAACAGAAGGAATGAACAGCTTTCATGTGAACGATACTCAGAAGCAGGGGCTGTTATTCTTGCATCAAGGGGTTGTTTCAGCAGGAACCATGACGGTTAATCAAGTTATTAACGCTAAAATTAATGTCGCAGATCGTCGCGCCTGTGAGCGTAATCACTCTGCCACACACCTTTTGCATGCGGCTCTACGTTCAGTATTAGGCACTCATGTCGCTCAAAAAGGTTCTTTAGTCAAAGCCGATCGCCTACGTTTTGATTTCTCACATTTCGAACCCATTTCAGCTGAACAGCTTCGCCAAGTGGAACAACTGGTGAACCTGAACATTATGGGTAATGCACCTGTAGGCATGAATGAGATGGACATTGAGTCGGCTAAATCGAAAGGCGCTATGGCGCTGTTTGGTGAGAAATACGGTGATGTGGTACGTGTGGTTGATATGGGTGACTTCTCGGTTGAGCTCTGCGGTGGAACCCATGTCAATTCTGCGGGTGATATTGGTCCTTTCCGTTTGGTTTCAGAAAGTGGTATTGCTTCAGGGGTGCGTCGTATTGAAGCTGTTACAGGGCTGGCGGCTTGGGAGACTATCTATGCCGAAGACGATACTTTAGCGGTGGTTGCCGAGACCATTAAAACAGATAAAACGCAAGTTGAGAGCAAAATTGCTCAAGTGATGAGCGATTATAAAGGTTTAGAAAAAGAGTTAAAGCAACTGCAGTCTAAGTTGGCCGCGTCACAAGGTAATGATATTGCCAGTCAAGCGGTTAAGGTTGGAGACGTGAATGTGCTGGCCGCTAAGATGGAAGGCGCTGACAGTAATGTATTGCGCGACACCATGGATAAGCTTAAAGACAAGTTAGAGCCAGCGGTGATTGTTCTGTCTGCGGTGGATGGTCAAAAAGTCAGTATTGTGGCAGGGGTGAGTAAATCGCTAACCAAACAATTTAAAGCGGGTGAGTTAGTCAATCACGTTGCACAGCAAGTCGGTGGTAAAGGGGGCGGTCGTCCTGATTTAGCACAGGCTGGTGGTAATAACCCAAGTCAATTGGCCGAAGCCCTAGCCTCGGTTTTGGCTTGGGTAGAATCCAAATAAGTCAAATCGTAAACGGGTTCGGTTGTTCAGAGTTTTCTTAAGAGCAAAAGAACCTATGTATTCATTTATAAAAAAGTATTAAAAAGCAATGGCATTAATTGTTCAAAAATATGGTGGTACCTCAGTTGGCAGTGTTGAGCGTATTCAAAATGTAGCGAATAAAGTCGCTAAATTTGTTGACGAAGGTCATCAGGTAGTTGTAGCGGTTTCAGCTATGAGTGGTGAAACTAATCGTCTAACGGCAATGGCTAGGGAGATGCAAGACCAGCCCAATAAGCGTGAAATGGACGTGTTACTCACGACGGGTGAGCAGGTTACGATTGCTTTGCTAAGCATGGCGTTAGAAGCAAAAGGCTATCCCGCTATTTCTTATACAGGTTGGCAGGTACCCATTCAAACCAATGACATTCACTCTAAAGCACGAATTGAACATATCGACAGTGAAAAAATGTTTGATCAACTTGCCTTAGGTAAAGTGGTGGTGGTCGCAGGTTTTCAGGGTGTCTCTATGGAAGGGGATATCACGACTTTAGGGCGAGGAGGTTCGGATACGACCGCTGTGGCTTTAGCGGCCGCTTTGAATGCTGATGAGTGCCAAATTTACACCGATGTAGATGGTGTTTACACCACTGATCCGCGTGTTGTGCCTGAAGCCAAGCGGTTAGATAGCGTCACCTATGACGAAATGTTAGAGCTAGCCAGCTTAGGGGCTAAGGTATTGCAAATTCGTTCGGTTGAATTTGCCAGCAAATATAAAGTACCGCTGCGCGTATTGTCTTCTTTGCAAGACGGCGGTGGAACATTGATTACTTCTGAAGAAAATTTTAAGGATAGCGAGATGGAACAACCTCTAATCTCAGGGATTGCGTTTAGTCGCGATGAAGCAAAGTTAATGATTTTGGGTGTGCCTGATAAACCGGGTGTGGCTTATCAAATTTTAGGGCCTATTGCCGATGCCAATATTGATATTGACATGATTATCCAAAACCAAGGTGTAGATGGTACAACCGACTTTACATTTACTTTGAGTCGCCTTGATGCAGAAATGGCCAAAGACATTTTGCAAAGCACAGCCAATCATTTAGGTGCGCGTGAAGTACTCATGGATGACGAGATTGTTAAAATCTCAATGGTCGGTGTAGGAATGAAATCTCACGCAGGCATTGCCAGTACCGTATTTAAAACACTGGCTGACAATGAGATTAATATTCAAATGATTGGTACGACTGAAATTAAAATTTCTGTGGTAATTGGTGAAGATCACCTAGAAACCGCTGTACAGTCATTGCATGAAGCGTTTGATTTGGATAAATAGTGTAATTCTAAACCCGCTTATGAATAAGAAGCCCGCGTTAACCGCGGGTTTTTTATGGCGCTGCATAAACGGCTAAGAGCGAGCCATTATTAATAATTTCAACAGTTTGCTAGACATGGGATTGGTAAGCCTCGCTTTGTAAAATAATCAAGGCTTTTGAGGATTTAATATTTATTCTAAAAAAAGCCATTTTGCGGTTTACAAGGCGGCGTATTATTTGTATTATACGCGCCTAACTTAGGAGACGTGGCCGAGAGGCTGAAGGCGCTCCCCTGCTAAGGGAGTATAGGGTTTGTAGCTCTATCGAGGGTTCGAATCCCTCCGTCTCCGCCATTAGTTAGAATGTTTTTATCGTGTTACGGTTATTGACAATCCTTCTTGGGTCTATATAATACGCCACACAATAAAGCGCCCGTAGCTCAACTGGATAGAGTACTCGGCTACGAACCGAGCGGTTAGGGGTTCGACTCCCTTCGGGCGCACCATTATTCTAAAGCCTGATTAGTTTAAGTTTCATCAAAACTAATCAGGTTTTTTTTATTTAGACAACTCTAAATAACACGACTAGTTTCGCTTCTAATTAGGTTGTGTCTAAATAGTAAAACCAACAAAGCGCCCGTAGCTCAACTGGATAGAGTACTCGGCTACGAACCGAGCGGTTAGGGGTTCGACTCCCTTCGGGCGCACCATATTTGTAACCCCGTTTAGTCTTAGACTAAGCGGGGTTTTTTATTGCCTAAAATATATACTTTGTCTATTTCTTCTTATTCTATTTTGATTGCATCTAATGGCCTTAAATATCGATTTAAATGGTCTAAAATCGTTATCCAAATAAATGACTTGTCAGGAGTCTTCGTGCCGTGGCCATTCACAATCCACTCTGTTACTAATGCTGATTTCAATCTATTTTATCTAGATGTTTGTTTATCCTTTTAGGTATGTATAAATTGGTATATAAGTGTGTTTTTTATGTATACTTATTGTCGTTTTAAGTATTGCAAATATTGATGTTCAAAAAACCAAAAACTCTATGCTTTTAAGATTTTAAAGGGAGCTGTAGAAGATGGGGCTCGGCTGTACATGAATGTGGTTAATGTATTTTTTTACGATTTAAAATGAATGAGGATTTTATTATGACGACTATGACAAAAAAAATAGGCCTGGCGGCTTCATTGGCAGTGGTTTCAAGTTTTAGCTTTGCTGATAATAACTATGACTTAGGTTCTTTGTTGCCTACTCCAGAAGTAGATACCTTTGGCTTTAACGGAAATTTTATAGTGGACACTTCAGGGTATTTTACTGATACCTTTACCTTTACTTTACCTAGTACATCTCCAGATGGGGTTTTGATTGTTGGAGCTCATTCCCAGGGATCTCTCTATCCGTTGCATAACGATGTTATGTTCGCGGATTTCTCTCTTATGGATAGCAGTGGCATGGCTTATGTGCCATGGGCAAATGGTCTAGACGCACCACAGGTCACAACTTTTGGTGCGATTTATTATCCTGTAGGGCCAGGGGATTATTCATTAAGCTTGACGGGAGAGGCCTTTAAAGACGGAGCAACCTATGATGTTAATCTGTATTCTCATCTAGCACCCGTTCCAGAACCTAGCACAATTGCTATGATGTTAGGTGGGCTAGGTTTAGTTGCCTTTATGGCGGCTCGTCGTCGTAAGCAAGCTTAACTTAGGCTATGCCGCAACCCCTAATGGGGTTGTGGTTTTTCAAACTCTTCTCGCTTGAATAGTTTAAGTCGATCTTATAAAGTGATCTGCTCAAGTCGTCACTCCTACTATTTTCTATTCTAATTTTAGGGAATAAAACTCGCCTTTCTATTTTGCTTTCTTAAAAATTGTAATGACAAAAAGAGCTGCTTCAGTAGTTCAAATTTTGAATAAACTTTCTAGCGTGTTTTAATACAACTTCGCACTTCCTTAGCTGGGTTTTGCGGATTCATTCTTTGTTGTATAGGGTTCGTTTTTTATGCGTTTTGTCATGTGTTCACTGTTGTATTTATGCTCTTTAACGAGCTATGCTCAGCAACCACTGTTTGATAGTCATTTGCATTATGGGGGCGAGGATGTTGAGCATTTTACGCCTAAACAGATTATAGAAGTTTTAGATCGTAATCAGGTTGAATACGCTTTGGTTTCCAGTACGCCGAATGATGGTACCGAGCAGCTTTATCACTATGCCCCTACACGCATTATTCCTTTTTTAGGGCTCTATCGTACTTTGGAAGATAAACGCGATTGGATGGAGGATGAAAGCGTAATAACCAGAGTCGAGTTAGCCCTTCAAAAAGGGATTTATCGTGGCTTGGGTGAGTTGCATATTTTTGCCAAAGATCGCAAAAGCTCTGTGCTTAAACGAATTGTTGAAATAGCGGCTGAACGTAACTTATTGCTGCAGGTGCATGGCGATGCTGAAATTCTAGATGAGATTTTTTCCATAGCGCCTAATGTGACGGTTTTATGGGCGCACTTAGGCACTCAACCAGAGCCTGCGTTCTTGCGTTCGGTGTTGAAACGTCATCCTCAAAACTTGTATATAGATACCTCGGTCAGAGATAAGATGTTGCTGGAAACGGGGCGTTTGCCAGCAGAGTGGAAGCAGTTGTTTATAGAGTATCAAGACCGCTTTATGATTGCGGTGGATACCTTTAGTGTTAATCGTTGGAATACATTTGATTCTGTTGTGAAGGACATACATGAGTGGTTAAATGACTTGCCGCCAGAAGTGTCTAAAAAACTGGCTTACGACAATGCGTATCAATTATTGGTGGCACAACCATAGGCATGGTTTTGTCAGAAATAATCTCAGCCACAAAAAAATCCCGCAATAAAAGCGGGATTTATGTTTTTAGTAGCATAGCTGCTTCAGCTAATTATGGCAAAACAAAGCCAATGCACTCATGCACTTCTTTAAGGGTCTTCTGAGCTTGCTCACGTGCGGTCTCGGCACCTTGTTTTAAAATGGCTTTCAGTTCGGTTTCTTCAGCACGAATCTCGTGGAATTTTTGCTGCATGGGCTCTAGATAGTCTACAACTAACTCTCCTAACTCGACTTTTAAGTGGCCGTACATTTTACCTTCAAAATGGGTTTCCACTTCAGGGATGGTTTTACCACTGATAACAGAATAAATCGTTAGTAGGTTAGAAACCCCAGGTTTGTTCTCTAGATCGTAGACAATCTCTGAACCTGAATCGGTAGTGGCTTTTTTGAACTTCTTGATAATCGTTTTAGGATCATCCAATAGACCAATAAAGTTGCCTTTGTTTTCATCCGATTTAGACATTTTAGACAGCGGATCTTGTAGACTCATAATACGCCCACCTGAAGTGGTTGGGGCAATAAACGGCTCAGGCACTTTAAAGAGTTCTTTTTCAAAACGGTTGTTGTAGCGGGTGGCTAAGTCTCGAGTTAACTCTAAATGTTGTTTTTGATCAGCGCCAACAGGGACCATTTCGGTTTGGTAAAGCAGAATGTCAGCGGCCATTAATACAGGGTAATCGTATAGTCCGACATTGATGTTTTGTGAGTGCTTTTGCGACTTGTCTTTAAACTGCGTCATGCGGTTGAGTTCACCCATGTAGGTTGAGCAGTTTAAAATCCACGCCAGTTCAGAGTGCTCTGGTACGTGTGATTGAATAAACACCGTGCTTTTATTTGGGTCAATGCCAGCGGCCAAATAAAGGGCAACAAAATCTAAACTGCGGTTAGCCAACTCCTGTGGATTTTGCTCAACGGTAATGGCGTGCATATTCACTAAGGAGAAAAGGCAGTTGTAATCGTCCTGCATTTTTACCCAGTTTTTAATGGAGCCAATGTAGTTGCCTAGCATAAGATCGCCAGAAGGTTGAATGCCGCTGAATAAAGTTGGTTTAGAATTGCTCATAATCTGTTCTTTTGTGAAGTTTTAAGATGGGGCGTATTTTCGCACTTTACGTTAAGAATGGCTAGGGATAACACGGGTTTAACAGTGGTTTTTAAATGGCTGGATTCTATGAAAAAGCAATTAAATAAGATTAAACCCCCTTGGTTTTTAAGGGGGTGTATCGAAAACCTAATAAATAAAAGGGATCAGTTTTTTGGTTTTACGTTGGTATTGTCGGTATTTCATGACTTGTTCTACGAGCAGTTGTTCTTCGTAATGTAGTTTATAGAAGAGCGTGGCGACCAATAGTATCAGAGTGAGGATGCTGTCTGGTGTCGGTTGAAAAGCAACACTTGAGGTAAAAAACAGCAAAATAGAAAAGTACATAGGATGACGAATGTACTGGTAAGGGCCTGTATCGACCAATTTGGTATTGGATCTAGGGTCGGGCAAAATATTAAAACGCCAATGCTGTTGTAGATGCAGTGCCGCCCAAAGTGCTATAAAACTAGACACAATTTGTAAAGTCAGCTCAATGCTGTTGATTCGATAGCTGGGTTGAATAAAGAGCAGATAAACCAAAATGCCAATAAAAGCAAATTGTAGAGTCACTAAGCTAAATGAAAGCAGTGGATTGCTGTGTTGTTTGTAGTGCTTATGGTGATGTTGCATTAGGTGCGCCTTAGGAGAGGTGAGTCTGACTGAAAAAAGTAATCTTGAAGAAGAGCTGTTTTTATTAATTCTACGCTTTACCGGGAGTGTTATTGCTTTATTTAAAGGTATTTCTGTGATGAATTTCATCTAAAAGGCGAAAAGAGTGACAGATAAGTCAACAATAGGCTTAAAACTGATGCAATGCGTTGAAGTCTGAGGAAAAATCGCTAAAATGGTGACTCATTTAAAGAAAAGAAACTGAAATACCCTATGCGACGAATTATTCGTAAGATTACCTCCCTTTTTAGCAAGTCATCCACTCCCCAACTTCCTGATTATGATCGAGCTCCAGTTATTCTTTCTCGTGATGAACACGACATTTCTCGTCAGGATTTGGATAAAGCGGCTTTAGATGTTCTATACGGTTTTAAGCGGGCAGGTTTTGAGGCGCATTTAGTGGGCGGTTGTGTTCGTGATTTATTGCTTGGTTTGGAGCCTAAGGACTTCGATATTGTCACGGATGCTGAACCCGATCAGGTAAAGTCGGTTTTTAAACACCGTTGTCGCTTGATTGGTCGACGCTTTCGTTTGGCACATGTTCGTTTTGGCCGAATGGTCATCGAAGTAGCTACTTTCCGTGGTAAAGGGGAAGGCGATGCAAAACAAAAAGCACGTAGAGATCGTTTTGGTCGTAATGGAAAATATTCTGGTCCAGCACGTGAAGTGGACGATACAGGGCGTTTAGTTAGAGATAATGTTTACGGTACCATTGAAGAAGATGTATGGCGTCGTGATTTTACGATTAATGCTCTGTATTACAACATTAGAGATTTTTCGATTATTGATTACACGGGTGGTTTAGACGACATAGACAAAGGCGAGTTACGCTTAATTGGTGATCCAGAAACGCGTTATCGTGAAGACCCAGTGCGAATTATCCGAGCCATTCGCTTTGCAGCAAAGCTGGGCTTTAATATTGAGAAACACACTGAAGCGCCGATTGTTAAAATGGCTCCCTTACTATTGGATGTCTCTAATGCACGTATGTTTGAAGAGGTTTTAAAACTTTTCCACAGTGGTGTAGCGGTGGAGGTGTTTGAAAAATTAAGGCATTATGGTTTATTTGAACATTTGTTCCCTTTAACCGAGGAGATTCTGTCTGAAGAGGTGGATGGTTTTCCTAGAATGTTGGTGATTGAGGCGTTAAAAAGTACCGATAGACGTATCGCAGAAGGTAAGTCCGTTAATCCATCGTTCTTATTTTCAGCACTACTTTGGGAGCCGATGTTAAAGCGCAAAGAGATTCATGCTGCTGAAGGGATGTCTCATCAAGATGCACTGTATGCTGCAGCCAATGATGTGATTGAGCAACAAATTAAGCGAACGGCCATTCCTAAACGTTTTACTGCGCAAATTAGAGAGATTTGGAGTTTTCAGTATCGCTTGCCAAATAGACATGGCGATCGGGCTCAGAAGTTAGTAGAGCACGTTCGTTTTAGAGCGGCTTATGATTTCTTAGGGATTCGTGTGGCGGCGGGTGAATCTGAGCTGGCACAAATCTTTAACTGGTGGACGGAATATCAAGAAAAGGATTCAGTTGAGCAGGTCGCGTTTGCCAATGAAGTGGAAAGACCGCCGCGTAAGAAGAAACCTAGAAGAAACCGTAACTTTTATCGTAAACGCAGTCAATCGACTCGTCGTGACGATAGCTAATTACAGAAAATCAGCGTTTCATGGCTAAGGTATTTATAGGGTTGGGCGGGAACCTTTCGGACCCTGTTAAGCAGTTAAAACTGGCGATAAACAGTCTAGACGAACTGGCTGAAACGTCAGTGGTTAACTGCTCTCAGTTCTATGGTTCAACGCCATTAGGGCCTTCTGATCAACCCGATTTTATCAACGCAGTTTGTCAGGTTGAAACCAAGCTTACCCCTACTAGGCTATTGTCAGCATTGCAAAATATTGAGTTAGAGCAGGGGCGTATTAAAAAACGTCACTGGGGTGAGCGGCTGATTGATTTAGACATTTTGTTGTTTGATGATTTGGAGATGTCTACTGAATCGCTTACTATTCCACATGTTGAAATAGCCAATAGAGATTTTGTTTTAATTCCTTTGGCTGAAATTTCTCCAGGCCAAATGATTCCTAATAAAGGGTCGGTTGAGCAATTAATTTCAGACTTAAAAACGACCTATTTAAACCCTCTAAATCACTAAATGTTTTAAGATAACGGTGATTTTGAACGATCACTATCGTGACTTAATTCCGACTCTTTTTACCTCGAATATCATAGGTTCATTCTCATGCGAACGACGCTTTCTAAATTAAAAAAAATGCATCAATCAGGCGAAAAAATTGCGTGTTTAACGGCTTACGATGCCTCCTATGCACACTGGGTAGATCAGTCTGGTGTGGATGTGATTTTAGTCGGCGACTCCTTAGGAATGGTGGTTCAAGGCCACACGACGACCTTACCCGTGTCAGTAGCGGATATGGTCTACCACACGCAGATGGTGCAAAGAGGTAATCAGCAGGCTTGGTGCATTGCCGATATGCCTTTTATGGCAGACGCAACACTTGAAAAAGCATTAGAGACGGCCAGTCAGTTAATGAAAGAGGCGGGGGCGAATATGGTTAAGCTGGAAGGCGGGCAGCGTATTTTACCAACCGTATCTGAACTGTCTGCTTTAGGCATTCCTGTTTGTGGTCATCTTGGGCTTTTGCCGCAATCAGTCGAAAAATATGGCTATAGAGTGCCTGGTAAGGATAAGAGTTCCGCGGATCAATTAATGGAAGATGCATTGGCTTTGCAGAGCCGCGGTGCCGAAATGTTAGTACTGGAATGTGTGCCTGCTGTGTTAGCGAAAGCCATTACGGATAAACTCTCCATTCCTGTGATTGGAATTGGTTCGGGGAAGGATACCAGTGGGCAGGTTTTGGTTTTGCATGACATGTTAGGGGTGACCGTAGGCAAGCCGCCTAAGTTTTCAAAAAATTATTTGCTCGAATCAGGCTCTATTCAATTGGCATTAAGTGCCTATGTACAGGATGTTAAAACGGGTCAATTTCCAGAAGCTTGTCATGAGGTTGGTTTGTGAAAACAATTGAACAGATTCAAGCACTTAGGGCTTTAGTTTTATCTTGGAAACAAGCGGGTTTAACGGTTGGATTTGTGCCTACCATGGGGAATTTGCATGAAGGGCATTTAAGTTTAGTTAAGTTGGCTCAGCAGAAATGTGACAAGGTGATTGTGAGCATTTTTGTTAATCCAATGCAGTTTGGCCCAGATGAAGATTTTGATCGTTATCCGCGTACTTTTGAAGAAGATTCAAAAAAATTAATGAGCTTGGCAACCGATGCGGTTTTTGTGCCATCAGTGCAAGAGATGTACCCAGCTGGGATAGAGCAAACGGTTGTTTCGGTTTCAGATAGTATAACGACTGTATTGGAAGGGGCGAGTCGACCAGGCCACTTTGACGGCGTTTCAACGGTTGTTTGTAAGCTTTTTAATATGGTGCAGCCCGATGTGGCTGTTTTTGGTCAAAAAGACTATCAGCAGCTTTTGGTGATACAGAAAATGGTGCTTGATTTGGCCATGCCAATTGAGATTGTAGCCGCTCCCATTTCACGTGATCTAGATGGTTTGGCGTTAAGTTCGCGAAATCAATACTTATCGGCAGATCATCGTCAGATTGCACCTAAATTGAATGTTGTCTTGGAAGATATCGTCATGGCACTTGAGTCTGGCAATAGAGGGTTTGATGATTTATCAAGTGCCGCGACTCAAAGACTGATGGACGAAGGTTTTGATTCAGTTGACTATGTTCAGGTTTGCGATTCGTTAACATTACAGCCTGCCACAAATGAAAGTGAAGTAGTTGTTATTCTGGCCGTTGCTAGATTAGGTCAAACACGTTTGTTGGATAATAAACTTGTAGTATGTTCATAAAAGAAGGGAGTACAGAATTTATTGATTATGAAATTCTGTATCAAGAGAGTTCTGTTCGCAGCTTTCTTAAGTGTTAGCTTGCTTGCTGAACTTGAACAGGGATGGTGTTTTTGGTATGGCTGATGCGATTATCATCATGGACATAGACGAGCTTAGGCTTATAGGCGTCGGCATCTGCTTCACTCATAGTGGCATAGGTAGCAATAATCAATAGATCTTGAGGGTTGGCTTTATGTGCAGCAGCGCCATTAACCGAAATAATACCGCTGTTTTCTTCTGCTCGGATGGCATAAGTTGTAAAGCGTTCACCATTATTGATGTTGTAAATTTGGATTTGTTCGTATTCACGAATGCCTGCCGTATCTAACAGATGACCATCAATCGCACATGAACCTTCGTAATCTAGTTCAGCATGTGTGGTTGTCACGCGATGGATTTTGGATTTTAGTAGCGTTACTTGCATAGTATTCTCTTGGGTTCGATTGAATGGGATCACCATTGCTTAATTCATAGCATTGTTAATTTAGCTATAAACTACGATCTAAGTTAGCTTTATTTAGCTCGGTATTATACTGTTATTTCTATTAATTTCTAAAAAAAAGCCCCGAATAGTCGGGGCTAATATTTTAAAAAGTACTTAAAAATTAACCTGTATTTCGCATTCCTGCCGCAATCGCGTTGATGCTGTTTAACAGTTCAGGCAGCCAAATTTCTTTTTCTTCATCTGATACGGCCTCAGACTTATAGCGTCTTAATAAGGCTATTTGAATATTATTCAAGGGAACCAAATAAGGATTACGGCGTTTTAGAGACAGTGCAATCGTTGGGGTATCGGCCATCAAAGAAGGGTTGTTACTGATTTCCAGAATACGTTGTTCTGTACGTTTATATTCTTCAGAAATTAAGCTGTATACGGTTTGAGCGATTTTTTGGTCCTGAGCCAGTAGACTGTATTGCGAGCCAATGTCTAAATCGGTTTTAAACAGCGCCATTTGAATATTGCTCATTAAAGCTCTAAAGAAAGGCCAGTTCTCATACATTTCTTTTAGTTGTGCATCACCGTGTTGGTTGATCCAGTTATTCAAAGCGTAACCTGTTCCTTGCCAAGCAGGGAAGGTTAAACGAGCTTGTGCCCAACCAAATACCCAAGGAATAGCGCGAATGGATGATTTGGATAGGTTGTTCTTTTTACGGTGCGATGGTCGTGAGCCAATGTTCAGTAATCCAATCTCTGTCACAGGAGTGGTTTCATAGAAGAAATTAAAGAACCCATCCGTATTATCGGTTAACTCTCTAAAACAGTACTCCCCATCTTTAGCCAATGTTTGCATGGTTTCTAGATAGGCTGGGTTGTCTGCTTTTGATGTTTGGACAAGTCCTGTGCTGGCTTTCATTAACCCCGTCACACCAAGAGAGAGTTCATACATAGCGGTTTCAGAGTTACTGTATTTATAAGACAGTACTTCACCTTGTTCTGTGAATTTGATTGATCCACGAACGGTTCCAGTTGGTTGAGATAGGATCGCAAAATGAGTCGGTCCTCCGCCACGACCAACGGTACCACCACGACCATGGAATAAACGACAATCTACTTTGTGAGCATCGGCTAGGGTCATAATTTGCTGTTGTGCTTGATATAGGCACCAAGCTGAAGAAAGATTACCCCCATCTTTAGCGGAATCAGAATAACCAAGCATAATTTCTTGTTGGTTACCTGAACTCTGCAACATGGCCTTATAGGTCGAATTTTCGAATAAGGCTTCTGTGACTGGAACAATGTGCTCAAGATCTTCAATGGTTTCAAAAAGAGGCGATATTTGAATGTCGCAATAAGCTTTACCAGCGTTATAACCAGCCAGGCCTGCCTGATGAGCAAGAAATAAAACCTCCATTACATGGCTGGCTTCATGGGTCATGGAAATAACATAGTTATTGAATGCTTTAGGACTGATTTCCTTGCGCATTTCTCGAATAACGTTAAAGACTTCCAAAACTTCTTTAGTCATGTCTTGTAGATCAAGGTGTAGGGTGTCGACGATAGTTGCTGATGACACATGGCTGGCCAAAAGATTGATTTTTTCTTTTTCGCTTAGGCTAGGGTAATCAATGTCTAAGTGAGAAAGTAAATCGGTCACGGCATCTGTGTGTACATTGGATTCTTGACGAATATCCAGGCGCATTAGGTAGAAACCGAACGTTTGAACGAGACGAATTAAATCTTCCAGTTCCGCATTGGCTACGTTTTCATCGCCGTGCCCACATAGAGAGCTGTGAATCAGTTTAAGGTCTTCTAAAAAATCATTTTCACATTGATAAGCAAAAGGACTCTTGTCTGCATGCTCATCGTTTAAGCGTGCTTCAATGTAGTCCAAGTTATGTTGTAACTTACCGTGAATAAGGTATAAAAAGCGACGGTAAGGCTCGTTTTTAAAGCGGTCTGGGCGTTTTTTAAAGACCGTGTTGATAAGATCTGTGTCCACAATCATTGAGCGATTGATGATGTCTTGTGAAATATCACTAATAAAGCGAGAGTGAGTCAGCTTTGAGCTGAGATCAAAGACACGATTTTGGTATTCATAGATAACCGCTCGTGACTGGAGTAGCAAAGCTCTTACGGTTGTATCATGCGTTACAAACGGGTTTCCATCGCGGTCACCACCAATCCATGAACCAAAGGTTAGAAAGTCTGGGGTTTCAATTTTATCGCCTGGGTAGTGCTTAGCTAGCGCTCTTTCCATATAACGGTAAACTTGCGGTACGGCTTCAAATAATGATTTACGGAAATAGTAAATACCGTTGCGAATTTCATCTTCAACGGTTGGTTTTTGACGACGGACTTCATCGGTTTGCCATAAAACTTGAATTTGCGATTCTAGCTGTTGATAAATGGATTCTTTTGCGTAATCGTTGTTATAGGTATCAGCCTCATTGAGTATGCCGATATCTAAGAAGATGCGTCTTAGATTATCCATGACCGAGCGACGTTTTGATTCAGTAGGGTGTGCTGTAAAAACGGGAATATAATGCAGTTTATTGAGAAGCGCTTGTACTTGAATGGCGTCTAGACCTTGCTCTTTAAATTCACCTACTGTATTTAAAACTGAGCCCATCCATAAAGGGCCATCTGACTTTAGCTGGCTTTGTCTTTCATGATATTGATGTTCTTCTTCCGCTAAGTTAACTAAGCTGAAATAGAGGTTAAAAGCACGAATAATGGGAGACAGTTCTTCTGCTGATTGAGCTTCAATGAAATCAGTGAGTTCTGCACGTAGAATCGGGTCTTCTTCTTTTTGAAGTTGTAGGTAGCCTTTACGCAGTTTTTCAACGGCGTCGTAAGTGGTTTTACCTTCCTGCGATTCAATTACTTTTCCAAGTAGATTTCCTAGTAGCTTAACGCGTGCTCTCAGTTGCTTATCGCGAATGTCTGCTGCCATTTTTACTCTCAGTTACTTAAACAAAATTGGCGGTATTATATCAGAAAATATTAACGAAATGGCGAAGCATGAATTGTTTGCAGAGAGGGGATTTTGAGGTGGGTTTGTAACTAAAAAGCCCTCGCTGAAAAGGAGGGCTTTGAAATGCTTTATTTATTAGCTTCGTAAGCTTTGGCGCCATTTAGAATCTCTTCTTGGGCGTCTTTTAGATCTCCCCAGCCATCTACTTTGACCCATTTACCAGGTTCAATGTCTTTGTAGTGACTAAAGAAGTGCTCGATTTGCTCTTTAAGTAGCGGGATGTCTTCTACTTTTTCAATTTTTGAGTAGATAGGCGTTAATTTGTCTACCGGAACAGCGACCACTTTGGCGTCTTGTCCACCATCATCGGTCATGTTGAAAATACCAATTGGACGACAACGGATAACAGAACCGACTAGTAGTGGGTGTGGTGTGACCACTAATACGTCAACTGGATCACCATCGTCAGATAGAGTGTCGTTAATATAACCGTAGTTAGCGGGGTAGGACATAGTCGCACCTTGTAGGCGGTCAACCCAGACTAAATCCGTGTCTTTGTCTACTTCATATTTAACGGGTGGTGCAAATGCAGGGATTTCAATGATGACATTGATGTCGTTTGGAAGATCTTTACCAGCTGGAACAGCAGAATAACCCATGGTTAATTCCTTTATAAATTTGATATTGAAAAGCAAAACACCCGCAAGAGCGGGTGTTTGATAACTCAGGTCGCTCAGTGATTACTTGTGGTAAGCAACCACTTTAGCCACTTCGTTTTTAGAACCTAATACAACAGGAACTCGGTCATGAATTCCTTTAGGCTCAACGTCCATGATGTCCATACGACCTGTAGAAGAGGCTCCGCCCGCTTGCTCTACGATCATTGACATTGGATTACCTTCGTACATAAGACGAAGTTTACCAGCCTTTGAAGGGTCACGGCTGTCATAAGGGTACATGAAGATGCCACCACGGATAAGGATGCGGTGAACTTCAGCCACCATAGAAGCAACCCAGCGCATGTTGTAACGCTTAGCTAGTGGGCCTTCTTCACCTTTTAAGCAGTCATCAATGTACTGCTTCATTTCTGGTTCCCAGAAACGTTGGTTAGACATGTTGATTGCGAATTCAGCCGTGTCTTCAGGGATTTGTAGTGCTTCTTTAGTTAGAACGAATTCACCGATGTTAGTGTCTAAAGTGAATAAGTTAACACCGTTACCCGTTGTCATTACTAGTAATGAAGATGGTCCGTAAAGCACGTAACCAGCAGCGACTTGCTTACGGCCTTCTTGTAAGAAAACTTCTTGATCGTCACCAGTACGATCGTCAGCAGGGGCTTCTAGAATAGAGAAAATTGTACCAACAGAAAGGTTAACGTCGATGTTTGAAGAACCATCTAAAGGATCGAAAGTCACTAGGTACTTACCGTCAGCATGACCTGCGATAGTGTAGTCTTCTTCTTCAGATCCAACGCCTTTAACGTATGGGTTAGCAACAAGAATGTCTTTTAAAAGATCGTTAGAGATAACGTCTAACATCTTCTGTGTTTCACCTTGAACGTTTTCATCTTCAGTGGCACCTAAAATACCAGCTAACTCACCTTGGCTTAGTTTGTATGCAATGTCTTTACATGCAACCATTACGTCTTTCACAACTAGCTCTAATTCTGCTGATGTACCGTCATTTGCTAATACTTGATCTAATCTTTTCATCGAGAGTCTCTCTGCTGTACTTGAAGGTTAAAATTGAAAAATGCTTGTTATATTACTGCGAATCAATTTTTGGAATTCTAACATATATTGAGTTTTTTTATCAATCCCATTGTAATTGCTAATGGCTCAAAAAGATTAGGTAGGGTGAAATGATTGTTTAGATAAACATTAAGTTTAGGTTTGAACGGGCTTGTTATGGTTGGATATTTAGATTTTTATGCTTTTTAAAAGGTGTGTACAATGATGCGCAAAAGAGTTTAATGCTATACATGGCTGCAGCTTGACCGTGGGATTTTAATGTGTCTGGCTTAATCTTAAATTAAATAAAACAGAAAAGAGTGTGAAATGAAATTTGTCGTTAAATTATTCCCTGAAATTATGATTAAAGGTGCGCCGGTTAAGAAAAAAATGATTAGCCAGCTGAATGACAATTTACGCACTCTGTTGCACCGCATTAACGACCAAATTGTTGTTAAACGTTTTTGGGATAAGATTGAGGTTCAAACGGACGATGCTTACGCGGATGCGGTAAGAGGTATTTTGACAAAAACACCGGGTATTGAGCAGTTTTTAGAAGTCATTCAGTATGAAACAGGTGAAAACTTACAACTGATCGCTGAAAAAGTGGCGGAACATGCATTGCACAGAGTGACCGGTAAGTCATTTGTAGTACGCGCTAAACGCACGGGAACGCATGAGGTAACTTCATTCGAATTAGAACGTTTTGTCGGAGCCTATTTTTGTCAGAACGGTCAGCCTCGAGAAGTGGATTTACATACTCCAGAAGTTAAAGTTGAATTCGAACTGCACCAAAAAACCTTGAATGTGATTGCTGAACGTAGAGTGGGTTTAGGTGGATTCCCTATGGGGACTCAGGGTGAGTTGCTTTCTTTGATGTCAGGTGGTTTTGATTCAACGGTTGCAAGTTATTTGACCATGAAGCGTGGCATTAAAACCCATTTTATCTTTTTTAATTTAGGCGGGGCGGCTCATGAGATTGGCGTAAAGCAGGTCGCTTTATATTTATGGGCTCAGTTTGGCGCTTCACACCGCGTTTCATTTATTACGGTACCATTTGAAAAGGTCGTGGCAGAGATTTTTCGTTCGACACATGAGAGTTATATGGGTGTGGTGCTTAAACGTTTGATGCTCATGGCTTCGGAAAAAGTGGCGGATGAGATGGGGGTTGATGCAATTGTCACGGGAGAAAGTGTGGCGCAGGTCAGCAGCCAAACCTTACGAAATTTAGCGCTTATTGATCAAGTGACTAATAAATTAGTATTACGTCCGTTAGCGACCATGAACAAGCCTGAAATTATTAAAATTGCCAATGATATCGGTACGCGCCATTTTGCGGAGAGTATGCCCGAGTATTGTGGAGTGATTTCCAAAAACCCTGTGATTAATGGCTCCTTTAAGAGAGTCGAGAAAGAGGCGGCGCGTTTTGATTATGATGTTTTAAACGCGGCTGTTGAGCAAGCTGTAAAGATCCCCGTGCATTCCATTATTGATGATGTTAATTCGGCCGAGGTGGTTGAGGTGCTGAACGAGGTTTCACCAGAGATGACGGTCATTGATATCCGCAGAGCAGAAGAGCAGGCGGCGTCGCCCTTGAAGCTTGAGCGTGTTGAAGCGATTCCTTTTTATGAGTTGAATAGCTGTTTTAAAACGTTAGATCAGACGAAAGAGTATCTTTTGTATTGTGAAAAAGGTGTGATGAGTCAGCTGCATGCCCAATACTTACGTGATGCGGGCTTTGAGAATGTTCGTGTTTACAGACCTTAGTAGGGTGCGGTATTAAGCAAGCGGGCTTGTTTTTTTTTAATTCGTAAGTTGAGCTTAAAAAGATGAGGTTATGAATGTTGTGGCCACATTAATTACGGCTTATGGTGTTGTTTTTGTGCTCGTTTAATTGTTGCTCTTTAAATAATTCTTTATCTTTGGAGAGCGCTAGTGATGACTGTAAACCGATCATGGTTTTTTGAATTTGAGTGACATAGTTAACGGTCTCATGTCCAATGGACTGACGGGCTAATACTTCCACGTTGTAGAACCATTTATGAGGGTCTAAGCCTTGCGCTTCCGCTTCTCGTTGAAGTTTTCTAATTCGACCTGGTCCTGCGTTGTAGGCCGCTAAGGAGAAGTTGATTTGCTCTTCTTTGGTGTATTCGGGTTTGGAGAAGTAAAAGTCCCTAATAAAAGCAAGGTACTTGATCCCCGCATGAATATTATCTTCTAAATTTTCTATATTAGGGATGTTAACGACTTTTGAGCGAGCTGTAGAGGGTTTGATTTGCATAATTCCTCGTGCATTGGCGTGACTAACAGAGTCGTGCTGAAATCGTGATTCTTGATACGCTTGCGAGGCAATTAGAAACCAGTCAAATTCGTAAAATTCAGCGTATTTTTCAAAATAATATTGCAGGCATGGGGTTTCGTCCAATGCCGTTAGTGATAAAGGTTCATTAATCCAGAAGGTGTTCTTATAATATTTTTGAAAGATGCTGTTGCCGAGTAGCTTACCAGGCCTTGCGTAGCTCCGAATAAACGCATTTAGAGAGTTTTTTAGCTGCGGTAAATTTTTATTAATCGCCCAAGCGATCTTTCCACCATGGTGAAATGCGACATTATTTTGTAGGTTTAGGTTTGAAAATGTTTGCTGGTAGATGTTGGCAATGTGGCTATCCACAACTGTATAGTCAAATAGACCTGCATTGACCATCTCAAGTAAATCTTCTGACTCCAAAACGGGATCGGCTTTAATGATTTCAATGGCCGGAAGGCCCAATCTTCCAAGTGCTTGGTTGATTCGTTCAATGTGAATAATGTAACTACTGTTCGCCACGACAATGATCTGTTGCCCTGAAAGCTCTTCTATTTTAGTAATGCTAGGCGCGTTTTTATTGGAAACTAATATCTCCTGAATCTCTTCGATATAAGGGCTTGTGAAGTCTGTGATGGCCTCTCTTTCAGGGGTGATTGTCAGCCCAGAAGCGATAATGTCACCATGGCCCGCAATGAGTTCATCAAATAATTTGTTAAAGGGTCTGGCTAAAAACACGACGTGTGTTTTATAGCGTTCTGTTCTAGGGCCGCGGTTTAAATAGTTTTCATAGGCTTTTATTAAATCGTGTTCGAGACCTCGTTGACCTTTTACGGTGTGAAAGAAGTTCGTTCGATTGTAACTGACCAATACCCTTAACACTCTACGCTCTCGTATAGACTCTAGGTCACCAATAAATGACTTATTGATTCGATCGGTTAGTGAGGTTTTAGTTGCGGAGGGTTGTGCATTTGTATTGACAGATGAAGTAGCCAGAGCTTCACTTAAGAATAGTCCTATCGTTAGAGCAGGTGCGACTAAAATTTGTAAAGAAAGCTTAAGTGATAGCAAATGGTCCTCCAGAGAATAATTCTAATAACTTTATTTTAGAGGAGATGCCGATTGAAAAACATCGTTTTTTAACAGTTTACTTTTATGAAGGTATAAAATCTCGGCGTGTCGTCTTTTTTTACTACTGGTCATGATGGCGATTTACTAGTCTATTTAGAAAGCTTCGTTTTTGTTTTAATCAGGGATGGAACTTGTGTTTAAATAGGCGCTTCTGCCAAATCAAAAATGCAGATTCAGTTTAGAGTGAGCAGTAATGCAATAAAGTCTTGTAACTATTTGTTATAATACGCGCAATTTTTAAATATAACCTCCTTAAACTTATCGCTTGTGGAATGAATTGGTCGATAAGTTCGAGGGGGTTTTTAATGTTAGATGGTATCGAGTGACTATAGAAAAAACGACGGGTCAGCAAGACCCACATGCACAGCGCGAAGCTGAAAAATATGATAACCCTATCCCAAGTAGAGAGTTTATAGTCAAGGCGTTAGAAGAAGCCCAGAAGCCTTTAAGACTCTATCAAGTGGCAAAAGTTCTAGAAATTTCAGAAGAAGATGAAGAGCGCTATGAAGCGATGTCTCGTCGCTTAAAAGCGATGGTTCGTGATGGTCAATTGATCCGTAATCGCCGTGGTGCTTTTGGTCTGCTGCAAAAGATGGATTTAATTAAAGGGCGTGTTTTAGGCCATCCTGACGGTTACGGTTTCTTAGTTCCCGATGAAGGTGGTAAAGACCTTTTCTTATCTGAAAAAGAGATGCATAAGGTGTTGCATGGTGACATTGTCATTGCTTCTGTCGTCGGTGAAGACCGTCGCGGGCGTCAAGAAGGTGCGATTGTTGAGATTGCAGAACATACGACTACTCAGGTTTTGGGGCGTTTAGCTACTGAAAACGGTTTGTCGTGGGTTCGTCCTAATAACAATCGTCTAACACAAGATATCTTTATTCCAAAAGATGGCTTGTTAGAAGCAAATGAAGAACAAGTGGTACTCGTCGAGATTTTAAGTCAACCGACTTCACGATCTGGACCGATTGGAAAGATTATTGAGGTAGTTGGCGACTATATGGCGCCAGGTATGGAAATTGATGCGGCTATTCACGCTTACGGTATTCCAAATAGTTGGTCTGAAGAGTTATTAGCCGAGTTAAATGAGATTCCTGATGTCGTCACTGAAGCGGATATGGAGGGTCGTAAAGATCTTCGTAGCATGCAGCTAGTAACGATTGATGGTGCGGATACTAAAGATTTCGATGATGCGGTTTTTGCAAAACGTCGCAAAAATGGTTGGCGCCTAGTCGTGGCAATTGCTGATGTCTCTCATTATGTGAAGCCTGGTACAGAGCTTGATAAAGAAGCGATTAAGCGTGGTAACTCAGTTTATTTCCCGCAGCGCGTTGTTCCAATGTTACCTTCAAAACTATCTGATGGCCTATGTTCATTGAATCCTCACGTTGACCGTTTATGTATGGTGGCTGATTTAGCAATTGATGATGAAGGTAAGTTAGAGCGTAGCCAATACTATCAA
>Ga0316204_10003870_pt1 | contig 28523 bp, 24 predicted proteins | sample 6monrhotite_MG_2_FD_205661 | JGI IMG/M metagenome (GOLD analysis project Ga0316204, IMG submission 205661) | Microbial mat bacterial communities from mineral coupon in-situ incubated in ocean water Damariscotta River, Maine, United States -... | ecosystem: Environmental > Aquatic > Marine >...
GATTATTTGGAAGTACATGACATCTCAAAAAACAAAGTAGGGACTAATTTGCCACTTAAAAGCTACATCATGGCAACCCAAGTAGAGCACATCAAATTTGACCCCCCTTTTGAAGAAGCCGATTTTTCGACCAATGAGTACTTTATTTATTCAAATGTGGAGAATCGAACGAAGGACGAAGATATTCGTAGGCTTCGGAGTGAATGGAAAGAGGTGGTGACCTACTCCAAACGAGGCGTTTTCTTGACCTTGTATAAAAATCCGAGAGATTAAAGCTCTTGAAATGAGTTGGCGATTGCGTAAAAACTATCCTTGTGTTCGGCTTCTAAATCGCTTAATGTCCAAGAAATAATCCAATACAAATGGTCGGCGCCCTCTAAAAAGGTCATCACGTAAAAGATTTCAGAACCTTGACTATCCACCACGCAAGTGAACTCTTTTTGCTCTGCCTTTTTGCCGTTAATAGTGAGTGCTTCGGCTTCCGTTTCATCTTTCAAAATCAATCGCTTCAGAAAATAATCCACCTGAATTTTTCGATAGTTGGCAATGTCAGAAATGGCAGGGTCCAAGGCGTTTGCATCACCAAAAGCTTCGATGAAATCAGACCGGTCTTCCCTGATCACCACGAGATAAGTGTTCTCTATGGTGTTTTCAAACTGCATGGACGCATCTGGATTGAGCTGCGTCGCTATTTTCATTTGCTTCGGAATGGAAATCTGAAATGCGTCATCCAAGGTTTCTGTTTTGTAGTCGGAAGTATCAACTACAGCTCGTTTTTTGGCTTCCGAGTTACCGCATGAATTCAGCAAAAAAAGTAGTGCCAACGTAAGAAAAGACGCAATGATTTTTTTCATAACACACATCATAAGTGATAATTAAAATTCAATATATGCAATTAATGGAACACAGAAAACCATAGCCCCCCATTTTCTTAACAATTTGCCGCATTTTTTGTTAATTACTTTAACCGTTTTTGGTTTTCTTTTTTATGCTATAATTCTATCTTAGCCAAGATACAACCTACGTTTATGGCCGACACTCAATATACCGAAGATAACATCCGATCGCTCGATTGGAAGGAGCATATCCGTATGCGTCCTGGGATGTATATTGGTAAATTGGGAGATGGATCTACGCCAGATGACGGTATTTATATCCTACTCAAGGAGGTGATCGATAACTGTATCGATGAATTCGTGATGGGTGCTGGAAAGACCATCGAAATTCGAATCAAAGACAAGGAAGTAAAAGTGCGCGATTACGGTCGTGGCATACCGCTGGGTAAGGTGGTGGACGTGGTTTCCAAAATGAATACAGGTGGAAAATACGACTCCCGTGCTTTTAAGAAATCGGTAGGACTAAACGGAGTAGGAACCAAGGCGGTAAACGCACTTTCCAAATTCTTCAAGGTAGAGTCGGTTCGGGAGAATCAAATGAAAACGGCAGAGTTCTCCTTAGGAGAATTAACCAGCAATCCCGATCCCGAAGAAAGTTCAAAACGAAAAGGAACACGGGTTACATTCGTGCCAGATGATAGCATCTTTAAAAATTATAAATACCGAAATGAGTATGTCGAGAAGATGCTTCGGAATTATGTGTACCTCAATCCAGGCTTGACGATCGATTTTAACGGTGATAAATTCTTTTCAGAAAACGGGTTAAAAGACCTGTTGGAAGACAATATGAATGAAGAGGATATGTTGTATCCAATCATTCATTTGAAAGGTGACGATATAGAACTCGCCTTAACACACAGCAGAACGCAGTACAGTGAGGAATACCACAGTTTTGTAAATGGTCAAAACACTACGCAAGGAGGAACGCATTTATCAGCCTACAGGGAAGCCATTGTAAAAACCATCCGTGAATTTTATGGTAAAAGCTACGATGCGAGTGATATTCGGAAGTCGGTTATCACAGCGGTGAGCATCAAAGTGATGGAGCCAGTATTTGAGAGTCAGACGAAAACAAAGCTCGGTTCTACGGAAATGGGCGGTAACTTACCTACGGTACGCACCTATATCAACGATTTTGTAAAAACTCAGTTGGATAACTTTCTGCATAAAAACCCGGTGACTGCGGAGAAGATTCAGAAGAAAATAGTGCAAGCCGAAAAAGAACGTAAAGAGCTGAGTGGAATTCGAAAATTGGCCCGTGACCGTGCCAAAAAAGCGAGTTTACACAACAAAAAGTTACGCGATTGCAGGGTGCATTTGGGAGATATTAAAAACGAGCGCTGTCTGGAAAGCACTTTGTTTATCACAGAGGGAGATTCGGCAAGTGGAAGTATCACCAAGAGTCGGGATGTCAATACACAAGCAGTATTCAGCCTTAAAGGGAAACCTTTAAATAGCTATGGCTTAAGCAAGAAAATTGTATATGAGAACGAGGAATTTAACCTGTTGCAGGCGGCATTGAATATTGAAGATTCTATGGAGGATTTGCGGTATAATAACATTGTGATAGCTACAGATGCCGATGTGGATGGAATGCATATTCGGTTGTTGTTAATCACCTTTTTCTTGCAATTTTTTCCTGAAGTAATCAAGGAAGGACATTTGTATATTTTACAGACTCCTCTGTTTAGAGTGCGGAATAAAAAAGAAACGATCTATTGCTATTCAGACGAGGAGCGCTACGCGGCCATTGATAAATTAAAACCGAAGCCTGAAATCACCCGATTTAAAGGACTTGGGGAAATTTCGCCCGATGAGTTTGTCCATTTTATAGGCGAAGACATTCGTTTGGATCCCGTGATGTTGGATAAGGCCATGAGTATAGAAGAATTATTAAAATTCTATATGGGTAAAAATACGCCCGACCGTCAGGAGTTTATTATCAACAATTTGAAAGTGGAATTGGACCAAGTAGAGGATTCATAGTGAGTTGTTAATCAAAATTAATTAGATATAGTGCATGAGTGAAGAACTCGAACAAAACGATGATGAGTTAGACGATATTCCCAATGCGGAGGAATCATCTGGTAATGAAGGGCAGGAGGAAACTTCCGAAGAGCCCCAAGAAACGATTACCCGGGTTTCTGGGATGTATCGGGATTGGTTTTTAGATTATGCGAGTTATGTAATATTAGAGCGTGCGGTACCTGCCATTGAGGACGGTTTTAAGCCAGTACAGCGGCGTATCATGCATTCTATGAAGGATTTGGACGATGGGCGTTACAGTAAAGTGGCGAACATTGTTGGGCATACGATGCAGTACCACCCTCACGGGGATGCGAGTATTGCGGATGCTATGGTCCAAATTGGTCAAAAAGACTTGTTGATAGACACCCAAGGAAACTGGGGGAATATATTGACTGGAGACCGTGCCGCTGCTTCCAGGTACATTGAAGCACGTTTGTCTAAATTTGCTTTGGACGTTGTCTACAACCCGAAAATTACCCATTGGCAGTCTTCTTATGATGGACGAAAAAAGGAGCCTATCAACCTGCCTGTAATGTTTCCATTGTTATTAGCGCAAGGTGCTGAAGGAATTGCGGTGGGGCTGTCTACCAAAGTATTACCGCATAATTTTATCGAGTTGATTGATGCGTCAGTCAAGCATTTACAGGGCAAACGTTTCCAGATTTTGCCAGATTTCCCAACTGGAGGGATTCTTGATGCGACCAACTACAACGATGGGATACGTGGTGGAAAAATTAGAAGTCGCGCTCGCATGGGGCAGAAGGATAAAAACACCTTGATGATTACTGAAGTTCCTTTTGGTACCACGACTTCCTCTTTAATTGATTCTATTCTGAAGGCCAATGAGAAAGGAAAGATTAAGATTAAGAAGATTGAAGATAATACTGCCGCGAAGGTAGAAATTTTGATCCATCTGCCTAGTGGCATCTCGCCAGATAAGACGATTGACGCGCTCTATGCGTTCACCAACTGCGAAACATCCATCTCGCCCTTAGGCTGTGTCATTGAAGATAATAAGCCGCTTTTTATAGGTGTAACGGATATGTTGCGCCGCTCTACAGACCGAACTGTTGAATTACTAAAAAGTGAATTAGAGATACAATTAAGCGAATTAGAAGAACAATGGCACTTTGCTTCTTTGGAACGTATTTTTATCGAAAATAGAATCTATCGTGATATTGAAGAAGAGGAAACTTGGCAAGGGGTGATTGATGCGATTGATAAAGGATTGAAGCCGCATACCAAGCATTTGAAGCGCGTTGTCACCGAAGAAGATATTGTGCGCCTCACAGAAATCCGGATCAAGCGTATCTCAAAATTTGATGTTGATAAATCTCAGCAAAAGATTGACGCGTTGGATGATAGTATTGCTCAGGTAAAGCATCACTTGAATAACTTGATAACCTATGCAATCGATTATTTCAAGCGTTTAAAGAAGGAGTATGGCGCAGGGAGAGAACGAAAATCTGAGATTCGAGTTTTTGACGATATCGAAGCAACGAAGGTGGTCATTCGAAACACCAAGCTCTATGTAAATCGCGAGGAAGGTTTTGTAGGAACAAGCCTGAGGCGGGATGAGTATGTGACGGACTGCAGTGATATTGATGATATCATTGTATTCACGCAAGATGGTAATATGATGGTGACCAAAGTGGATTCAAAAACCTTTATTGGGAAAGGGATTATCCATGTAGCGGTATTTAAGAAGAAAGACAAGCGCACCGTTTATAACCTCATTTATAAAGATGGGGCCCGAGGCGCCACCTATGTAAAGCGCTTCAGCGTAACAGCCATCACAAGGGATAAAGAGTATGCACTCACTCAAGGAACCAAAGGCAGTAAGGTACTTTACTTTACGGCAAATCCCAATGGAGAAGCTGAGGTGGTCACTATCTTACTGCGCCAAAGTGGAAGTATTAAAAAACTCAAATGGGATCTGGATTTTGCCGATTTGATGGTGAAAGGTCGCGGATCTAAAGGAAATATCGTTACCAAGTATCCGGTAAAAAGAGTGGAGTTAAAGGAAAAGGGACTTTCTACCCTTAAACCGCGTAAAATATGGTTTGACGACACGGTACAGCGCTTAAACGTTGACGGTCGCGGTGAGTTGTTAGGTGAGTTTACCAATGAAGATCGCTTACTGATTGTGAATCAGAAAGGGGAGGTGAAAACGGCGATTCCAGAGGTTACCATGCGTTTTGAAGATGATATGATCATCTTAGAGAAGTGGGATCCGAACAAACCGCTTTCCGTGATTTATTGGGAAGGCAGCAAGGAGATGTTTTATGTAAAACGTTTTTTAATTGAAAACCCCGACAAAGAAGAACATATTATCACTGAGCACCCCAAATCTTATTTGGAACACGTGTTTACAGACTATCGACCAATGGCTGAGGTTGTTTACGTAAAAGAGCGCGGTAAGGAACGTAAAGAGAATGCGGAGCTAAATTTGGAGGAGTTTATTTCGGTCAAAGGTATTTCAGCCATGGGGAACCAGCTCACTAAGGATAAAGTGCTGGAAATAAACCCGCTAGAAGCTTTACCATACGAAGCGCCTTCAGAAAAAACACCGCCAGAAGAAATAGAAGTAGTGGATGAAGAGGCGGTTGAAGTGGAATTGGCAGTGCCACCCAAAGACGAAATACCCAAAACGCCGCCTAATAAAAAGCCACCTCCACCAGATGACACGCCTCCCACAAAGGACGAGGAAGGGCAAATCACACTGTTTTAGAAGCCAAAATCATTTGATCTAAATGTTAACTACTACGAAATGAGAACTTTTTTTCAAGAATTTAAAAATTTTGCAGTAAAAGGGAATATGGTCGATATGGCTATAGGGATCATCATGGGGACCGCTTTTAATAAAATAGTGAGCGCACTCGTTAAAAATATATTTATGCCTCCCTTAGGGCTCTTAACTGGCGAGGTGAGCCTTGAGGATAGAAAGTATGTAATTAGAGAAGGTACGGGCGTTCTAGAAGAGGTCGCTATTGGCTACGGTCATTTTTTGGAAGCCGTCGTCGATTTCTTAATCATCGGACTCACGGTGTTTATCGTTGTAAAGACAATGAATCGATTTAAATCGAAAGCTGAAGACCCGAAGAACGAAACGGTGGAAACCCCTAAAAACATTGAGCTGTTGTCTAATATAGAACACCTGATGGAAGAGCAGAATCGTCTGCTTCGGAGCAAATCAGAGGCCTAAAAAAGTGGGTTTTGTCCATGTAGCTTTTACTTCCGAAGTAATGCTAACACTTATCTACCAGGAACAATTCCTTGTTGCTTTCCACAAAAGACTCTAAGACATTAAAGAAATTTAGGATGTCTTGAGTTTCATTTTGAACATTAATAGTGACCAACCGAATAAACTCTACCTGACCAAAACTTCCGTAACCTACTAGCAATTCCGATTTTTCATAGAGTAAGGTGCAAATATCTCGTGCTGGAATGTTTTTATAGTTGAAGCAAACGGAGATGGAATCGTCAAAACTATAGAGGGTGTAATCTGAGTTATTTCGGATATAATTTCGCGCCGTATCAGCCAAATCGAACTGTTTGTCAACCATCTGTTCCAAGCCTCTGGAACCCACACTTTTCCATAGCGTCCAAAATTTTAAGGCATCATTCCGTCGTCCACATTGCAGGGATGTTTTACCTAAATTGAAATCGTCATGATCGGTTTGATACAGGTAGCTTGCGTCATTAGAAAATGAATCATGCAAGTGCTTTTGATCCTTTACCACAATGATGGAGCAGGTAAGTGGTGTACCCATCATTTTATGTGCGTTAAAGCTAAAAGAATCCACCTGGTCAACTCCCTCAATCAGGTGTTTGTATTTGTTGCTGAATAAAACGGAACCACAATAGGCGCCGTCTACGTGTAGCCACAACCCATAACGCCGGCACAGCTTGCTTATGGCTGAAATGTCGTCAAAAGCGCCTAAAACCGTCGTTCCTGCCGTCGCATTGACTAAGGTGGGGGTAAAGCCATTGGAAAGGTCTGATGTTATCGATTCTTCCAGTGCTTCCACATTCATTTCTCCCAAATCGTTCGTCTCGATATAGCGCACATGATCTCTGCCAATTCCGGCAAAAGCTGCATTTTTTGGCGTGCTATAATGTGATTCGGCCGAAGTATACACTGTCATTCTTTGTTGCACACCTTCTGTGCGAATGGCCTCGTTTTTGGCATCACGCGCCATCAGCATCCCCATGAAATTAGTCATAGAGCCTCCCGTGGCAAAGGTGCCGCCAGCATGATCGTCCCAACCTATCATATCACACACCTTGCGAAGTATTACTTTTTCAACACCCACTTGTGGTCCTGCTGCTTTGTAGGTATACATGCTGTTGTTCAGCACTACCGCCAGGAGGTCTCCTAGGACGGCTTTGTCATTCCTACCTCCGAATAACTGATTAAAAAACGCGTTAGTGGCGGTTCTAGGAGTTTTAAAGGCCAAATCCTTTAGCGATTCCTTTAAGTCTGCGTCTGTTATGCCATCGTCACCCAAATCGAGGTCCATTTGTTGGAAGAGGGTGTCTGCCGCCACAAATTCCGCTACTGGGTTTTCGGCTTCATCGGCTAACAAAGCTTCGGTAATGTCATTAAATATTTTAAGGGATTCTTTCATTTCATCTCTTGTTTTGGGGGTGTTGCTCGTATTTGGAGAGCAGAATTGCTAATTTACAACATCCTCACTAATCTTAGTAGCCGTTCCTTGACGAACCACTTTTTTTCTATTTTTCTTCTGAATGAGCATGGAATACTCAAAGGTGAATTGGTTTCCATTCGTGCTAAGCACCTTAAACAATACAGGTTCTTTTTCGGCTTGATTCTTCGGACGTAATTTCTTCATGACATATTCACAGTCGTTCACCCAACGAATGGAGAAAGTGTCGATTTTGTTCTCGTAGTAATCAATTTCAATGGTGTCGTTCCTAATAAACTTAGTTTTCTTAAGTTCCGTACCAACGAGGGTTTCGAATTCAAATGTGCCGGTTTTTACAAGCTCGCAGTTTCGCTCTGGATTCGTGCAACTTAGAAGGGAAAGGATTAAAAAACAGCTGAAAAACTTCTGCATGCAATATTTTTATGCAAATTTCCGAAATTTCCGCTAAAATGTCCCTATTCGTAGGCTTTAAAACTCCCGTCTTTGTAAAAAATTATGATTTTTTCTATTTCGGAGGAGTTTGACGATGGTGGAATCGATTTGATTTTCACTGGTTGTTTAGAGTTTTCAGTATAGGAAGCAGAATCTTCTTCTACGTTTACCACCAAATTATTTTTTATTTCTGAAGTGGAGGTAGGGAAGGAACCTGTCCCATTTAAAAGCCAATACAATTCTACCTCTGGGAATTGACGCAAGACCTTCATAACAAATTCCAAACTTGGTTTGTTTCTGCCCGAAAGTAAATGGGAAATTGTTGAGCGATTGAAGTCTATTTTTTCTGAGAAGGAGGTAGCAGATAGCCCGTAAAAATGCAAGATTTTTTGAAGTCTTTTCGCAAATTCTGGGCTGTTTACCATTGTAGCAGGTTATTTTAATGCGGAGTTGTTACAAATGTAATTTAATATGGCAATAATCACAAGAATACACTCACAACTCTTTATTATATGATAAATTATAACTTTATGTAAATATATTTATATTCCTGAAAATAAGTAATTTAAAACACACAAAGTGTATTTGTTAATTTTTAATCTGTTGTTTTCCAATTTTTCAACTGTTTTTGGTGACATTTGTACACATAACAGCTACACACACTGTTTACATTTGTAAACAAGGCATTGATTACCTTTGTAACATCAAGAACAACTACATGCATATTTCTACATGGTATTCAACATATTTTGAGAGTCGTTTGAAAGGTCGGTATGTGACTTCAAATCATATTGAACCCCTACTCGAAACGGCCAATGATTTGATTGAAATTTCGGATATTGGCAAATCAGAAAATGGCTTGAAAATCCGATGCGTCAAATTTGGGAAGGGTAAAAAAGTGGTTTTGGCTTGGTCTCAAATGCACGGAAATGAGTCCACTACCACCAAAGCTATATTCGATCTGTTTAAATTTTTTGGACAAAAGGAGTATTTAGGTAACGAAATACAGTCCTTTTTAGAAACACACACCTGCTATTTCATACCTATTTTGAATCCAGATGGTGCTGCTGCCTATACCCGCGAGAATGCCAATGGGATCGATTTAAATCGGGATGCTCATAAACAATCGCAAGCAGAGAGCAGAATACTGCTTAAATTGTTTGAAATGGTTCAACCAGACCTTTGCTTGAACTTACATGACCAACGAACTATGTATAGTTTGCCGGGTGCTAAAAGTGCGACGATTTCTTTTTTGGCTCCAGCAGCTGATGCAAACCGCACGGTTACAGCGGCTAGAAGTCTTGCTATGCGCCAGATCGAGCAGATGTATGGGTATTTATCAACCATGCTTCCAGGTCAAATTGGGCGCTACGATGATACTTTTAATTCCGATTGTGTGGGCGATACTTTCCAGCAAATAGGGGTGCCTACCATCCTTTTTGAAGCTGGGCATTACCAAAATGATTATCAGCGTGAACAAACCCGAGCGTATATTTTTTATGCCATGTTGAATCTGTTTGGGGTGCTGAAAAATAAGCAAGAACCTAATATTAGTTACGATGAAATCCCAGAAAACGGTAAAATGTTCAAGGATGTCATCCTACGAAATGTTGTGATTGACAAAAAAACAACCGATGTTGCTATCAACTATAAAGAAACCTTGGAGGAAGGCCGCATCAAGTTTGTCCCAATAATTGAGAAAATTGGTGAATTGGAACACTTTTTTGGTCATCAAGAAATTGAAGGGAAGGGTGCTTACATATTGCTTAATTCTTACGAAAACGTTTTCGAAGGTGAGAAAATCGTAACAATTGTTGATAAAAACTCAGATATTGTCTTATTTTCATGCGATTAATGTAATAATATTTCAAGAAAAGACTAATTTTGTTTGCTTAATGTAACGACACATGGCAAAATTTAAACTAGACGAAACCGACCACCACATTCTGGACATGTTAATTGAAAACACCAGAACTCCTTTTACCGATATTGCGAAGAGGCTTCAAATTTCAGCAGGTACTGTCCATGTGCGTGTTAAGAAAATGGAAGAAGCGGGCATTATCATTGGTTCTTCCCTCACCTTAGATTACAGAAAGTTAGGCTATTCTTTTATCGCCTACGTCGGGATCTTTTTGTTAAAGACTTCACAGACACAATTTGTATTAGAACGAATCAACGAAATTCCTTTTGTAACGGTTGCTCATGTGACCACTGGGAAGTTTAATATATTCTGTAAAATTAGAGCGAAAGACACTAGCCACGCTAAAGATATTATTTACTTAATAGATGATATTGAGGGGGTTACGCGGACTGAAACCATGATTTCTTTGGAAGAAAGTATCAATGATAAAAAACGTTTGATGCATTCAATTTTCCACGAGATATAAAATGATCAGAACAGTATTGTTAAACCCTTTGCCATCTGGTAAAGGGTTTTTACTTTTATACAAATTTATAATCATGAGCAATCCTCCTTTGTCTACTTCCGAATATCATAGTTATTACCAGCCTTACATTGATAAAGCTTCGGTTGACGGCCTTGCAGAAGGGCTACAAAATGGTTTGAGGGAAACAAGCTCCTTTTTTAACGGCATTCCAGTAGAGAAACATTCCTTCCGTTATGAGGAAGGGAAATGGACACCCAAAGAGATTTTACTGCACATCATAGACACGGAGCGTGTTTTTACGTATCGCGCCTTGCAGTTTGCCCGGTCCGAAGGTGCTGTCCTTAAAGGCTTTGATCAAGATGAATTTGCAAAGAATGGTGATACAACTGGTCGAACTATGCAGGACTTATTGGCTGAATTCGAAGCGGTACGGATGTCAACCATTCATTTTGCAAAAAGTTGTTCTCCAGCTTCCTTGGTTCGTATGGGGGAGGCGAGTGGTCACCCACTATCCGTGAGAGCAGCCTTATACATCACCATAGGTCATGAGATGCACCATTGCGATATTGTACAAGAAAGGTATCTTTAGATTAATCTTCCTCGTTGCGATCGGGTAAATCCACGATAGGCTCGTTTACTTCGTCCGAATCATAGTCGTCCATATCAAAGCTGGACATTGAATTAACCAACCTGGAACTTACTTTTACCAAATAGATGGTGTCAGAAGTTCGGACTTCAACGGCTTCAACAATTTCGTTTTGCGCATTTTTAAAGACTACTACATGGTCGTCATCATAACCATCTGGATACTTTTCCACTAATAGGGAAAGAATCTCGGGAGTCAACTTCTTAAAATCAACAATGATCCGTTTCATAGTGTCAGATTTGAGTTACACTATCTTAAAGATACTACAGAAAAACTGAATTATGAAAACTCAAGTAATAATTAAATGCCTCAAAAATAAGTTCGTTTTCAACAAGACAATTCAGTTTTTCAGCTCCAATACCATCTAAAAGGACAAATCGTATGCTACCGTTACTATTCTTTTTGTCGAAAATTAACAACTTGATAATCTCCTCTATCTCGGTATTCGAAAATGGAATCCGCCCAAAAGTACTAAGAATGTACGCCGTTGTTTCTTCTAGCAATTGTTCCGGAAATGAAAATTGCTTACTAGAAATATAATTGGCTAACACCATCCCAATGGCAATTGCTTCTCCGTGGAGTAGGGAGGGCCTATCCTCCGATTTCAGGCAGAAGGATTCAATAGCATGCCCTAATGTATGACCATAATTTAAGGTCTTTCGCAAGCCTTTTTCTAAGGGGTCTTTAGTGATAACTTCATTCTTGATGAGGATGGAATCCCAAATTAAGTCTGCCACCTCCGTACTGTTTTCAGGTTTCATTACCATGACCTGTTTCAAATAGGTTTCAGAATGAATAAAACCATGCTTTAGCATTTCGGCTGTGCCCGATTTAAACTGCTCTGCCGGTAAGGTCTTTAAAAACTCCGTGGCAACGATAACAGCTTTGGGGTTCTTAATGATGCCGACTTGATTTTTTAATACGCCTAAATCCACTCCATTTTTTCCCCCAACAGAAGCGTCAACCATTGCCAGCAAGGAGGTGGGGATGTTGATAAATTCAATGCCACGCTGATAAGTACAGGCCACAAAACCACCCAAATCGGTCACCATACCACCCCCCAAATTGATGAGTAAGCTGTGACGGTCTGCACCAAGCTGGGATAATTGATTCCAAACATCCAGGCAAGTGCTAATCGTTTTATGCATCTCTCCATCGGGGATGTTTAGTTGCAGCAACGGATGGTCACCTTGGTATTTGTCCAAAAAGATAGGAAGACACGACTGTTGTGTGTTGGTGTCCGTGAGTACAAAAACCTTGGAGGGGTTTATTTCGTTCAGGAGCACATCAAATTCTTCCCAAGCTCCTTCGTTGCAATAAACCGCACCTCTGTCCTTATTAATTTTTTTTTTCATTCCGAATCAAATAGTACTTTTTGAGACTTCAAATCTAACTATATTTGTTCTTTAAACTTTATAAATGACCACAAATCATATCTTCGATAATACCGAAATTGCGTTTCAACTGAAGAGCGATGCTAATTTGGAACGTGCTTATTTTTTGTTTAAAATGATTTCAAAAGAACCTTTGGTGAAAATTGGAACTGCCATGACCAAATTCGCACTCAATGTAAATCTACCCGTGGAAGGCCTCATACGCTCTACGGTTTTTGATCATTTTTGTGGAGGCGTCAACGAAGAGGATTGCATGCCCGTGGTGGACAACCTTAGTTCTTGCGGCGTATACGCTGTGTTAGATTATTCCGTAGAAGGCAAGGAAGAGGAGGGACAGTTTGACGCGACGATGGAAAAGATTATCGAACTCACTCGTTTTGCTGAAAAGAAAGATGCCATGCCGTTTTCTGTTTTTAAACCAACGGGTTTAGGCAGGTTCAAAATTTGGCAAAAAGTAACGGAGAAAGAGGCTTTAAGCGAAAGTGAACAGGAAGAATGGCAACGTATCATAGCTAGATATGATCGGATTTGTCAAGTGGCTCATGAGTGCAATGTGTCCCTGCTTATAGATGGGGAAGAGACATGGATGCAAGACGCCGCAGACGAATTGTGCGAGCGCATGATGGAGAAATATAACAAGGACAGCGTCATTGTTTTTAACACACTTCAATGCTATCGCTGGGACCGATTGGATTACTTAAAAGCCATTCACCAACGAGCGAAAGAAAAAGGGTTTCAACTAGGCTTTAAAGTCGTGCGAGGCGCCTATATGGAAAAAGAAAATGACCGCGCTGAGGATAAAGGATATCCTACGCCTATTTGTGCGAGCAAACAGGCAACCGACGATCACTTCAATGAAGTTGTACAATATATTCTTGATAACCTACAAGATGTTTCCCTGTTTTTAGGGTCTCATAACGAGCATAGTTCGTACGCGGCCATGGAAATTATGAACGAGAAAGGTTTAGCCCACAACGACAACCGCATTTGGTTTGGACAGCTATACGGAATGAGCGATCATATCAGCTATAATTTGGCTGAGGCTGGTTATAACGTTGCAAAGTACATTCCATTTGGGCCTGTAAAAGATGTAATGCCCTATCTTATTCGCCGTGCGGAGGAAAACACCTCGGTGGCGGGTCAAACAAGCCGTGAGCTAGATCTTCTAAAGCGTGAGAAAAAGCGCCGCGGCATATAATTAATTCTGAAAAATCCACTTATGAGCGCACTAGTACCTGAGTCTTCTTTTGATTTTCTTCGGAAATTAAAAAACAACAACCATCGGGATTGGATGCAAGAGCATAAAAAGGAATACCTGGCCAGTGAAAAAGAGTTAAAAGCCTTTTATGCTGAAGTGGAAGCAGGCTTAAATGTCCACGATGAGATTGCCAAGCTAAAAGTGTTTCGGATCAATCGCGATGTGCGATTCAGTAAAAATAAAACGCCTTATAATGTGCATCGAAGTGTGAGCTTTAGTAGGGCAGGGGCGCAACGACGCGGTGGCTACTACCTGCGTTTGGAACCAGGAAATACGATGCTGGCAGGAGGCTTCTTTTCTCCGGAACCTGCAGATTTGTTGCGAATTCGGAAGGAATTTGAAATGGATTCCGAAGAAATACGCGCCATACTCAATCAAAAAGATTTTAAAAAGGCCTTTGGTAATTTTAGCCAAGAATATGCAGTAAAAACAGCACCCAAAGGGTTTAGTAAAGACAGCCCTAATATCGATTTAATCCGTCTCAAAAGTTATTTCGTGGTACATGCATTTAGCGATGCTGAAGTTTTTTCAGAAGGTTTTAAGGAGAATGTTCTTCATCACTACAGGCTGCTACGCCCGTATTTTGACTATATGAGTGATGTGCTTACTACCGACTTAAATGGTGTTTCTCTTCTTGACTAAGCTACGAGCTCTAAAAGCTGAATGTTGCTCTTAAGGCGTTCCTTTACTAGGTTCATCATCCTTTTGTTCAAAGCAGAGGAATTTAGAATGTACCTTTCGTATTCGTCCAAGGTAAATTGACCAATGATCATTCCTTTTAAGGAATTTCGGAATTTCATATCCTTATGGATGGCGTTTTCGATATAATCCATTCTCTTATCGATAGAAAGGTCGTAGAATACATTTTTGTGTTTACGGGCATAATTTCTAAAAACAGCCACTAACAAATCGTTCTGCAGTTTTGCTATGGGTCGCAAGGTTTTATTCTGAAAAGACTCTTCCGCAGTCATGCCTGGAAGTATTTTCGCGGAAGGTATTTGGGGGCGCAATTGTAATAGTGCGATATCTCGTAGATTCATAACTATTGTGTTTGATTAAAATTAGAAAACTAAAGCGTAGGTTTTTTCTGAAGGCCTTGTAGTTATGCACAATGATGTTAACAACGGTTGGAAAGAAAGGCCTTTCAAATTTCTTACCATCGGTTCGAAAAAGGAAAGGCCTTTTGTTTTATTATGATTCTGAATTTCTATTTTTTCAGAAACTCTTCCTTGCTTTGCATGGCTGGTATTTTAATTTCATTCTTCGCTACAAACGATTTGAATTTTTTACCTTCTTTCGCCATGATTTCGTTAAAACGGGTTTTCTCCTTTTCCAATTCTTCAGAGATCAATTTAAAATTCTCTTTTCTAGCCGCAGAAATACCATCGTAGGTTCCAGCAACACCAGAATACAAGGTTCCCAAACGTTCTCTCAATTCTGGCTCCGCCGAAGCCACATAGTTATCGCCCGTAGTGATCACCAAATCTTTCCGAAGCGCCTCTAAAGCATCATTCAGTTTTTGAGCTGTTTTCTTGCCTTTTGGATGTGATTCTATGACGGTCTTGGTCGCTTCTTGTGTTTCGTTGATTTGATACACCATATACGCCAAATCTTCCATCATGTCGAAGAGTGTATTTGTAAAACGCTCTTGCTCCTTTCTTTCAGCCAGAGTAGTAAGCGAGGAAGCATCGTATTTGGTTTCAATAATGTGTTCATAGGTCTTTTTACCTTTTGTAAATACTATTTTATAGGTGCCAGCGGGCGCTCTTTTTGAGGTAAATCCTGAGAAATCCACGGTTTTCCCTTCGGCCATTTTTGGAGCACTACCGTTAAAGCCCCAGCTTACCACATTGATACCCTTTGATTTTCCAGGCGATAAACTAGAAATTTTATTCCCTTCCATATCCTGAACTTCCATGGTCATCTTCCCGAAGGTATGTCTCTTTTTGAGGTAATACACAATGCGTGCTGCCGTAGATTTATTACGACCTACGAATTGAGTTTCGGCGCCAAAGCTCCCTGCAAACCCACTATCTTCCATCATGGTAAAAGGCTCCGACTCGAAAAAATGTACGTCTTTACTCAGCACTTCCTGATTCAGTTCACGCAACGGACTTATATCGTCAATGATGATCACACCGCGACCGTGAGTTCCCATTACTATGTCATTGGTTTTCTTTTGCATGTCTATAAAGTGAACGGCTACCTGCGGCATGTTGTTGGTAAATTGAGACCAGTTGCTTCCCCCATCAATGGTTACATAAAGACCAAATTCAGTTCCTAAAAACAACAAATCTTCGTTCACATAGTCTTCCTGAATGTTTCGTACAAAGGCGTTTTCTTGAATATCATCTGAAATAATATTTTTCCAAGTTTTCCCAAAGTCAGTCGTCTTCATAGCGTACGGTTTCATATCACCGCTTGTATGTCCATCAAACACGGCATAGGCAGTTCCTTTGCCATGAACACTTGCCTCGATGTGATATACCCATGTATTTGCAGGAACTCCTGTTAGGTTGGCTGTTACGTTATCCCAAGTTTTTCCTCCATTTTGAGTAACCTGAATATTTCCATCATCGGTACCTACCCATAAGATGTTTTGATCTAAAGGTGACTCGGCGATAGTGAAGATAGTGGTATGATTTTCAGCACCACTATTATCTACGGATAGTCCTCCAGAACTTGACTGATCTTGTTTGGTTGGATCATTTGTTGTTAAGTCAGGCGAAATAATCGTCCAGCTATCTCCCATGTCATCACTTTTGTGGAGGTATTGACTCCCCATATAAAAGCGGTCAGGAACATGTGCACTCACAGCCATAGGTCCGTTCCAATTGAAACGCAATTTGTCTTTTCCGCTTTCTTGCAACGGTTGCACTGTTTTAGTTCTGTTTCTATCCACATCATAGCGCCACACATTTTGAGCGCCTTGCATTTCAGAATAAATAATATTTTTTGTTGGATGCTTTAACACTCTAAAGCCATCACCATAACCAACGCTGTTCCAATCTCTAGCATTTACACCACCGGGAGAGGAGGAAGGTCCATACCAACTTCCGTTATCTTGTAAACCTCCGTATACATTATAAGGTTCCGCATCATCCACACTGATGTGATAAAACTGAGACAGCGGTAAATTTTCTACGATTTCCATGGTAGTTCCTCCATTCCAAGAACGGTAAACACCTCCATCGGTACCCACAAACATCTGATCGCTATCATTGATGTGGAAGGCGATATCGTGAATGTCACTGTGCATGCGTCCCAAATCTTTAAAGGTTTTTCCACCATCACGGCTTATCGAACCATTCAAGCCACCTTTCACCACCACGTCTGGGTTGCGCGGGTCTATGGTAATTCTAGAGAAGTAAAAAGGACGTACCACCAAACCAAAATCATTGTTCAGGTGTGTCCAGCTTGCCCCGGCATCGGTTGATTTCCACAATCCGTTTTTAGTTTTGTCTTCTGTTTCTAAAACTGAATAGATAATATTCGAATCACTAGGTGCGATGGCAACTGCTATTCGACCTAAATCTCCTGCTGGAAATCCATTGTGAATTTTATTCCAGCTCGCACCTCCATCAGTGGATTTGTACAAAGCACTGTTAGCTCCTCCTGAAGAAAACCCCCAAGCACTTCTTCTAAACTCCCACATGGAAGCATAAAGGATGTTTGGATTTTTGGGGTCCATAATGACGTCGGCAGCTCCCGTTGTAGGATCCACATACAATATTTTATTCCAAGTAGTTCCACCGTCGGTGGTTTTGTATACGCCTCTATCTTCACTATCGCTCCAAAGCGCCCCTAAAACACCTACATACACTTCGTCGGTATTGTTTGGGTTGATTACTACAGAAGCAATACGCTCGCTATTTTCGAAGCCTGGAATCTCTTTCCAGTTGCTACCTCCATCTGTAGTTCGATATAATCCGTCGCCAACAGAAACCGAGTTTCTAGTCCATGTTTCACCAGTTCCTACCCATATCGTTTGATCTGGGTCTTTTGGATCTAGAGTGACCACTCCAATGGATTGGACGTACTCATCAAAAATAGGAGAGAAGGTTGCCCCTCCGTCCACCGATTTCCAAACACCACCACCTGCAGTTCCTGCATACATAATACGGGTATTGGTAGGATGCATTTCTAGGTCGTTGATACGACCACTCATTAGTGCTGGTCCAATATGACGGGCGGTCATATCTCCGAATAACTGTTTTCCTTTTAAGGTAATTTCTTGAGCTTCCGCAGAAAGCGGAAGCAGCATGATTGCGCAGAGCAGGGTAAGAAGTTTTTTCATTTTGGTGGTTTTTTTGTCTGACAATTGCCAAACTCTAGTTTTGGTAAGTGTAATTCTTAAAGTAAGCCTAATTGTTTCACAATAAAACTAATAGGATATAGCGTAAACAAAAATCCCCGACGGGCAGGGATTTTTGATACGTTTATTTCAAAAGTTAATTTTTACTTCCGGCATCTGCTTCTGGAGCAGGGAAAGCAAAAATAGTGGCATCAATATCAGGATTGATCAAAATATTCTTGATAGTAATTTCTTGTCCACCTGGCTGTCCTTTAGCTCCTTCAGTAATTGAGAAAGGGAAGTATAGGCCTTCCACTTCTTGATAATCACTCATCTTAGTTTGTCCTACCATTCCTGCGGCTGGTCCCGACTTTATTTCGCTTTCTACTACAATAGGAACGAAGTTTTCTGTGTCAAAATAATAGAAGGTAATATTCTGTTCTTCTTTGCCATCCACCATGATTGGTTCTTTGGTTAGTTTAATTTTGAAAGTTTCTGTTCCATCTACAGTTTCGGTTCCGATTAATTCAACCGAATGCCCTTTTGCGGCATAGTCGATAAATGGGTCAGGGAAGTCGTTTACATCCTTCTTGTAGTTTTCTGTTGCTTCGGCATCGCTTTTTTCAGCTGCCATCGTCATTTGATTGGTAGACCATAGGGTCTCTCCATCGTAAACATTTTGATAGAATTTTTGACCTTGGAAGTCGGCAGACATCATGGATTTACCATCGGCCGTCTGGACCATTTGGATAGGAAGTTCCATTCCTTGAAAGTTTACACTTCCTTCGTATTTCATGGAAGTAACTTTTTTCCAGTTTTCTAGGCCGCCAGTATTTTCAAAATAATTGGCTAAGATTTCGTCTGCCGTTTGTGCATTTGCTAGCGGGGTTATTGCTAAGATTAGCAAGGCGACAAAAAGGGTTTTGAGAGTTCTCATTAAGTGTGATTTTTAGTTTGATATAAAGGTAAGTATGAAACCGTATTTGATTGTTACAAAAAATTGTTAAAAATGTGTTGTTTCGGTATCAAAATGCATTTTTATAATTCATAACTTCGATTTTTTATCCTGATTATGAATAGTACCGCCCTTTTGTGGTACAACAATAAATAATTTAAGACATGAATTTTCACACTCGAAAATGGATCAAACCAGAAGACTTAAACCCTAATGGCACTTTATTTGGAGGCCGATTGTTAGAATGGATTGATGAAGAAGCAGCGCTCTATGCTATTATTCAATTGGAGAACCCTAGGACCGTGACCAAATTTATGAGTGAAATCAACTTCCGAAGCTCAGCAAGAAAAGGGGATATTATTGAGATAGGATTAGCACCGGTCAAATTCGGAAACGCCTCACTCACCTTGACTTGCGAAGTCCGTAATAAAATGACCCGAGAAACGATTATCACTATAGAGACTATCGTGATGGTGAGCTTGGGTGAGGACGGAAAGCCAAAACCTCACGGGAAAACCGAAACGGAATATGTAAGTGAACGCTTGAAAGATAATTAGGTTTCTCTTACGACTTCAGCGCTTCCAAATCTTTGCCTGAGGGTACTTCAAATAATTCGAGACCAAAATAAGGCACAGCCGCAATCAAATGATCAAAGATGTCCGCCTGAATGTGTTCGTAATTCTCCCACTTTTTATCATGGCTAAAACAGAAAATTTCAATTGGGATCCCTTTGTCGGTTGGCGCTAAATGACGAATCATTAAATACATATCTTTATTGATCGCAGGGTTTTCATGTAAAAATGCATCCGCGTATTTTCGAAAGACACCTAAATTGGTTTGTCTTCTGCCATTCAGTGCATGGGACGTATCAACTTCATGTCTTTTATTATGTCTATTTACTTCAAGTTGTCGGTGCTCGATATATGGTTTTATCATTGAAATCTTTTTCAATTTTTCCATAGATTCTGAAGTCAAAAACTTCACTGAATTCTGCTTGATAAATAGCGCTCTTTTGATACGACGTCCATCCCCTTCTTGCATGCCTCTCCAATTCTGAAAGGAATCACTAATCAAACTATAGGTTGGGATGGTTGTGTAGGTATTATCAAAATTTTGCACCCGCACCGTGGCAAGGTTAATTTCCGTAACCGTACCATCTGCTCCGTATTTACTAACCGTAATCCAATCACCAATACGAACAATATCGTTTACAGATACTTGGATGCTTGCCACAAAGCCAAGCAGTGTATCCTTAAAGATTAAAAGAATAACCGCGGAAGCTGCTCCTAAGGTGGCAACGCTCATCAACGAATAGCCAGTCAAAATATTGACCAAAAAGAAGATGCCAACACCCCAGGCAAAGATCATCAACACCTGTACATAGCTCTCCAAAGGCTTGTCGCTGTACTTTTCTTGGTTATCTCTCAAGAAATTATTGATCGATCTTAGAATACTCCTAAATACTAAAACACAAAGCACCACCAAATATGCTTCTGCAAGCTTTTCAACGCCTTTCAGAATAAGTGGATACGCATCAAAAATAATTGGAATCAAATACCAAATGATGATCAGCGGGATAAAGTGGGCTATAAATCGCGGGAAGTTACTTTTGACTAAAAAATTATCAAAAGAAGTTTTGGTACGGTCACTAAAGGCCTTGAATAACTGAACAACTATTTTTCTAGTAAGAATATCCAGCAAGGTTACCAAAGTTACGACCACCAAAACAATGACCGTCGTGTTCAGGAGCACTGCCCAACTAGCGGACATGCCTTGCTCTATAAGGTAATCTTTTAATACTTGGGAATAGGTAACGAGTAATTCTCTATCAATCATAAGTATTTCTTTTCAGCATAAAAAGGACCAAAAGGTAGTATGGAACATAAGATAACAATTCCAAGGGAGGACCAAGGCCATTGTAGCTTTTCTTTCATGAAATAGGCACCCACAATATATAAAACAAACAAAATGCCATGCGCCATTCCAACAATTTGAACCATCTGCGGTAATTCCCAAATATATTTTAACGGCATTGCGATTCCTAAAAGCACCAAAAATGATATGGCCTCTAGGGTACTAATAATGCGAAATGTTTTTACTGAAATATTCACGTTTAAAAATTTTTGCAAAGATACTTCGGATGCATATAAGAAACGGTATTTTAAGATTATTTTACAATAAGATAAAAAAGAAAGTAAGTATCTTTTCCACCTAGAAAACTAAAACCCAACCCTATGAAGTTTCTCCCATGCCTTGGACTGTTAGTCTTATCTTTACTATTCACTTCCTGCGGCGATACAGCTGCAGAAGTAGCCGCCTCTGACACCGAATTTAAACTAGAATATGAAAAATTTATCCTCGATAACGGACTCGAAGTAATCTTACATGTAGATAAAAGCGACCCCATCGTTGCGGTGGCTACGGTAATGCATGTTGGGTCCAACAGAGAAAAAACTGGCAAAACGGGATTCGCTCACTTTTTTGAGCATATGTCTTTTAATGATTCTGAAAACGTACCAGTGGGAGCCAACCGTAAAATGATTCCTGAATGGGGCGGAAGTAGAAATGGAGGAACCTGGTCTGACGGAACTATATATTATGAAGTAGTGCCAAAGGATGCTTTTGAGAAAATACTATGGATAGATAGTGATCGCTTTGGATATATGATCAATACAGTGACCGAAGCGGCGCTAGAACGAGAAAAACAAGTGGTGAAGAACGAAAAACGCCAACGTGTGGATAATTCACCGTACGGATATACCGATGAAATTATTCGAAAGAACTTGTACCCAGAAGGACATCCCTATAGCTGGACAGTCATTGGGTCATTACCAGACTTGCAAGCAGCAACTTTGGATGATGTCAAAGAATTTTATAATAAATACTACGGGGCGTCAAACGCGTCCTTAGTCATCGCAGGTGATATCGATATCGCTGAAACCAAAGAATTGGTGAAAAAGTGGTTTGGCGAAATACCAAGCGGTCCCGAAGTAGCGCCGCTGCCGCCGATGCCGGTCACCTTAACAGAGTCAAAATCCTTATTCTTTAAAGACAATTTCGCCAAATTACCCGAATTGCGCATGGTGTTTCCTACGGTGGAAAACTATCATGAAGATTCGTATGCGTTGCAAGCGTTAGGACAATTGTTGAGTGGAAGTAAGAAATCGGCCTTGTTTAAGACCGTTGTAGAGGAAAAGAAATTGGCCCCAAATGTAGCGACTTACCAAAGCAGTAATGAATTAGCGGGCGAATTTGTCATCCGAGTGCGCGCCAACGAAGGAGTAGCTTTGGATAACGTGAAAGGAGCCTTGGAATTGGGACTGACTAATTTTGAGAATAATGGTTTTACCGATAACGAATTAGAGCGAATCAAAGCCGAATTGGAGACTCAGGTCTACTATGGCGTGGCTACTGTGTTGAATAAGGCATTTCAATTGGTACAGGATAATGAATTTGCTGGCGATCCAGAAATGACCATCAAAGGAACAAAATTGCTCCAAAGCGTAACTCGTGAAGACGTGATGCGAGTTTACAACACCTACATCAAACGGCAACATTATGTGATGACCAGTGTGGTGCCTAAGGCAACGCCAGAGTTAGCTGTATCCGGCGCGGCAGAGGCTTCCGTATGGGTGGAAGAAGTAGGGGAAATGGCCGCGAATGAAGAGGTGAGTCAGGGGGAGGAAGCTGAATATGAGAAAACACCATCCACCTATGACCGCTCCGAACCACCGTTTGGAGAGGCGCCGCTATTTAAAATGCCAACAGTTTGGAAAGGGGAATTAGCCAATGGAATGAAACTATTGGGTATTGAAAATGATGAGTTGCCACTCGTCAATTTTACCATTTCTATTCCTGCGGGACATCGAATGGATCCCATGGATAAATCAGGTTTGGCGGTATTTACTGCCGATTTGATGAATGAGGGTACCGCTACCAAAACTGCAGCAGAATTGGAAGAGGCCATCGGCTTGCTTGGTTCGGGTATTTATATGAATGCTGGATTAGAAGATTTTACGATATCTGGAAACTGCTTATCCAGAAACTTTGAAGCAACGATGGCAATCGTGGAAGAAATGTTACTACAACCTCGTTGGAATGAAGAAGATTTTGCACGTTTAAAACAAGAGTTAAAAACGTCGTTAAAGGGAAGAGAGGCAAACCCTAGAGCCATAGGATCAACTAATTTTAATAAATTGGTTTATGGGTCGAATCATATTTATTCTATACCCGCAAGTGGTACGTTAGCCTCTGCTGAAAAAATTACACTGGACGATGTAAAAGCTTTTTATAAGAACTTATCTCCAGTGGGTGCTACCTTTAAAGCGGTCGGAAACATTGATCAGGCCCGTGTGGAACAAACGCTAGGTAGTCTTGCTCAAAAGTGGCAAGGTGATGCTTTGGCAGAAGTAACCTATCCATTGCCAGCACCTAAAGAAGAAAGCGTATTGTACTTTATTGACGTACCCAACTCCAAGCAATCTGTGCTTTACATTGGAAGTTTAGCATTGGCTGCAGGTGATAAAGATGCTGACAAACTAGATTTTGCCAATGAAATTTTAGGAGGAGGTTCAAGCGGACGATTGTTTCAAACGCTGCGTATTCAAAAAGGATATACCTACGGTGCTAGTTCAGGCGTACCTTCCCGAAATGAAATTGCACCATTTACCATAAGTTCAAGTGTGCGAAGTAATGCTACGTTACCATCCTTGGAAATTATCAAAGACATGGTCGCTTCTTATGGAGCTAATTTCACCGAGGAGGAAGTGGTGCTTACCAAAAATAAGATTGTGAAGGCCAATACAAGGGCTTTCGAATCCTTAAACGCAAAACTGGGTATACTAACGAACATCGACAAATACGGTAAATCATTGAACTATATCGATGAACAACAACAGACATTAGCTTCTATGGAGTTGGCCGATTTTGAAGAAATGATTGATCGATATATGCAGGAAGATAAAATGGTTTATGTGGTTGTTGGGGATAAGGCAACTCAGCTTTCAGAAGTGAAAAAGCTAGGTAAAAAAGTGGTGGAACTTGATATTTTTGGGAATCCGATAAACTAGGTATCCCTATTCATCACAGGGCAAGGGCTCATTGAGGATAGGGTAGCCGCCAATTTTTCGAAAGCTATAGTGCCACCATTCGGTGCGGACGGTATTAAAGCCAATTTGCCGCATGCCGTCAATGAGGAGCTTTCGGTTGGCTAAAATTTCTTCTGAAAAATTGAAGTTGTCAATATGGGCTGCCCTTCCGAAGAAATCATAATCACTGCCCATTTCCACATAGCAACCTTCTAAGGTAACTAGGGTCAAATCCACAGCAGCTCCTCTATTGTGGACGCTTCCCTTTCCATAGGGATTGGCGACATAAGTAGCGCGGGGCACTTTGGCCCACATCTTTTTTTGAACGTCCAAAGGACGATAACAGTCATAGAGTTTTATTTTAAATCCTCGTTCACAAAAATATTGATTAGCTTCAACCAATGCCGCGGCCACTTCGGCTTGCAATAGACACTTGGCGCAGTCGTATAAGGTTTCCCCTATGAAATTTTGAGGTGTGGCATAGCGAATTTCATAGTCAAATTCCGAAGAAATATCAGTCATATCTACCAAGGTTTGTCCCTGCAACTTCAGCACTGACAAAGCACAATAAATAAATAAAGTAGTCCTTTTTATGAGTAACGAATTCACGATTTGAAAATTTGCTCGAATGAAAATTAGTGATTATTTAACTGATACAAAACGATTGCCTTCGTAACTTTCGACATAAAATGAAACGTATGAGAAATTTACATGGGAAAGTGGCCTTGATTACAGGAGGAACTAAAGGGATTGGATTTGGAATTGCAGCGGCCTTTTTAAAAGAAGGAATGAACGTCGCTATAACTGGAAGAAACATGGAGTCTATTCGGGAAGCTTTGTTATTGCTGAATGGTGAGGGAAATGATGCTTCGTATGCCATCGGCTTAGAAGCGGATGTACGTGATTATGAAAGTATGGAACATATGGTAAGCCAAGTGGAGGAAGAGTTTGGAAAAATTGATGTGGTTGTTGCCAATGCCGGTGTGGGGCATTTTGGATCCATACGGGATTTAAGTCTCACCCAATGGCATGAAACCATAGGCACGAATCTAACAGGAGCTTTTTATACCTTAAAAACAACGGTAGAGCAATTGATAAAATCGAAAGGATATTACATCAGTATTTCAAGTTTGGCGGGCACTAATTTCTTCGCAAATGGAAGTGCTTACAATGCCAGTAAATTTGGACTCACTGGCTTTACGCAGGCCGTAATGCTAGATTTGCGGTCTCATGGTGTTAAGGTAAGCACCATCATGCCAGGAAGCGTCTCCACGCACTTTAATAATAATGAACCCAGCGAAAAAGGAGCTTGGAAAATACAAATAGAGGATATTGGGAAATTAGCAGTGGATTTACTTCATATGAATCCGCGGACACTACCCAGTAAAATTGAAGTACGCCCTTCGATGCCTCCTAGTCATTAAGACCTTATTGAGCTGTATTTGAATGGTCGCCTAGCACTTGAGATATGGCGGCATCTAAACTTGAAAATCTATGGAAAGGAGCCTTAGCAAAGAGCCGCTCCAGTGCGATATTCATGGCTCCGAGCTTATTATAGGCCACTACGCTAAACGATTTTAGCTTGTGACGCTCTTTGTAAAAACTGAGCCAATCTTTGGGTTGTACCGAATACGAATGAATACGATTGGAGATGTAATCAACTTCAATATCGGAAGAGCCAAAATGTTCATGAACACGGTCTACAAGGACTTTTATTTGTTCCCATGTGATGTGTTGTCCTTCATGAACTTCACCAACGACATAGCGATCAAAGATGTAAAAGTCTCCCGATTCAAGGGCAACCTTGGCTTGGTACTTATCTTTATAAATGGAATCTTCAACTCGGACGGGGACAGTTGTATGCATGCAGTATAAAGGTAAAATTTTTTCTGAAGAAAATTAAAAAGAGTCGGCTACTTTGTGTTTAAGAAGCCGACTCCCTTTTTGATAATTTAATTTGCACTCAAAAGCGCGAGGAATTTATCTAGGTTTGGAAGAATTACAATACGTGTTCTTCTGTTCTTAGAACGTCCTTCTTTTGAATCATTTTCTGCAATAGGCAAAAAACTACTTCTTCCGGCGGCAATCAACTTTTCAGGAGCCACGCCAAAGTCGTCTTGCAACTTTCTAATGACGGCCGTTGAGCGCTCTACGGACAACTGCCAGTTGTCTTTTACGTAAGCGCCTTTCTTTACTGTTTGTGCATCCGTATGTCCTTCAATTAGGACTTCCATAGCTGGCTCACTATTGATTACTTCCGCCAAACGTTGTAGCAAGTTATTGGCCTTTGGGTTGACACGAAAACTACCTGAATTAAAGAGTAACTTATCCGAAATAGTAATCATGACAACCGTTTCATTCACGTCGATGGTGATGTCATCTTCTTCTCCTTCAGCCACCAAATTGGTGTCCAAGTTCTTTTTCAGATTGTACGAAATGATCAAATTCATGGAATCTTCTAAGGTTTCGGCCTTAGCCAATTCATTTTGGTCCACTTTCGCAAGGGCAGTCTTCATTTGTTCCTTGTCTTTCTTAGACAACACTACATTGCCGTAGTTCTTTAAACTGTTGTTTTCCAATTCCGTGTTAGAATTGGTAAGGGATTTGATCTTTGAATTGTAACTAGCAACACGCTCTTCAATTTTGGCGTACTTAGCTTCAATTTCTTCTTTCTCAACTTGTGTTTTGGTGAGGGTAGATCGAGTGGCGTTGTACTGACTTTCCAGTTCAACATACTTCTTTTTCGATACGCAGGACATCATTAACAATGACCCACTAAGCAGGGTTAGTGCGAAAAACTTTTTCATTTTAATAGGGATTAAAGGTTTGTTAGTTGCAAGAAAAAAAAAAGACATCAAAAAAAAGGGAAACGAATGCTATAATTTTGTTAATTAACTTCGAATAAGCGCTTTTCTGCCATTTTTTTCTGAATTTTCCTACTAAACTGAAATGAAGCACCTGCAGTAGACTATGATGTTGTTTTTATTAATAAATTTGAAAAAATTGCTATATAGAATTCTATGAAAAAGAAGCACTACCTATCGCGATGTCTAGTACTCTTGTGTGCCCTGTTTTTTTCTGAACTAAAAGCTCAGGAAACATACAGTAAAGTTGCTATTCCAACAAACGATGCATCGGTCGTCCAAAAATTGGTCGCTCTAGGCATGTCCATTGATCATTATGAGACGCTACCAGGCAACGAAATGGGTTTTTATGTAAATCAACACGAACTAGCAACCTTACGTTCCGAAGGAATAAATTTCACCATAGAAATTGAAGATTACGCTGCTTTTTACGCTGAACAGAAAGAACGTGATGCCGAGGCTGTGGAAGCCATGCAGCGCTCTGAGAGGGTCGCTAATGGGTTCGATCTTGGAACCATGGGAGGTTTTTATACCTACGCGGAAGTTGAAGGCAAGTTGGACGAAATGTTTCAAGAGTACCCAAATCTGATAACGGAAAAAGTAAGCATTGGCACCACTGCGGAAGGAAGATCAATTTGGATGGCCAAGATATCCGACAATCCCACGATTGATGAACCTGAACCAACTGCCTATTTTGATGCACTGCACCATGCACGCGAGCCATTGTCTATGGCTACGACCGTTAATTATATGTTTTGGTTACTAGAGAATTATGAAACCGATGAACGGGTAAAATACTTAGTAGACCATCGTGAGATTTACTTTGTTCCCGTAGTAAATCCAGATGGGTACGAATATAATAGAGAAACTGACCCTGATGGCGGCGGACTCTGGAGAAAAAATAGAAATCCGAATGATGGTACGTGCTTTGGCGTCGACCTCAATCGAAATTATGGATTTGGTTATGCCAATAACAATAATTGCTCCAGCCCAGACCCCTGCTCTGGAGTGTATCGAGGAGAAGAAGCATTCTCTGAACCCGAATCGTCCGCAGTTCGTGATTTAATGTCATCAATTGAACCGAAAACTGCTTTTTCAACGCATTCAACCGCAGGGAGCTATTTGATGCCTTATGGCTATGACGCTTCGCCTCCTGCCTTTGAGATTTATTCTGAATGGGCCTCTGTTTTTTTAAGTGAAAATGATTATCCATACGGCGTTACTGCTCAGATGTTAGGCTATACTTCCTGTGGGGTGACTAGAGATTATTTACACTCTGAAGGAATATATACTTGGACCCCAGAAATAGACGGAGATGGTTTTTGGCCACCTGAAAGTACTATCTTCGATTTGGTTGCTGAAAACGTATTCCCCATGTTCTACCAATCTTGGGTTTCTGGAGCCTATGTTGATGTGCAGAGCCATCAGTTTTTAGGAGATGCCACACTTGGAAACTCCTTTGATGTGGTTGTTGAGGTGAAAAACGTGGGTGTTGGAGCCGATGCTGTTGATGTGAGTGTGGAAATCACTTCTCCAGATGCAGGAATCACTATTAGTGCTCCAATGAGTTATGGAACAGTTCCACAACGCGAGCGAGTTGACAATGCAGGAA
>Ga0316204_10003875_pt1 | contig 28444 bp, 22 predicted proteins | sample 6monrhotite_MG_2_FD_205661 | JGI IMG/M metagenome (GOLD analysis project Ga0316204, IMG submission 205661) | Microbial mat bacterial communities from mineral coupon in-situ incubated in ocean water Damariscotta River, Maine, United States -... | ecosystem: Environmental > Aquatic > Marine >...
ACGGTCAGGTATGATTGGTTAAACCAATATATATTCACAACGATTGGCGAAGTTCAGCAAGCTGCAACAGCATGGCTCTGGACATATAACAATGAGCGCCCCAATATGGCCCTCGGCGGCATAACGCTGAAACAAAAACTAGCCATGGGCATGCCCATGGCTGCTTAAAACAGTTCTACTTTTGAAGCCCCCTAATAATGGGGGTATTACCCTCTGACAAAATTTTGATACGCTTCAGTAAAAGTGTGGGTTCACAGAGACTTTGAGTCACCGGTAACAGGTTGCGGCTCTGGCTGAGCGCAGGATTGCGGACAGTATCGTCTTTGAAAGACAATTACCTGGTATGAAAGCTTGGGAAACGAAAACCTTTTGGGCCATCTGAAATGAGCACTGACTGGTTCTCTATGACCTATAGTAGGTTAATCTTGAACAGCAATATATTAGTGGTTACGTTGTTGTTGTGATTGTTGCCGATAACAACATCGCGTCTAAAAAAGGCGATATCTGATAATCGAATACTCATTGATTTTGGCTGCATCATTAGTATCGAACGATGAACGGCCTAAGAGTGTTTGAACAGGTTTAGGAGGATGCACATGAAAATGAGATTAATTTTGAGTGAGTGCTTTTTCATCCTCACTGATGGGAAATTGCAGGTGTCATGAATATCACTGTCGTTATTTTGACCAAGGATGAAGCATGTCACATAGAACGATCCCTCCAGTCCGTGGCGAGCTTTGCAGATCGGTGCGTTGTTGTTGATAGTGGATCAACGGACCAGACAATAGCACGCGCAAAACAGGCTGGGGCAGAGGTATTTGTAAACCCTTGGGTCAACCACGCCGTTCAATTTAACTGGGCCCTTGAACAGCTCTCCAAAGACACGGAATGGGTCATGCGTTTAGACGCGGACGAGATCGTAACGGACGCTCTCGCTGCGGAAATTCTTGACAAGCTTACTGCGCTTGGGCCCGAAGTCCATGGGGTCAATATATCGCGTCGATTGCGATTTCTTGGCCGCTCGATCAAATGGGGGGGGGGCTTCCCATCTCGTGTTTTGCGGATATTCCGCCTTGGCACAGGGCGCTGTGAGAACAGGTGGATGGATGAGCACATTTTTGTTGAAGGAAAGACCGCCGAATTCTCGGGAGAGATCATCGACGACAACCTGAAACCTCTTGCCTGGTGGACGGAAAAGCATAATAGCTATTCAAGTAGAGAAGTCGTTGACATGCTCAATCACGAATACCGTTTCATGGATTATGAGACAGTTGCAGACCTAAAGGCAGGCCATTCGGCTGGCATGAAGCGCTGGTTGAAGGAAAATGCCTATGTGCGCCTGCCGGGCGGAATTCGGGCACTTCTTTATTTTTTCTATCGCTACTTTTTCCGTCTGGGCATCCTCGACGGAAAGGAGGGAGCAGCGTTCCATGTTCTTCAGGGATTTTGGTACCGCTATCTTGTCGACATGAAGCTTCATGAAGTGAAAGCTTACATGCGGCGGGAGGATGTCGATGTTGTGACAGCGATACATCTTATTCTAGGTGTGAAAATCGAAGTGTCATCTCAGCAGCCCAAAAATGATATTAACAGTGAAATCCCCCACGATTTGTAGACACTCACCATGTTATGGAATGGAAGCGGGAAGCTTTGGTCATTTGCATTATTAGGGGGCTTCAAAAGTAGAACTGTTTTAAGCAGCCATGGGCATGCCCATGGCTAGTTTTTGTTTCGGCGTTATGCCGCCGAGGGCCATATTGGGGCGCTCATTGTTATATGTCCAGAGCCATGCTGTTGCAGCTTGCTGAACTTCGCCAATCGTTGTGAATATATATTGGTTTAACCAATCATACCTGACCGTACGGTTAAAGTATATTAGTTCAGACCTGATCTGACAGTCGTTGCGATCTGAGAGGGTTGCAAGGATGAGAGTTACCGGTTTTGTTGTTGGTGTGAAACAGCAACAAAACACAAAAAGGTAACTCTCATGATAAATTCTAATGATCGTATCGTTAAACACAAGCTCGGTCTGCTCAATCTGGCAGAAGAACTTGGCAACGTATCGCGTGCCTGTAAGGTAATGGGCTTCAGCCGGGATACATTTTACCGCTATAAGGAAGCGGCAGATACAGGCGGGGTTGAAGCCCTGCTTGAGAAAGACCGGCGACGCCCCAACATGAAGAACCGGGTCGATGAACCAACCGAGCAAGCAGTGCTGCTACATGCAGTTGACTTCCCTGCCCACGGCCAGCTCAGGGTCAGCAATGAGTTGAGGAAATCGGGCACTTTCGTTTCCCCAAGTGGCGTGCGCTCGATCTGGCTCCGGCACGGCCTTGCCAACTTCAAGAACCGACTGAAGGCACTGGAGGAGAAAATTCTACTTATAAATACCGTTAATTATCGGGGGTATTACCGCAGGGCGCCTTGCTAAAGGGGTGATCCTAGCCATGCTTTCGGATATAGTTAGCAATATCGGCCGTATATTTAAGGTTTGAAACTTTCGAGAGAATCCTCAGTTTTAAAGGATTTTCAGTTTCGAGGTGGTACTACAGCCAGGCGCGCGTTTAAATATGCTCATTATGCCGGTTGGTTGTTACGTTTGCGAATTGGCTTTATGCCAAGCAACAAGAAAATTGCCGCCACGAGAATGAAATCGACAAACAAGCCATTTATTGCGCCCGCAAAATTGCTTTCAAGAGTGCCGACAATCAGACCTCTCCAACAGATGGCATATATAGCGGGCGCTATTAAGGGGCTGGTATAGATGGCGCGCCTGAATGAGATGTATATTTTAGCGAACAATATTCCGATAAGGATCGCAAAAAACGGGGCAACATAAATGCCGAAATTATAGACCATCTCTCCAATTAAGGTAATGCCGACAGATGTCGTGCCGTCGCTGCTGCCGCCCATAATATTCCGGTAAAAGAAATTTCCGATGCTGATATGAGGCTTGTCGGGCCAAATAAAGCGCGGTATCGGGGCCCACAATATGAGCCCGTAGGTTGAGCCCATAGCTAACTCAAGCCCATTATCCTGCGCTTGCAAGATATGAGCAACCACAATTGTATTGGAAAACCTACCTGCAGCATAACCAAGTATTTGGCTATAAATAACGCCCTCTTCTTCAGTGGCAATAGCGCTAAAAGCAGAGCCGAAAGCATCAAGACTACCCGATATCGATATCTCTGAGAAGTCAGCTGTTTTGGCGCGGTAAAAATTGTTCACGGGCACAAAAGAAAGCAACAAAGTAATGCTCACAATAACGGTTCTTCTGGCACCAGCTCTAGAAATCAGCCCTCTGCAATAGTTCCACCCGATAGCGGCATAGCTAACTGTTAAAAAAATCGATGCTTTTGAGCCCGACACAACAGAAACTAAAAGGAAAATCAGAAAAAAGCCAATAGCAAGGGGGCGCCACGTCAAACCGTTTGCCATGCTTGATTTAATCGTCAAAAGCACAATCGCGGCTAAACCAAAGCTCTGCAGTAAGCCTATGGTTCTATATACAATTGGGGTCGCCAATTCAGTATTGCTTTGATAAAGGATACCGGAAACAAATTTCAGGGCCACCGCACATAAACCCACAACCACAAATGTAAGCAATAGTGCGCTTGTATTGCGCTCTTTCCAGGAAAATAGAAAGCGCAGACGTGACTGCGGCTTCTTGAAAGCCAATTCATAACCCAAGATGATCCCACCGAAACATAGATAAGCTAACATTGCTGCCATCGGGACGAATGGCTCAACTAAATAGAAAGCAGGAACGCCCAACCCCTTTTGGGCAGCAAGTATCGGCCCGACACTCCCTATACCGTAAAAAATAGAAAACGAGAATCCAACAAAAAATCTAGGCTCAAATATATCGAATTCCCTCGCCCCAAATGCGAAGGAAATTCCAACGACGAAGGAGGCGAAACCAAATGCGAATGCCGAATAGGTAGAATGGCCATAAATAACAGCTACAAATAAGGCGGCTATACCGAGAGAGAGAAAAAGTACAGATGTTCGATTGATCAGACGCATTTAAATACCTTTGGAAAAGCCGTGGCCTCAAGCACCTAAATGCCCAAGTATTTGTTTCGCTCGATTTTTGTAGCTATGTGGCATAATCGCGCGCGCTGCTCCCTCTCTCATTGAGGATAATTTCGAGGGGTGTTGCAGATAAAATTCAAGCTTCTCATTCAACTCAGCGTATGTGTTGTAGAAAATGCACTCTGTCCCGTCTTCAAAAAATTCAGCGTGTTCCTCCGTCCAGTTGACCGCCATTATGCCACCGCAGGCAGGAATCTCAAAAGTCTTCATCGAGTGGCCCGCACAGTGCTCGGCTCTTACCATATTAAAGACGATATTTGCACCGGAAATCGCGCGGGGCATTTCAACACCTATACCGATGCCTTGTCGCCAAGCGCCGTATATATGGTCGTTTTGGCGAGCATGTTTCCAACCGTTACCATAGATGGCCAGGTTCAAGCCTGTTAGCTGAGAGAGCCATTGTTCCTGAAATGGCCCCCACGACCCGACATAGGCGACATTGGACATAAACCGGTTTTCAACGTCCTTCACAGGCACATGAAAATCAGGGCAATATCCGAATGGCAACCATTGCACATCGTTGGCCCCCAGCTGATAAAATGTTGGAATTAGTGCGCGAGAAAAAGTGAAAACACAGCTATATTCTGCAAATGTTTTTGAAAGTTTTGGCGCACTAACACCGGGGACAACGAACGGACTATCGGTGTAAATATTTATACAGGCGAGAGACGATAATTGACGCAACCGAGATATCGCTTCGGGATGTAGCTGATGCCCCCGTGTTACAATTGTAATATCTGGATTGTATTCTTCGGCAACAGCAATGATGCTTTTCGCCTTCTCGGTCGGGGAAAAACCAGTTTTGGTGTTGCTGGCTAATTTATTTGCAATGGCGTTTGCCAGGGGACTTCTAGCCGGCAATTGCACGATCTGAACTTGGTGCCCAAGACTCCTAAAAGCCTGCCCGTATAAATTACCGAGGCTCTGGGGCGAATTGATGTTTGTTAGAGCAATAAGTATTTTAAGCGGGGCGCTCAAATGTTGCCTCCATTGTCAGAATTCGTTTAAACTAGCGGTCTTATCCATAACTCAGCTGGTTGAGTTTGATTGCATGATCTCTGGTCCATGCCCGCAGCTTTTGCCGTGTATTTGGTCTGGGACTGGCGATCTATATCTCTTTGAATCTCTTATATTGTCCCGCATACGATTGCGCAATTGTAACGGCGTTAAAGCGCCGCGCATTTGTCAGGCCGAATTCAATCATTTGGTTTCGCAACGTCAAATCGGCCATGAGTCGCATACATGCCTTATGTATCGCATCTATATCCTCTGGGTCCACCAGCAGGGCGCCACCACCCGCAATGTCATTCATTGGTGCACGCGCGCTGGTTATAACGGGCCTCCCGATGGCTTGTGCCTCAACGATTGGCAAGCCAAAGCCTTCACTGGTTGAGACAAAAATCAGGGCGTGAGCATTCCCATATGCATTGCGAACTTCCTGATCAGTGATGCTGACAAGATTGCGGTAGTTTATATTATGATGCTTCAGTTTGTTTTCATGTTCGTCGGTTAAAGGGCCAATAATGGTTAGTTCTAGATCGAGCCCCGCAACGGCGTCAATCACGCGCCCAAGGTTTTTGTTAGCCTTTGTTCCGATATGGAGCAGCCTAAAACCGTTGTTTTGAGATGAATATGGCATTTGCGTTAAGCCGGGTTTTACCGGATTGTTTATTACGGTGATCTTGTCGGGATCACACTTCGTCAATTTTAATAACTGGGCTTTAGTTTCCTGCGAAATAGTAATGATGGCGGCGCAACGGCGCACAGGCAACCAAATCCAGAAAAACCAAAGCAAAAATCGTTTAATGCCTTTGGAGCGGTTCACCATTTCTGTGTCGTGAATTGTCAGTAATGTGCGTTTTTTGGGCAGGAAATATGTCAGATAATTGACGTCCCCAGTTATATGATTAACCTCTCCTGCATATCTTATTGCCCGTAAAGAATCTAAAAGACGCGGGAAAATGCCTTTGGAAAGATATTTGTTTTCAATTATCTGCACGCTAATATCAGAAGGCAAAGCGCGTCGAATATTGGTATCCACCTGCTCTATACTGAAAGCAGCTGACGCTGGTTTTCTAACGAACTGAATTACCTTAAGCACTTTTAATATACCTTGCCAGAATGGAATTATCTTGATTTTCGATAGCTAAAACCAAGGTTAGTTGGCTCATTTTTCTTGGGTAGTGCTAAATGATTTTTTAACGTAATCAATGATTTGACTTCGTATCGAAGCTGGCACCGAAAAACGCAAAAAAACCAGTGTCATCATACTAAGTGTGAGCAAGGCAGTTACATTGAACTGTGATGTGTCATGCCATGTCAAAAACGAAAGGACTGCTACCATTAACAGTCCGAAAGCCCATGTTTGTAACGTGCTTTTGCCGATTTTTACCTTGTATGTGAAGGAAGTATACAACCAAACGAATGCCAAGTAGGCCATATTAACGAAAAGATACGCGACGCCTGCCGCTTCACGACTATATTGCAAGAACAGGTGTACCGTTCCGACTAACACTATTTGCTGTGTCACTTCAGATAAAACAAAGACACGACTGTTAGCCTTGGCAATGAGGATCATTCCAAACACCCAGCTGGTGATTTTAAAATAGTCACCAATCATGGTCCAGCGCAACAACTCTGTCGCGGGTAAAAATTCATTTGAATACATCGTCCTGATAAGCGTGCCTTTAAGCGCAATCGCAGTGCACACAAGTACCGTCCCCCAAATCACTGCTATTTTGAAGGCCGAGGCAGTTATTTCGCCTATCTCATTGTCAGACTTGGCTCCGCTTAACACAGGAAGAAACTGCGTGCTGAAGGAAGATAACAGAAGCATTACATACATCATGCTTGTCGTCCAGGCGGCGTCAAATATGCCACCCAATTCAAGCCCGCCTTCACGAATATATAAGGTCCGGATAATCATCACAGTTGCCGCCCCGGAAACACCCGTCACGAGCGTAACAGCTGCAAAAGGAAGAAAATCTAACACTGATTTTTTTTCCCAGCCAGCTTGAAACGAAATAGGTGGCAGGAAACCGGCAAATCTCCATCCGCTACTTCTCAATAAAAAGGCGCTCGTAATAGATGAAGCGATAAAACCACCAGCTACAATAAAAATATATCCAACAGGATGTACAAGTAGGGAGCAAGGATACACTAACAATACTGACGTTAGAGAACCAAAAACACGGGACAATGCCAATGCTCTTAGCCGACGCAAGCCGTTAAGTACCGCCTGATAATAGAAAGTCATGGCACCCAGAAATGCCAAAGGTGCAATATAATACACAGTGTTCAGCAAAGCCGTTTCTCCAGAAGGAAAAAGAAGCTTGGCGGCGAAAGGAACTAGAGGAACAAAAACGACTACCGTTACGGCGATACCTAGCGCAAATAAAACCCCAGTAGTAAGAATGTACTTTTGCTTGCTCAGCCCGTCGCGCGCCGCGACGCCGCGAATAACGGAATTTTGTCCATTAAGGGTGCCGAACATTGTCAAGATTTGGCCCGTTTGGCGTAACTGGAAGAACACGGTTATTCCCGCCGGCCCGGCTAGCACGGCAATTATTTTGGCTGTTACAGCACCCAGTGTCATGGTTATTAAAAATGCAGTACTTGTCATCGTAAATGAGCGAAAGAATGACATTGCCTTCATTACCTTTTAGTCGCTGGGCGGCGAAATTTTTTATTGGTTATCATTTCTTCCCACCAGGCAACATTTAATTGACGGCCCAGCAGCCCGTCAATAACGCCCAGCAAAGGCACTACGCTGCGGTTTCGCAAGCAACGCACAAGAATACGAGGGACAAGCTGTATGTTGCGGCAGAGTATGACCCCAAAGGAGTGCATTCTCCTGTGCAATAAAGTGTGGTTTCTATAGTTAAGATAAGTAGACAGTGCAGAGTGTTTGCCCAAACTTACTTTGGTATCATGGTGACCAAAAGCTTTTGGTTCGAAGACTGTTTTGTAGCCCTTGCGGCGTAGTTGCCAGCTGATTTCGGGCTCCTCGGCAAATAAATACAGCTCTGGATCAAACCAACGACCAATTTCCTGAATTGCGCTCCTCCTGAATACCATTATAGCGCCAAGAACTGTATCGCACTCGGTTGCCTCTGCTCGATCTTCATTCCGGCCTTTCCCGCCCCAGCGGTTAAGCCATAACGCGCCACCATTCAAAAGCGTTGGCTGAGATGTATATACAAGGCGCGGCCCAACGAGCCCTGTGTCTTCCCGTGTCTCCATTAACGCCACCAGATTAGATAAGGCGTTTGCATCCAAAAGTACGTCATTATCCAGACGCATAAGATATTTGGCATCGGGGTTCAACAAAGTGAGAGCGAAATTAAGGGCGGCAGTTAAACCTGGATGCTGTTCAAGCCGGTGGTATTTAATATTTAGACTTTTCCCCCGTAATGTCTGGACAAATTGTGCAAGTGCATCGGATGAGCCATCTGTAGAGGCATTATCCAACACTAGAATTTCAAGGTTTTCCAGGGGGTAATCCCAGTCATAGAACTGGCCCAGAGCTGTTTGGGTTTTGGTGCCTGCATTCCAGTGTGTCATGACAATGGATACTTGTGGATAGGCCGTGTTTTCCATCATTGAGTTTCCAGGTGTTTAGTCAGAGCAGTTGTTCAGGCTGGCTCATTTAAATTGCGACAAGAAATCAGAGTGTACTGTTCAATAAAGAGATTTCCTCCGGGCCACTGTTCAACTAAAGTGGCAAAGCCATGCCCCCCATATCATAAATTAGGGCGGTTTGGTTTTTTGATTAAATACCGTCCAATAGCCAGAGCATCCATGTCTGTGCGCTTAAAGCACGCAACAGCTTGTTGAGGGGTGTCAACGATTGGTTCGTTCTCATTGAAGCTTGTGTTTAGAATGACACCTAAACCTGTATGTTTCTTCACTTGCTCAATCAGGTGGTAATATAGGGCATTGTTTTCGGTTGATACGCTCTGTAAGCGAGCAGATCCGTCAACATGAGTGATAGCAGGCAAGCGAGAGCGGTACTCTTCACGGACTTTAACCACGTGCATCATAAAAGGGCTGTCAACAGCTTGTTCAAAATACGTCCCAACATCTTCTTTTAGAACACTGGGAGCGAAGGGCCGGAATGATTCCCGGCGTTTTATTTTCTCGTTGATAATTTCTTTCATGTTCGGAATAGCAGGGTTGGCTATAATCGAGCGATTTCCTAGCGCCCGAGGGCCCCATTCGCTTCGCCCCTGATACCACCCAACGACGACACCATCCGCCACAAGTTTTGCAACGGAAGGGACCAGGCTCTTTGGATCTGCAAACTCTTCTACCGTGTATCCGCATGATTCAGCGGCAAGTCGGTGCTCTGAATCCGTATACTCAGGCCCCCAAAAGGCATGCTCCATGTGGAAGCGTTCTTTGCGCTTAAGGGTATTGTGCCAAACCCAGAATGCGGCCCCCAGGCAGGTGCCATCATCGCTAGCGGCGGCTTGTATATAATGGTTTTCGAATGGGGTTTCCCTCAATATGCGGGCATTCGCTACACCATTCAAACTACAGCCACCCGCCATGATAAGCTGGTTGGATGGGACCAGGCCATGAAGGCGTTTGAGACAATGTATGGCAGCTTCTTCAAACCGAACCTGGGTAGAACGTGCAATGTCCATTTCCCTTTGGCTAATTGCACCGCGAGCCGCAGGTTCGCCGAGTATCTTTTTTAGCGCATCGGTATACAGTCGGGTCATTATAATATGGCCTTTAGCGTCCAATCCCCCGCTCTTGCCGCCTGAATGCATCCCGAAATAGGATTTGGCTAAACTAAACCAGCCATCCTCGGGCAGATGAACCAGGGATTTCATGACGTCGCTGTAGCGGTCCTTGCCATAAGGTGCTAGGCCCATGACTTTATATTCTTCACCAAATTGGTCAAATCCGATGAACTGGCAGAGTGCAGTATAGAAAAAGCCCAGGCTGTTAGGTAACGCGATACGATCAAGGATATCTATTGACGGCCCTTGGCAGCGTGCGGCCATAGCACTCACAAAATCTCCAGATGCGTCATAGGAAAAGCCAGCGGTTAACGATTCGAAAGGCGAGACATAGTAAGCACTCGCGACATGGGAAAGATGGTGTTCCACATTATTGAGCTCGAACTTGATCTGTGAGGGATCCTCATCGCAAATGCCCGCAAGCTTGTGGGCCATATTATTTGTTTCTTTTCCCCGGCTCATATGTTCGTAGGCAGCCTTCAGCCCCGACACCGGATTGGACAAAACCCAGTCCATTTTTGCGCGTCTGTTAGCAGATGTATCGCGGGCAATAGCAACGTTGCTGATATCTGAGAGCCGCAAGCCATTGTCGGCAAGAAGATGGCGGATCGCATGATCCGGGAAGCTAGATGTATGTTTCTCGCGCAATCCCAACCGTTCCTCAGCGACGGCACCTACAAGTTTGCCATCAATTAAGAGGCACGCTGCAGAGTCAGCATGAAAAGCGTTTATTCCTAGAATTGCAGTCATATTTGTTCCATTCTTGTTCGCCGTTCTGTGAATTGGCTTAGTAAAACCAGCTGGATTTCCCGTGACTGGACTTGTGTTTGGGCTTTCTTCCCGCTACCGGCGTCAATGAAGACATATATATATTGGCATCCAAGTCAATTTTGGTTCTCGCATAAATGACATTGTAGAAAGTTGAACTAACTTTAACACACAATTTTTTAGTATAATCAGGGTTTGCTGGATGAAATTTTGTTAGAGAAGTTTATCGAGTTCGTTGAGAGCCCTCGCTGGCTGGAACCCCAAAGGGGTATCTACTGATATTAAGGCACTTCTTTGTGAAACTCCAATTTCAGTGTTTGGCTGAGACCATCTTCAAGGCTGGACATTGGCTCCCATCCGAGATTGTTCATGTAGGTCAAGTCAGCCTGGCAGAGCATGGGCTCATTCTCGCGGTCCGGTATGGCACCAAAGAGAAATTTGGTTTTTGAGCCGGTTATCCGGTGCAGGGTTTCGACAAATTCACGAACGGCAACGGCATCACCAGATCCGACCTCTACGTCCAGAACCTGCTCCAGATCAAGGCGGCGCATTACGAGCGTAGAAAAAGCGCTGATGACATCATCGATATATATGAAGTCTCGCCTTTGTTTACTCGAAGTCAATTTGAGCTCTGGTTGATTGCCTTGGCACGCTCTTAATACAAAAGTGGTGAACTTTGACACGTCGTCACCCGGGCCATACATATGTTGCAAGAGTATATTTATAAAACGTATCTGGTTTTTTGGCTCCGATGCTAACACGCGTCCCCATTGGCTAAGCTGGTGTTTGCTAAGTGCATAAGAGTTGACCTCGGGGGCCAGAGCCGTTCCGGTATTGATGAATGTAGCCGGACATCCGGCGGTCAGTAGTCCCTGCATTATCAGCAACCCTAGCCGCGTGTTAGCGTCTGCGAGTTCCAGCGCTGTTTCACCCCGGCGGCCATAAAGGCAGGCCGTATGAATTACGACCTCTGGCCGTACCTGTTGCACAAAGGTATCTATGTCGGAATCAGTTGCACAGCGCCGGAAATCGAATTCTTTTTCAAGGCCTTGCAGCCTGTCAAGTTTTGAGGACGGACGCAACAGCAACGCAACCTCGTTTCCTGCTTTAAGAAAATGAAGTGCAAGGGCGCTTCCCAAGAAGCCGGTACCGCCAGTAAGAAGGATTTTCATGAGCATACCTCCCGATTAAAAACTGAGACCGAAAAATTCTTCTAGACGTTCGACGATGTAATCCAGGTGTTCTGTTTTCAGCCCGGGATAAACACCCAGCCAAAAGGTCTGCTTCATGACAATATTGGTATTGGTTAGCTCGCCGCTCACCCGAAAATTTCTTCCGATCATATATGGTTGGCAGGTCAGGTTGCCCGCGAACAGTAGGCGGGTACCAATTTTGCTCTGTTCAAGGTATTTGAGCAAGTCCACTCGTTCTACGCCAGCACTTTCTTTCAGTATGATGGGGAATCCAAACCATGACGGTTCCGAATTCGGCGTAGCCTCAGGTAAGTGCAGAAACTCTTCGCATGTCTTAAGGAGCTTTTTCAAGTAAGCAAAATTGGCATTTCGTTGGCGAATAAATTCATCTACACGTTCGAGCTGCGCAACCGCACAAGCGGCCTGCATGTCGGTAATTTTTAGATTATACCCTAAGTGGCTATATATATATTTGTGATCATACCCTTCAGGTAAGTTGCCTAGCTTCCAGCAAAAACGCTTCTTGCAAGTGTCGGATTCGCCGGGCGGACAATAGCAATCGCGGCCCCAGTCGCGGAATGATTCCGCTATCTGCATAAGCTCTGGATTATTCGAGAAAACAGCGCCGCCTTCTCCCATTGTGATGTGATGGGCTGGATAAAAACTTAATGTTGCGATGTCACCAAAACTTCCTACCAGTTGCCCGTCGTATTTGGCGCCGAGCGCATCACAGCAATCCTCAACCAGCCACAGATTGTGCTTTTTACAAAGCGCGGTCACAATCTCAAGATTGAAGGGGTTACCGAGCGAGTGCGCCAACATGATAGCTTTCGTCTTCGGTGAAATCGCTTCTTCGATTTTGCTGGCGTCTATATTATGAGTAGCAAGGTCCACATCCACAAATACCGGAACGGCGCCAAACTGAAGGATAGGGTTCACCGTTGTTGGGAAGCCCGCCGCAACCCCAATAACTTCATCACCTCGCTTGATGGCCCTGTAGCCAAGCTTTGAGGAAGTCAGAGTGGAGAATGCGACCAGATTTGCTGATGAGCCTGAATTTACAGTGATGAGATGTTTCACGCCAAGGTAATCGGCCAAGTTCTTCTCAAATTGTGCGTTAAAACGTCCGGTGGTCAGCCAGCCATCTAAACTAGCTTCGACCATGTTGTTTAATTCGTTGGCACCAATCATTCTCCCTGAGACCCGTACAGGGGTTTCGCCAGGGATAAACGAACTGGGTGCGCAAACAATATCTGCATATTTCTGTACCAAATCGGCAATCTCTTTTCGAATTGCGTCCGACGCTTCCGTCATTGCCAGTTCACTTGTTGTCGTCATTACAGCTTCCCTGTTAAGGTCAAATTGAACTATTATATTGGTTGATTTGTTGTAGGCACTTAGCCTGGATATCACCTTCTTCGACCCAGCTTTGATGCCAATCTATGATCTGGTCCAGTGTGGTGGAGAGATCCCACCGTGGGGACCAACCCAGTTTTGTCCTGGCCTTGGAAATATCCAGCTTGAGATAGTTGGCTTCGTGGGGTTGGTCGGCCTCTTCCAATTTCCAGCTTGCCCCGTTCCCCCAGGCTTGCACCATATGGTCAACGATCCATTGCACATTGCAAACATCATCATCATGTGGACCAAAATTCCAGCCCTGAGCAAATTCCTGGCGTTCGTTGAACGATCGCTCCGCTAATATCAGGTAGCCCGACAGGGGTTCAAGAACATGCTGCCAGGGGCGTGTTGCAAGTGGATTTCGAACAACAACAGCCTCATTTTGTCCAAAGGCTCTTAGAATATCCGGCACTAACCGGTCTTCGGCCCAGTCTCCGCCGCCTATCACATTGCCCGCGCGCGCTGAAGCAAGAGAAATTCCCATTTCCTGAAGAAAAGACCGCCGATAGGCTCTCGTTACCAGCTCGGAACAACCTTTACTGTTGCTGTAGGGGTCATGCCCGCCCATAGGTTCATCTTCGCGGTAACCCCAGACCCATTCCTTGTTTTCATAACATTTGTCTGTGGTGACATTGATGATGGCGCCCATCGTCCCCACCTGACGCGCTGCCTCGAGAAGATTGACCGTCCCCATCACATTGGTGGCATAGGTTTCAACCGGTGCATGATAGGAGTAACGGACAAGTGGCTGTGCGGCCATATGAATTACGATATCTGGCTTGAAAGTCTGCATGGCACCATGTACGGCGTCATAGTCGCGGACATCGCATATCTTGCTGCTCATCCCTTCGCCGATGCGCACTGCTTCATATAAGCTGGGGCGAGTAGGTGGGTCTAATGCCAACCCGAAGAGCTCAGCCCCCATCGACTGAAGCCACAAGCTGAGCCAGCTGCCCTTGAACCCCGTGTGCCCTGTGAGAAACACACGTTTGCCACGCCAAAATTCAGAATTAACGCTTTCCATGATCAAGGCCATTTTTTCCACGGCGCACTGCCACCTGTCCACAGGTCTTCAAGGTGATGTTTATCACGCAGTGTGTCCATGGGTTGCCAGAACCCATGATGTTCATGAGCCATAAGTTGGCCGTCCGCAGCGAGTTGCGTGAGAGGCTCTTGCTCCCAGGAAGTACTGTCCCCGTTGATATAATCAAGCACCTTGGGGGACAAAACGAAGAAACCGCCATTGATTACCGCACCGTCACCCTTGGGCTTTTCCTCAAAGCTCGAGACCTGATTGTTCTCAATGCCCAGTGCGCCGAACCTGCCGGGAGGGTATGTGGAAGTTAAGGTAGCCAATTTGCCGTGCGCACGGTGGAAATCGATGGACGCTGTAATATCTATATCGCCGAGACCGTCACCATAGGTGAAGCAGAAGGCCTCTTCATCTTCAACATAGTCGGCCACACGTGCTAAACGGCCGCCTGTCATCGAATTGTCGCCGGTATCGACCAGCGTTACCTTCCAGGGCTCAACGCGCTTTTGGTGCACGTGCATGGAGTTGGCTTGCATGTCGAAAGTTACGTCGGACATATGCATGAAGTAGTTGGCGAAATAATCCTTAATCATATAGCCCTTGTAACCGCAGCAAATGATAAAATCATGGATACCGTGGCTGGAGTATATTTTCATGATGTGCCACAGAATTGGCTTTCCGCCAATTTCCACCATTGGCTTTGGCCGCTCTGACGTCTCTTCGCTCAACCGCGTGCCGAGACCTCCCGCAAGAATGACAGCTTTCATATGCAATGTCCCTATGTGAATGAGTTGTTAGCGGAGCAAACAAATGCATCTGAATGAAAACGATTATCTGATAGTCCAGAGCTAACTAATACTTCCTTTGCGCTTTGGATCATAGCAATTGAACCACAAGCATAGACCGCTGTGTTAGTCAAGTCGCCATCCATGCGCAAAAGAGCATCCTGCACATAACCCCTGGCACCCTGCCAATCGTTTCCTGCGCGAGAGAGTACCGGAATAAATGTATGGTTGCCAGGGATTGACAGGACATTAAAGTACAAATCCTCTTTTACCCGGGCACCACATATAACCGTTACAGTTTGGGGGCGCTTTTCCTCGCTCAGAAACGATAGTCCTTCAAGAATGGCCTTTACTGGGGCTATACCAGTACCGGTTGTCAGAAAAACCAGGTTAAGACCAGCAACATCGCGCAGGGAAAAGGTGCCCTGTGGGCCAGTAAATCTTAAAAGATCGTTGATCTTTGCCTTTTTAAACCAATAGTCGCTCATCGCTCCGCCTGAGACGGCCCGGATGTGAAGCTCAAGCAGCTTGTCTTCAGATTGTGCATTAGCCAAAGAGTAGCTTCTGTTTATCCCTCCAGGGCCAATAACGCTGATATATTGCCCAGGTAAAAATTCAAATTCTGCGCTTGGTGGAAGCCGCAAGCTCACCCTGATTACGTCCGACCGTAGCCGATCTAGTGTGTTAATTCTACACGGCAGTGTTTTGACCGGCGGCATGGCGAAGCCAGGGATATCTTCAACCTCCAGCACCAAGTCCGAGGTAGCGTATCGCACACAGGCTTGAATCCAGCCTTCTACTATTTCCGCTTCAGACAAGCCTGTTTCAGGCCCAAAAGCCATAGTTTCACCACTGAGGACTTTGCACCTGCAAGTGCTGCAGCGCCCGGTTTTGCAGCTGTAAGGAATTTGCAATCCAGCATTCGCCGCAGCCTGAATGATAGGTGTGTCTTGGGGCGCTTTGAACGACTCGCCATTTTGGGTGGTTATTATTGGCATACGCCCGGATATTCTCTCATCTATTTCCTGAGGCTAATTACAAATTCAGGGACGTTCTTAAGTGTGAAGGTGACATTATTTAGCCATCCTCTGCGGCGACGATTCAATATTTATGAATTATTTTTGGGCATCTTAACTAAGGTTTCACGGCATAAGCAATCATGGACTTTGCCAAAGGCGGTATGCGGCCAACCAATTCAAATCGAATGTCTTCAAATCCTGCCTCTTTTAGCAATATAGATAAGGTTTTCTTGGACCAGAATTTTATATGACCATTGTCCCAAAGTGCTGTGAAATGGTTATCCATTTTCCCGCTTACCGCCAATGCCACGTTTTTCAAGTAGCCATGATATGGGGTAGATATAATCGCAGTGCCACCGGGTTTAAGCAGCTCAAAAATTGTCTGAGCGTATTTTCTTGGATAATAAACATGCTCAACAACTTCCAGGCTTACAACCACCGGGAATTGCCCAAATTTTAAGGCCAGATCGTCATAGGCTGATCCCTGTGATAACGAAATATCTGGATAATTGAGACTTGCCATCTCCATGCCCTGTGAAGAAGGGTCAACGCCGACAACTTCCCAACCAGTTTGTGACATTAAATTTGCTGTACTGCCATTACCCGACCCAAGCTCAAACAGGGATGCGTTACCTGCGGCTGGAGATTTTAATTTCAACGCATCAAGGTTGCGGATCAGTGCCGGGCACAAATAACTGTGGCTGTCGTTTTGTACGGCGTCCAGGTATTCGTAACCTTCTATTCCCATTTCCATAATTGTATTTACCTGATGTATTATAGAGGTTTTATCTTGCGGTGTTTTCAACTGGTGTTCGATAATTTACACTAGGTTTCTAGCAGCAAAATTTATATTCGACAGCGTAAAATATATATCTGATTTATATAAAGTGCAATTAGCGCGCTATATATTTAAATAAGAAGTCTCTGCTTTTATGTTTCCCAGTCTTGAGCTGAACAAAAGTATTTGCTCATAAAATCAAAAAAAACTGGCGTATTTTTGTCAGGTTCTTCAACGCCAAGGTCCAAAAGCCGCCTAAATTGTTACTTTTGATAATATTATAGTCTTCACGACTTTTCTTGATTATCTGCTTCAACGACTTATTGCTATCGCCGCCAACCCGCATTTTCACCAAAATTTCGGGGATATATTGAAGCCTGAGATCGCCGTCTTTTATCCAGCGTAACATTGCGTCATAGTCTGCTGAAATATCATATTTGGTATCATACAGGCCATATAGATCAAAAATTTCAGCATTCAGATACAGGGTTGGATGGGGGGGCATCCAGCCGCGCGACAAGTTGCTTTTATCAAATGAACCAGCCCTCCAGTAGCGAATGACCTTGTTGACATTCTGGCTTGATACATATTGAAGGTCCGAATATGTCCCATCAATTTGAGACCCTGAAAAGGCAGAAACTATTTGTTCAACCGCCGTTGGGGAAGCAAATAAATCGTCGGAATGCATTAAACCAATTATGGTACCTGTTGAGCGTTTGACCGCTTTATTGATGGCGTCATAAATGCCACCGTCGGGCACACTTTCAAGCTTGGTGTTCTCGTTTGCATTGTTTTTTATGACTGCCAGAGTGCCATCTGTGGAACCGCCATCCTGAATGATATGTTCAATATTTTGATAGCTCTGAGATTGCACACTTTTTATAGCGTCCAAAATAGTGGCATGCCGGTTATAAACAACTGTTATTATTGAAACTTTCATATGGATCTCTAAGAGTTATTATTTGTTTCCGGGGTTAGACTGGCTGTCGAACGGGGGCATGCCGGCGCTCCAGCAATTCTCCAGAAGACATTATTCAGGCTGCCACCACGATAGTAATACTATGCCCGCGGCAAGAGTCAGATGTTGGCTGAAACGCCACCCCCCATTCTGAAGAATCATGATACTTCACAGTTCAGTTAAGGGACCCGATGTTATTCTGCAACGAGCATCCTGGCCGCATAGGCCGGTAAGAAATGACCTGTAGGATAAAGAGACATTTAATCCGCCAGCTAATCGCCTCCCTAATTTGCAAGGTCCAAGTCTACCACATCTGATAGACATATTCAGACAAGCTGTCAGACGTGCCATCATCAGAATCCCGGCTCTCGTCAAGCAGCGCCTGGGTAATGGCCTTAAGCGTATCTATCTCACCTGAAAATCTGCAACCCGACTGCTCCCACAATTTTCCAAGCTGATCCAGTTCACTGAGATCAACCATAGCCTCCATGTCGGCCCGCGACATACGGGGCCGGCGCGCAGGGACATAATAGGTGTCTGCCGTCTTATCAGGTGCAAAATTCAAAGCATCTTGCGGCCGATTTTTTACAAGAGGCTTGCAAATTTCTTCGCGGAAAAAGGCCCTAATCATTGCGGCGCTAGTCAAGTTCAAACTCACCCTTCCAACTCATATCTGTGTCCCTTGCTGCCTGCTTATCTTTAAAAATGAGAAAATTTTCCAGTATTAGCAAGTCCATCTCAGTCCTAAAAAAGCAGCGTAAGGCATCAGCTGGCGATTCAACGATTGGCTCTCCCCTGACGTTAAAGGACGTGTTCACCAAAACGGGCACTCCAGTGAGGTTTTCAAACTCATTTAACAAACCATACAGTTCGGGATTGTCTTCAGGATGAACTGTTTGCAGTCGCGCACTGAAGTCCACGTGGGTCACCGCAGGAATATCTGATCGAGGGTGGTTTACGATCTTGATCATGTCCATATTGTCTTCATTGAGGTTGAGCTCAAAGTCTGTTCTGCGCGCTTCGTTAACCGGCGCAACGACCAACATGTACGGGCTTTCATGCTGGAAATCGAAATAGTCAGAGACGCGATCGTATTTTATGATAGGCGCGAAAGGGCGGAAGCTCTCCCTGAATTTGATGGACAGGTTCATTTTTGATTGCATTTCCACGCTACGTGGATCGCCAATGATTGAGCGTGCGCCTAGTGCTCTTGGGCCAAATTCCATGCGGCCAGAAAAATGGCCAACAATCAAACCATCGGCCAGCGCCTTGGCAATGAGGCGATTGCGCGCCTCAACATTGTCGGCCTGAGCATAAACTACTTTTTCCCGGTCAAGAACGGCTTGAATAGAGCCGGGTGAATATCTGCGCCCCAAATATGATGCGTTTTGAGAGCCTCTCGCCTGCACTGTGCGCTTCGATCCCAGCCCTACATGATCGGCGTAAAGCGCCGCGCCCAGAGCGCCGCCTGCATCGCCGGCCGCCGGCTGGACCCATATCTGGTCAAAATCACCGAAATTCCAGATTTTACCCGTTGCAACGCAATTGAGCGCTACACCTCCTGCCATACACAGGTTCTTGGAGCCCGTTAGTTTTCGAGCGTGATTGGTAATGAGTAACATGATTTTTTCTGTCACAGCCTGCACCGAGGCTGCCAGGTCCATCTCACGCCGGGAAATAACAGATTCACGCTCTCTCGCCGGACCACCAAACAGGTCGCAGAATTTCTCACTAATCATTGATTGTCCAAGCGGAAAGTCGAAATAGGCCATATTCAGGGCAAAAGACCCATCCTCCTTAATGTCAATCAGGTGTCTTTCGATTAAGTCGGCATAAATGGGCTTACCGTACGGAGCCAAACCCATAAGTTTATACTCACCGGAATTGACCTTAAAGCCGCAATAAAATGTAAAAGCTGAATACAGCAGCCCTAAAGAATGCGGGTAGTTAATTTCTGAAATAAGATCGAGGGTATTGCCGCTGCCATAGCCAATAGACAAAGTGGCATGTTCACCAACACCGTCTGCCGTTACGACTGCCGCTTCTTCAAATGGGGACGGGAAAAATGCCGAAGCAGAGTGAGAAATATGGTGATCCACAAACCAAAGCGGACGGTCCTGGCCGAGTACATTTTTAAGGCTCTCTCTAAGATGTAATTTGCCGCCAAGCGCCGATTTTAAGGCGTTTGAAAAACACTCCTCACCTTGCGGCGAAACTGTCGTTGAATTTCGAATAATTCGGTCGATTGTGAGGGGTGTATTGTCATAGAAAGCAACAAGCGCAAGATCTTCAGCCTCGATAAACGCTTCTTCCATACAATATGATATGGCGTGTTTTGGAAAACGAGGGTCGTGTTTTTTCCGCGAGAAACGCTCCTCTTGCGCCGCCGCGACGATCTCTCCCCGAGATAAAATAGCAGCTGCGGAATCGTGATAGAAGGCAGACACGCCTAAAATGTTTCTTTGGCTGGTCAAATCAATTCCAATATTTCATCAAGGACAGCGCCTGCCAGTGCTTTGTGACCCAGCGTGGAGAGATGAGTGTCGTTTTTAAGCCTATAATCTCGCCGCTTGGCAACATCTACTAATTGCAATTTTTTCAATGGATCAATTACTGGTATACTAGTCTCGTTTGAAAACTCGGAAAACCTAGTTTGATAGGCCTTTGGGCAAGCTGTTTCTTCAATATGTTGATATAAGGGAATAGGTACAATCACGCAAGGGCCAGAAATTTGGGATGTCCAGTTTTTTAAAATGCCACGCATAAGTAGCCAGTCTTTTGAGTTGGCAGAATTGTAGCCAGGCACTGGTTGGTATTTTGTGAATTTCTGTAGATTTTCCTTAAGGCCCAGGTCTGTGATCAACTTGCGTAAACCAGGGAATTTTCCGCCCTGATCAACATTTTTACTTGCTTCCAAAGGTAATAAGTCTCGCGGGACCGGAACCTGACGTAGCACTAGTTGCCCGGCTTCATCAAAGTCGAAATAGGGCTTTGGTTTGAGCCGTTTTTCGCCTTCAGGCGTGACGACATACCGGTGTTGCACCATGTTTCGACGAATATTCTCCACCAAAACTGCGATCACGGTCAAGCGGGGGCTCAAGTCCTTGGCATATGCCTCCCATGTCAAATATTGCTGATCTGTCCCGCTGCCAGGCAGACCAAAGTTGAATATTTCACTATCCTTGATCCCTTCTTGCAAAAAATCGGTATAGCGCCTGCCGTTTGACACGCCGTCTCCAGCAGTAAACGAGTCGCCAAAAACAAAAATGCTATTATTGGCATTGGTGATCTCGCGGTCATTGCGAAATCCAAGTTGATCAGTCCTCATCAAATATGGGCCGTCAGTATGATCAACACGAACTTTCAAATTCGGAATGAATGTATAGCCGATTCTCTCGTGATACTTAAATAAATCCATTGCTTTAGCCTAAACCCCACAGTGAGTATTGAAGGCTACGAAAAGTCAAATTACAATGGAAAGCAACTCTTTTTTACAGGATCATGTCCTGCTTGGACAAAGGGCGGGTTCCGTGAACATCGACCTCAATAGCTGTGTCGGGAAGAAAGAGTTCCTGGACCGGCCGAGCACGGCACCAAAAAAAGGCACCCTTACTAGAGTGAGTTCCTTCATGAAAGTGAGCCGTAGAGACCGTGTGTATTTGTATTGATGGGCCATGGCCATTATGACGATGATTGAAATACAAGAGGCTGCGCATTTGTAGGCGCGACAATACTGTTGTTACATCTTGAATGAAATCGTATCGACGGGGAGCTATATTGGTTTTTGGGGCCGTTTAATTTGATAGATATTCCGGAAGTTGAAAAACATGATATTCACTGAAACACTTATCGCGGGCGCGTGGCTGGTCAACTAAAAAAACAGATTGGAGATGAGCAGGGCTTTTTTTCAAGGGCCTAGCGTAGCTAATCTTTTGTTAAACAGGGGATAACATCCCAATTTACTCAAGCTAACTTATCCTACAGTCCTACTGCAGGTACAATTCGTGGGCTGCACTATCAACATGCGCCGCAATCTGAAATGAAAGCCATGCGGTGCATTCGCGGTGAATTGTGGGACGTTATAGTTGATTTAAGGCCGGGCTCCCCTAGCTATATGCAATCCTTTGGAGCCCCGCTTTCTGCCGACAACCGTCAAATGCTGGTTATGCCAGAAGGTTGCGCAAATAGATTTCAAACCCTTGTAGATGATACAGAGGCATTTTATTTGGTGTCAAAATCATATGCAGCCGAATTCGAGGTAGGCATTCGATGGGACGATCCTGCGTTCAACCTGGACTGGCCGGTGGAACCCACAAAAGTGCCTATCAAAGATACCAGCCATCCTGACTTTCAGGCGTAGAACAGTCCCGGCGGTTAGGGGTATGAAACAAGCAATTGGTAGCAGGCGCTTTGTGGTTCTCCGCTTTGCTGCAGAATTCACTTTTGTTTAACAATCGCCCGGATTTTTGGTCCGATGCCAAGCTATAGTGCATCTGCATCCGCTGGGTATCATTAGAAAGGCGCAGTAATTTCTGAGGGTTGAATAAAGAGCATCAACCTGTAGAGTAGCTAAAATTATCAGGCACATTCTGCATAACTTTTACTTTTCTTCGAACGCAGTCCGGTTGGCTGAAGATAGGTTTTCTTTCCAATCATGAAAAAAGTTGCAACTCAATTCGGGTCAGGCGCGCTATTGGTTGGCGCGTTCAGCCTCGCACTTTGGTTTCTAAACTATATGTTTGCGGAACAAAGTGTGAAATTTGATGAACTCGCATTAGGGCCTGAAACCACATCTGTTTACCCACATTTGGGCGGGAATCGTATCCACTGTAAAGATTGGGAAGACCGGGTGGAATGCCTGGCCCCTCTCTCCAGTAAGCCGGCAAACAAAAAATTTCTTTGGCTTGGGAACTCCCAATTACATTCAATAAATCAGCGCAAACCCAATCAATATCCGGCAAGTTTGTATTTAACCAAAAATTTGGCAAAAGTTGACATATCGGCAATTACATTTAGCCAACCCAACGCATCGCTGCTTGAGCATTGGCTATTGTTTGAAGCAATTTCATCTGAGATAAAAATAGATGTTCTGGTATTGGCTATCGTTTTTGACGACATGCGGGAAGGTCAAATTCGGCAAAGTATCTCTTCGGCCTCCCAGTCGGCGAAAATTAAAGAGGTTTTGAACAATAGTGCGTTTGGCCGGAGAATACTGAGCAAACTGCAAGATACAACTGAACTTGATGATCAACCAGAAACGCTGCAAACGGCCTCAGAAAACTGGATTACAACAAAACTTGAAAACTGCTGTGGATGGACTTCAACCAGAGAACAGGCGCGCGGCAGGATTTCGACCGAATTATATCAATTTCGTAACTCGGTCTTCGGCATTTCAGCTAATTCTCAACGGCGAATAATTCCTTCACATTATAATCAAAACACTCAAGCGCTTCGTGCGATTACAGAAAGAGCCAGGCAATTGAAAACCAAGGTAATTGCTTATGTTGCCCCTTTAAGGTCGGATGTTGAGCGTCCTTATATCGCGGAAGAATATGAGGGGTTCAAAACGATGGTGGAGGCGACATTACGGGATGGCGGCGGGCATTATTATGATTTGGAGAATTTAGTGCCGTCTAAATATTGGGGGCTTAAAGACTCAACAAATATATCAGGAGAGCCGGAGATAGATTTTATGCACTTTCAGGGCGAGGGGCATAAAATTCTTGCCGATGAACTCTTTCATATCCTTGAAGAATGCACTCGATGATCTTTAACTCTCTTACCTATATAGCGTTTCTCTTCATCGTCATTGCCCTTTATTGGTTACTGCCAAGAAAGCAACGCCTGTTATTATTGTTTGTTAGCAGTCTGGTCTTTTATGGGTTTTGGCGTTTCGACTTTTTGTTACTGCTTTTGACATCCGTGCTGGTTGATTATTTCGCGGCATTGCGAATTTCGAAAAGCTCTTCGCAGCGTAACCGCAGAATAGCTTTACTCGTTAGCCTCACCATCAACCTCTCGCTACTGGTTTTCTTCAAATATTTTTATTTCATCGCCCAAAATGGAAATTGGGTTCTCGATTTTATCGGGCTTGATTTCCGGTTCCCGGATCTCGATATTCTGCTGCCTATAGGGATCAGCTTTTACACTTTTCAGTCAATTAGCTATACAATCGATGTTTATCGCAGGCGAATTGACGCCACCAAAGATTTCGTTCTTTTCGCTAATTACGTTATCTTTTTTCCACAACTCGTTGCTGGCCCCATTCTGCGTGCCAGCGAAGTTATATGGCAACTGGACTGGCGCCCCAAATTCGTTGCATCTTGTTTGGTCGACGGAACAAAACGAATTATTGGCGGACTATTTTTAAAAGTTGTTTTAGCAGACAATATTGCCGGCTTTGTAGACCAGGGTTTCTCTTCTGACTTATCGGCCATTTCAGCCATTGATACGCTTACGCTGTCCTTTCTTTTTGGGTTCCAGATTTACTTTGATTTTGCCGCATACTCTCATATTGCTCTTGGTACAGCGCTCCTTATGGGTATACGCTTTCCAGAGAATTTCAATTTCCCTTATCTAGCGAGCTCCCCAAGGGAGTTTTGGAAGCGTTGGCACATTTCTTTGTCCAGTTGGGTTCGGGATTATCTATATTTGCCTCTGATGGGGTCCCAGCCAAAAGAAGGCTCCGTTGGGGGAATTGGAAGTGCTCTAACAAAGGCGCCAACTTCGTGGGCTGCCGGAGGCGCTCTGTTCGGTACCTGGGCATTGATGGGGTTATGGCACGGAGCCGCATGGGCATTCGTGCTTTGGGGATTGTGGCATGCAGCGCTTATTATGGCACAAAGACTAACTTCAAACTTCACAAAAAAGCTAAAAATACAAACTCAACTTATCGGCGGTTGGGTTATCACATTGCCTCTGGTGATGCTATCGTGGGTGCCGTTTCGGACTCAGTCATTGCAAGATACCTTCATACTCTGGGCGCATTTGTTTACCTTTGATGCATGGTTTTACATCGGGCTAGGGGAAAATACGTATATCGTTACGTTTCTTTCTTTGCTGTTCTTTTTGTTCTTCGGTTTTCTCAATAGAATCCAACCTCAATACAACGCAAAGTGGCCACTCTTTAGCGCGCTAACAAATTTTTTAATTATGACAGTAATGATTTTGTTGGTTCTGGTCTATTTACGACCAATCCACCAATTCATTTATTTTCAATTCTAACGGCTGATACGACCATGCCTAAAAGAACTGACATCAAGAGTATCCTGATCATCGGCGCGGGGCCTATTGTTATTGGGCAGGCATGCGAATTTGACTATTCGGGCACACAGGCGTGCAAGGCACTGAGGGAAGAAGGCTACAGGGTAATCCTGGTGAACAGTAACCCCGCTTCGATCATGACCGACCCCGAGCTTGCCGATAGTACCTATATCGAGCCGATCACACCTTCTGTGGTTGAGAAGATAATCCTCAAAGAAAAGCCCGACGCGATCCTGCCCACCATGGGCGGCCAAACGGCGCTGAACACATCGCTTGCACTAGCGCAGTCAGGGTTCCTCGACAAACACGGCGTGCAGTTGATCGGCGCTGACGCTGACGCCATCGACAAAGCAGAGAACCGCAGCCGCTTCAATGACGCGATGAAAAAGATCGGGCTTGAGACCTGCCGCGGCCGCACCGCGAGCACGGTTGATGAAGCGCTTGACGTTATGGAAAGCCTAACGGGCCTGCCTGCAATTATCCGCCCCAGTTTCACGCTCGGCGGCACCGGCGGCGGCATCACCTATAATAAAGAAGAATTTGTCGAGATCGTCACGCGCGGCCTGGAGGCCTCTCCAACTGACGAAGTGCTGGTGGAAGAAAGCATCCTCGGCTGGAAAGAATATGAGATGGAAGTTGTGCGCGACAAAGCGGACAATTGCATCATCATCTGCTCGATTGAAAACGTTGACCCAATGGGTGTGCACACGGGTGACAGCATCACAGTCGCGCCAGCGCTGACACTGACAGATAAAGAATATCAGATCATGCGCAACGCCAGTATTGCGGTTCTCCGCGAGATCGGTGTTGAAACCGGCGGATCAAACGTACAGTTTGCAGTAGACCCGAAAACCGGCCGCCTGATCGTGATCGAGATGAACCCACGCGTGAGCCGCTCATCTGCGCTGGCGTCCAAAGCCACAGGCTTCCCGATCGCCAAGATCGCCGCCAAGCTTGCGGTTGGTTATACGCTCGACGAACTTTTGAATGACATCACCGGCGTTACGCCCGCGTCGTTCGAACCAACAATTGATTATGTCGTCACCAAAGTACCGCGTTTCACGTTCGAGAAGTTCACAGGCATCGAAGATGTGCTTTCCACGGCAATGAAATCTGTCGGTGAAGTGATGGCTGTGGGCCGCTGTTTTGCTGAAAGCCTGCAGAAAGCCATGCGCTCAATGGAGACCGGGCTTACCGGCCTCAATGAAGTGGTATTTGAAGGCTACGAGCCAGGCTCAGGCGATTATCAGCCGATACTCAATGATTTGGGCCGCGCAAGCCCTGACCGTCTTATCCGGATCGTGCAGGCAATCCGCGAAGGCGTGCCGATGGATGCGATCCAGCGTGTTAGCCATTTTGATCCCTGGTTCCTCGACCAGTTCAAACGCATTGTCGACGCTGAAGAGGGCGTCACCGATGGCGGCGTGCCAACAGACGCACGTGACCTCAGGAAACTCAAAATGCTCGGCTTCTCTGACGTCCGGCTCGGCGAGCTGGCGCAGACCTCAGAGGCGGCTGTTACCGAAGCCCGTTTAACGGTTGGCGTACGCCCAAGCTTTAAACGCATCGACAGCTGTGCTGCTGAGTTTGAAGCCAAAACACCCTATATGTATTCCAGCTATGAAACCTTCGCCGCTGGCGAGCCTGCCGAGTGTGAAGCTGATCCAAGCGACCGCGAGAAGATCGTGATCCTGGGCGGCGGGCCTAACCGTATTGGCCAGGGCATCGAGTTTGATTATTGCTGTTGCCATGCCTGTTTTGCGCTGTCGGACGCGGGCTATGAGACCATCATGGTCAACTGTAACCCGGAGACGGTTTCCACCGACTATGACACATCAGACCGCCTCTATTTTGAGCCGCTGACGGCTGAAAATGTGATCGACATCATCCGGCGCGAGCAGGAAAACGGTACGGTCAAGGGTGTGATTGTTCAGTTTGGCGGCCAGACGCCGCTCAAATTGAGCCACGCGCTAGAAGCAGTGGGCATCCCGATCCTTGGCACCAGCCCAGACTCGATTGATCTGGCAGAAGACCGCGAACGCTTCCAAGAACTTGTGGAGCGCCTTGGCCTCAAACAGCCGAACAACGGCCTTGCGCGCAGTCACGAAGAGGCGGTCGCCGTTGCGAACCGTGTTGGCTATCCGGTGCTGATCCGTCCTAGTTATGTGCTAGGTGGCCGTGCGATGGAGATAGTGCACGATCAGGAAGGCCTCGACCGCTATATTGCTGAAGCGGTGCAGGTATCGGGCGACAGCCCCGTTCTGATCGACAGCTTCTTACAAGACGCCATTGAAGTTGATTGTGATGCGCTGTCTGACGGCACCAACATCCATATCGCAGGCATCATGGAGCATATTGAAGAAGCGGGCATCCATTCGGGTGACAGTGCTTGCTCGTTGCCGCCTTACAGCCTGCCGGTTGGCATCGTCAACGAGGTGAAGCGCCAGGCCAAAGCGCTCGCTACGGCGCTTAATGTGGTCGGCCTAATGAATGTGCAGTTCGCGGTCAAGGACGGCGAAGTATACCTGATTGAAGTGAACCCACGCGCCAGCCGCACGATACCCTTTGTTGCCAAAGCCATCGGCAGCCCGGTGGCCGCTTTTGCCGCACGCGCAATGGCGGGCGAAGATATCACCACGATGGACCTTAAGGACCCGATCACCGAGCATGTTTCGGTGAAAGAGGTCGTGATCCCATGGGCAAGATTTCCAGGCGTAGATGTCCTTCTTGGACCAGAGATGAAATCCACAGGCGAAGTGATGGGCATCGACAAAACCTTTGCGATGGCCTTCTACAAATCACAACTGGCGGCGGGTGTTGATCTGCCAATGGAAGGCAAGGTGTTTGTATCCGTGAAAGACAGCGACAAATATGCGCTGGTACCGCTGGTGAAAGATTTGCTGAAAATGGGCTACGGCGTGATCGCCACCACAGGCACGGCGACCTACCTGACAGCACAGGGGCTCGATGTTGAAAGCGTATCCAAGGTCACCGAAGGCCAACGTCCCCACGTTCTCGACGTGATGAAAAACGACGAAATTTCTATCTTGTTCGAAGCTGATGCTAATACGCCAACAAAAGAGGCGTTCAATATTAAACGCCTGGCACTTGGCAAATGCATACCTACGTACACAACACTGAAATCAATGTGTTGCTTGATAACCGCATTGGCGGCGGCAAAATCACAGGATGTTACTATTATGAAAATTCAAAACTATTGTTGACTGAAGTTGTTTAACGAAAACTGATCAATCATTGTCTATTTCAGCGTATGTAATGGTAATACCCCCATTATTAGGGGGCTTCAAAAGTAGAACTGTTTTAAGCAGCCATGGGCATGCCCATGGCTAGTTTTTGTTTCGGCGTTATGCCGCCGAGGGCCATATTGGGGCGCTCATTGTTAT
>Ga0316204_10003876_pt1 | contig 28444 bp, 27 predicted proteins | sample 6monrhotite_MG_2_FD_205661 | JGI IMG/M metagenome (GOLD analysis project Ga0316204, IMG submission 205661) | Microbial mat bacterial communities from mineral coupon in-situ incubated in ocean water Damariscotta River, Maine, United States -... | ecosystem: Environmental > Aquatic > Marine >...
GCCTTGCATGGGCTTGCCGGATGCTGGCATGCAGTTTGTCTGCCTCACTCAGTGCCGATTGGGTCGCATAATTCTCGCGGTAGGCCCAGAAGGCCAGACCGATCACCGCCAAAGACGTCAGGATGTATAACACCGCTCGCATGATCAGAGCCCCTTTACCATCGGCATGCCGATGGATTTTGCATCAACGCCGCCCGAGGGCGCGTCGCTGCGTGTCGCCACCCGCAGCTTGGCCGAACGGCTGCGCGGGTTGTCTGCCAATTCTTCGGCATCCGGTCCAATCGCCTTGCGCGATTTCACGGTGAACTGCGGCGCGTCGCGCTGCATCTCGGGGGCATAGCGGTTTGCATTGCCGCCCCCGCCTGACCGCGCGGTCAGGAACCGTTTGACCATTCTGTCTTCTACAGAATGAAAGGTAACAACGGCCAATTGCCCGCCGGGCTTCAGCGCCCGCTCGGCGGCCATAAGGCCTTGGAACAATTCGCCATATTCATCGTTCACCGCAATCCGAAGCGCCTGAAAGCTGCGGGTGGCGGCATGGGACTGCCCCGGCTTGCTGCGCGGCAGAACCCCTTCGATCAGCGATGCCAGTTCGAGCGTGGTGGTGATCGGAGCCTCGGCACGCGCACGGCCAATGGCCTTGGCAATGCGGCGGCTGGCGCGTTCTTCGCCGTATTGAAACAGAATGTTGGCCAGCAATTCTTCTTCGGCCTCATTGACCAGATCTGCCGCCGATGGCCCGTCCTGTGACATCCGCATGTCCAGCGGGCCGTCCCTCATAAACGAAAACCCGCGTTCCGCGAGATCTAGCTGCATCGAGGACACCCCAAGATCCAGCACAACGCCATCGAGATCCTGCGCATAGTCATCCATCCGCGAAAACACGCCCTGCTGCATCACGATGCGGTCGCCATAATCGCCCGCCCATTCCGCCGCCATCTCAAAAGCCAGCGGATCACGGTCCACGCCAATCACACGATCCGCGCCCGCCTCAAGCAGGCCGCGCGTATAGCCGCCAGCGCCAAAAGTGCCGTCCAGCCAAACGCCCTCAACCGGCGCAACAGCCGCCAACAACGGGCGCAACAATACTGGGGTGTGTGGGGCAGAGGGATGATCAGTGGCCGCAGCAGCCATATCTGTTACTCCCCCGACTTTCCGTCCAGAAAGACCAGAGGATCAAAGTCCTCGGGCAATTCATCTAACCACTCTTCCTCTTTTGCCCGCTCTACGGTGTCATAGGTCTCGGGCTTCCAGATCTGGAAGGTGTCACCTGCCGCGATAAAGAAGGCCTCTTTATCCAGCTCGATCTTTTTGCGCAGTTTGGCCGGCAGGACCAAACGCCCGGTTTCATCCACATTGGTGGGAAAAGACTGCCCGTGGAACAGACGCTGAAGCATCTTACGCTCCATAGACCCGCGCGGCAGCGCGTCGATCTTATCGTCCACCTCGTTGATGGCGTCGATTGTATAACATTCCAGATAGCTGCGGCGGTGATCGCCATAGACAATGACCAGTTCGGGGTTGTCGCCCGACTTCCAGTTCGGGTCGCCAGCCTCAAGCACACGGCGAAAAGAGGCCGGGATAGACACCCGCCCCTTCGTATCGACCTTGTGTTGGCTCTCGCCTCTGAACCTGCGGCTCACTGTCTTTGTCCTGCCTGCGCTTGATTGCGCCTTGCTGTTGTCGCGCCCCCGCGAATGTCCCCCGGTGTTTGAAATGGAAACGGCGGGTTGATCTGCTGCCACTGATCAACCCGCCGCCCTCGTCCCGCTGTTGCGGGGAAGTCCGACTGCGCGCGCCACCTGGGGGGATGTCTGCTCGCTCGCGCGCCGGATCTCTTGGTCTGATGAAATCGAGGGCCTGTATGAAACCTGCGTGGTTTTTATTGTTTGGGGTCGTTTGGTGCCCCGTGTCCCGTTCTCATCCGATGAACAAGGGATGCCACGGGAAATCATGGGTGTCTACATTTTTTATGCCCTATCCGCACAATATATGGTTTTACACAAGACCCAAAAACAAGATTTCGAGAGTTTCAGCTTCGAAAAATTGGCTCAATTTGCAGTGAACGATGCTCGCAGCACTACATATAGTAGCAATCGAGCAAATCGAAAAAGGTGGGGTAATTTCCCAGAAATTTTCACCCACAAACTTATCCACATGCAATGTTCACTCCTTGTTCTCATATATATCTGTAAACCAAGCCAGGTTTCAACCTCATTCCCGTGAAATTGATTCGGTTTCAACAGGTTTCGGGCAAATTCCGCGCCGCCGATCCGCGAATGGCCCATCCATTCCCATAGGCGATCCCATCAGATCCCATGTGTGCCATCTGATCCCAGCTCTGCCCGCCTAACCGCTGGTAAATCCTGCCTTACCTTGCGTCCACCGCGCCAAACCGCCAAAACAGGCGGGCCGACCCGCATTACGGGATTTCTGGCAAAGGAGTTTGAGATGACCACCGCACTGGCGCTGATTTCACATGCCATTCGCATGTTGGTGTTCGAAACCGGCACAACGTTCAAAGTTGTGATGCCTGCCATCCTGCTGGTGCTGGGCAGCACGTTGGCGTCGGTGATTTTGTTGCCCGATACCATCGCCGCCCTGCAAGCGGACCCTGAGGATATGATCCTGCCCTCTGCGGGCGAGATTGGATTACTCGCGCTATTCGGGCTTGGTGCTTTGCTGGGGTATGTGCTGATGGCGATCCTGTGGCACCGGCATGTCTTGCTCAGCGGGACAGACAACGCCGATGAATTGCGCCCGACCCCGTCGATTGTGCTGTCTTATGTCTGGCGGGCGATCCTTGTCGGGCTGATGCAATTGCTCGCCACGATTCCCATCGTCATTGGTACCGCGGCCCTTGGCGCGGTGATCGGCATGACCGCAGGTCTGGGCGGCAGCGCCTTTCTGGGCCTGATCATTGGGCTGTTGTCCGGTGTGGTCTTTGTTTGGATTGCGCTGCGGCTCTCCGTTGTGTTGCCCGCCGCCGCTTTGGGTCACTCTATGCGGATCTTTGAAAGCTGGCGCGAAACGGCACCCGTTGCCGGCCCGCTTTGGGGGGTTGCGGCCCTGTTGGCGGCGATCAACATCGGCATCAACGGTCTGGCCGCAATGATCTTGCCTGAGGCCGCCGTGGCCTCAGCTTTGATCGCTGCTTGTGTTTACCTGATCGAAGGCCTGGTCTTCGTCTCAGTGCTGACAACCCTATATGGCCACCTGATCGAAAGGCGCACATTGGGGTAATATGCGCCTACTGCGCTTAGGCCATGCCACCTTTGATCAAGCCTTCGGCGATCTGCCCATAAGCCTTGGCCATCGCACTGTCGCCCGCCGCCACCGGTGTGCCGCCATCGCCTGCAAGCCGGGTTTCAAGGTCAATCGGCAAGGTGCCCAACAATGGCACGCCGATCTTTTCCGCCTCATCCGCCACACCGCCGCGCCCAAAGATCTGATGCTCAGACCCGCAATCAGGGCAAACAAACATCGACATATTCTCGATCAGTCCCAGCACCGGTGTCTTGAGCGTGCCAAACATGTCCAACGCCTTGCGGGCATCAATCAGGGCCACGTCCTGCGGGGTGCTGACCACAATCGCGCCGGTCAGCTCAGATTTTGTGCAGAGGGTCAGCTGCACATCGCCGGTGCCCGGCGGCAGATCAACCAGCAGCACGTCAAGCTCGCCCCACTCCACCTGACCCAGCATCTGCTGCAAGGCGCCCATTAGCATTGGTCCGCGCCAGACTACGGCCTTGCCCTCTTCCATCATAAACCCGATGGACATCAGTGTGACCCCATGGGCCTGCAACGGAATGATCGTCTTTCCATCCGGGCTGGCGGGCTTTTTGTTGATACCCATCATGCGCGGCACGCTGGGTCCATAGATATCGGCATCCAAAAGACCCACCTTGCGCCCGGCCCGTGCCAGCGCCACAGCCAGATTGGTGCTGACGGTGGATTTGCCAACGCCGCCTTTGCCCGATCCGATGGCCAAAATGCGTTTCACGCCAGAGGGTTTGGTTGGACCGTCCTGCGGCTTGGGGTGGCCGCCAACCTTAAGCGATGGCGGCGCTGCGGGTTTCGCCGCCGGGCCATGCGCCGTCAGAGCCACAGTGGCCTGAGACACACCGGGCAAATCCGCCACGACCTTCTCTGCCGCATCGCGCAGCGGCGCCATGGAACGGGCCACATCAGCATTTGGCGCCTCAATCACAAAGCGCACCACATCCCCGTCGATCGTCAATGCACGGATCAGATCGTGATCCAGAATGCTTTTGCCATCCGGCAGGGCCACACGGGCCAGCGCGGCCTCTACCTCGGCTTTGGTGATGGACATGGCGAACTCTCCTCTTGTTTGATCCTGAAATGGCAGGTTCTGCCCAAATCACAAGAGGGGCGCGGCGTTTTGCGCGATGGTTCTGCGCGCCGCGCAAGTGGTCCGTTGCAATCCATGCGATTGCTGCATGGCAGCATTGCAAATTTAATTATTGTGCAGATGCAGCATTTGCCCCATCTTGAATGCATCAGGACGCCGCAAGGTGCCTTGAGAAAGTTACCAAACAAGCCTACCTCCTCCCGGGCTTGTTTGAATTTGGCGGCGACATTTTCCTCCTCCCTAATGTCGTCGCCCTTTCTTTCTCCTCGCCCCCCTCTCCAAAACAGTTGCACCCGACAACCGCACAGCGCGTCATCCGCACCGCTGTTCGTTTCCATTTTAATAACAATAGGTTGCCCCTGCGTCGCCCATGCAAAAACTGCATATCGGGTTTGCCCTTACAACCGTTGTAAGGCTCTGGGAAAGGCGTATGTACCCCTCATCAGACAAGACGATAACGTCAAACATATACGAGGTGCCCCGATGGCATACATGAACACAACAACCGCCGCTCACCCTTCCGTATTTGCACAAATCGGTGCATTTTTCGAAGGCGCAGCAACACGTTACAAACAACACCGTCTTTACCGCGCAACCTTTGATGAACTCAGCGCCCTGAGCAACCGTGAACTGGCCGATCTGGGCCTGAACCGCTCTGACCTGCGCCGCGTTTCGCTCGAAGCCTCCCGCGCCTAAGACACCCAGATTGGACGCAGCGCACCTCCCTGCCCTTGCGTCCAAAGCAGAGGTCCGCATCACCTTCCTCCTCCCTGATGCTGCGTGACCCTGCGCATAGACCCGAAGCCGACCCTCCCTCGACGCTTCGGGCCGACATAGAAACAGCGACGCCTTCCTCCCAAGGCGTCGCTGTTTTTCGTTTTCGGGGGCAGAGGTGACCTCAGGGCGCCGCTTCAAGCAGGTCTCCGGGCTGGCATTCCAGCACCTCACAAATCTTGGCCAGCGTTTCAAACCGCACCCCTTTGACCTTGCCGGACTTGAGCAAGCTCATATTCTGCACGGTGATCCCCACCGCTTCGGCCAGATCTTTGGACTTCATCTTGCGTTTGGCCAACATCACATCAAGCCGGACGATGATCTGCATCAGATAAACTCCTCATTCTCGCGGGCGATCCGAATGGCTTCGCGCATCACCAGCCCAAGAAAAAAGAATGCCAATCCACTAAAGGCCAGGCCGATATTGCCGCTGTCGTACCAGAACCGCAGGGGCAAATGACCACCCGCATTGTGCCAGGAGCGTATCATCGGGCTAACCGCACCTGCCAAAAGCGAAGTGGTCGCAGAGCCAAAGATCAAAAGCCCCACCCAAACCAACCGGTTTGCGATACGAAAATCAAAAACCGTACCCCCGCGAAGCAGCCAAAGCATTGACGCGCCCGTTGCATAGGCCAGCCACCCCAAGGCAGTCGGCACAAGCCAGACGCAAAAGAAAACAATGCGCGTCGTGAGGGGGATCTCTGCATAGGGGTCAACCCAGCGGTCATTTCGTGTCCAGCGCCCCCAGTCCAGAAATGACAGATCCAGATTCCAACTGAGCGCCTCATAGGGATAATAGATCAACATCGGCAAGATGCAGACCAGTGCGACGGTGGACAATCGACGTATCTTTGTCATGTTGTACCCATAATAATTATTGCTACACGATAATTTAGTATTGCAAAATAAGTTTTGTCCAGCATTATTATAGTCAGTTCAAGCGAGAGGAGAGTTTTATGCGCCTATCCCGCATGTCATTTGTGTTTTTATGTGCTGCTGTGTTTGCAGGCCCGGCTATTTCGGAGGTCAAAACCTTTGGCAATGCCGTAAACATGGCAAAAGTACCCGGTGTTGAATTGACCACCGGTCAGCGCAAAGCGCTCAAGAATTACAGCAGAAAGAAAGCCTATTTCGGCGCGTTTTATGTGGTCCCCGGCACCGACAACTTTTTCTGGACCCGTAATTTCCACAACCTGGACACGGCCAAAGCGGCTGCCAAAAAGGGCTGCGAGATCGTATCAGAGGGTAAAACCTGCAAGCTTTATGCGCTGCTTTACCCCAAAGGCACCGATCCAAACGCAACCCAACTCGGCGGGCTCAGCCAACGCACAGCCAAGGAATTCAATACCCGGTATCCCAAACGCCAGAAGAACGGAAAATTCGGCGCTTTCGCGATCAACGGGGCAAACGGCTATGGCGTGTCTTTTGGCTGGCCCAACGCGGCCGAAGCAAACGAAGCCGCCAAAGCCTATTGCAACGCTCAAAGCGCAAGGGACTTGGCATCACTTGGCATCAAGGGGCGCAAATGGGCGCAGTCCAAGGGATTGGACAAATGCCGTGTCATCGACACCCATTCCCCCGATTGATCAGACTTTAGAACGGCACATCATCGCAACCTGACAAAAAGCGGGACACAACTTTCTTTGTGCCCGCTTTTTCAAATTCGACCTCCAGCTTGTCGCCTTCAATCCCAATCACCGCGCCATAGCCGAATTTCTGGTGAAACACCCGTTCGCCCATCGTGAAACTGCTGACCGCGTTCATATCGATTGTGACATTGCGGGTCTCTTTGGGCTGGCTCATGCCCCGTTCCCCGGCCCGCGCCTGCAACCGCCGCCATCCCGGCGAGTTATAGACATTCGCCTCGGCCGCCTGATCATGCAGATTGCTGGTCGGCATCGCCGCGCCAAAGCCCCCACCATAAAGACCCGGCGGCGTCAGCACCTCAACGTTTTCCTCTGGCAATTCGTCGATAAACCGCGACGGCATAGAACTTTGCCATTGCCCAAACACCCGCCGGTTCGCGGCAAAGGAAATCGTACAAATCGCCTCGGCCCGCGTGATGCCCACATAGGCCAGCCGCCGCTCTTCTTCCAATCCCTTGATCCCGCTTTCGTCCATCGACCGCTGTGAGGGGAACAAACCATCCTCCCAGCCGGGCAGGAACACCGCAGGAAACTCCAGCCCCTTGGCCGCATGCAGGGTCATGATCGACACCTTTGCGCCGCCGTCATCGCTTTCATTGTCCATGATCAGACTGACATGTTCGAGAAATCCTTGCAGATTCTCGAATTGCTCAAGTGCTTTGACCAGTTCCTTGAGGTTCTCCAATCGCCCCGGCGCCTCGGGCGTTTTGTCGTTCTGCCACATGCCGGTATAGCCGCTTTCGTCGAGAATGATCTCGGCCAGTTCGACGTGAGACATCGCCTCATCGCCCACCATCCGGCCCCAGCGGTCAATGCCATCCACCAACAGGCGCAGCTGCGCACCGCCCTTGCCGCCCAACCCGTCATGAGCCAACAAGATCCGCGCCCCTTCCACAAGGTTGGTGCCATGTTCACGGGCCGTAACCTGGATCTTTTGCTGCGCCTTGTCACCAAGCCCGCGCTTGGGCGTGTTCACGATCCGCTCAAAGGCCAGATCGTCGTCAGGGCTCGTCACAACACGGAAATAGGCCATCGCGTCGCGAATTTCCAAACGTTCATAAAATCGCGGCCCGCCAATCACACGATAGGGCAATCCAATGGTCAAGAACCGGTCCTCAAAGGCGCGCATCTGATGGCTGGCCCGCACCAGAATCGCCATATGATCAAGGCTGATCGCGTCCTGCCCGCGCGTGCCGCGCTGCATCGCCTCGATCTCATCCCCGATCCAGCGGGCCTCTTCCTCACCGTCCCAATGACCAATCAGGCGCACCTTCTCGCCGTCCTCTGCCTCGGTCCATAAGGTCTTGCCCAGACGCCCCTCATTGCCCGCAATCACGCCAGAGGCAGCGGCAAGGATATGCGGCGTGGAGCGGTAATTCTGCTCCAGCTTGACCACATGCGCACCGGGAAAATCTGTCTCAAACCGCAGGATATTGCCCACCTCGGCCCCGCGCCAGCCATAAATTGACTGATCATCATCGCCCACACAGCAGATATTGCGATGCCCTTGCGCCAGCAGACGCAGCCACAGATATTGGGCCACGTTGGTATCTTGGTATTCGTCCACAAGGATGTATTTGAACCAGCGCTGGTATTGCTCCAGAATATCCGGATGGGTCTGAAAAATCGTGACCATATGCAAAAGCAGGTCACCAAAATCCACCGCGTTCAGCTCTTTCAAACGCCGCTGGTACTGGTCATAAACCTCTGTTCCGCGATGATTGTACAGACCCGCATCCGCCGCCGGCACCTTGCCTGGTGTCAGCGCCCGGTTCTTCCAGCCATCAATGATCCCCGCCAGCATCCGCGCCGGCCAACGCTTGTCATCGATGCTTTCGGCACGGATCAACTGTTTCAGCAGCCGCAGCTGATCATCGGTGTCCAGAATGGTGAAATTGCTCTTTAAACCAACCAGTTCCGCATGTCGCCGCAACAGTTTCACACAGATCGCATGAAAGGTGCCAAGCCAGGGCATCCCCTCAACCTGTTGACCCAACATATGCCCAACGCGGTTTTTCATTTCCCGCGCCGCCTTGTTGGTGAATGTGACAGCCAAAATCTCGTTTGGCCGCGCCCGCCCGGTGTTCATCAGATGCACAATCCGCGCGGTCAGGGCCTTGGTCTTGCCCGTTCCCGCACCGGCCAGCATCAACACCGGCCCGTCCATCTGCTCCACCGCTGCCCGCTGCGCGGGGTTCAGCCCGTCAAGATAAGGCTGGGGCCGCGCCGCCATTGCACGTGCGGACAAAGATGCGCCTTCAAAGGCGTCCATTTCATCAAAACTGCTCATGGCGGTTAACCTACCCGCTTTCACCGCACAGGAAAACCCATGTTCTTGGGATGTTCCCCCCAATTTTTCCCAACCCATCTCCCTTTTTGGCCCGAAATACCTCCGGGGGTTTGGGGGCTGGCCCCCAATGTCGTCTTGTTTGGGGGCTGGCCCCCATTGATCTCTTGTTTGGGGGCTGGCCCCCAATGATCTCTTGTTTGGGGGCTGACCCCCAACTGGCGCTAGACAAGTGCCTCATCCTTCGCGCAAATGCATCTATGGATCTGCACGCCACTTACCCCGCCCTGTCTGACCTGCGCCGCCGCGCCCAAAGACGGATTCCCAAATTTGTCTGGGAATACCTCGACAGCGGCACCGGAGATGAGGCAACAAAAGCCCGCAACCGTTCGGACCTCGACCAGATCGGCATGATGCCTGCGGTGCTGGGGGGCGAATTTACGCCGGATTTGAGCACGAGCCTCTTTGGCCAGACGCTCCCGCTGCCATTTGGCTTCTCGCCCATTGGCATGTCCGGCCTGATCTGGCCAGATGCCGAAGGCCACCTCGCCCGCGCGGCGGCCAAGGCAGGCATTCCCTATTCCCTGTCCACGGTCGCCACGCAAAGCCCCGAAGACCTCGCGCCGCACCTCGGAGACCACGGCTGGTTCCAGATGTATCCGCCGCGAGACCCCGAGATCCGCAAGGATATGCTGGAGCGGGCCAAAGCCGCCGGGTTCAACACCCTGATCCTGACCGTGGATGTGCCCGTGGCCAGCCGCCGCGAACGGCAGGTACGTTCAGGCCTGACCAATCCGCCAAGGCTGACGCCCCGCCTGATGGCTCAGGTGGCGATGCGCCCGGCCTGGGCCATGGGTATGGCCCGGCGCGGCATGCCGCATATGCGTATGCTGGACAAATACACCAGCGACGCCACCGCCAATCTGTCGCCCACCGCCCATGTGGGTTACCTGCTGCGCACGGCGCCGGATTGGGACTACGTCAAATGGCTGCGCGATCATTGGGACGGGCCTTTTGTCGTCAAAGGCGTGCTGCGCCCCGAAGATGCAGCACAGCTGCAAACCCTTGGTGTTGACGGCATCTGGGTGTCCAATCACGCGGGCCGCCAGTTTGACGGTGCCCCCTCCGGCATCGCCGCGCTTCCGGGCATTCGCGCCGCAACAAACCTGCCGGTGATCTTTGACAGCGGCGTGGAAAGCGGCCTCGATATCCTGCGTGCGCTGGCCCTCGGCGCGGATTTTGTCATGCTGGGCCGCGCTGCTCATTTCGCGCTTGCAGCACTTGGTCCAAAGGGTGTTGATCACCTGATTGATCTGCTTTCCAAAGACCTCAGCGCCAATATGGGCCAATTGGGCGCAACAGACCTGAAAAACTTGCCCGCCCCGATTGCGCTAACGGAAAATGCTGTAAAACCAGCCCTGTAAAGGAAAAATTGACGCTGCGGCAGCTTGCGCCCCGCGCCAATCCTTACGAAACCTTTCGCAATTGTTACAAAACCGTCGCAGGAGGGATTGCGCTGCATCGCAGCATCCTTAAAGTGCGGCGAAATTCAATCGTCGAGGATCTGCCCCATGCCCGATTTTTCCAAAGTCCTGATCGCCAACCGCGGCGAAATTGCCATTCGCGTCATGCGCGCCGTCAGCGAGATGGGCAAGACAACAGTGGCCATCTACGCCGAAGAGGACAAATTGGGTCTGCACCGGTTCAAGGCGGATGAGGCCTACCGCATTGGCGAAGGCATGGGGCCAGTGGCCGCTTATCTGTCGATTGATGAGATTATCCGCGTGGCCAAGGAATCCGGTGCGGATGCGATCCATCCCGGCTATGGCCTGCTGTCGGAAAACCCCGATTTTGTCGATGCCTGCGAAAACAACGGCATCACCTTTATCGGTCCCAAGGCCGAAACCATGCGCGCCTTGGGAGACAAGGCATCGGCCCGCCGCGTGGCCATGGAGGCCGGCGTTCCGGTCATTCCGGCCACCGAAGTTCTGGGCGATGACATGGACGCGATCCGCGCCGAAGCGGCCGAGGTTGGCTATCCGCTGATGCTCAAGGCGTCATGGGGCGGCGGCGGGCGGGGCATGCGCCCGATCCACGGCGAGGACGAGCTTGAGGAAAAAGTGCTCGAAGGCCGCCGCGAGGCCGAAGCAGCTTTTGGCAATGGCGAAGGTTATCTGGAAAAGATGATCATCCGTGCCCGCCACGTCGAGGTGCAGATTCTGGGCGACAAACACGGGGAAATCTACCACCTGTTTGAACGCGATTGTTCGGTGCAGCGCCGCAACCAAAAGGTCGTGGAACGCGCTCCTGCCCCCTACTTGACCGAAGACCAACGCACAGAGATCTGCGAGCTGGGCCGCAAAATCTGCGCACATGTTGGTTATGAATGTGCAGGCACCGTTGAATTCCTGATGGATATGGAAACCGGCAAATTCTACTTCATCGAAGTGAACCCGCGCGTACAGGTGGAACACACGGTCACCGAAGAGGTGACCGGTATCGACATCGTGCAGGCACAAATCCTGATCGCCGAAGGCAAGACCATTGCCGAGGCCACAGGCAAAAACGCCCAGGACGAGATCCGCCTCAATGGTCACGCCCTGCAAACCCGCGTCACCACCGAAGATCCGCTCAACAACTTTATCCCTGACTATGGCCGTATCACCGCCTACCGTTCGGCCACCGGTATGGGCATCCGCCTGGATGGCGGCACCGCCTATGCGGGCGGGGTAATCACGCGGTACTACGACAGCTTGCTGACCAAGGTCACCGCTTGGGCACCAACCCCGGAAAAAGCCATCTCGCGGATGGACCGCGCCCTACGCGAATTCCGTGTGCGCGGCGTCAGCACCAACATCGCCTTTGTGGAAAACCTGCTGAAACATCCAACGTTTTTGAGCAATGAATACACCACCAAATTCATCGACGAGACGCCCGAGCTGTTCCAGTTCAAGAAACGCAAAGACCGCGGCACCAAGGTTTTGACCTATATCGCCGACATCACCGTGAACGGGCATCCTGAAACCAAAGAAACCCCGCGCCCCCCGGTGCAACTGCGCGACCCCAAGCCGCCATTGACCAAAGCGGAACCGATGATGGGCACACGCAACCTGTTGGAACAAAAAGGCCCGGAAGCCGTGGCCGACTGGATGGGCCAGCAGCGCCAGTTGCTGATCACTGACACCACGATGCGCGACGGCCACCAATCCTTGCTCGCCACGCGGATGCGCAGCCATGACATGATCAAGGTCGCCCCGGCCTATGCCGCCAATCTGCCACAGCTGTTCTCGATGGAATGCTGGGGCGGCGCGACGTTTGATGTGGCCTACCGGTTCTTGCAGGAATGCCCGTGGCAACGCCTGCGCGACTTGCGTGCCGCCCTGCCCAATGTGATGACCCAGATGTTGCTGCGTGCCTCCAACGGCGTGGGCTATACCAATTATCCGGACAACGTGGTGCAGAAATTTGTCGCCACAGCTGCCGACACCGGCGTTGATGTTTTCCGCGTCTTTGACAGCCTGAACTGGGTGGAAAACATGCGCGTTGCGATGGACGCAGTGGTTGAGGCGAACAAGGTCTGCGAAGGCACAATTTGTTATACCGGCGATATTTTTGACCCGAACCGCGCCAAATACGACCTGAAATACTATGTCCAGATGGGCAAGGATCTGAAGGCCGCGGGCGCTCATGTACTGGGCCTCAAGGATATGGCCGGGCTGCTGAAACCGGCGCAGGCGCGGGTGCTGATCAAGGCGCTCAAGACCGAGGTGGGTCTGCCGATCCATTTCCACACCCATGACACCGCCGGGATCGCCAGCGCCACCATTCTGGCCGCAGCGGACGCAGGCGTGGATGCGGTGGATTGCGCCATGGACGCGCTCAGCGGCAATACCTCTCAGGCGACGCTTGGGTCTGTGGTTGAGGCGCTCAAACACACCGACCGTGACACCGGGCTGGATATGAACGCGGTGCGCGAAATCTCCGACTATTGGGAGGCCGTACGCGGCCAATACAGCGCCTTTGAAACCGGCATGCAGGCCCCTTCCTCCGAGGTGTATCTGCACGAAATGCCCGGCGGTCAGTTCACCAACCTCAAAGCGCAGGCCGCCTCGCTTGGCCTTGACGACCGCTGGCCCGAGGTTGCCCGCACCTATGCGGATGTGAACCAGATGTTTGGTGATATCGTCAAAGTGACGCCTTCCTCCAAGGTTGTGGGTGACATGGCCCTGATGATGGTGTCCCAAGGGTTGAGCCGCCCCGATGTGGAAAACCCCGAAACCGATGTGGCCTTCCCTGACAGTGTCATCGACATGATGCGCGGCAATCTGGGCCAGCCTCCCGGCGGGTTCCCTGACGGGATCGTCAAAAAGGTGCTCAAGGGCGAAGCGCCCAACACCGAACGCCCCGGCAAACACCTTGAGCCGGTTGACCTCGAAGCCGTCCGCGCCGAGCTGTCGGCAGAGCTGGAAGGCATGGCCATCGACGATGAGGATCTCTGCGGCTATCTGATGTATCCCAAGGTCTTCCTTGATTACATGGGCCGCCACCGCAGCTATGGCCCGGTGCGCACCCTGCCCACGCAGACATTCTTTTACGGCATGGAACCGGGCGAAGAAATCTCTGCCGAGATTGACCCCGGCAAGACCCTCGAAATTCGTATGCAAGCGATGAGCGAGACCACCGAGGATGGCGAAGTTAAGGTGTTCTTTGAACTCAATGGCCAGCCACGTGTGATCCGGGTGCCGAACCGTCTGGTCAAATCAACGACTGTGCAACGGCCAAAGGCCGAGGCGGGCAATGACAATCACATCGGTGCACCGATGCCGGGGGTTGTGGCCTCTGTCGGGGCTGTGGTCGGGCAAACCGTGCATGCGGGCGATCTGCTTTTGACCATCGAAGCGATGAAGATGGAAACCGGCATCCACGCCGAGCGTGACGCGGTTGTCAAAGCCGTGCATGTGCAAGCAGGCGGCCAGATCGACGCCAAAGACCTGTTGGTCGAGTTGGAATAAGGGACATCAGCGGGGCGGTTCACCGCCGCCCTGCGTTTAACTGCCCAAATAAAGCGTGAACAATTCCTGCGGCCCTTCGACCCCGCGCAGCATATAGGGGCCAAGCGAGACCACCTGCGGCTTGCGGCCTGTGACCTGCCGCGCGACCTGCGCAGACATGATAAAATTGCGATCCAACGGCCCGCACATGCCCTGAATGCGGGCGGTTTGATTGACCGCAGCGCCGATCACCGTGAAATCCAGCCGCGCCTTGCCGCCGATATTACCATAAAGCACATCGCCAAGATGCAGCGAGAGAGAGTAATCGGTGGTGGTCAAACCGTCTGCTGCCCGCCGGGCGCTGACCGCCGCCATCCGCTCTCCCACCTGGATCGCCGCCTCCAGCGCGTTGTCCACCGCCCCCGCATCTTTGCTACAGTCAAAGATCGCAAGCAGGCCATCGCCCATAAATTTCAAGACGTTACCGCCGTGCCCTTCGACCAGCCCGACAACTTCGCCAAAGTAGTCATTGAGCATGTCGATGACCGCGTGACCGGCAATCCGTTCCGACAGTTTGGTGAAGCCGCGCAGATCGAAATACCAGATCACCGCATGTATCGTCTCGGACGAGCCGCGCACGATGTCGCCCGACAAAACCCGTTCGCCGGCGTCCGCGCCCAGATAGGTTTGTACAATATCGCTGGCCATCTGCCGGTTCGACGCCGATTTCAGCGCAAGCCCCAAGTAGGGCAACAACCGGCGCAAGGTGGCAAGATTTTCATCTGAAAACCCGCCTTCGCTGTCGCTGGTCCAGGACATCATCAATCCCTCGGCAGGATCGTCCGGGTTGGTGGCCAGCGAATTGCGCGGCTGTTCAAAGCTGACCTTGGCGGCAAAATAGTCAGTACACCCGCGGTCTTTCAATTCGGACAGAAACGGAAACCGGGCGGGCGGGTCGCCCTCTTCGAGGCTGATCCGCAAATCGGCTTCATCTACGCTCAGCAGATAATATAGCGGGCTGGCCAGCCAGACGTCCAGCGGTGCATCCGTGTGTTCATAGGAATCGCGCTCCATGCCGGCATCGCGCTGCCAATTGTAGCTAAAACCGCCATACTCGGGATGATAGGCCCGCTGTGCCACATGCACCCGCTGCACCGGCAATCCGGCCTGTAGTATCCGGGTGCAATACCCTTCGAGCAGATCTTCCTGCGAAGTTCCATAGATGCCCTGAAGGACAAGCCATTCGGCGATGGCGTCATGACTGCTGAGGTTTGGGTCTGGCTGCATAGGGGCAATATGGGGGCTGGTGCGGCTGCGTGCAACTGATCGTGCCTTCCTACATGCCCTGCCTTGATCATCTGGCGCGAACCTTGCATTGACATGCCATGCGCCTTTCTGCCCTGACCTTGATTGTCCCCGACTATGATGCCGCCATTGCCTTTTACTGCGGGCAAATGGGGTTTGAACTCAGCGAAGATATTGATCAGGGGCACAAACGTTGGGTCCGGGTCACACCGCCCGGCGGCGGTGCGGGGTTCATTCTGGCCCAGGCGGCAGACGCGCGGCAGACCGCCGCGATTGGTGATCAAGGTGCGGGCCGCGTCTGGTTGTTCTTGCAAACCGATGATTTTGCCGAAGATCATGCGCGGCTTTTGGCGGCTGGCGTCACCTTTGAAGAAGAACCGCGCCACGAGGTTTACGGCACTGTCGCCGTGTTCCGCGATATCTTTGGCAATCGCTGGGATCTGATCGGCACCTGAACGCTGCTGCGCCGTGCCGCATTGCCCCGGCGCCGCGCACCGCTATCTTTGGCCTTCCACGCAATCAAAGGCACGGATCCAATGCCCTACAAATGGACCACACAGCCCGGCGAGATACCCCAGCAATTGCGCCTTTGGCCGCACCAATCGCTGCCGCCACGCGGCTTTGCCGGTTTCATCCTCGTGACGTTCACGCTGATCCTCATCCCGACCCTGCCCTTGCTGGGCACGGCGCTGCTGTGGGGTTTGTTGCCCTTTGTCCTGCTGGCGGTGGCGGGGATGTACTTTGCCCTGCAACGCAATCACAAATCCCGCCTGATCGAAGAGGTGCTGACCCTCGATCAGGAGATGACCCACCTGCGCCACACCACGGCAAAAGGCGATGTGAAAGACTGGGAATGCAACCGCTATTGGGCTCAGGTCACGAAATACGACAGCGACGGGCCGGTCCCGCATTACGTGACCCTGCGCGGCAAGGGGCGCGAGGTCGAGATCGGTGCCTTCCTGTCCGAGGACGAACGCATCGCCCTTTTTGAAGACCTGCAACGCCGTCTGCCTCCCGATCAGCCAAGCGCCTCAACCAGATAATCAAACACAATGCGCATCCGCCGACTTGTGCTCAACTCGCGGTGCGCCACCAGCCAGGTTTCGATCTCAAAAGGATCAATCCCCGGCATCAACTGCACCACATCCGCCGTCTGCGCCGCCACATCATCGGTCATGATCCCGATACCAAGCCCCTGTTGAACCATTTGCCATTGCACAAGATGGGTCGCGCTGGTCAGAACAAAGTTGTCTGCCGTCACCGGCACGCCCGCCGCGTTCAAACCGTCGATCAGAACGTCATTGTCGGCAAAGCCGATAAAATCGGCCCTCACCAGAGACTTGAGCGTTTCAAACGGCCCCTGCGCCTGCACATAACTCCGCGAGGCATAGAGGCTGGCCCGCCCATTGCGCAGCTTTCGGGCGATCAATTGCGGATCGGTGGGCCGGACATTGCGCAGGGCGATATCGGCCTCGCGGCGGCGCAGATCGCGCAACTCGTTGCTGGCCACGATATCAATGCGAATGCCCGGATGCGCCTGCCGCAACTTGGCCAAAACAGGCGGCAGATTATAGACCGACAGGATCTCGCTGGCGGTGATGCTGACCAGCCCCTCCGCTGTCTGCGATTGCCCCGATGCCACACGCGACAGCCCGCCAGCGGCCTGCCCCATGGCGCGCACGTGATCCATCATCTCAAGTCCAGAGGGCGTCAGCATCAGCCCGTGCCCGGCCCGCTCAAACAAGGCCACTCCCAGTTCTTCTTCCAGCGCGGCCACCTGCCGGCCCAAGGTCGGCTGCGTCAGGCCAAGCGCCCGCGCCGCGGCAGAAAGCGACCCTTCTTCGGCCGCGACCAAAAACGCCCGCGCCCTGTTCCAATCGAAATTGATCAATCGCCAATCCATACAAATTTGCATAGCAATTCACCAGATTTAGTCAATTCCCCAAAATTTTCTTATCCTGTAGCCAATCCGCAAGCCTCAAATGCATGGACCTCCAATGACCAATCTCAGCAAACCTCACCCCGAAAGCCGGTTCTGGAATCGTATGGCCCCCGGCTATGCCCGCAGCACCATTTCCGACGTTGAAAACTATGAACGCAAGCTGCGCGAAACCGCAGCATTGATGCGCCGAGACATGCAGGTGCTTGAGATTGGCTGTGGCACCGGGTCTACGGCGATTCATCATGCGCCCAATGTCGCGCATATCACAGCGACGGACCTGTCATCGGGCATGCTGGATATTGCCCGTGAAAAGGCATGGAATGCTTCGGTGTCCAACATCACCTTTGTCGAATGTGCCGCCGAGGATGTCCCGCACCCTGATCAACCCTATAACATGATCATGGCCCATAGCCTGCTGCATCTGGTCAAGGATCATCGCAAGGTGATTGCCAACATGGCCAATATGCTGGCCCCTGGTGGTTATCTCGTGACCAGCACCATCTGCATGTCCGAAGGGATGTCTGCATTCAAACTGATCGCATGGCCCGGACGGGCGGTTGGCTTGCTCCCGCGCATCAACTTCTTGCGCAAACGTGAACTGGAAAGCGCGGTGCAGGATGCGGGGCTGAAGATCCACAGCTGCTGGCGGCCCGGCAAGCGTAAAGCCGTGTTTCTGATCGCACAGAAGCCAGAAAACTAAACGCGAATGCCTGTGGACTAACACCTCATGCGGCGCATGAGGTGACGCCATCAAGCCATTGTTAAGAATAATGTAAGTACCAAACGCCGCCTTGTGGACAACTTAGCCCAGACAGTTCTTCACCTTGGGTCCAACAGCGCCAAAATCCATCCGACCAGTGTACTTGGTTTTGAGCAGGCCAATGACCTTGCCCATATCCCGGATGGAGGAGGCACCGACCTCTGCAATTGCCGCCTCAACTGCGGCTTCAACCTCAGCATCGTCAAGCTGCCGCGGCAGGAATTCTTCGATCACGGTGATTTCCTGACGCTCCCGCTCTGCCAGATCCAGACGCCCGCCCTCTTCATAGGCCCGCGCCGATTCCATCCGTTGTTTGGCCATTTTGCCAAGGATCGCCAGAACTTCAGCCTCGCTTGCGCCATCGTCACTGCCGGTGGCGCGGCTGGCGATGTCCTTGTCCTTGATTGCCGCATTGATCAGGCGCAGCGTCGAAAGCCGTGCTGCCGCCTTGTCTCGCATGGCTTGTTTAAGGGCATCTGAGATGCGGGTGCGCAAAGTCATGGGGCCGGTCCTGTGCTCTGATCGATACTAAGCTTCGGACCATACCTGTAGACTGCGCGGCAGGCAATGGGCATCAAAGCAGCTAAGGTATTGTTTTTCAACGAAATCTCATTTTTCAACAAGGCTTGACCACAGCCCGCCCCGGCATTAGGTTCGCGCAGATTTTTCCATACACATCCCGCCCGGAGGCTGCCCATGTCCGCGCCCACTTCACCTCGCCCGACTGCCTGTCTTGTACTGGCGGACGGTTCAATTTTCTACGGCATGGGCTTTGGTGCCACCGGTGAAACGGTTGCAGAGCTTTGTTTTAACACAGCAATGACCGGCTATCAGGAGATCATGACCGACCCGTCCTATGCGGGCCAGATCGTGACCTTCACTTTTCCCCATATCGGCAATACCGGCACCAACCCCGAGGATGACGAGACCGGTGATCCGGTTGCCGCGGGCATGGTGGTCAAATGGATGCCGACGGACCCCAGCAACTGGCGCAACGTGCAGACCTTGTCGGAATGGCTCTCGGCGCGGGGCCGCATCGCCATTGGCGGCGTGGACACCCGCCGCCTGACCCGCGCCATCCGGCAAAGCGGCGCGCCACATGTGGCCATCGCCCATGATCCGGAGGGCAATTTCGACATTGAAGATCTGGTGACCAAGGCCCGCGCCTTTGCCGGATTGGAAGGCATGGATCTGGCCAAGGAAGTGACCTGCGCCCAATCCTACCGCTGGAATGAAACCCGCTGGGCCTGGCCTGATGGCTATGCCCCAAATGAGAACCCCAAATACAAGGTTGTCGCGGTTGATTATGGTGCAAAACGCAACATCTTGCGCTGCCTTGCCTCGGCTGGATGTGATGTAACAGTGCTCCCCGCCACGGCATCCTATGATGATGTGATGGCGCATAGTCCTGACGGAGTTTTCCTGTCCAACGGCCCCGGTGATCCGGCGGCAACAGGCGCATATGCCGTGCCCATGATCCGCGATGTGCTGGACAAGACAGATCTGCCGGTTTTTGGTATCTGCCTTGGGCATCAAATGCTTGCGCTGGCTTTGGGTGCCAAGACCATCAAGATGAGCCACGGCCACCATGGCGCCAACCATCCGGTCAAGGACAACGACACCGGCAAGGTTGAGATCACCTCGATGAACCACGGTTTTGCCGTGGATGCCCAGACCTTGCCAAAAGGCGTGGTGGAAACCCATGTCTCGCTGTTTGACGGGTCCAACTGTGGTATTCGTCTGGCGGATCGTCCGGTATGGTCGGTGCAGCACCACCCCGAAGCCTCCCCCGGACCACAGGACAGTTTTTACCTGTTCGAGCGTTTTGCCGACGCGATGGAAAACCGCGCCTGAGGCGCGTTGCGACCCGATTTTGGGCGCAATCCCGGTTGGTTAAGGAAAAATTAACCCTGCTTGGCCAAAGCTAACCTGTGTCTCAGGTTAGGTTATTTGGTTATGAGCAATCTTCGGTTGGCGCTGACTGACCCGCAGATCGCAGACCCGGTCACACAAAGGCTGCCTTTGGGGCAACACCTGATGGCGGCGGGGGTGATCGGGGATCGGGATTTGATCCATGCGCTGGATCTTCAGCGGCATGTCGATGCGCCCTTGGGCGAAGTGCTTGTTGCCGAAGGATTAGCCACGCGCGACGAGGTTTTGCTGGCCCTGTCGCGCCAATCGGCAGCGCAATTGGCCGATCTGGATGAACAGCCCCCGACCTTTTTGATGGCCCATCATCTACCTGCCACGATTTGCCTGCAATTTCAGGTGGTTCCGTGGATTTCACTGAATGGCATTGTCCTTGTCGCCACCAGTGATCCGGGCGATTTTGACCGGTTACGCCTATGCATGGGCGACGCTGGAAAGCGGATGTTCCCAGCTATCGCCGCACCTGCGCAGATCAAACAACACATCAACCGCCTGTATGGTGCTGAACTCGCACAAAAGGCCGCCAGCAAGGTGCCCGCCGCAGAAAGCTGCCGGATGTGGGAGATCACCGGACCAAGGCGGCGCAATTGGGCTGTGGCGATCATTGCGGGTCTGATGATTGCACTGATCTACACACCGCTTTGGACGCTGAGCGTGTTGATGCTGATGGCGGTTGTGACTTTGGTGATGTCTACCACGCTCAAGACAGCCGCGCTTTGGGCGGAACTGATGCACCGCTACCGGACGCCGCGCCAATCCCGGCCTCAGCCAACTGTGCCATTTCGGATGCCGCGCGTGTCCGTTTTGGTCCCGCTGTTGCACGAACGAGAAATCGCCGGCGCGTTGATCAAACGGCTTGAGCGGTTGACCTACCCCAAATCGCTGCTCGAAATTGTGCTGGTGCTTGAGGCCACAGATGATCTGACACGAGAGACATTGGCGCGCACCACATTGCCCGAATGGATCAGCGTGATCGAGGTGCCCGAAGCCAATCAATTGACCACCAAACCGCGGGCCCTAAACTATGCGATGAATTTTTGCCAAGGGTCGATCATCGGCGTTTGGGACGCCGAAGATGCGCCCGAGGCCGATCAGATCGAAAAGGTTGTGACCCGTTTCCAATCTGCCCCGCCGGATGTCGCTTGTTTGCAGGGAGTTCTGGATTACTACAACAGCGGCGCAAATTGGCTATCGCGTTGTTTTACAATCGAATATGCGGCATGGTGGCGGGTGCTTTTGCCCGGTGTCGCGCGGCTGGGGCTGGTGTTGCCTTTGGGCGGGACAACATTGTTTTTCCGCCGTGATCTGCTGGAGAAGCTCTGTGGCTGGGACGCCCACAACGTCACCGAAGATGCCGACCTTGGTGTCCGGCTGGCCCGGCACGGATACCGCACGGAGCTGATAGATACCGTGACGTTTGAAGAGGCCAACTGCCGAACGTGGCCTTGGGTGCGGCAACGCTCGCGCTGGCTCAAGGGGTTTTTGATCACATGGTCGGTGCATATGCGCGATCCGGCGGCCTTGCTGCGCGATCTGGGGTGGCTGCGGTTTATGGGGGTGCAGACCATGCTGCTTGCCACCTTTGCCCAATTTGCCGCCGCGCCGCTGCTGTGGTCATTCTGGCTGGCGCTGGCGGGGCTACCGCATCCGGTGCCAATGACGATGGGCAATGGCATGCTTTGGGCAATGGTGACCCTGTTCATCCTGTCAGAAACGTTGAACCTTTTGATCGGGATGATCGCCACTTCTGGCGAAAGACATCGCCATCTGATGCCTTGGGTGTTCACCACGCCCTTCTATTTCCCGCTGGGGGCGCTGGCCGCGTTCAAGGCGCTGCATGAATTTGTGGTGAGCCCGTTTTTCTGGGACAAAACCCAACACGGCGTCACGCCGGACCCGCAGCCGCATTTGCCCGCCAACGCTGCCCATCTCAGCTAAAACAGATCCCGTGCGGGCCTTGAACGAAGGGCCTACCCTTCGTCTTCGCGCCGCGCTGCCTCTTGCTTGAGCCGGGTCACAAAAGCCACCGAAATATGGCTGCGCAACGCTTCATCTGCGCCATCTTCATCCCGCGCTTCGATCATAGATACGATCTTGTCATGTTCGGCCTGCGCCAGTTCTCCGCGCCCTTCGGCGGCCAGGGATGTCGTCGCCATAAGCGCCATGGAGCGGTACAAAAGGTCAAGCTGTTGCACCAGATAGCGATTGTGCGATGACAGATGGATCTGCTTGTGAAACCGGCGGTTGCTGCGCGACAAGGCCGAAGGGTCATTAACCAGCTTGTTGTCCGCCTCGACCATTTCGCGCAACACGCGCACCTCTTCCTCAGTGGCATGGCGCGCGGCCAGACGGGCCGCCAGCCCCTCCAGCTCACCGCGCACCACATAAAGCTCGGCGGTTTGGTTGTGATCCAACGACGCCACGATCAAGCTGCGCCCGTCCCGCGTCAAAAGCGATTGGGTTTCAAGCCGCTGCAACGCCTCGCGCACCGGTGTGCGTGACACGCCAAAGCGGTCCGCCAATTCACTTTCCACCAACCGGTCACCGGGCCGATAGGTGCCCACATCGATGGCCTCAAGTATCATCGAATAGGCGTCTGTTGATCCGGGTTTGGGCGCGGCCATGGCAATCTTCCTTTGATTGCCGCCACCTTACTGTTTGATCCTTTCGGCGCAAGCCCGCAGCACCCTTGCGAAGCGCCCGCCAAGCGCCTAAGCCAAACATATGCCACGTGATGCTTTCTCTCATATCGACACTTGGGTCTTTGATCTGGACAATACGCTGTACCCGCCCGAGGCGCGGCTGTTTGACCTGATTGAGGTGCGCATGACCAACTGGGTGATGCAGGAACTCAAGGTGGACCAACCCGAGGCGGACCGTTTGCGCCGCAAGTACTGGCACGAACACGGCACCACATTGGCCGGGTTGATGCGCGAACATGACGTGGATCCCGCGCCTTATCTGGTGGACGTGCATGATATTTCCATGGACAGCCTGACCCCCGATCCCGACTTGGCCGCCGAAATCCGCAGCCTGCCGGGGCGGCGCATTGTCTATACCAACGGCTGTGCGCCCTATGCCGAAAGGGTGCTGGCCGCGCGGGGGCTTTCTGGCCTGTTTGACGCGATCTATGGCGTTGAACACGCCGATTTTCTGCCCAAACCGGATCGCGAAGCCTTTGACAAAGTGTTCGCCGCCGACGGGCTCGATCCCGCCAGTGCCGCGATGTTTGAGGATGATGCCCGCAACCTGTCCGCACCTTTTGAAATGGGCATGCGCACGGTGCATGTGGCCCCTGCGCGACAGCATGCCGCGCATATTGACTACCATACCGATGATCTTCGGGGTTTCCTCGAACGGGTGAAAGCATAAGTGTAACTCATGGCTTTTGATTGCGATATTCTGATCTCGGGTGGCGGGATTGCCGGGCTGACGGCAGCGGCGGCCTTTGGCACCGCTGGTTTTGATGTGATCTGTGTGGATCCGGCCCCGCCCGTTGTTGAAAAAGATGCACAAGACGCCGACATGCGCACCACGGCATTCCTGCAACCGGCCCGGCGGGTGCTGGAAGCGGCCGAGATATGGCCCGCGCTTGCCCCTCATGCGGCCCCGTTGCAAATCATGCGGATCGTGGATGCGGGCGGCGAAGTGGCTGAACCGCGCGTGACCCGCGAATTTGATGCCAGCGACATTTCGAACCAGCCCTTTGGCTGGAACTTTCCCAACTGGCTGCTCCGCCGGGAACTGGTGGCGCGGCTGGATGATCTGCCCAATGTGGATTTCCGGCCCGGCACCGGCACAACATCGCTGTTCACCCGCACCGCAGAGGCCCGCGTTGGCCTGACCGATGGCAGCCGCGTGCGCTGCAAACTGGTGGTCGCCGCCGATGGCCGCGCCAGCCCGATGCGCGAGGCGGCAGGCATTTCCGTCAGCACCCGGCGTTATGGGCAAAAGGCACTGGCCTTTGCCGTGACCCATCCGATCCCACACGAAAATGTCTCAACCGAGGTGCACCGCACAGGCGGGCCGTTCACGCTGGTGCCCCTGCCCGATCTGGATGGCATGCCCTCATCGGCGGTGGTCTGGATGGACGATGGCCCCCTGACAGTCGCCCGCGCAGCAACGGACACCGCCGCATTCGAGGCCGAAATGTCAGAGCGGTCCTGCCATCTGTTTGGTCCTCTCACCTTGGCCAGCCCGCGCAATGTCTGGCCGATCATCAACCAACACGCGGACCGGCTCAGCGGCGAACGTCTGGCGCTGATCGCAGAGGCCGCCCATGTGGTGCCGCCCATCGGGGCGCAGGGGCTGAACATGTCGCTCAATGATCTGGCCTGCCTGCTTGATCTGGCAGTGGCGCATCCCGAAACGCTGGGCGATGCGGCGATGCTGGAGAAATATCACAAGGCCCGCTATGCCGATATCCAACTGCGGGTGCGCGGCATTGATCTGCTCAACCGCGCCAGCCAAGCCAGCAGCCCAGTGGCCCGCGACGCCCGCGCGGCCGGTCTCAATGCACTTTATGCGATGCCGCAGGTGCGTAAAATGCTGATGCAAATGGGCCTCGGGGTGCGGTAATTGGGTCATCCCACCACGTTGGTCGGCTCGGGGGACGCTTGTTCTTGTTGTGTAGCGCCTTTCGCAGACTGAAGCTGCCAGATGTCCGTTTCGAGCCCGTACCTACCAAATAGCTGCGACTTTGCGAACGACTGCTATGCGCAGCAAGACTTGCCTTCTTGAATCGGTGGGCAAGGAACGGTTGCGAATGAGCAAAACACGCAACAGTCACCCTCAAGCGGTTTCAGCACCGTCTGGCAGGACTTGCATTCATAGAACCACTGGCAAGCATCTGTCGGCATGGTTTCGGTCTCAACATGCCCACAAAACGGACAGGTCAAAGTGGACTCCAAGACTACTTTTGTTTCTTCTGTCGCCATAACGCGTACCCCGTCAATATGAGAAAGCCTGCCAAAACCGGCAGTAGAACGGCATCGTTGTATAGAACGCCGAGTAATCCGGTCAGGCCAAGTGCCGTCAGTACGACCGGCAAGAGCGGTGTGAAGCAGCACAGGATCGCAAAGACCGTGCCGCCGATACCAAGTGCCAGTAACTTGCTCTTCATCGGGTCGATCTCCATAAATCCCACATGAACCTTTGCGCTGAGGCCTCCCAATAAGGGGAAGACAGCGCGACCAAGAATGCAATGCTTGCAAGAGATGCCCAGACGATAGCTGACCGCCTACGCGTCACGCATGGTTTTGGCCGAACCACCCGATACCACGCCCAGATAAGCGCAACGGCAACACCGAACAGGATGAACGCGCGATAAGCGATAAAGGGGCCAAGCATCGTCAACCATGTGCCGCCTAGGCCTATGATCGATAGACCAATCGGCAGAACGCAACATGACGCTGACAAAACTGCCAAAGCCGCCGAGACGGGCATCAACATTCGCTCGGCCAAGCTGGGTTCAATCGCTGTTTGTTCATTTGCATTCACATTCATTCTGTCCTTCTACTTCCTGTAGTGGCTACAGGAGCAAGCAAAATGTTCACGATTGGTAAGGCATCAGAGCAAAGCGGCGTGAATATAGAAACGATCCGCTACTATGAACGGAGCGGCGTTGTGCCAAATCCGGGTCGATCAGCAGGCGGGCGCAGGCTCTATTCACCCGACGAGATCGCAAAATTGAGATTTGTGCGCCGATGCCGAGACTTGGGTTTCCCTATCTCAATCATCCAAACATTCCTGTCCTTGACGAAGCAAAGTGATCGTTCTTGCGGAGAGGTGAAAACCTTGGCGGAAAGCCATTTAGATGAGATCAACACCAAGATCGAAAACCTGACACTCCTTCGCAAAGCACTTCTCAGCTTATCTGCGAACTGCGATGATGGGACAGCCGCGTGTCCTATGCTCGACGCTTTAATGAAAGATGGCTTTGGCGAATTGGGATCAGAGCAAAGCAGACTTTAGATAGACTTTCGTAAACGGCAGCATCGTCCGCAAACCCGACATTTCCCTCCCCAAGAACCGCCCCCTCAAACAACCTCATCCAGCACAGCCGCCAGCCGCGCCAATGTGGCGTCCACATCATAAAGCTTGTCCAAACCAAACAGCCCCAGACGGAACGTGCTGAACCCCTCTGGCTCGCCCACCTGTAACGGCACACCAGCGGCGATCTGCATACCCCTCTCGGCAAAGGCCTTGCCGTTTTGCACCTGCGGGTCGGAGGTATAACTGACCACAACCCCCGGCGCGCCAAAGCCATCCGCCGCGACCGAGGTCACGCCCTTGGCCGCCAACATCGCCCGAACCCCATCACCAAGCCGCCATTGCGCCTCTTTCAAGCGGTCAAATCCGTATTCCTTGGTCTCGACCACCGTATCGCGGAACGCCCGCAAGGCATCGGTCGGCATTGTGGCATGATAGGCATGACCGCCATCTTCATAGGCCTTCATGATGCTGCGCCATTTCGCCAGATCAATGGCGAAACTGTCCGATTGCGTTTCCGCCAGTCGCGCCTCAGCGGCGGCGGACATCATCACAATGCCCGCACTTGGCGAGGCGCTCCAGCCCTTTTGCGGGGCGGAAATCGCCACGTCCACGCCGAGAGCCTTCATATCCACCCATGCACAGCCCGAGGCGATGCAATCGAGCACCATCAGCGCCCCAACCTCATGCGCCGCCTGCGCCATGGCGGTGATGTAATCATCGGGCAGGATCACCCCGGCGCTGGTTTCCACATGCGGGGCAAAGACCACCTGCGGTTTGTTTTCGTGGATGGCCGCGATCACATCTTCAATCGGTGCAGGCGCAAAGGGGCTTTGCGGCGCATTGCCTTGCGGCCGCGCTTTCATCACCGTGGCATTGCCAGTCAGATCGCCGCTTTCGATGATCTGGCTCCAGCGATAGGAGAACCAGCCATTTCGCACCACCAGCACCTCGGCGCCACGGGCAAACTGGCGCGCCACGGCCTCCATCGCGTAGGTGCCGCCGCCGGGGATCAGGGCCACCGCATCGGCGTTGTAGACCTCCTCCATCAACTCGGAGATATCGCGCATTACCTGTTGAAAACTGGCGGACATATGGTTGAGCGACCGGTCCGTGAAGACCACGGAAAACTCATCCAACCCGCTTGGGTCAATAGTGTCGAGCAAAGCCATAGGTTGTTCCTCATTTGATTTGGTCATCCCTCGCCGCGCAGGCACTGGGGTTTCATAGCCGCAATTGGGGGCCGTCAGACTGATCCGCCGCGCTGGCGGGTGCGGATCTGGCGCAGGGTTTCGACCAACATCGCAGTCAGCAACCCAAAGATCAAAAGGCCGTTTGCCGCAGCAAGCCCGCCCAGCAGCCGCCATTCCACCGGCAACAGGACGTCGCCAAAGCCGAGCGTCGTGAAAGCGACCAGTGAGAAATACACCGACGCCTCAAAGGTCACAAAAATCTGCAACAGCCACAACGCCACGGCCCAGATCCAGACCGCCGCTGTCATCATCACCAATGTCCAAAGCATCGCAAAAGACAACAAAATGGTCAGCTTAGGCCCGTGCGGCGGACGGATCACCCAGCGGTGACTGCGCGCCAATGCCAGCTCCAATCCCCACCACGACATCGCAGCGGCAATGGCCGTGATCGCGATCAAACCACTTCCCAAAAGCAACTGAATAAACATGCCGCGATCCTTTGCACTCAAGTTTTACACAATGCATAACTCAAGCGCCCCTGCCCTGCACCCCTATTCCGGAAAGGCGGCGGCGACCTCGTACATCACCGGCTCAAACCGGGTACAAAGCTTGGCAATCTCGCGGTTGCGGCGGCGCATCTCGTCGGTGCGCAGCATCGCCTTGAAATCATCGCGGGTGGCCCATTGGGAATAATTCGCAATCCGCGTCTCCGCGTCATTCACATGCAGACCCGCGCCGGTGAACCCCGGTTGTTTCGAGATAAACTCGGCATAGGCCTGCGTCAGCAGGTCCAGCAAATCCTGACATGTTCCGGGCGAGCATTCGAATGTGGTGATGACGGTCTGCAAGGCAGCATTGGCTTTGATCTGGGGCATATGGCTCCTCCTTGGGATCATGCTAACACGAAAATCGTGGTTGTCTGGCCTCTTCTGCACCCCGCCTAAAGACCAAGCGGCCCCGGCAGGCGCTCTTCGCTCAGCAGCACATTGGCCTCAACTTCACCCGCGCCGGGCAAGGTCATGATGCGCCGCCGCAGCACCCGTTCAAAATCCGGCAAATCCCGCGCCACAACCCGCAAACGGTAATCATAAAGGCCCAGCACATGCTCCACTGTCTGCACCTCGGGGATCGCCGCAACCGCACGCTCGAAATCCTCAAGGCTCACGCGCCCTTTGGTGGCCAGTTTGATGCCCAAAAACACCGTCACCCCAAAGCCAAGGCTTTCTGCGTTCAACCGCAGCCTGCGCCCGCGCA